>Ga0207647_10000949_pt1 | contig 22419 bp, 18 predicted proteins | sample KBSCornC2_FD_184295 | JGI IMG/M metagenome (GOLD analysis project Ga0207647, IMG submission 184295) | Corn rhizosphere microbial communities from Kellogg Biological Station, Michigan, USA - C2 (SPAdes) (version 2) | ecosystem: Host-associated > Plants > Roots > Rhizosphere ... | reverse complement strand
GAGTTGTATCGATAGTATCAAACCAACTATCAAATTTCTTCCCGGGGTAAACATACAAAGAATCAGATGCAAAGGAAGGTTTTGCGAGCCGCACCCTCAGGCTGTCCTCAGTTTCGCCAAACAGTGATGAGAAGTCTTTTTGACTGTAAGAAATCCCAAATGCATTTTCGGCATCAGTGGAAAATACTTTTGCAATGATGAAAACATAATTTCCATTATCAACAAACTGCATCAATTGCCTGATCTCGTATTCATCAGCATTAAAATATCCTGCAACTAAAATCACTGCTTGTTTTTGACCTGACAAGGAAATATTATTCCACGAAGCGGGCATCTGACTGTCATACGAAACCTCAGCATCAGGAAACAAAGAACTGCACAAGGTTTTCGCAGCCGCCATGCCGTATGGAATTTTGTCTTTTTGCCGCAGGGTAATTCGTTCATCCATTTTCCTTGGCATCTTTCTGCTTGCAGCAACAACAATCATTGCAAGAAAAGCAAGTACAATTGCCGTGATGACGTATGGTGTAAATTTTTTCATCAATGCAGCTGTTGTTTAAAAGACGAAAAATCACTTTGAATGATCAAAAAACTTTCATATGATAATTCAAATTGTCCATACCATGTATAATCGAAATCGCGGGTGAGCCTGAAAAAGTTTTTATAATAAGAAGTGCCTGCTAATTGAAATAGATAGTCAGCATTAGTTTTTGCGTGCGTGTAATTGATAAGATTTTTGTCAGCCAGGTCTTTCAGTGCTCTTAGATATAACAAGCGAACAGCGATCCTGAAATTTTTATCATTGACTGCTTTTTGAATTTCTTTTTCGAAGTTGATTTCAAAAATATTTTCGGTTTGCTCTTCGTCGATGGTCTTTTCAATAATTCGTTTAGAAGCCTTTTTAAACAGTCGAATATTGCTTGTTGCCAAAAACCAAATCAGCAATGCAAGAAACCCGACAATTACAATAATCCATGACAAGGTATTGATCAACGATGTTGAAGAAACAGGCTTGGTTTTCTGCATCGATTTTTTTTCCCGTGGCGGCGGCTGATTTACATACCAATAATCATCATCAGATCTTATTGTACGCAAATTGCTATCAGGAATTTCTCTTGTTGCAACTTTTTCAGCGCCCTCTGTCTTTCTAAAACGATAATTTTCATCTGAGCTTGACTCGTAGGGTTTTTGATAAATCGTGTCTTCTACAATTTCTCTAGGCGGGGATATTTCAGTTGCCGAATCGTGCTGCTGGGCTTTCGAAACAAAAAAGAAAGCAAGAAAAAAGACAGTGCAGGTAATATGTTTGACGTTATTCATTAACTGCAGCTTCGTTTACTTTCTTCAATTTATTTTCGAGCCGGATGGGATAAATAATAAAATACCAAATCACAAAAGAACTTGTAACCATTAAGATCAAAATATTTAAAGGAAGTGGCATTTTATAATAACGGGTAACATATCCTTCAAAAAAAGCAGCTATTACAAAAACAGGAATCAAACCCAGGACCATTTTCACACCGTCTTTTACACCATCACGGAACGCATCGAAGCGGCGGCCGGTTTTTGGAAATAAATACCCTGTGCCCATCACAACACCTGCAGCACAAGTAATAATAATTGCTGTCAGTTCCAACATGCCATGAATTAAAACGGTGATTACTGCCTGGCCGCCCAAACCTTTTGCAGAAAACATGTGTTCAAATGCACCGAGCCTTATGGATTCCTTTCCCAATGCTGTTAAACTTGGAATGCCCAATGCAATGCCCCTGAAAAAATAGCGGAAGGAAACCAAAATGTTATTGAGCATGATCCACATCCACATCACAAAAGAATTTTCATTTGCATACACATTGAACGGATTACCCTCGCGAATATTTTTTTCGGTCATATCAACATATGCATCACCCAACACTTCCCGTACGAAACCAGGTTCCTTTACCGAAGAAAAAAATCCGATCGAAAAAAAAACAAAGAAGATGATGAGAGCAAATAAAATTACGAGGTGATGTTTGCGAATTGCAATAGGTACGTCGTACTTCCAGAATTTCACAATACGATTCGATTCTTCTTTTCGATTGCGGTAAATGCCTAAATAGATCTTAGCTGCGAGTGAGTTGATGTATTGCGTAACCCTGCTGGTTGGATAAAACGTTTTTGCATAGGCAAGATCATCAACGAGTTTTGTAAAATCGCTGGCCATTTCATCAGGATTCACAGGAGTTTCCTGCTCCAATCTCTCCCATCGGTCCTTATTTTTTTTGATGAAAAGTCCTTCTCTCAATTCAAATGTTTAGGCTTGTAAAATACTATAAAATCGGCGAGTAGCAAGTAGTGAGTAGCGGGCAGCATTTAAAGTTCAAAACAGTCTTTTCTTTCTTAGATTCTCAAATCACGGGGGTCAATAGTTCAAACCAGGAGTGAAAATTCACTCAGAATTTTTACTTGCAACCCCCTCCCCATTACTTGTCATGTAGAAAATTCAATTAACTTACCGGCAAAAACAAACGAATGTCCGTCATCCGCATCATGACCAATTTCAACATTGAGTTGGAATTTCCTGCAGCTCCTTTTCACCGCAGGTTGTTTGCGTGGGTCATCGACATCATCATTCTTTTTATTTATGCAAGATTGGCAATGGAAGTTTTGGACTGGTCGTCGAGAAGTGTGGGCGAAAAAAGTATGTGGGTTATTTTAATTCTCATTCTTCTTCCTTTTCTGTGTTATCATTTGATTTGCGAAATGACAATGAACGGGCAAAGCTTCGGCAAAAAAATCATGGGCTTAAGAGTGGTGAATGAAAACGGTGGTCAGCCAAATATTGGACAATATGTGATCCGATGGTTAATTCGCACATCTGATCTCATGGCTGTTGTCATCATTTTTATGGCGCCTGCCGCAGCACAAATGGGCAATGGAAATTTTTTTTGGAGCATGGCTATTCCAATGGGACTGTTTTTTGTTGACGTGGTTTTGGTCAATGCCAGTAAAAAAAACCAACGGCTTGGTGATATGCTTGCACATACCTTACTGATAAGAGCTTCAGAAAAACACAGCATTCACGACACCGTCTTTTTAAATCTTGAAGAAACTTATAAACCTTCTTTTCCGCAAGTGATGCAATTGAGCGACAGAGACATGAATTCGCTGAAAAGCATTTTAGATACAGCTAAAAAAAGAGGGGATTTTAATTTGGCGGAAATGGCAAGTGAAAAAATAAAAAATCATCTGAAAATTGAAACCTCACTTTCTCCTTTTGAGTTTCTAGAAATTTTGTTGAAAGACTACAATTATTTGTCCTCGCACTAACGCATGGCAATACCAAGTCCGACAAAGACGAACGCAAGGCCGTAGACAACCAACACAATCATCATAATGATACCAACATAGCGGAAGTATCTTTTTATATTCAGGAACGAAAAGTTCAGTGCCTGTTGATCATTATTGTATAAAGCCTTTTTCATTTGATTGGAGAATTGGAGCAAATACCACATTGGAAAGAAAGCAATCAAAAAAGCAATTGTGATACAGATCGCTAAAACAATTTTCATTGTTGCGGTTAATCGCTCTTCTTCAACCCCGTTAACTGTCAGCCTGGAATAGGTAGAGTTTGGGAAAACGGTTACGCTTAAAATTGTAAATATCAGGGCAAGACTTAGTAACACAATTCCGGCAATAGCCAAAAACCTTGCCCATTTGGCCGTATCGTTCAAATGTGATTTTGTAACCGGATCTATTGATAAAGAAAAAAGTGAAGAGCTATGATTTTCTTCCATGGCAGTGCGTTTTAGCTGAACTAAAGTAAACCATTAATTAAAAATTCTTCTGAAACGGTTCAACTTTTCTCACAACAAACGAATATTTGCCTGAACCAAGTTTTACAGAAACATGGTCCTTGGTCTTATCAACGATGGTGATTTCCTTCAAACCATTTATTTTTTTGCCACCCTCAGTTATTAAATCATTATCCGACGCAGGTAAAAAAACCGTTGCGCTTGTGTTTACAGGGATTTGAACATTCATAATAAGCGTTCCATTTTCTCTTTTCCATTCTGAACTTATTTTGCCATAATAGGTTTGAAGCGATGCCGAAGCAAAAGATAAACTGTCGGTAACATGCGGACCGATTATTATTTTTTTATAACCAGGAGCATTTTCATCCCAATTAATTCCGGCAACGGTCCTGTACATCCAGTCACCAATAGCCCCATAAGCATAATGATTGAACGAGTTCATTCCTGGCGTTTCAAAACTTCCATCCGGTTTTATGCCATCCCACCTTTCCCAAATTGTTGTTGCACCCATTTTTACCGGGTAAAGCCACGATGGATAATCATCTCTGAACAATAATTTATAAGCAATATCATCATAACCGAAACGGGTTAACACGTGACACAGGTAGGGAGTTCCTAAAAAACCAGTTGTTAATTGAATTCCATAATCTTCAATGTTTTCTACCAGTCGTTTTGCAATCAAAGGACGCAGTGAATCGGGCAGCATATCAAAGTTCAAAGCAAGAACATAAGCGGTTTGGGTTCCTGAAACCAATCTTCCATTTGGCGTTACATACTCTTTCATGTAAGCTTGTTTTATTCTACTGAGAAGTTTTGAATATTCATTTGCATCACCTGTTTTTCCCAAGGCATTTGCAGCATTAATTAATAACTGGGTTGAATACGCCCAGAAACTTTGTGCGATCAAATATTTATCTGTAACAGCAGAACGTCCATCATTATCATCGAACGGCCGATAAAACAACCAATCACCAAAATGAAATCCTGTATTCCACAGATCATTTTTACTATTCTTAGTCATATAATTAACCCAGGCTTTCATGCTAGGGTATTGTTGTTCAAGTATTTCTTTATCAGCATAAGCCAAATACATATTCCACGGAATGATTGTGCATACATCGGCCCATCCGGTTGAGCCTCCCGAATTCGGGCCCAGCACATTTGGAATTACGAATGGTACACTTCCACTTTCGTATTGATCAGCCGCTACATCTTTCAGCCATTTTGCAAAAAAATTGTTCACGTTCATATTGAAAGCAGCAGTGCGTGAGAATGCCTGTGCATCGCCCGTCCAGCCAAGGCGTTCATCTCTTTGAGGACAATCGGTGGGAACGTCAAGAAAATTTCCTTTTTGCCCCCATTGAATATTATGCTGAAGCTGATTTACTAAAGGGTTTGAGCAAGCAAACTCTCCGCTAGGTTGCATGTTCGAATACAAAGCCACCGCCGTAAAATTTTCAGGCTTTATCTCTTCCTTTAATCCCTCGATTTTAATGTAGCGAAATCCGAAGAAAGTAAAATGTGGTTCAAATGTTTCTTCTCCATTTCCTTTTAAGATATAAACGCCTTCCGCTTTCGCGGCTCTTAAATTTTCGGTGTAAAAATTCCCTTCCTTGTCTAAAACTTCGGCGTGAAAAATTTTTACAGTATCGCCTGCTTTCCCATCTAGCTTCACTGTTAACCATCCAACCAGGTTTTGTCCGAAATCAATCACCTTTTCTCCTTTTGGTGTAGTAAGGATTTTGATCGGAGAAAATGTTTCATGTTTCTTTACAGGTTCATTTTGGGTTGCAACAAGAACAGATTTACTAAAATTCTTTTCGGCTACCGGATTCCAGTCCGCATCATTATAGCCAGCAGCATTCCAACCTGCCTTTTCTTTTCTTGCGTCAATAATTTCTCCATCATAAATTTCTGCGCCTGAAATGCTTCCGGTTGAAGATTTCCAGGAGCCATCGGACACTACAAAATCCTTACTTCCATCAGCGTAAGTGATGTTTAATTGAAACAATAGGGAAAGATCCTTCCCCCAGGTATTTTTATTTCCGCCCCAGGCAAGATAACCCCTGTACCATCCGTTGCCAATGGTCACACCAACGGCATTTGATCCTTTGTTTAAAAGATCAGTGACATCGTAGGCCTGGTACTGCAATCGTTTGTTATAACTGGTCCACCCGGGTGTCAGATAAGAGTTGCCAATTCTTTTTCCGTTAATCATTGCTTCATACATGCCATGTGCAGTTATATATGCAGTTGCAGCCACAACTTTTTTTGAGGTTTCAAATTCTTTTCTGAAGTAAATGGCAGGCCTGTGGTCAGCATCTTTGTCCAAGTCTGATTCAATCCATTTTGCTTTCCATTGGTTGGAATCGAGCATTCCCATTTGCCAATAAGCTGTTGCACTCCAGGAAGATAGTTTTCCCTTGTTATCCCAAACCCTTACCTGCCAGAAGTATTTTTTGCCTGGCTGCAAGGCGGCCCCTTTATAAACAACATGAACAGATGAATCGGAGCTTATTACGCCACTTGTCCATTGAAGTTTTTTTTCTTTAGACAAATTTGAATTTGTTCCTACCCTTATTTCATAGGCTGTTTGCGAGACGTTTCTGCCATCGGACAACAACTGCCAGCTCAATCTCGGTCGGATAATATCCATTCCAATTGGATTGGAAAGATTTTCAACAAGGAGATTTTGAACTTTTACCTGCGCATTAACAGCATTAAAAAGCAGAAAAATGATAAAGAACAAGAAAACTCTTTTCATTGTAGTGATCTTTAAAAACACCTAAAAGGTAAGAAACAAAGAATAACAATTAGCAGCGGTCGCACATAAAAAACCCGGCAAATGCCGGGCTATTAAAAAATCTTTTTGCAATCAGTAGGCTCTTGCAAACAACACTCTTTGCGAAGAAGGTTTGCCGCTCAATACATCTTTGCCTTCTTCTTTTGCATTATTCAAAGGAATGCATCGAATGGTTGCTTTTGTTTTTTCCTTAATCGCTTCCTCGGTTTCAGAAGTACCATCCCAAAATGCCGACACAAATCCTCCTTTCTCATCCAACACCTTTTCAAACGCTTCCCAACTATCGACTTTTGTTGTGTGCTCATCGCGATAAGCATCTGCCCTGTTGTATAAATTTTGCTGGATATCTTCCAACAATTGTTTGATATGATGTGCAATGCCGTCTAAAGAAACGCTTTGTTTTTCCTTTGTATCCCTTCTTGCAACTTCAGCAACATTGTTTTGAAGGTCTCTTGCACCGATGGCAATTCGAACAGGAACACCTTTCAATTCATATTCGGCAAACTTCCATCCCGGACGATTGTTATCGCTATCATCATATTTTACACTGATCCCCATTTGTTTTAATTGCTGAATGATTTCTTTAACCCTACCATCGATCTGCTGTTTTTGTTCATCGCCTTTATAAATGGGAACAATTACAACCTGCAAAGGAGCAATGCGCGGTGGAAGAACCAATCCGTCATCATCACTATGCGCCATCACCAAGGCACCAATTAATCGGGTACTGACTCCCCAGCTTGTTGCCCAAACATATTCTTGCTTGTTTTCCTTGTTTAAAAATTTTACGTCAAATGCTTTTGCAAAATTTTGTCCGAGAAAATGTGAAGTACCTGCTTGCAATGCTTTTCCATCCTGCATCAGCGCTTCAATGCAATAAGTGTCTTCTGCACCTGCAAAGCGTTCGCTTTCTGTTTTTACTCCGCGAACCACAGGCAAAGCCATGAACTGTTCTGCAAACGTTGCATATACTTCAAGCATTCGTTCTGTTTCTTCAACTGCTTCTTCTTTTGTTGAATGCGCAGTATGTCCTTCCTGCCATAAAAATTCTGCAGTGCGTAAAAACAAACGTGTACGCATTTCCCATCTAACTACGTTTGCCCATTGATTGACTAAAATCGGAAGATCACGATAGGATTGAATCCAGTCTTTGTAAGTGTTCCAAATAATAGCTTCACTTGTTGGACGCACAACCAGTTCCTCTTCCAGTTTTGCTTCAGGATCGACAATTAATTTTCCTTTATTATTTGGATCGGCTTTCAAACGATAATGGGTTACAACTGCGCATTCCTTTGCAAAACCTTCTGCATTTTTTTCTTCGGCTTCAAATAAACTTTTAGGAACAAACAGAGGGAAGTAAGCATTTTGATGACCTGTTTCTTTAAACATTCTGTCCAATTCATCTCTCATGTTTTCCCACAAAGCATACCCATACGGTTTGATAACCATGCAGCCCCTAACGGCTGAATAATCGGCCAACCCGCTTTTAAGAATTAAATCATTATACCACTGTGAATAATCCTGCGACCTTGATGTAATTTCTTTTCCCATAACTGTAAAAAACCTTATTCAGATTGATTTTTATCTCCTCTTCCAATCAATATTTTTCGGAACTTTGAAGGAGAATTTTAAAAAACATTATTATCTTTTGTTTAACAGCAAAATGTAGAAATTTACTGTGAGATGGCAAAAGTAACATTAACCTCTAAAACATCTGCCATGAAATCAAAATCTACACTATCAATACTTTCTCTTGTTATAGTTTTTGCAAGTTGCACCTCAGCTTACAAATCCGGTCAGACTCCTGACGATGTTTATTACTCACCTGCACGTCCGGTTGACGAATATGTTCGCCAGGAAAGAAGAGACGACAAAATGTATGGCTATGATGAAGAAGCTTATCGTGATGACCGTTATTTAAGAATGAAAATTCGTGATCGTCGTTATGATGGTTTATTCGATGATTATTATTCTTACAATCCTTACTACTATCATTATTATAATGGCAGCTTGATTTACAATTCTCCATGGTCAACCTGCAATTACTGGAACTACTATCACAATCCTTATTATTCAAGAGTAGTAACAGTTGTTCCAACTTCCCCGGTTTACAACAAGCCAAGAACTTTTGATTTGAGTGTTTATAATCCAAAACCCTCAAACAGCAACGCTAAAACAAGTTCATACAATAATCCGAGAAATTACTCTTATGGTAATAATGAGTCGAACACCAATTACCGCAGTAGTGGCAAAGATGCCGGCTCATTTTTGAGGAATGTTTTCTCTGGTTCAAACAATTCAGGTAATTCCGGAGTAAGTCCTTCTATCAACAGGTCTTCTTCCTCTTCATCATCATCTTCTTCTTCAGGAAGTAGCAGCAGTGGAAGCAGCACCAATGCCCCGGCAAGAAAATTCTAATTTCAGTTCAATAAAATAAAAGTAAACAGGGTGTATTTACATCCATAGCCGTTCTTTGTGTCATTGCTGAAACATTTACAGGCAAAAAATTTAAGTATGAAAAAACTTTTATTCACGGCAATAGTAATCACGATAGTAAATTCCTTATATGCCCAGGAACCGGCAGATGCACTTCGGTATTCATGGTATGTGCCAGGCGGATCTGCAAGAGTGAAAGCAATCGGTGGTGCAATGGGTTCTTTAGGTGGAGATATTACTGCGACGTTTGTTAATCCGGCCGGACTTGCATTTTATAAAACGGGTGATTTTATTTTTTCACCTGCTTACAAGTTCGGGAAAACAAACGCATCTTATTTAGGCAGAACAGAACAGGATAAAAATAAAAGATTCGTTTGGGGAACAACAGGCTTTGTACTTGGTGGTGGCGATGGAAAAGGCAATGTTCGCAATGCTGCGTTCAGTATCGCTTACAATCGTACCGCAGATTTCAACAGCAGCATTTTGTATCGCGGACAAAACAATCAAAGCTCTTACTCACAAAAATTTTTGGAAGAAATCAATAAGAATAATGTCAAAGACGGAAATGCGTTGGCCAGTAACTACCCTTTCGGATCCAGTCTTGCATTTAATACCTATTGGATAGATACTGTTGGCGGAGGCACCAATGGCAATTTTCAATTTCAAAGCAGATCAGCAAATATTTTATCGACTGGCTTGTTGCAACAAAATTCGGTTACCACGCATGGTGGCATTGATGAATTTGCATTAGGAGTAGCAGTGAATCTTCGAGACAAATTAATGCTTGGAGGTTCGTTTGGCGTTCCTGTTTTACATTATAAAAGAGAGGGTGAATTTTTAGAAGCCGATGCAACAACAAATCCTAACAACCATTTTAATTATGCAATGTTTAATGAAACACTTACGACATCGGGAGTGGGATTAAACCTAAAAGCAGGACTGATCTACAAACCGGCTGAATTTTGGAGAATTGGTCTGGCTTTTCATTCGCCAAGCCTCTATACATTAACTGACAGCTACGAAGCATCAATTACTGCCGATGTTGAGAACGGACAGCCTTCAACAGATTATTCAAAAGATTACACCAATAATGAGCCGTCACAATTCAAATACACCTATGTTACTCCATACAAGGTAATCGGAAGTATTTCTTACGTTATCCGTGAGATTGAAGATGTGACAAAACAAAGAGGTTTTTTAACTGCCGATGTTGAATACGTCAATTACAAAGCATCTTCCTTTAGTACAGATAATGGAACGAGCGCCGATGAGTCAACAAAAAATTATCTGAAACAACTGAATAATGCAATTGACAATGCCTATAAAGGGGCATTTAATCTTCGGGTTGGCGGTGAGTTGAAGTTCACGACTTTAATGGTTCGTTTAGGCGGGGCTTACTATGGCAATCCTTATAAAAACATTCATGGAGAAAAAGGAAGCAAATTGGACTTAAGCGGGGGACTGGGTTACAGGAACAAAGGTTTTTTTGTTGACCTTACTTACATCTACGGAATTAATAAGGATGTGAATTATGCTTATCGTTTAGCAAATGCACCTTATTTCGGGGCAAACTTGAAAAACATGGCGAGTAATGTTTTGCTGACAATTGGATTCAAAATCTGAAACCAAAATGCTACCTACTAATGATCATTGCAAAGGGCGGCTTAAGCCACCTTTTTTTTAAAATTGTTGCTTACGATTTATTGCATCTAGAACATTTTCAAAGCTTGGTAATGTCCAAATATATTCTTTGTCCTTCTTAAACCAGGTCAGCTGGCGCTTGGCATATTGCCTAGTATTTCTTTTGATTAAATCAATTGCAGAGTGCAAATCTGTTTGACCACTGAAATATTCAAATAACTCTTTGTATCCTACAGTCTGAAGTGCATTCAAATGCTGATAAGGAATCAGCGACCTTACTTCATCTATCAAACCTTGTTCAATCATTTTATCAACTCTTGTTTCGATATTGTTATGCAATTTTTCTTTTGGCAATTCCAAAGCGATTTTTACAACATCAAAATCTCTTTCTGCTTTTCTACCCTTTCGAAAATCCAAAACAGATTTACCCGTAGCTTTTAAAACTTCCAAAGCCCGCATTAAACGTTGAGGGTTTTTTATTTCTCCCACTTTATAAAATTCAGGATCAAGTTCTTGAACTTGGGCCTGCAACCATTCCAAGCCTTTTTCTTTATACTGCCTTGAGATTTCATCGCGAATGGTACCCGGCACTTCAGGAATTTCGTCCATGCCTTCGCAAAAGGATTTGATATATAAACCGGTCCCTCCAACCATTACAACCACATCATGACCTTGAAAAATCTGAGCTGCTGTTTGGAGAGCATAATTTTCAAAAAATGCCGCGGAAATTCTTTCGTGAATGGAATGCGAAGCAATAAAATAATGTTTTACTTTTTTAAGCTCTTCTTTTGATGGTCGGGCAACTCCAATATTCAATTCTTTAAAGCATTGCCTGCTGTCGCAAGAAATAATTTCAGTATGAAAATGTTTGGCAACATCGATTGCAACGGAAGTTTTTCCAACCGCAGTAGGGCCTGCAATCACAATCACTGTTTTATTTTTTGCTGCCATAGTCAAATAAAAGAAAAAACTCTGTCTACATAAAAGAATGACAGAGTTCATCTATTTAAAAGTATTCCGTGTAATCAAACTAAAATTCTTCCCCGGCATCTTCGCCGGCATCTTCGCTACTTTCCTCCTCAGCTCCGGCATCCCCACTTCCCTCATCACCTTCTTCGCCAAATCCTTCTGCTCCTTTGGTGAGATCATATTTTTCTTCCACATCGGCAAAACGTTCGCCCAACAAGCTTTTTGTTCCATATTGGCTTGGAGCAATTCCTTCCTTACGAATCATCGCAGGGTAAGTAATTTTTGGATTTTCTTCTTTGGAAACATTAATAAGCTCCACCAAAAAAGTCCAGTTCTTTGCAAAGTCATAAGTGTAAATAAACTTCTGGTTGGGATCCTTTATTTCCGACCCGATCGTTGTTTCCTTCATTAACAAAGGGGCGGCTTTGTATGCTTTATCATATTTCTCCAGAGAAATTTCTCTTCCTCTTTGCCAATTATCATTACTGCGATAAAAAGTAGCCTGGTGTTTACTGTCAAACTCAAATGCTTTCAAAATAATTTCATGAAGCTCATTAAAAGTTTGCGTGTGTTTAATAGCAACATCACGATACACACTATCGTCTTCCTCCAAGTAAATTCTGAATTTCAGTATTGCCATGTGATAAAAGAGTAAACGTCAAATATAGAGAAATAAGTGGACAAGCCAGTAGTGAGTGGCAAGCGAGAAGTAGGATTTCAGATCGATGTTTCCCTATTAATTTTGAGGATTTTCAAGTTGAGAAATGGCTTTTCGGAAGTAAATATACTCGCTGCCCCTTCTTCCTATTTGCTTACCGGTTCCAGTCCACATTCTTTTCCCTTCTGTAACATATATTGATACGCAGTTTCGTAATCACTGGTTATAATTCCGTCGAGAATCGCATCTTTAATTGCATCTTTTATAATTCCAACCGGCTTTGAAGGCGTAATACCGAAGGTTCGCATGATGATGTCGCCGGTGATTGGGGGTTGCCAGTTGCGGATATGATCCTTTTCTTCCACTTCTTTACTACGCTGCTTGACTAATTCAAAATTGGCCAGATAGCGTTTCACTTTTAGTTTATTTTTTGAAGTGATATCGCTTTGGCAAAGAATCATCAAATCTTCAAAATTTTCGGCTGCATCAAATAACAGACGGCGGATTGCCGAATCGGTAATGTTTTCTTTGGTTAAAGAGATGGGCCGTAAATGCAATTCAACCAATTTTTTCACATACTTCATTTCTTCACCGAGCGGCAATTTCAATTGGGTAAAAATTTTAGGCACCATTCTTCCGCCAATCACTTCATGCCCGTGAAAGGTCCATCCATGACCCTCCTCAAAACGTTTAGTTGCAGGCTTGGCAATGTCATGTAAAATTGCAGCCCAGCGCAACCATAAATTATCCGAACGTTCTGCAACATTATCCAGCACTTGCAATGTGTGATAAAAATTATCCTTATGTCCCAAGCCTTCAATGAATTCTGCACCGGCCAAATCAACCATTTGCGGAAAGATCTTCTGGAGAAGTCCACTTTCAAACAAAAGTTTAAAACCAACAGAAGGTTTTTTACTTAAAATAATTTTATTCAGTTCGTCGGTAATTCTTTCTTTTGAAACAATAGAAATTCTCGAAGCGTTTTTTTTGATCGAATGAAATGTTTCAGGGTAGATATGAAAACCGAGTTGCGTTGCAAAACGAATGGCACGCATCATCCGCAAAGGATCGTCGTTAAAAGTTGTATCAGGATTTAGCGGTGTACGGATAAGCTGTTGTTGCAAATCATCCATTCCGTTAAAGGGATCAATCAGTGTTCCGTAATCTTCTGTATTCAAGCTGATGGCGAGTGCATTAATTGTGAAATCTCTTCTGTTCTGATCATCGACTATGGTTCCGGGTTCCACTTCAGGATTACGTGAATGCGAACGATAGCTTTCTTTTCTTGCACCCACAAATTCCAAATCAAAACCATCGGGCATTTTAAATTGTGCGGTCCCAAAATTTTTGAAGTAGCTGACCTTTGGATGCGGTTTAAAATATTTTGACGCTTGCTCTGCTAATTTCAAAGCATCACCAAGGCAAACGAAATCAGCGTCTTTTGTTGGCCGTTCCAAAATCTTATCACGAACAAAACCGCCGATGAGATAGCACGGATAATTTAATTGCTCCGCTGCTTTAGCAACCTGTTCAAAAATTCTTAACTCAATATCGCTGCACCTGATTTCCATTGCGGCAAAGATAACCGCAGATTGAAAAAAGTATATAAAGATTAACTGCGAATGACCACCCGTGTGCCATCATTGTTCCACTTGATTATTTGAGACGGTAGTGAAGCTTTCATATCATCTTGTCTCCATTTGACAACTGAGTCTACTGCACTCTTAATTTCATCGGAAACCTGCAAGAAATTTTGAGGCGAGCTTTGCCCGCTGATATTTGCTGACGTAGAAACAATAGGCTTTCTTAATCGTTTGATTAAATGCTTGCAAAACTCATCCTTTACAATCCTAATAGCAATAGAACCGTCTTCTGCAATTAAATTATCGGGTAAGCCAACGGCCTTTTCAAAAATAATTGTTGTCGGACGGGTTTGTTCTTCAATAAAATCAAACACAGCCAGATCGGGAGATGCCACATATTGCAAAACATCTCTTTCGTCCGCAACAAGAATGATAAGGCTTTTGCTGTCTTCACGGTTTTTTATTTGATAAATGCGTTTAACAGCCTGTGCATCCGTTGCATCGCAACCCAGTCCCCAAATGGTATCGGTCGGATATAATATCACTCCTCCACTTCTTAAAACGTTCAATGCATTTTCTACTTCAGTTTCAAAAAAATTCTTTTCCATTAATCAATATGCAATTTTACAGTTTCTATGATCCGGGTTGTGTCCAACTGCTCCAAACATTGAGGAGTTTCAAACCTCACACAAACATTTTTCTGGCAAGGCTCGCAACTCAATTTACCCAGGCGAATGATGGTGCGCAAATCTTTATTGTAAGGAGCAGTAATGTTTTCATTGCCTGCACCGAATAAAACAATTGTGTGAGTTCCCAAAGCGTTTGCTAAATGTGCAGGACCTGAATCGGTTGACAGCATCAGCTTTGCCGTTGCTAAAATTTCAGAAAGCTGACCCAAAGACGTTCTACCTGCAACGCTTTCTATGTTTGAACAATCGGGCAAAAGAGATAAAACAGAATCAACAAATTCTTTTTCTTTTGGCGCACCAATTAGAAGAATCTTTTCATCAATACTGTTTCGCAAAGCATTCAACAATTCAACTGCTTTAGGTACAGTCAATCTTCTTGAGGAAGCTTCCGAGTTTATATTAACAACAATATGATTGCCTTTTCGAAATTGATGATTGAGAGAAACATTTATTGACTCGGCCTTTTTATCCGTATGCATTTCAACCAGACGTACATATTGCTCTGCTCTGTGTAAATTTCCCGGTTTGGTAAAGGATTCTGTCAGCAAAACCTGCCGGAATTCTTTTTTGTAACCAATTCTTTTTTCTGCACCGGTTGCCCATCCCATAATGGCAGCCGAAAAAGAATCGGGCAAGCAAAAAAACAAATCAAAGCTTCCCGTTTTTTTAATCCTGTTTCCAAACTTCATTAAACCGTTAATTCCCTTGAATTCATCTTTACTGAAAACAAATTGATGCTCTGCTTTTGGAAAGAAATTGAGCAAATCATGGATTCCTTTTTTTGCAATCACACTAACTTGGGCACCGGGGAAAAAATGAGGGAGTTGGTGCATAAAACCAACCGACATCACCATATCTCCCAACCAATTTGGTAAACGAACCAGAATTTTCATATTCAGTCCCTAAGTTTGCAAAAATTTTTGCGATGAAGTTAAGAGAGTCTGTTGAACAAGCATGGCAAAACCGTGAAATGCTTTCCTATCTCGGTATTGTAAATGATATTAAAGCAGTGATTGAAGAAGTGGACAAAGGAAGGTTGCGTGTTGCCGAACCCACTGAAAATGGCTGGCAGGTAAACGAATGGGTGAAGCAAGCCATTCTTTTGTATTTCGGCATTCAGCAAATGCAAACCTGGAGCGTGGAACCTTTTGAGTGGTATGATAAAATGGAGCTCAAAAAAAATTATAAAGAATTAGGTGTTCGTGCAGTGCCGCATGCTGTTGCAAGATATGGCGCTTACATCGCAAAAAATGTTGTGCTCATGCCCTCTTATGTAAATATCGGTGCTTACGTTGATGAAGGTACAATGGTGGACACATGGGCTACAGTTGGCAGTTGCGCACAAATTGGAAAAGGTGTTCACTTGAGTGGTGGCGTGGGAATTGGTGGGGTGCTCGAACCTTTGCAAGCTTCACCGGTAATTGTAGAAGATGGTTGTTTTATTGGTTCGAGATGCATCGTAGTAGAAGGTGTTCGTGTGGAGAAAGAAGCCGTATTGGGAGCCAACGTTGTTTTAACCCAATCCACAAAAATTATTGACGTTAGCGGTAGGGAGCCGGTAGAAACAAAAGGTGTAGTTCCGGCACGAAGCGTTGTAATCCCTGGCAGTTACAATAAAAAATTTCCAGCAGGTGAATATAATGTTAGCTGTGCATTAATTATCGGAAAGCGCAAAGCCAGTACCGATCTGAAAACCAGCTTGAATGATGCGCTGAGAGATTTTAATGTTGCAGTTTAACTTCATTTGACGATAACTAAGCCTGTTTGTAGGTATTAGTAAATGTTTTCATTAACATTTAATTCACCGGGCCAAGCCCAACCAGCTGTTTGCCTTTGCAATCTCGTTGCAGATAAGTTCATTCATTATCAATCTGTTTCTTTATGAAAAACTTATCTGCACGCTGCATCTTCTGCCTTTATGGAATCGTTGTTGTATTTACACTCCTGATTAATAAGCCTGTCATAGCACAGGAACAAAAAGTTCAAAATGTTTTCATTATTTGCATAGATGGTTTTAGATGGCAGGAAATATTTAATGGTGCAGATTCCTTGCTGATCAACAATCCCGATTACGTAAAAGACACAGCACTAACAAAAGAACAATTTTGGGCGGATTCTACCGGGGAGCGGAGACGCTTGTTGATGCCCTTTCTATGGGATATTATAGCAAAGAAAGGCCAGTTGTATGGAAACGAAGTGTATGACAACAAGGTGTCAACAAAAAACTTCTTTGGAATTTCTTATCCCGGATACAGTGAAATGCTTTCCGGTCATACTGATCCGCTACTTGTTCCGGATCTACCGATTGACAACCGGAACAGCAATGTGCTGGAATATTTGGAAGAACAACCGCAATATGAAGGCAGGGTCGCTGCCTTTACTTCGTGGAATATTTTTCCATTTATTTTCAACAAGAAGAAAACTCATTTTTTTATTAATAGCGGATACAAAAAGACGTTGGTTGACAACTCTGATAGTTCTGTTGCCATTAATGATGTTCAGCGGGATGTGCAAAGAAAGAAAAATACCCGTTATGACCTGCTCACCTTCATGAATGCAAAAGAGTATTTGTCGACCCAGCATCCCAAAGTTTTGTTCCTTGGCTTTGGTGAAACTGATTTATTTGCCCATGCTAATCGCTATGATCTTTACTTGCAACAAGCAAACAATATTGACAAAATGATGTACGAACTATGGTACTATGTTCAAACCGATCAGTTTTATAAAAACAATACAACCTTCATTATAACAACCGATCATGGACGCGGAGAATATCCTTCTACATGGCACGACCACAACACATTTATAAAAGGTTCCAACCAGACCTGGCTTGCTTTGCTGGGGCCAAACATTGCTGCCCACGGTGAAATAAAATTAAAGCAGCAGTTGTATGAAGAACAAATTGCTTCAACCATTATGATGCTCCTTGGTGAAACTGATGATATTGGAAATTACATGGCAAAGCCAATTTTAACCACTGGAAATTCTGACAAAACAAATTCAACAAACAAGGCAATGTTGTTGAGCAGCATGGTTACAGGCAACAACATTGAAGAGATCAGGAAATAAAAATCCCCTCGGGAGACAAGGGGAGTTTTCAACAACAATTTGAGATACGGAATCAAAAATTCCGGGTATAAAACTAAAGCTTATCCAAAGTTCCACAGATTAGAATTGGATTAGAATCTTTTGAAGATCATTAGAGCTATTTGTGAATTTATAATCAGCCAAATACTAAAAACATTTAATAGCAATCGATTCTTTGATTTTTGCGCCATACTGCCTGCACGCGATACTTAAATGTTTGTCGGACATAATTCCTTTTAATTTTTTTTCAGTAGAATCAACAATGGCCCTGGAAACTTTGTACGTAAGAAGAAATTCAGAAATGCTCGTAACATCTGGAAAAATCAGGATTACCTTTCTCATAATGGGCAGCAGTTTAGGAAAGCTACAAAATAGATAAATACAGATCAAATCAATTTGAGGTTTGCTTAAACCATCCAAATTAAAAGTGAACCTCTGTTGAAACAGAGGTTCTATTAGCAGCTGAACTAGGCCTTTTTACGGTTAGGTAAATCAAGCGGTCAATCATTCAGCACTAAACGGAACAAAGCGGTTACCTATAAAATGCATATCGGTAATTTCTTCGGGATCGTTCCAATTCAATCGAAAAAGCATGGTGAGTTGTTCGATAAGTTTTTTTTGCGATGGTGGTTTTACAAAATACAGCGTGGCTCCGTAGCCATAGCAAGCACTTACATCCAGTTTATGTTTTGATATTGTGAACATGATGACGGGCAACTTTGCACAACCTTGTTTTTCTCTTATCAATTTCAAACACGACATTCCGTCGAGTGCAGGCATATTAATATCCAAAAAAATTACATCCGGAATCTTCAGCTCGAGCAGGTGAAGTAGCTCTTCCCCATTTGCAAAGCTTATTAGTTGCGTGAAGGGAAATATTTCTTTGACAGATTCTTCAAAAACAATTCGGTCGTCTTCGTCGTCGTCTACCAGCCAAATGTTTTTGAAAACAGAATGCATAGCTTCCATCTTCAAATGGTTAAGTGGTGAATTGGTTAAATACTTGTTCCCTCGTTTAGTACTAATGTTCGGCTGACTAAGAAAGTAATTGCGAAGCTAGTGTTTTTCAAATCAACTGACGGGGATAAAAAATGGCAGAATGTGCCGTTAAAGTAAGCGGGATCGGCAAATAAAAATCCCCTCAAGTGAGGGGATCAATATTTTCAGGCAGTCTGGACGGTAGCATATTGGTTGTTCATAATTGGACGCCTGTTGGTTTTCAAGGATTGGATCGTTTTTGGGTATACGGATTTCAAACGGGCTTTCTAAGGATTCGGATCTTGGTTTTTTATGCTTAAGAGAAAAATCAGAAGTTGACCGATATTGGATTTTTGGTTATGGCTTTTTACGGATTATGGATACGATTTTGGTTTTCCGGACATTGGATTGATTGATTAAATATCAATCAACTTCTGCAACAAAAATAGTTGCATGCTACATTCTGTACAAGAGCAAAACAACCCTGTTTTTGGGCTATGGTATTTACTCAAATAATAGTAGGATTACGAAAGAGCAAAGGAGATAATTACCTAAAAACAAATTCATGAAAATAAAAAAGGGCCGGAATAGAAATTCAGCCCTGTTTAAAATCCAATATCCTATGAAAAACCGAAACAAAAATGAGGTTTAATTTATTACTGAACAATAGTAAAACTACTTATTTGCAAAAAATAAAATCTTGTTGAACGGCCTTTGAAATTATGCTTCGGCTTTACCAATTAAATTAAAAGGATGCCTATGGCACCCTTTTAATAAAGAACGATAATCGTTTATTCAAGCTGTAAAAGCTTTCCGGTTACTTGTTTGTCTCCAACCTTAAGAACATAAATAAAAGTCGAACGTTGCTTTGCAGGCATGCTCATTTCAAATATTTGGTTGCCAGCATTAATATGACCCTGGTAAATTGTTTTCACTTTTTGTCCAAGCACATCATAAATTTCCAAACTTCCATTTCCTTGTGTTGAAGAATTTACCACAAATTTCACTTTATCGTTAAATGGATTTGGATAGGCTTTCATTGCTAATTCAGATTGCGTTTCAATCGGCTTCACTTGTTGGACTTGCGTCACTGCACCGGTAACAGAGCTGAAATCGCCGCATGCTGTTGGAGCTGACACACAACCGGAACTCGTCGTCTCTGTTACTCTGTAGCCTTTTCCGACGGTTAATCCATCAAATGTAATTTTTCCACTGACAACATCTGCAGGCGCATGTTTAGTTATTGGACCAACTCCACCATTTAATTGTCTTAGTGTATAAGTGCTTCCGCTAACGGGATTATCAACGGTTACTTTAAATGTAGTCTCGATACAAGTTGGAGGAATATAAGTTATTGTTGGCCCACTTTGCTGACCAGTGACTGTAAAAGTTACATCACTTGTTGCGGTACCACATGCAGGTGTTGAATTGCTTGTTACTGTTAATCTTAGCGTAACACTGCCGCCGGTGCTACTGCCGGAAACATCAACAGAAGGTGTAAATGTGTTGCCATTGTTGATTTTGACAGCAAGACCACTTGCATTAGTCTGCACGGCCCATGATGCAGTTCCGTTTGTACCACTACCGCTTAAATTGAACGTATTCCCATTTACATCATAACATTGCGACGAAGGAGCAGTGCCTGCATTTGCCGTTGGAAGCGGGTTAATTGTAACCACCGCACTTCCGGAAACGGTGTTGCTACAATTGGCGTCAGATACTCCGGTTAATGTGTAAGTAAGAGTACCCTCAGTGCCTGTTGCAACGGCGAGTTTCACAGTATCAAAACTTCCGGTCGTTGTTTTAGTTAATGTGCCTCCTCCATTGATATTATAACTAAATGTGTAAGGCCTAGTTCCCCCGGAACCTGTAAGCACAACAAAGGGTGCGGTTGCATCTTTACAAACTGCAGTTGTTCCTGAAATTGCTGCCGATGGCAAAGCGTTGACAACAATATACATAGTATCGCTCCTTGTACAATTGGTTCCGACTGTCGCCGTGTAAATTATCCGCTGTGTGCCTACTCCTGCAGAAGAAGGATCGAATGTACTTCCAGTTACACCAGGACCACTATATGTTCCTCCTGACGGAGATCCAGTTAGTGTAATGGCGCTGCCGTTAACACAAACAGGTCCTTTCTGATCTATGCTTACGCCACCAAAATTTAAGTTTAATGTAATCGGAGTCATTAAGTCCTTTAGAGCTGCTGTTGAAGAGGACGAAGCTTTTGTTTTTATCCACAATGTTTTAATTTCTAATCCTCCACAATTACTGCCATTACCTAATGCCAATAGTTGTGTGATGTTTATCGCTGCTTCAACAAATGCATAAGGCTGGTAAGTATACCCATCAAATGCCATAAAAGGGACATCTACAGTTGTGCGATTTGTTTCTGCGAAGGCCTGGGAAATATTGGCTGACCCGGAACTATCCCATGCGTAGGTGCTGCCATTCAATTTCCATCTGTAAATAACAACTTGTGGTACTGAGCCCCCATTATTGTATTCCATTGAAATGTTAATATCTCCTGCGGTGCGTCCTCCATTAGGCCCGCTGCCACTAAACGTTCCATTTGAATTCATTGTAATTATTCCCTGCAGAAATTCAAAATCAATATAGCTGGTTCCGTTAACGGACAAACGATCACCACCTATAAAAACCCATTGATTTCCGGTAGCAGGATCGCCTGTTGCATGAAATATTCCATTGTTGATATCGTTTTTATCTGGTGCAGATCCTGTTGTCCAGTGCAAGGCATTAATATAATCATTGAATTTGCTTCCCTGAGCAAAAATGGTATCTGCATTCGTGTGAATCGTATCTTTTTTTAAGCGAGTTGTTATCGCATCTTTCGGAACCCCTGCGGCAGAAAGAACAAAGCTGTCAACACCAGAAGTAAAGGTTTGTGTATTCGATCTTGGAATCCAGTCGCCTCCTTGTGAATCGACATTAGCCCTAAGAACTCCATCGATTTTAAAACCACCTTTCGGAGGTGTAACCGGAGCAACTCTTATTGTTTGCGCAAAAGCGTTTATTGATAGTGCACTTACAAAAATTAGTAGCATAAATATTATACATCTACGAATCATCGTGATGTATTTAGTCTTGATTATTGTTCCCATAATTGTTGTTGTTTAAGATTTAATAAAAAGTTTCTATCGAACAATGGTTTAGATGGTGGTGAGTTACAGGCACACCAAAAAGCTGCGGGCACTAACTTGCTCAGATCGGAAACTGAATCGTATCTCAATGACGCAATCATCATTATCAGATTATTTACCTGAAAACCTTGGTATTAATACACAGGCCGCACTAATCGATGAATTGGATAGAAAAGAAAGAATTCATAGAGGAGAAATAAAAGAGGGCTGTCGGAGTATCAACAAGTGTGTTTGGATTGAAAGTAATCTGCTGCTCTTCTTTCTTTTGAAGTTTAGATCTGGCCAGAAGATGATTCTAAGGAAATGGATAAAACCAAAAATTCAGGAGATTCAACTGGATGGATTGCCGTATTACAAATCTACCATTAATATAAAAAAACTTTTCCATGATCTTAGTCATTTGAGGGCTTTTTTTCAGTAATCATCTTCAGCAAAAAAGACTGGCAAGCGCCAGCCTTCAAAACTTATCGGACTGCAAAACACGTATTTGTTTTCAATCCAACTATTAACGGTTTTGCTGCATCATTCTCAATAAATTTGGCCAAACCTATTTTTAATCAAAGAACGAAGCGTGGCGGGATTACATCAGACAAAAGGTTATCAAATTATCAATAATTGGT
>Ga0207647_10000942_pt1 | contig 22502 bp, 20 predicted proteins | sample KBSCornC2_FD_184295 | JGI IMG/M metagenome (GOLD analysis project Ga0207647, IMG submission 184295) | Corn rhizosphere microbial communities from Kellogg Biological Station, Michigan, USA - C2 (SPAdes) (version 2) | ecosystem: Host-associated > Plants > Roots > Rhizosphere ... | reverse complement strand
CCGGGTGGCCGGGGTCCACATGGTAGCTCCAGATCAGGTCTCGCAACCCTCTGGAATCACAGCAATCCCGGTCACTCAACCCTTTCTCGGATGGGCTCTAAGAGATTTTGGTCTATGTTTGGTTTCCGCCAACAATGCCGTAACAAAGCCGCCATGTGGCGGTCCGAGCGGTTAAGGTTGATCCGGCGGGGATAGGCCGACCAGCCAATATTCCAAAAGGGCCTCGACAACGAGCTCCTTGCTGAGCGTGGAACTATCATTGATGAGCCATCGAGCCGCATCGTCGAGTTGCGGTATCAACATGTCGAGGCGCAACTTTGCATAGGTTTCTCGCTCGGGGCCCCACCGCTTCAGATAATTGGGCATGGCATCTATGCACCTGCGCAAAAAGAGCATATTATGGCGTTCCATCTCTGGTTCGATGGACAGGGCTTGGCGATGGACAGTGATGAGTTTCTTGTGGCGCTCGGAAAAGTCCAGAGCATCTAGCAGCCACGCCTTGAGATCTTCCCGAGAGAGATTCTCGATGGCATCGATGCGGCGATAAAAGTCTAGCGCTTCCGCCAGCACTGTTGCTTCCATGATGTCCCGAAGCACATGCCACTTTCGTCCGAAATGCAGGTAGAATGTCGCCCTGCTTGCACCGGCGCGGGATGCTATGTCCTCAATCGTCGTTCCGGCATAGCCCTTGCGTATGAAGAGATGGCTCGCGGACTTCAGCAAAAGCTGAAGAGTTTCCTGCTTCTGAATGGCGCGGAGCGACTTTTTCCGCGGTGGAGTGGCCGGCGTGGCGGAAAGTTCCAGGATCCGAACGGTCATCGAATTCAAACTCCGAGGTAACTGGTATGCTTGCCATCTTTCAGACCATAGGGGTACAGAGATTTGCAGATATGGACGCTAGCCGTCCGATGGATTGACTGCAAGCCCACAGGACGGCCTCATCCATCATAGGCAAGTGGGGTTCGTACGCGTTGCCATTAAGCACATCAAATGCCGTGCAGAAGCCGCGATCGAGCCGTCGGTCAGCAGGGTCGGCGACAGCTACGATCATGCTTTGGCCGAGACGATCAATGGCCTTTCCAGAGCATGAGGTGATCCACCGGCGAATACCGCGACGCAGCTTCGAAGCGGGCGCGTATGCCACGCTCGAATGGGTCGACCATCCCTGGCTGCTGAAACTCATCTCCAACATCCCGCCCGTCGAAGCCGAGGATCAATCTCATGCCGCCGCCGATACATCGATAGGACAGCTAGCTCACAAACCTGTCGTGCCTCCGGTAAACTCGGCGCGGTTCAGACTGGCGAACGGAACGTATTTGGGAATCTAGGATCATGCTCAATACCTCAACGCCATCATATTGACTTGACTCTGGTTTAGTGCGTCCGCATGCTCATGCGAACTGGCCGCGACTTTATGGTTGAGGCGCAGATTGCCTGAAATCGGTTCATGGGCGAAGCAGGGCGTTTTATGCGGTATTCGAGAGGACGACGTTGATGCGTTGGGCCAATGGCTTCGAAACGGTCGGGTACGGTGCCTTTGCAAGGACGGGAAATATGAGCGCACGGCCAAATCGGGAGTCAGCCAAAGGAAGGCCAATCGGTATCCCGAATGGCTATCATATGGGTTTTCAACACATCGGGATTTTGGGTTTGTTGGCCAGATAAGTTGTCTAGCATCAACCCGAACACGTTCTGAGAAAGAAGCTTGCCCTCACTCGGTTCAGATTGTGCATGATGATTAGATCATTTGATAAGTGACGATGTAGAAGAGGATTCACGATATGCCGCGCGGAATACAGACCCATGTTGCATTTTACGTCAAGGATCTGGATGAGACGGTCAAGAAATGGAAGAAGCTTCTCGCGATTCTGGATCCGGAGATGGTCAGGTATGAGCCTGCTTATCTGGAGGCGGGCGAGGATGAAGACCTCGTTCGGACGGTTACCTTCGTAAATCCCAATGGACTGGAACTGCAATTCGTCTGCCCCAAGAAATTTGCGGACGATCCCAACACGCAGGACAGGGTCGATCATATTCATTTCGCAACAACGGATGTCGAAGGAAAATTCGAAGCGGTTGTCAAGGCTGGCTTCCGAATTAATCCTCTTGGCCTGGACGATCCTGAACCTACTGACAAGATAACGCACGCCAAAGGCATCCTTAAAGGCCTTGACTGGCAAAAGTGGTTTCTGGTCCCGATGCCTGGTAATGTCTGTGCTGAAGTCGCGTTGCCTTATAATCCCGTCAATGGAGTCTGGGAGCCGGTTGACAAATATTCGCCCGATGAAAGCTACGGCGGGGGGATACAATCGAAGTAATGCCACGGAATCGTACGAGTTGTGTGATAAGTCATCTGTTCATGATCGGCAGGTCATTTTTGTAATCCAGCGCTCGACGGCCGTGATAATCAATGACCCGCAATATTAAAAAAGCGGAGAGACTTGTGATCGAGGAACAACGGCTAGCTGCGCTCGAAGAAATTCGCGCGTTGAAATACAACTATTGCCACGCGTTGGATGCGAAGGACTGGAGACGGTTTGCAACTCTTTTTACCGTCGACGGTAGCGCTGACATGCGCGAGGCTGGTCCCTCGGACATGCCTGGAATGATCCTTATCGAGGGTAGGGACAATATGATGGATTATGTCCAAGAGGCGGTTGGTCATCTGAAGACGTGTCACCATGTCTTCGCACCGCTGATCGAGTTCGACGGCGACGATTGCGCGCAAGGCTTGTGGCAGATGGAAGATCGGTTGTTCGAACGCGACAGCGAGGGTTGGAAACTCGCGCTGCACGGCCTCGGTCATTATCACGAAACTTATCTACGGCGTGACGGAAAGTGGAAAATTCACCATGTGAAATTGACCCGCGAGAATCTCTCATTCGGATCGTCGATTTGCTAGAATATAGTTCCTTTGGCCGGCGGTTGCATGCGAACTTGGCGACGGTGGATTACGGGTCGGAGCAAGCCACATCTGCGGAGGCCTGCAAGCAGAATGTTTCGAGAAGCTGCCTTGGGGCGGCAGGAAAGATGAAGAGCTCAGCAATCGTTGAGCCTGATTAGAAATCTATCTCCCGGGATTTCCCCTGCAAATGACAGCTGGGGAACGAAAATCAGACCAAGGAGGACGCGTTTTGGAGACTCTGCACACATATTTTGGCCTGCATGGCAAGACGGCGATGATCACGGGCGCGGCGCGCGGTATTGGCAGGAGCATTGCTGAGACGCTGGCGGGGTGTGGCGCCGCTGTGGTGGTTTCCGATCTGAATGAGGCTGGCTGCCAGCAAGTGGCGAAGGCGATCAACGATGCGGGAGGAACCGCATACGCGCTCGAAATGGATATCGGTGATCAGCTGAAGATCGAGGAGGCCTTTGCCAAGGTAGAGCAGATCCTATCCGGACGGCTCGATATCCTGGTCAACAATGCTGGGATGATGAGCGTGATGCCACTGTTCGACGACCGCATAGAGATCTGGGACAGAACATATGCCGTAAACATCCGTGGAACCTTTCTCTGCTCCCGCGAGGCAGCCAGGATCATGAAGAAAGTCGGCCAAGGCGGCCGAATCATTAACATTTCCTCGTCGTCGGCCGTTCGTCCGGTGCTCGACGGCATCGCGCCCTACAGCTCCTCGAAAGGCGCGGTCAATACGATGACCCAAGGCCTCGCCTACGACCTGGCTCCCGACAATATCACGGTCAACGCCGTGATGCCCCATTCGATCATGCACCCGGATGTCACCAAGCAATATGAAGAAAATAAGCTGACGGTCACGGGCGGTGCCGCCATGGATGAAAAACGATATCGTATGCCCCGCCAAGGCGAACCACAGGACATCGCTTCGCTCGTTGCCTTCCTCGCCGGACCGGGAGCGGGTTACATCACGGGTCAGCTGATAGCTGCAGATGGCGGTTATTTGGTGACGTGATCGAAACGGTGCCGAGAAAGATGCCCAGTTCATCGGAAAGGGCAACGATATCGTGACAAGGGATAGAAACTATGTCGCTTCGTCAGTCACTTGAGAAGTCCAAGACGGTTTGGGTGGCGGGTGTTTACGACGCTTTGAGTGCTGTGATTGCACGTGAGGCGGGCTTCGACACCGTGATGACGGGCGGTTTTGGCGTGACCGCCAGCCTGCTAGGCATGCCGGACATGGAACTGCTGACGCTGACCGAAAATGTGGGCATAGTGTCGCGAGTCGCTCGACTATCGGGGCTATCGGTCATTGCCGACATCGATACGGGATATGGCAATACTGCCAATGTGTTGCGTGCGGTCACGGACTTTCGTCAGGCGGGTGCGGCTGCCGTGATCATCGAAGATCAAGTTAGCCCCAAAAGTTGCCCGGCATACACTGACGAAACTGCGGTGATCCCTGTTGAAGAAGCCTGTGCCAAAATCCGTGCGGCCCGCCATGCAGCAGGTGAAGATGTCATCGTTATTGCGCGCACGGACGCTGTCGAGCCCGCGGACGCCATCGTCCGCGCTCAGGCATATGCTGCGGCAGGTGCCGAGCTGATTCAGCCTATCAACAAGACCTTCAACGATTTCGAAGGTCTCAAGGAATTGCGCAATGCTTGCGGGGTTCCGCTCTCTGTTCAAATATTGGGATGGATGGAAAAAGGACTCACCAGCGCGCAGATCGAGGATATTGCTGGCATTGCGACTTTTAGCTTCGCGTCACTTCTTACAACATCCCACGCACTGATGACGAATATGCGGGCGCTTGTTCGAGATCGCGATATCAGCAACCTGCCGGCCCCAACTATTTCGTTGGCAGAATTCAAGGAATTGATCGGCTTCGACAGGATGAAAAATGATCAACAGCAATTTTATGATGTGGTAGGCAAATAACCTGCGGGCACCGTAAAGCGAATCTCGGGCAGCTCGGCACCTCGCATGACTATCTCAGGCAACAGTCCCGCCTGACTGCGGTGGAACAACCACTTTCCAGCCAGGTCGAAGTCTTTCTGGAGCAGCCGCTTTGTGTGCGCCCGTTGCCCGACCGGCTATTCGGTTCAGTCCGATGGTGGGCGAAGCGCCTGACTATGGCACTAAAAGCCCAGCCCAGGCAATGCCTTGGCAGGGGATGACAGTTTATACCAGTTTTCGGCGTCGAGCCACTGGCCGTTTTCAATTGACAAGGAACAAATCACTAGACATAGGTATATTAAAGCAGATTTCCTGCGCCGCGCGTCGGATGTTGATCTCGCAGGATTGGGAGAGGCCGGATGGGTGAAATGGACGCAGCGAACCAAGTTTATGACGCTCTGATTTTGGGCGCCGGCTTTGGTGGGATGTATATGCTTTACGAGCTGCGCAGCCGTGGCTTTTCGGTGGTGGGTCTAGAGGCTGGCGCCGATACGGGCGGCGCCTGGTACTGGAACCGCTATCCGGGAGCGCGATGCGACGTTGAAAGCCTTGCCTACTGCTATTCTTTCTCCCCGATCATCGACGAGGAGTGGCGCTGGACCGAACGCTATGCCGGGCAGAAGGAAATCCGTTCCTATTTGCAATGGGTCTGCGACCGCCTTGATATCCGCAAAGATATTCGGTTCAATTCCCGCTTGGCGAAGGCGCATTATGACGAAGATGTGCATTTGTGGAATTTCGAGACCGAAAATGGTGACAGCTATCAAGCCCGCTGGTTTGTCACCTCGCCAGGCCCACTCGCGACGCCGATCTGGCCGAACATCCCTGGCCGTGAGAAATTTAAGGGCCAGCTCTTTCACACTGCTAAGTGGCCGGATGAAGAGCCTGATTTCAGTGGCAAACGCGTCGGCGTTATCGGCACTGGCTCTTCCGGCGTCCAGCTCATTCCTATTGTGGCAGAGGAAGCCGAGCATCTTACTGTATTTCTACGGACCCCCAACTACACCACCCAGGCGCGCAACCGCCCCCTGACCGACGAGGATTACGCGACCTGGGAACAGATTCGTGACCAGCGGCGTAAGGAGTTCCGCAAGTTGATCCGCGGCGCTGCAGGTGACTTATTTATAGAAGATAAATATGCCGAACGTAGATTGCGCCCTTCGACCGAATTTACTCGTGAAGAGCGGCAGGAGCAGTTCAACGTCTATTGGCAGCATGGCGGGGCGATGGTCTCCAGCATTCATATTGACGTACTGACCAATCCGGCGATGAATGAGGAGCTGTGCGAATATTTCCGCGACAAGATTCGCGAGGTGGTGAACGATCCGGCCAAGGCCGAGATGCTTTGTCCGCGGGGTTATCCTATCGGCACCCGGCGCATCGTCGTCGGCAGCGATTTTTACGAGACATTCAATCGCGACGACGTCGATCTGATCGACGTCAAGCAGACGCCGATCGAGCGGTTCACGGAAAAGGGCGTCATCGTCGGCGACAAGGAACTGGAATTTGACATCATCATCAGCGCTTCCGGCTTCGATGCGGTGACCGGCTCCCTCACAGTGATGGATATCCGGGGTAGGGGCGGTCAAACGCTGAGGGACGTATGGGCGGATGGTCCCCACACCTATCTCGGCCTCGGCGTGAGCGGTTTTCCCAACATGCTGATGATCGGTGGTCCCGGCAGCCCATCCCTGCAAACCAACGTGGCGATGTACAATGAAGTCGCTGTTGAATGGATTAGCGACGCGCTGACTTATGCTCGTGACAACGGCTATGCCGAAATGGAGGCAGAGATTTCAGCGCAAGAAGAGTGGACTGAGATCGTCAACAATCTTTTGGAGGAGTCGCTGTTTTCCAAGGCCGACAGTTGGTATGTTGGAACCAATGTGCCTGGCAAGAAGCGGGCGATCCTCACTTACCTTGGTGGGCTGCCAGCTTATATTGAGGCTTGTGGCAACGCTGCGGCGAATGACTATGCAGGCTTCATCATGACTAAAGAGGGCGCGCTTGAGACCATGTGCGCCTGATGATCTCTGTTCTAATTTCCCCGCCCGGGCGAGCCGTATTGCTCTGCAACATTTAGTCGGGCGGAGAAGTTTTTTCGCAATCAATTCGCAGAGAATCCGACAGAGCAGATCGTAAAAATTAGAGAAAAAAACTGCAAAATTACCTCGGACAAGACGCTTGAGTATTCAATTGACTCATGTACAATGTATGGTGCTCAGTCGGCAAAAAATAGCTTGGCGGGTTTAAATCAGGTTAGGAGGGGAGGAATCATGAACACCACGATTCGCAAGAGTTTGCTGTTGGCTTCTGCCGGTTTTGCAATCACGGTTTCCGGTGCAGTTCAGGCCCAGGGCTCAGGTGATGGCCAAAGGGCATCGTCGAGCAGCGCAGCCGCCGAGACCGGCGACATCATCGTTACCGCCCGCCGCGTGGGTGAAAGCGTGCAGAAGGTCCCCCTCGCGGTGACCGCGCTCACGACTAAGGACCTGCAGGCCAAGGCGGTGCTGGACGTGAACGACCTGCAGAAGGTCGTGCCGAGCCTTAATACCCTGCAGCAGGCCACCGGCGCTGCCGGCCTATTCTTCAACCTTCGCGGTCTGATCCAGACCGATACTGCGGCCTTTCAGCCCGGCTCGGTTGGCATCTACCAGGACGACGTCTATATCGGCGGCGCAGGCATTGCTGGCCAGCTGCTCGACATAAACGACCTCAACACTGTCGAAGTGCTCAAGGGTCCGCAGGGTACTCTTTATGGCCGCAACGTGACGGGTGGCGTGGTCAAGTTCGTGACCGCCAAGCCGTCCGACCAGTTCGAAGGCTATGTCAAGGCCGGCTACGGCAACTATGACCGCAAATCCGCCGAGGGCATGATCAACATCCCGCTGGCTTCGAATGTGGCCCTGCGCCTCAACGGCAGCATAATTGACCGCGATGGTTATTCGTACGACGTTGTTAACCGGCGCGATCTGGAAAACGACCATCACTGGAACATTCGCGGTGCGCTGAAGGCCGATTTGGCTCCTAACTTCCACGTCCTGCTCCAAGGTTCCTATGGTGAATACCGGGGACACGGCGCGGATGACCGCACCATCTATGTCGATCCGACCAATGTGCCAGCACTCGGCAACTTTATCGCTGCCCAGGGCGTTAATGGTTTGACTGCCGCCAATCTCGCGCCGATCGTGTTTTTCGGCGCCGCTGTTCAGGCAGGCACGGCAACTCCTGGCCAGGTCGCTGCGTTCACCACCGCGCTTGGCCAATTCGGCGCTGCGGCTCCCACGGCGTTGGGCCTGCTTAACCAGTACGCCAACGCCTCGCGTGACAACGCCCGCCAGTACCCGGGTCTTCAGACCGGCGACAAAGCACGCCTCGCTCTCGGTGCGCTCACCCTGGCCTACGACCTGTCGGACCAGATCACGCTTAAATCGATCACAGCCTACAACTTCGCACGGCGTGAAAGCTTCTACACAGTCGGCGGCGATGCTTATACATACATCTATTCGAAGCAGCCGGGCGAAAACAGCCAGTGGTCCCAGGAGTTCAACCTCGTCGGAAAGGCGCTGGACGATCGCCTAACCTTCGCCGGAGGTCTGTTTCTGCTCGATCAGAAGATCAAGGACGATCGCAATCCCGGCACAATCGACGGTGTTTTCCCCTACTTCCTGGGGCAGCGCGGTCTTCGTATCACCAACCGCAGCTCGTCGGTTAACCGCATTCACGTACAGAGCTTGGCGCCCTACTTCCAGGGCAGCTACGAGATCGTCCCTGACATCCATGTGACGGGCGGTCTGCGCTACACGAAGGAGAAGTTCTCGCTGACGACCACGGACATCACGGTCGCCGGCGTCTGCAACTCGCCTGCTCCGACGACTTCGGCCACCCCACTGTCCCAATGCTCCGCTTCGTCGCATAAGTCGTTCAACAACCTGTCGTATACCTATGGTGCCGACTGGACGGTCACGCCGGGCGTGATGCTTTATGTCCGCTCGGGCAAAGGCTTTAAGAGCGGCGGCGTCTCGCCGTTCATCAATGCCGGTGCGCCGTTCACTTTCTATCAGCCTGAATCTAACACCGACTACGAAATCGGCATCAAGTCCGAGTTCCTCAATCAGCTGATCCGTTTCAACGCGGACTATTACCACACTAACTACAAGGACATTCAGCGTACGCTGACTGTACGTCCGCAGGGCGGCAATCCGGCAACGGGTGTGTTCAATGCCGCTACAGCGAAGATCGATGGCGTGGAAGCGGAACTGAACGTGCGTCCGGTCCGCAGCTTCAATCTCGGGGGCACCTTGGCTTGGACCCGCGCGAAGTACAACAGTTTCGTGATTGCAAACTCGAACTTCCCGGGCGGTACGCAGAACTTGTCCTATCTACCTTTCTACACACTGCCCAAATGGCAGTACTCGCTGTATGCTAATTATGAGCATCCTGCCCCGTGGGGGATGGTTCGAGCCGGGGTGAACTGGTCGCACAAGAGCGGTACCTTGGTCGGTCAGCCCGACTCAGTCGGTACGCCAGGCGCACCCGTGGCACCTGGTGGGCCGGGATCGAGTAACCCATCGTACACGGCCAATCCGCTGTACCAGCGGCCTTTCGGTCTGCTTGGCGCATCACTGGCCTTCGATATTGACGCCTACAAGACGACCCTTTCGTTTTGGGGACGTAACATTCTGGACAAGCGCTACAAGGAGTCCGGCACATGCTTGGTCGCCCTTGGGCTCGGGTCTTGCTGGGCGGCTTACGGCGCACCCGCAACCTATGGCGTCGACGTGACTGTCCGCTTCTAAGTTCAGTTGGATGGGAAGATAACAGAAAAATTGATTGTTAAAATAATTAGCCGCCCCAAACAGTAGATCTGTTCGGGGCGGCTTGTTTGTACACTGAACTATTCTTCAATCATCCGGTACCGGGACCGCACTGGCACCCCCGTGATTTCGGGGAAATCGAGGCCCGATTTAGGCCTCCGTAGGCGTCGAGATTGTTTCGTTAGACTAATTCGTCCAGCGCAGTTTTGTCGAATGAGACAAGGCCTTCGGATCCCTGCTCACGAACAATAGTGGCCCATTCCGGATTGGCCAGCAGCGAACGTCCTATGGCGATGATGTCGAAATCGCCCCGCTCCATCATGCGGGTAAGGTCGCGGAGGTCGGCCTTGCCTGCTGCCGCACCGGCTCCCTTGCGGGGATCGAACGCGACATCCAGGCAGACCGAGCCGACTGAAATGGTCGGCAACCCGGTTATCTTTTTGGTCCAGGCAGCCAGTGTCAAATCGCTGCCCTCGAATTCAGGGATCCAAAAACGACGGGTCGATGCGTGGATTAGATCGAGACCCGACGATGCCAACGGCTCCAGGAATTGTTCCAGCTCCTTCGGAGTGTGGGCCAACTTTGCCGAATAAAGCGGAGGCTTGAACTGCGAAAAGCGAAGGCTGATCAGGAAGTCAGGCCCTGTACGCCGACGAATTTCCTGCACCGTTTCCACCGCGAACTGGGTACGCTGCGCCAGATCACCGCCATATTTGTCGGTCCTGCGATTGCTCTCTTCCCAGAAGAACTGGTCGAACAGATAGCCGTGAGCTGCATGCAATTCGATACCGGAAAAGCCCAGGTCTTGGCAAGTTTGGGCTGTCGAAGCAAAGAGATCAATCGTCCTCTCTATGTCGGCCAGCGTCATTTCTCGGCCTATCATTTGGGTTTCGACGATGTCGGGATTGTCAGGCCGAGTGACGGGGAATACGCCCGAGGGACCCAGGGGGGGCACTTCTGGATGGGCTGAGCTAGTTGCGTCCCGCAAGATACCCGCATGCCACAGCTGGACAAGCATTTGCGAACCGGCAGCGTTGACGGCGTCTGCGATTTCTTTCCATTTGGCGAGTGCTGCCTGGCTTCCAAAGCCAGGCACGTTCGGATGAAATGGCGCTTCCGGCGTCGGCGGGGGGCTGCCTTCGCTAATAATGAGTCCGATACCCCCGCGTGCGCGGCGGCCATAATATTCCACGGCCCGGGGGTCATGTACTTCGTCTTGCGCAAAACAACGGGTCATTGGCGCCATTGCAAGCCGGTTGCGAAGTGTTGTGGTGCCAATGCGTAACGGTTGAAACAAGGCGTCGACTGAGACCATGCCGGTCAGCTCCTCTTCTAAAACATGTCGCCCGTCGACGATGATAGGAATCCGAACATTGCAGTAAGCCACCAGGAACTCATGTGCATCGCCCATTATTAAAAAGTGACGGCGATCTGGTGAACCCGCTTAGGATTGCCGAAAACAGAGTCCGGGGCGAACCGTCCGGATCGCGGATTTCCTGTCCATCCGACTTCGGCAGCGCAGCTACGATTGTCAAGTAACGTGAAAGCATCGACCGAAGGGTCGCCCAATACGGCGCTGCCTTCCGGCAAGCTCGTTTTAATAAAACCAGCATATCAGATAAACTGGCCTCCCCGCGATCATACCGTAACCGGCCTAAATCATTTGGCCGTATACAGGGGCCTTCCTTTTGCAGCGAAATGGGATTTTGCAGACTATGCTGCAAATTTGGGCTTCTACACTGCTATAGAGATCATCTATAAAACCTCGGCCGAGAGGATTCACCGGCACAGGATGCGCGCGAAAATATGGCCGACTGTCAGGCGGAGCATCCGATCATAGGCTGGCGTTCATGAGAATGCGGTGCCTGTCCAGAACTGGCTAAATGTACGGCCTCCACGGTAGGTTCGTAATTAGGAGAGCTGCCATATGATTTCGGATTTGGAGCAGCAGGTCGAGAAGCTTGCGAAACGAGTAAAGCAGCTGGAAGACTATATCGAGATCGCTCAGCTCGTTGCGCAATATGGGCCGGCGGCCGACAGCGGTTCGATGACCGCTGCACCCAAATTGTGGGCAGAGGACGGGGTCTATGACGTGCTCGACGTGTTGAGGATGGAAGGCCGTGCGGAAATTCAGGAGATGCTCGAAAGCCCAGGACATCAAGGGGTTCTCGAGCCTGGATGCGGTCATATCGTCACACCTCCCCACATCGTTTTGAATGGTGATGAGGCAACGGGTCGAAGCCATCAGTTGCTGATGGTATGGGATTCGCAAGCTGACAGGTTCTGGGTGAAGCGTGTTTCAGCAAGCAAGTGGCACTGGAAGCGCACCGCGGAAGGCTGGCGGATAGCGAACCGAACCAATCATAACCTGAATGGTTCGGAGGCCGCACGCGCGTTGCTGGCATTTGACCCCGAGAACGGCTAAACGGTATCTTCGGCTTAGGAGCGGATCATGGTCTGTCTTGGCAAGCTCTCCACTGGGTCAGATTGCCAAGGGTCATCTGAGGCCGGCTAACATTATTGCCGCTTCCATCGATAGTAAGTCCGCTCCGTGATCCCAACTCGCCGGATCAAGTCCGCCACCGGCAGGCAGAGCTCGGCCTCCTTTAGTACCGACACAATCCGCTCAACCGTAAACCGCGGCTCCCCAATCACCTCACGCTTCGCGCTGCCGAATGTCGGGTCATATTGCCTCTTGCCCACCAACGTTCAAGGCACGTTACCCAAAGCACTACCGTATCTCGGACGACGAGCTCTCCTGGCTGAGCGCCGATGTCATCGCATGGTCATGCTGGCGACGCGCGCATCAAGCCGCCGCCGATGTGCCCATCTCAAGTTAAATATGCAACTGTAATGTTAGGCTATTATCGTGGGGCGAGGGTAGGGACGTGGGTTGCGCGTTATCGCCCTGTCGGTGGCGAAGGAAATGGCCTTAAGAAGGCACTCGGCGCAGCGGATGATACAGCGGCCGCAAATGGCACGACGGTTCTCGACTGGAAACAGGCGCTGGATAAGGCGACCGAGTGGTTCAAGCAACAAGAGGCAGGCGGCGATGCAGTCGATCCCGATATGACCGTCGAAGATGCCGTTGATGCGTTCATCACCATGCGTGACGAGCGGCAGGCCGCAAGGGTCGGGCGACCAGCACGCTCTACAGCTTCTTCAACACTTGGCTTGCACGTCCTTCCCGATAAGGTTCTCACGCAGATTCGGCTGCGCGATCTCACGGAGGCTAACCTTCGCTCATGGCAACGTCGTTTTCCTGACATTCGGGGATCAACTAAGCTGCGCATTGTGTCCGAGTTGAAGGCAGCCCTCAACGCCACGTTTAAGGAAAACAGGAAAGTTCTGCCGTAGGATTTCGCGATGACGGTGAAATTCGGTCTCAAGCCGGTTTTCCCGGTAGAAACCGTGGGTGAACCTCTGGCGCGTGAGAATCAGGTGTTAAGCGATGATAAAATCCGCCGGATTCTCTCGAAGGCGAGGGAGATGGACGAAGAGGGTGACCATGCACGCCTCGTGATCCTTCTGGCCGCCACGGGCGCACGGTTCTCGCAACTTGCACGGATGCGGGTCTGTGACATCCAGCCCGAATAAGGCCGTGTCATGATTCCGATGTCTCACAAGGGGGGCAGAACGCGGGAAGCTATATCCGGATGAAAGTCGGCGACGATGTAATCAAGGCGCTGCAGCCGGCAGCGGAGGGGCGGCCGGACGATGCGCCCCTGCTTGAGCGTTGGCGCCATCGGCAGACTGATCCAACGACATGGGTAAAAGTGGGACGGCTGGCCTGCAAGACCGCTTCAAAAATGCGGCTCTGGTGGCAGAAGGTAGTGGAAGTTGCAGCGTATCCCGATGTTATCCCCTATGCACTGCGACATAGCTCGATCGTGCGTGCAATCAGGGCTGGCTTCAGCGTGGATGTGAGGGATTGATCAACCCATGGGGAAAAAGTCGCCCTGCCGATCGGACCCTCGAGCACGTGACGCGCGTCGATCTCATCGGAGCGAAGCGTGGCGATGAAGGTCATTGTCTTCCAGGCACCTGCGGGACGTCACCCGCACACCCTCTGGTCGAATTTATACAATACAAATCGAAATTTTTCGCTCGGGGATGTTCTTCCCGCTTGAGAGTGATTGGTGTGCACGCAAATGCTTGATTTTGAGACGATCCGCATTTTCTCTGTCAATGAGTTAAGCGAGGCATAGATGCGATGCAGGATCAATCATTCGCCCGTCTCACGGATAGCCAACGAGCATGCCTGCTTCTCGTTCTTGACGGCGCAACTTCAAAGGAGATTGCTCCGCGGCTGGGGCTGACGTTTCGAACCGTCGACCAGTATCTTCACCAAGCGCAGCAAGAATTGGGAGCATCGGCTCGTCGCGAAGCAGCGCGCGCGTTCGCATCTGCGATCGACGAGGCCGAGTTGAAGCGCCTTCAACTGAAATTTCCTGCCCTTGCCGAAGTCCCACCTCCCCGACAGATCTCCTCCTCGTCCGACATGCGCAAGCGACGCGGATCGCCATGGCTCCGGCTCATGACGATGCTGCGTCCACCGCCGATAGGAGGAGAACCCCATGACCTGACGCTCACTGGCAAGCTTTTGGAAATGTCGCGCGCGGCCTTGTACATGGCCGCGTTCATGATCGGGTTGGTTTTGCTGCTGGCGGGTATCCTCGCGCTGCTTAACTGATCCCACCCATCATCATCATCCGCTGACGCGCCATGGCCTGGCGCGGGGAGAAGACTTATGCTTCAATTTGACCGTAACAAAGCCGCCGCGGTGGCGCGAGAGACCCAGAACACGTTCCTGTCGTTCGACTCCGCCTATTTGAGTGCCTTGCAGCTCGCGACTTCCGTGCTCGAGGTGAAGCGGGGCTCCAACCTGCCCGAGCGCGATGGGCAAAGGCTGATGCAGGCCATGCATGAGAGCGCCGGCAATCTTCTAGCCGGTCGTGCCGGCATGGTGGCTGCGACGGCGATGCTCCAGCGGGTCCAGAGCCGCAGCAACCAGGCCGAGACCGACTTCGGATGTCCCGGAGCCGGCCCATGGCGTGTGATGGGGCACGGCGATGATCGTGAGCCGACCAAGCTCTCGATAGCAAACTAGGGCTTCGTTTGCGATGACTGTCGTCTTGCGCCTCAAATCTGTAACGGCGGATCAAGATGACAGTCATCCTATTGTTCTGGCTCTTTGCGACCGTTTGCTGTGGCTATGCGCTCATCTTCGGCAAGCGCGATGGACGGCTCGCTGCATCGATGATTGTAGCAGCCGTCTTACTCAGCTGGTGGGCGCAGAACGTCCAGCAGGAATGGAAGGTGATCAACCTGCCCGTCATGCTGGTCGACCTCGGCTTGTGGATCGGGATGTTGGCGTTGATGGTGCGAAGTCGGCGCTACTGGCCGATCTGGATGGCGGCAGCGCAATCTCTGACGGTCGCATCGCACCTGGCGACTTTGATCGCGCCGGCATTCGCGCAAAAAAGCTATGCGGCGCTTACGACGGTCTGGGCGATCCCGTGTCTCCTTTCGATGGTGGGCGGAATCGCGCTCGACCGGCGCGCTTCATCGCAGCGCGGCCGCCGATAGCATATGGGACACATATCCGTTTCCTGTCATTGCCTTCTTGCAGGCGGAGCCGCCTTCCGATAGCCGGCAGTTGCCTGAATCGCGCGCCGCCGCGGTCGATTCCCCAATGACCGCAACGCCCAAAGCTGCAGGACGGGTCGCGCTGCGCGGATCTCTCCTGACTCAGTGCGAGAAACGCATCGCGGAACGGCGGAGCGTCGGCCGGCATCTGGGATATAGCATTTTTGCCAACCCAGCGTGGGATATGCTGCTTGACCTGTATCGCGCCGCCTTGCGTCAGGAACAGATTTCAATTTCAAGCCTGGCACTGGCGTCCAACGTTCCCGCGACCACAGCTCGTCGTTGTATCGATTCGATGCTGGCGGATAAGCTTGTGAGATATCGTCCAGATCCTACCGACCGGCGCCGCGTCTTCATCGCGATCACATCGTCGGGTTTCGAAGCCCTGACCAAGATATTTGATGATGAGATTTGATATGCTGAAGGTGCGCGGCTATTTCGCGCCTGAGGGCGCCCAGCAGCTCTAAATCGACATTGCGCCCGCCCCAGATCAGCTGAGGCTTATCTTAGCGACCCGTTGACATGGGGAGCGCTGCTATAGTTCGGATATTCCGATAGAGCGCCAGCAATAGCAGTTCATCTTTCAATGCGACTTGATCGTGCTGCTTCTATAAGGCACAATCCAACCGCAGCCTGAAAATGCCGGCGATCAGGACTGTAGGATTTTCCTGCCAGGCATCACACACGCCCGTCCATGCCGGCCGGGTGGTCCGACCGGATTAAGCGCGTTCGCGCGAAACCCGGCGGCACAGCTTGCAAGCATTTGTCCCGCGGTGCGGGAGTGCGCGCTGGTGTGCCGGATGTCCCATGATTTTCGCTTTATTGCTGCTGCATGGCTCGTCAAAGCGCTGGGCGATATGCGATGCGTGAAGGGGGCAGCCGGAAGCCGAAACGCACGCCTGCCTCGATGGACCTTTCAAATCGTCAGGCCATAGCCGAGCTGTATCGTGCGGAAGCGCCTGGGTTGGCGCGCTATTTTCGCCGACGTTTTCGATCCGAGGGAGACGCACTCGACTGGGTCCACGAAACCTTCGTGCGGTTTGCCCAAGCGATCCCTGACGCAAGCGTTCGCAATCCCAAGGCTTATCTGCAAAGGATCGCCCGCAACCTGATTGTCGATGGCTGGCGCAAGAGCATCGCTGTTGCGGTGCAATTCGTTGAGCTGGACCGGGCCAATCCGAGCGTGGGCCCCGATCAAGATCATGCCATCGAGGCGAGCGACCTCATGCAACAATATCGCCGGGCGCTTGCTACCCTTACGCCGAAGACCCGGGTCGTTTTCCTGCTCCACCGCGTCGAGGAACTGACCTATAATGAGATCGCCGCTCGCCTGGAAATCAGCATCAATACCGTAGAATATCATATGGCTCGCGCCCTGTCGCATCTTGATCGTGCCTTGGACCGCGATTGATGGTCGACGATCTTTCGCGGGCGGAAGCCATCCGGGAAGTCGCGGCCGAGTGGTTCGCGCGCATGCGTCGCCCTGATGCGGCCCGGTTCAGGCAGGAGTTCGAAACCTGGCTTGCCGAAAGCGGCGATCACCTCAGCGCCTACAATCGCATTGGCGAGACCTTCAGCCTGGGAAAAAATCTGACGTCAGATCTTGGATTGGAGGCAGCCCGTGTCAGACCGCAGCGGCGCGGGGCCAAAGGCGGCGAGCTTATATTTGTCGCCTGCGCGATCTTGCTTGGCTGCGGCTTTGCCGCGGCACTGTGGCACGAGCGATTTGGCGCGCCAGCTGTAAGGCAGGTCGCTTCCAGCCTGGCGCCTGTGCCGCGCGTCGAATTGGTCACGCTGGAGAGCCAGCTCAAGTCGGTTCGGTTAAGCGACGGATCCTGGGTGACGCTTGGTGCAGACAGTCATATCACCGCCACCATGACCGCAGCGGCACGCAGCTTGCAGCTCGACCGTGGCAGGGCGCGCTTCCGGGTCGCACATGACGGACGTCCCTTCATCGTCTCTGCCGGCACCGGCTCGGTCATCGCGCGCGGCACCGTTTTCGATGTTACTCTCCGTGAACGGGGCGAAGTCTCGGTCGAGCTCCTGCAAGGCTCGGTGGATGTGCTGACGCGTACCAGCGCGCGGGGGAACGCGCCGGTTCTTCGCACACAACAACTCACGGCCGGACGCGCGACGATTGTCTCATTCAACAAGCCTGCCTCGCCCATCACCCAAGTCGGCGACGATCGATGGATCCAGGCGCCCATCGATTTTGACGATGCGCGGCTGTCCGACGTCGTCGCGCAAGCCAATTTCAACGCACCGCGTCCGATCCGGATCGAAGGTGCGGATATTGGCGAGCTCAGAATGTCGGGCACGTTTCGCATCTCGGATACGCGGATACTTGCCGAGCGGCTCGCGAACCTGTTTGATCTGGAAGCCGATGAGCGTGACGGCCGAGTGATCATCGTTCGGCGCCGCTCAATCCCTTGATACAATTTTTTTCGGGTAGGCCCTACGGAAGGAATAAATTTCACGTCGAAGCCCTGTGAAGCGATCTCGCGCTGGAGCGAGCGCGGGCAGGGGGCTTAAATACGCATGACTTCTCCTTCAGGCAAAATTCAACGTCTATCCTGGTCATTGTTCGCGGCGAGCCTTTGGGTCGCATCACCACTCGTCGCTGCCTCTCCGCCCGAAGCGCGCGCAGCTTATAATCTGCCGCGGCAGCCATTGGGGATGGCGCTTCGGGCGGTAGGCGCGAAGACCGGCCGCGAGATCATGTTTTCGGCCGACGCGGTCGCTGGTCGCATGGCCGAGCCGCTTATAGGCAATTTTTCGGCCGACGAAGCGATTGTCCGGCTGCTCCTGGGCAGCGATCTGGCCGCGGAGCATAAGGACGGGGTGATCTATGTGCGGGGGCGAGCGCTACCGTCGGATGTGATCGCGGAGCGTCCGACGGAGAGCGCCGAAATCATCGTGACGGGATCGCGCATACGCGGGGCGCCTGTCGCCTCGTCGACCATCACCTTGTCTCAAGCCGACATCAAGAATGCCGGTTATGCGACGGTCGCTGATGCGATGCGCACCATTCCGCAGAACTTTGGCGGGGGCCAAAATCCGGGGATAGGCTCGAGCGTGCCGGTCGCGAGCGGCGTGAATACGGGCGGCGCCTCGACCTTGAACTTGCGGGGGCTCGGCAGCGGTGCAACGCTGACCCTGCTGAACGGCCATCGGCTGGCGTACAATGTCACCAATCCAGCGGTCGACATCTCCTCCATCCCGCTCGAAGCGGTCGCCCGCGTCGAGATTGTGGCGGACGGCGCCTCAGCGCTTTACGGCTCTGACGCGGTCGCGGGCGTGGCCAACATCGTGCTCAAGCGCGATTATGCCGGCGTCGCCACGCTGGCACGGCTCGGGGGCTCGACCGACGGCGGCAATTTTCAGCAGCAATATAGCCTGGTTGCGGGCAGGATCTGGGCGAGCGGTGGGGTTGTTGCAGCTGGTGATTTCGAGCGCGACACTGCCGTCACCGCAGGCGAGCGCTCTTATGCGGCTGCGCAATCGCCTGACCTGACCCTGTACCCGTTCCAGAAGCATCATAGCGGCGTCGTCAGCGGCCATCAGACCCTGACACCCGACTTGGAGCTGACGGTCGATGGGCTCTATAATCATCGCTCGGGACATCGGACGACGCCATTTCTGACCAGCGGCGGTTTCCGGCAAAGCGGTGTCTACTCGCTCTATCGCAGCACCTCCTTTGCGATTGCCCCTGCGCTCACGCTGTCGGCAATGAATGATTGGAAGTTGACGCTGTCGGGCATGATCGGCGGAGACCGAACGCACTATGGGCTGGATAATTATGCCGGCGGCAGCGTCTTCTTCCAGACGCGCGGCTGCTATTGCAACAAAGCCCAATCGGGCGAGCTTGCCCTGGACGGCACCGTGGTCGGTTTGCCCGGCGGTCCGCTCAAGCTGGCTGCGGGCGCCGGGTATCGCAACAATGATTTTCACGGGGAAAGGACCAAGGGTGCTCCGCAAAATATCCGCGCATCCCAAAAATCCTATTATGGCTATGGCGAGGTCAGTGTTCCTGTGGTCGGGTCGGCTCAATCCTTGCCACTGGTTGATCGGCTGATCCTGAGCGGTGCAATCCGCTATGAGGATTATCCCCATGTCGACCGTGTCGCGACACCAAAGCTCGGGCTGATCTACGCGCCCAGCGCCGATTTCGAAGTCAAGGGATCGTGGGGCAAGTCGTTCAAGGCTCCGTCGCTCTGGGAGCAGTATCAGGCCCAGATCGCCTATATCGAGCCGGCAAGCGACTTTGGCGCGGTCGGACTGCCATCAAGCGCGAGCGTCATCCTTTTGGAGGGCGGTAATAACGCGCTCAAGCCCGAGCGGGCGACCACCTGGTCGGCAACGCTTGCGGTTCACCCTCAGAGGATGACCGGCTTCCATGCGGAGTTGACCTATTTTTCGGTTCGCTATCGCGATCGGATCGCCGAGCCGATCACCTTTGAGACCACCGCACTGGCCGACGATATATTGGAAGACGTCATCACCTTGTCTCCCAGCGATGCTGCCAAGGATGCAGCACTCGCCAGTGCCGCGACCGTCAACAATCTTCTCGATGGGCCTTATGAGCCAGTCGATGTCGCGGCAATCATCGACAACCGCAACCATAATGTCGCGCGCCAGCGCGTCACCGGCGTCGATGCGTTCGTCGACTATGTGATCGACACGGCAGGCGCGGGGCGCCTGCAACTGAACGCAAATGCCGCCTATCTGCGCAGCCGCCAGCAGCTCAACGCCCAGCAGCCGGTGGTGGCGCTGGCCGGCGCGATCTTCAATCCGCCGCATGTTCGCGCGCGTGGCGGCGTGACCTGGACCGATGGCCCGCTGATATTGAGCAGCTTCGCTAACTATACCGGAAGCGTGCGTGACGTCCGGCAGACGCCATCGATCCGGATCGGGTCGCTGACAAGCGTTGACGCAACCGCCCGTTATCTGATTGCAGATGCGAAAACTTTGCTGGGCGGCATCGACCTTACCCTGTCGATCCAGAACCTCTTCAATGCCAAGCCGCCGGTGATTCGCTCCAACTTTGCCTTCACTGAACCCTATGACTCGACCAACTACACGCCGTTCGGCCGGTTCATCAGCCTTGCGATATCGAAGCACTGGTAATGGTGCTTCGTTCAATGCTGTGGTTGCCGCGCAGCTGTTGGCTCGTCGTCCTGCTGATCGGCTGTCACCCGATGCCGCTGCGCGCAGCGTGCGGCGCGATGCTTCCCCCGCCGCACATGCCGTCAACATCAAGGCCGATCGTTGCCAATGACCTGATCGGCTTGCTTGACATTGGTGTGGCGAACGCGCTGGCCGCAGACAGTCCGTTCGGGATCTCGCCGGACGGCAGGCAGGCGGCGTTCGTCATCAGCAGGGCGGACGCCGCCCAGAACCTTTATTGTTTCGCGCTGGCGGTGCTGGCCCTGCAAAGGGGGGCGACCCCCCGGATCGTCGACCAGGGCGGCGATCCGATCCGCGCTGTCCTCAATGTCCGCGGTCTGCTCGTCAAACAGGGCTATTTGCGGATCAACCGGCCGATCTGGTCGCCTGACGGGCGCTGGCTGGCCTATCTTCGTCGCGATCATGGTGTGACGCAACTCTGGCGGGTGGCGAAGGACGGCGGCATCCGCGAGCCGGTCACCAGCGGCACGACCGACGTCGAGCGCTTTGCCTGGACGCCAGACGGCAAAGCGTTGATCGTGACCAGCGCGCGTGAATCCGAGCAGCAACGTCCTGAGCGGGATCGCGAGGCGCTTGCCGGCTATGCCTATGACGATCGCTTTGTGCCAAGCGCGAGCAGCCGGCCCTTTGAACTGGCCTCCAGTGAGGAAAGCTGCCAACGCGTTGAGGTCGAGGGAAAGGGCGTTCGTACGGCAACGCCCGCCGAATGTTCCTCGGTAACTCCCTCGCTTGTCGCGAGTATGGCGCAGCGCGCGCTCCTGCAGACAAGCCAAGGGCAGAGGCGTGCCTGGACCGAACAAGCCAATCCGGATCGGCTGCAGAGTCCGGTCCAGCTCCTTGTCGATGACGGCGATGGCCATAGGATCCGCTGCTCCTTTGCTGCGTGCAGCGGTTCGGTCGAGGCTGGCATCGAGGGGATTTGGTGGTCGCCCAACGACGAGCTGCTCTATTTGCGCCGGGAAGGATGGGGCCGGAGCAGGCTTGCCCTCTATCGCTGGCGGCCGGGTCGAACGCGACCGCGGCGGTTGTTCGCAACCGACGACCTTCTGATGGGATGCGAGATGAGCAAGGCTGGGCTGCTTTGCGCACGGGACGCATCGACCAAGCCGCGCAGGCTTGTACTCATCGACCCTAAGACCGGAACGTCCTCGCTGCTGTTCAACCCGAACCCGGAATTTTCAGCTATAGAGCTTGGCCGCGTCACCCGGCTGCATTGGCGCAATTCGATCGGCTTTGAATGCTATGGTGACCTGGTGCTACCACCTGGGCATAAGCCCGGCCAGCGCCATCCCCTCATCGTTGTTCAATATATCACCCGCGGATTCTTGCGCGGCGGGACTGGCGATGAATATCCTATCCAACTGTTCGCCGCACGCGGCTACGCCGTGCTCAGCGTCCAGGCGCCGCCATCCTTTTATGTGTCGCTCAGGCATGGGCCCTGGCGCGATTTTCGGGATGCTGAAATCGAGAATATGAAGGGCTGGCGCGACCGGCGGAGCATGTTCTCAGCGCTTGTCGAAGGTATCCGTACGGTCGAGCGGCTGGGCGTGATCGACACCAAACGGATTGGACTGACCGGTCTCAGCGATGGTGCGACAACCGCGCAATTTGCCCTGGTCAACTCCAAGCTGTTTGCGGCGGCGGCGATTAGCTCCTGCTGCGTCGATGCGCAGCCGATGATGATCTATGGTGGTCAGCGACTGGCACACGATCGTCGCTTCAAGGGTTATGCCGACGCGACCGCGAACGGCGCCTCATTCTGGCGGCCGGTGTCGCTGGCATTGAACGCAAGCAAGATCGACACGCCGTTGTTGATGCAGTTGCCGGATGAGGAGTTTATCGGTGCGATCGACAGCGTCACTGCTCTCGAAAATGCAGGAAAGCCGGTGTCGCTTTATGTGTTTCCTGATGAAAACCACACCAAGTGGCAGCCTGCGCACCGGCTGGCCGTTTACACGCGTAACCTCGACTGGTTC
>Ga0207647_10000941_pt1 | contig 22528 bp, 17 predicted proteins | sample KBSCornC2_FD_184295 | JGI IMG/M metagenome (GOLD analysis project Ga0207647, IMG submission 184295) | Corn rhizosphere microbial communities from Kellogg Biological Station, Michigan, USA - C2 (SPAdes) (version 2) | ecosystem: Host-associated > Plants > Roots > Rhizosphere ... | reverse complement strand
GTCGCGCTGCTCTACTATGCGCAGCCGATGCTCGCCGCGCTGGGGCCTGATCTCGGCGCGTCGGCGCGCGCGATCGGCTTCGTGCCGACGCTCACGCAGCTCGGCTATGCGCTCGGCATCCTGCTGCTCGCGCCGCTCGGCGACCGCTTCGACCGGCGCCGCGTGATCGTGACGAAAGCCGCCGCGCTGGTCGTCGCGCTGCTGCTCGCGGCGGTCGCGCCGTCGCTCGGGCTGCTGCTGGCCGCGAGCTTCGCGATCGGCCTGACCGCGACGATGGCGCAGGACGTCGTGCCGGCCGCCGCGACGCTCGCGCACGACGCGCATCGCGGCCGCATCGTCGGCACGGTGATGACGGGGTTGCTGCTCGGCATCCTGCTGTCGCGCGTCGTCGCCGGCTTCGTCGCGGAAACGGCCGGCTGGCGCGCGATGTTCGCGCTCGCGGCCGCCAGCGTCGCCGCCATCGGCATCGTGGCCGCACGCGGGCTGCCGCGCTTCGAGCCCACCACGCAGCTGTCGTACCGCGCGCTGATCGGGTCGCTCGGCGAACTGTGGCGCCGTCATCCCGCGCTGCGCCGCGCCGCGCTCGCGCAAGGGCTGCTGGCCGTCGGGTTCAGCGCGTTCTGGTCGACGCTCGCGGTGATGCTGCACGGCGCGCCGTTCCATCTCGGCAGCGCAGCCGCCGGCGCATTCGGCCTCGCAGGCGCCGCCGGCGCGCTGGCCGCGCCCGTGGCCGGACGCCTGGCCGATCACCATGGTCCCGAGCGTGTCACGCGGCTCGGCATCGGGATCGCGACCGTGTCGTTCGCCGCGATGGCCGCCGCGCCGCTGCTGACGCCGCATGCGCAACTGGCGCTGCTCGCCGCCGCGACGATCGGCTTCGATCTCGGCGTGCAGGCCACGCTGATCGCGCACCAGGCAATCGTCTACCGAATCGACCCGGCGTCGCGCAGCCGTCTGAACGCGGTGCTGTTCGTCGGCATGTTCATCGGGATGGCGACCGGTGCCGCGCTCGGCAGTTCGTTGCTCGCGCAACTGGGCTGGAATGCGGTGATCGTGCTGGCCGTCGCGACGTCGCTGGCTGCGCTGGCCGTGCGCATGTGGCGCCGGTAATTCGCGGCGTCGGGAATGAAGGCGGGCAGGCCGCAGGGCTTGCCCGCCTTTTCTTTTATTTTCTTTCGGTGCTGCGCGGCCGGGCGCAGCGCGGCAGATCCGCACCGGATGCGGAATGCTTTCGGTCATCCGGCGCAAGGTCCGCGACGGCTCATCAAATTATCCAGTTCAACCGATTATTTTTCGCCCGGCGCCGAGGAGTCGCGCGCAACCGTCAGAGGATTCCGCATCACCGCGCCGCACGGCCCGCTCCAATCCGGCCCCACCCGGAATTCGCGTTTTCTCAGGGGATTCCCGGTATTTTTTCCCATTTTCTTCGAAATTACCGATGACATACTTGCCCCCCGTTGCGCTCCGGTGCGAGCGCGCTTCCTGATCCTGCCGGCCGCGCGTCATGTGTCGTGCGTCCGCCGGGGTCGCAGAACATGAACAATTTCGACACCACGATCCAGACCTTCCTCACCCACATCACGTTCGGACCGCTGATGAACCACGCGATCCGCGTGATCGCCGGCCTCTATACGTTCAAGGGCTTCGTGCTCATCCCCGTGCTGTGCTGGCTATGGTTCCAGCCGGGCCCCCAACGCGAACGGCAACGCGAGCTGGTCATCGCGACCGTCGCGAGCGGGCTCGTCGCGCTCGCGTTCGGCCGATTGCTCGCGAAAACCCTGCCGTTCCGCGTGCGACCGATCTACAACCCAGACCTGCACCTGCACTTCCCGTCAGAGGAACTGCGCGCGGCCACGCTGCAGGCATGGAGCTCGTTTCCGAGCGACCACGCGATGTTGTGGATGGCGATCGCGACCGGGATCTTCATCATCGCGCGCCGCGTCGGCGTGCTCGCGCTGCTGTATGCGGTCGTGTTCATCTGCGTGCCGCGTGCGTATCTCGGCTTTCACTACCCGACCGACCTGATCGCCGGCGCGGCGATCGGCATCGCGATCGCGTGGCTGCTGACGCGCGACGCGATTCGAGCGCGCTTCGCACCGCAGGTGCTGGAGGCGATCCGGCGCTTCCCCGCGCCGGCCTATACGCTCGCGTTCCTGCTGTGCTTCGAGCTGATCACGCAGTTCGACGAACTGCTGACGCTCGCGCAGTCGGTCAAGCACACGACGATGTAACGGGACGGCGCCGCAATGCATCCGCTGCTGTCGTCACGACGCCCGGGCACACGTTGCCGGCCCTGCGCGGCGGCATCGCGTCGTGCGCATGCCGCCGCCCGCGTCGCCTTCGCCGCAGCGATCGCCGCCGCGAACGTCAGTCGCGATCGGGTGCGCCGAGCGGGAAGAACGCGCGGTACGGCCGCGCTTCGTCGACTGCACGCGCGAACGACGGCCGCGCCAGCAGCCGCTTGCGATACGCGATCACGTTCGCGAACGACGGATCGATCCGGTGCGTCCAGTCCGCGTAGAACAGGAACGGCGCCGCGCCGCAGTCGGCGAGGCTGAAGCGGTCGCCGGCCGCCCATTCGCGATCGGCCATCGTTCGATCCAGCCATGCGTACGACGTGTCGAGCATCGCACGCGCATCCGCGACACCCCGCGCATCGCGCTCGTGCTCCGGCCGCAGCGCATCGTGCACGACCTTCTGCTGCGGCGTCGATACATAGTTGTCGAAGAAACGATCCATCGTCCGCACTTCCAGCGCCGCGCGCCGGTCGTCGGGCACCAGCCGCGCGGGGCCCGGATGGTAGAGGTCGAGGTACTCGATGATGATCGTCGCCTCGATCACGGTGCGGCCCGCGTCCACGAGCACGGGGAACCGCTTCAGCGGCCACAGCGCAGCCAGTTCCTGCATCGGCTTCGGATCGTCGTGCGCGAGCACGCGATAGTCGAACGGCGTGCCGTTCTCGTACAGCGCGGTCAGCACCTTCTGGCAGTAAGACGAAAACGGATGGGCGTAAAGCGTCGGTGTCATCGCGGGGTCTCTCAGGGTGTCGGCGCCGCGTGATGCGGCGCCAGGGAATCGGATAACTGGACGACGAACGGCGCCACGCCGATTCGACACGATCCGAACATTTTTTTTGTTGCGCGGCTTCGCGCCGCTACGAGCGGCCGTCCATCACGACGCGGCCTTCGCCGCGCCACCGCAGCATCCCGCCGCCGAGGTTCGCGACGGCGTCGAAGCCGGCCTTCAACAAAATCACCGTCGCCTGTGCGGAGCGGCCGCCGGCGCGACACACGGTCACGATCGGCCGGTCGCGCGCCAGTTCACCGGTGCGCGCGGCCAGTTCGCCGAGGGGAATCGGTGTCGCGCCGGGCAGGTGGCCGAGCGGGCCGGTGAATTCGTCGGGCTCGCGCACGTCGACGACCTGCACCGCCGGCAAGTGATCCTCGAGCCACTGCGGATCGATTTCCCAGAAACCGGCGAACGTATAGACGAGCGGCGCCCAGTCGGGTGCCGCATGCGTATCGGGCGCGTTCGCGGCGACGCCGCACTGCAGGTTCGCGGGCACCGCGACGTCGATCTGGCGCGGGTGGGCGAGCCCGAGGTTGCGCATGTAGCCGGCGAAATCGTCTTCGCTGAGATCGCCGCCAAGGCGCGGATTGAAGCGCCGCTCCTCGCCGACGCTCGTCACCGTCAGCCCGCGATAGTCGTGCGCGGGATACAGCAGGCAGGCGGCCGGCAGCGTGAAAAGCCGGCCGTGCACTGCGCGATACAGCGCGCGCGGGTCGCCCTGCTGGAAGTCGGTGCGGCCGGTGCCGCGAATCAGCAGGCAGTCGCCGGTGAACGCCATCGATTCGTCGTCGAGCACGAGGCTGATGCAGCCGCTCGTATGGCCCGGCGTCGCGCGCACGGTCAGGTAGCGCGCGCCGAATGCGCAGCGGTCGCCGTCGTTCAGGTAGCGGTCGGCGCCCTGCGCGCCGCTCGCGGCCGAAATCGCGATCGTGCTGCCGGTGCGCTGCTTCAGCAGCCACGCGCCCGTCACGTGATCGGCGTGCACGTGGGTGTCGACGGTCGCGACGAGCCGCAGCCCGAGCTCGTCGAGCAGCGCCGCATCGCGGCGCACCTGCTCGAACACGGGATCGATCAGCAGCGCTTCGCGCGACGCGGGATCGGCGAGCAGATAGGTGTAGGTCGACGATTGCGGGTCGAAAAGTTGCCGGAAGATCATTGGGAAGTTGCTCCGTCGGCTGGGGGTGTGGGTTGTGCGAGTGGCTTGGATGGTGCGGATCGTTCGGATGGTGCAAGCCAGCTCGCATGCGTCGCCGGCGCGCGGGGCGCGCGTTCCTACAGCGTAGTTCAAAACACACGTGGCGCCGGCATCGTTGCACACGGCGGGACGTCATGCCGCGCCCTGATCGTCGCGGGCACTGCCTTACACTACCGCCTGTTCTCGTCTTACGTTCACAGGAATTGCGTCGATATGTCTCTGACGATCGATCCGAAGCAAGCCGCCGCGCTGCTGGCCGTCGCCGACACCGGCAGCTTCGAGCAGGCCGCCGTGCGCCTGCACGTGACCGCGTCCGCCGTCACGCAGCGGGTCCGTGCGCTGGAGGCGAGCCTCGGCACGCCGCTCGTGCTGCGCACGCGGCCGTGCCGCCCGACAGTGGCCGGGCAGCGCGTGCTGCAGCACCTGCGCCGCGTCGCGCTGCTGCAGGCCGACCTGCAAAGCACGCTCGCGGCCGAGCGCGAATCGCCGATCTCCGTCACGATCGCGCTGAATTCCGACAGCCTCGGCACCTGGTTCCTGCCCGCACTGACTTCGGTGCTCGCGGGCGAGCGCATCCTGTTCGAGCTGATCGTCGAGGACCAGGACCACACGTTCGCGCTGCTCGAAAGCGGGATGGCCGTCGGCTGCGTGACGACCGAGCCGAAACCGATGCGCGGCTGCGTCGCGACGCCGCTCGGCACGATGCGCTACCGCCTGCTCGCAGCCGCCGCGTTCGCGGGGCGCTGGTTTCCGCGCGGCCTGAACCGCACGAGCGCGCGCGATGCGCCGGTCGTCGCGTATTCGCGGCGCGACACGCTGCAGTCCACGTTCCTGAAGGAGAAGTTCGGGTTGCCCGAAGGCGCGTATCCGTGCCACTACGTGCCGGGCACGCACGCGCATTTCGCGGCGGTGCGGCACGGGCTCGGCTACGCGATGGTGCCGGAGCCGCTGCTCGGCGGCGCACCGCTCGATGCACAGGGGCTCGTCGATCTCGCGCCCATGCATCCGACCGACGTCACGCTGTACTGGCACGCGTGGACGGTGCAGTCGCCGACGATGGCGTCGCTGTCCGCACGCGTGGTCGAAGCGGCGCGCCGGCTGCTCGCGCCGCTGCCGTGACGAGCGGGTAATCGACGCCGTCGGCGCGGCACGTGGTGCGGTATACACGGCGGCGAGGAACCCCGCCGCGCCGCCTATACTTTTTGCATCGGCCTCGCGAACGCGCCGCGCGGCCGATCAGGCCAATCCGGCCACTCGCTTTCCCGTGAGGAGAACATCATGTCCCGCCGCTATATCGATTGCCGCGACTTTCCCAGCGCGATGAACTGCTCGGTCGCGATTTCCGCCGACTCCGACAACGAACTGCTGGAGGCCGCCGTCCAACATGCGGTCTCGGTGCACCAGCACGCCGACAGCCCCGAACTGCGCACGCAGTTGAAAGCGCTATTCCGCGACGGCACGCCGCCCGTCGATGCGCCCCGGCAAGCGTAATCCGCCGACACGACACATTCGACGGACAGCCAGCAACGTCACTCCCTGCTTCGCGCCACATCGCGCCGGCGCTCCCCGCCGGCCGGCGCATTCCACTTTACGCGCGACGCTGCGCGAAATACGCGCCGACCGCGTCGATGAAGGTGTCGATGTCCGCGCGCGACACGTCGCAGTGCGTGACGAAGCGCGACGCGTACAGCATCTGCGTGAGGATCCCGCGCGCCTTGAGCCACGCCTCGAGCGGCGCGCAATCGGCTTCCGGAAATTGCGCGAACACCATGTTCGTCGCGTGCGACAGCACCTTCACTTGCTCGATGCGCGCGAGCCCTGCCGCGAGATGCGCGGCGTTCGCGTGATCGTCGGCCAGCCGTTCGACGTTGTGCTCGAGCGCATACAGGCAGGCCGCCGCGAGGATGCCCGACTGCCGCATCCCGCCACCGAGCACCTTGCGCCAGCGCTGCGCGCGCTCGACCAGCGCGCGACTGCCGACCAGCACCGAACCGACCGGCGCGCCGAGCCCTTTCGAGAAGCAGATCGACACGGTATCGAACGGTGCGCACAGTTCCGCGATCGGACGACCCGATGCGACAGCGGCATTGCACACGCGCGCACCGTCGAGGTGCGCGGCCAGCCCGCGGCTGCGCGCGAACGCGACGGCTTCCTGGACATAGCCTTCCGGCAACACGAGGCCGCCGATCGTGTTTTCGAGCGCGAGCAGGCGCGTGCGGGCGAAGTGATTGTCGAGCGGCTTGATCGCCGCGGCGATCTTCGCGAGCGGCAGCGTGCCGTCCGGTGCGTTCTCGATCGGCTGCGGCTGGATGCTGCCGAGCACGGCCGCGCCGCCGCCTTCGTACTTGTAGGTGTGTGCGAGCTGGCCGACGATGTATTCGTCGCCGCGTTCGCAATGGGCCATCAGCGCGGCAAGATTGCTCTGCGTGCCGCTCGGGAAGAACAGGCCGGCTTCCTTGCCGGCCCGCTCGGCCGTGACGGCCTGCAGGCGCAGCACGGTCGGGTCGTCGCCCCATACGTCGTCGCCCACTTCGGCGGCAGTCATCGCGGCCAGCATCGCCTGGCTCGGACGTGTCACGGTATCGCTGCGTAAATCGATCATTGTCGTGCCCTGAGTGAACGCGGACCGGAACCGATGCGCCCGGCCCTGCCGAAACGAGACTCAGAGTGTACGCAATTCACCCAGCGGCTGCCGACGGCAAGCGCACCGCGATCCCGCATGCACGCAGTCGTTCCGATGATGCGACGCGCCATATTGACGCACGTGCGGCAGACCGCCACGCCGCGGCGTCCCACGGGACGAACGACCTTCTTGATACGAATCAACGATTTATCCCGAAAACGCGCGCGGCGGGCTGGACATCTGCGACGAGTTGGCGCATTTCGCGGCGCAACATCGCGATCCATACTCCAGCCAACCCCGACGCCGGTTCGGCCGGGGTCCGCCGGCACCCGCCGGCGGGTATCGTCAGCCTCGGTCAACTGGTATGGACTCCGCTCTTTCGGCCCTCGATCTGGCCCGCCTGCAATTCGCGTTCACCGTCTCCTTTCACATCGTCTTCCCGGCGCTGAGCATCGGCCTCGCCAGCTTCATCGCCGTGCTCGAATATCGCTGGCTCAGGACCGGCAAGCAGTACTACAAGACACTCTGCCTGTTCTGGTCGAAGATCTTCGCGGTCGCGTTCGGGATGGGCGTCGTCTCCGGCGTCGTCATGAGCTATCAGTTCGGCACCAACTGGTCGGGCTTCTCGAGCTTCGCCGGCGCCGTCACCGGCCCGCTGCTGATGTACGAGGTAATGACCGCGTTCTTCCTCGAAGCCGGCTTCCTCGGCATCATGCTGTTCGGCTGGAATCGCGTGAGCCCGCGCGCGCACTTCGGCGCGACGCTGATGGTCGCGATCGGCACGCTGATCTCGACGTTCTGGATCCTCGCGTCGAACAGCTGGATGCAGACGCCGCAGGGCTTCGAGATCGTCGACGGCCGTGTCGTGCCGACCGACTGGTTCGCGATCATCTTCAACCCGTCGTTCCCGTACCGACTGTTCCACATGGCGATCGCCGCATTCATCGTCGCCGCATTGGTTGTCGCCGCGACGGGCGCATGGCACCTGCTGAAGGGCCGCCGCGACAAGGGCGTGAAGAAGATGTTCTCGATGGCGCTGTGGTTGCTGCTGGTGCTCGCGCCGCTGCAGGCCGTGATCGGCGACCAGCACGGCATCAACACGCTGAAGCACCAGCCCGCGAAGATCGCCGCGATCGAAGGGCTGTGGGATACCGAAAAGGGCGGCACCGCGCTCAACCTGTTCGGCATTCCGGACATGAAGGCCGAGACGACCCGCTACGCGGTGAAGGTGCCGCATCTCGGCAGCCTGATCCTCACGCACAGCTGGGACGGCGAGATTCGCGGGCTGAAGGATTTCCCGCCTGAAGACCGCCCGAATTCGACGGTCGTGTTCTGGAGCTTCCGGATCATGGTCGGCCTCGGCTTCGCGATGATCGGCCTCGCCGCGCTCGCGTGGCTGCTGCGCCGCCGCGGCACCCTGTATGAATCGAAGTGGTTCCAGCGCTTCGCGCTCGTGATGGGCCCGACCGGTTTCGTGTCGCTGCTCGCGGGCTGGGTGACGACCGAAGCAGGCCGCCAGCCGTGGGTCGTGTATGGCGTGATGCGCACCGCGAAGGCCGTGTCGCCGCTGTCGGTGCAGCAGGTCAGCCTGTCGATGATGACGTTCGTGATCGTGTACTTCCTCGTGTTCGGCACCGGCGTGTACTACATGCTGAAGCTGATGAAGGCCGGCCCCGCGCTGCCCGATGCCCCGCATGACGCGGATCACGACAGGCCCGACACGCGCCTCGATCACACCGCACGCCGCCCGATGTCGGCTGTCGACGAGCTGATCGAGACCGTCTGAGCCCACCCCTTTCGCAAACGAGAAAACCTATGGACGTCACCGTAATCTGGGCCGCGATCATCGCGTTGGGGCTCTTCATGTACGTCGTGCTCGACGGCTTCGACCTCGGCATCGGCATCGTCTTCCCGTTCTTTCCGGACGAGAAGGAACGCGACCTGATGATGAACACCGTCGCGCCCGTGTGGGACGGCAACGAGACGTGGCTCGTGCTCGGCGGCGCCGGGCTGTTCGCGGTGTTTCCGATCGTGTATTCGACGGTGCTGTCGGCGCTGTACCTGCCGCTGATCTTCATGCTGGTGTGCCTGATCTTCCGCGGCGTGTCGTTCGAGATCCGCGCGAAGGCGCGGCGCACGAAGCAGCTGTGGGATCTCGCGTTCATCGGCGGCTCGGCCGGCGCGACGCTGTTCCAGGGGATCGCGCTCGGCGCGTTCCTGCAGGGCATCAACGTGAAGGACGGCGTGTTCGCGGGCGACGCATTCGACTGGCTCACGCCGTTCAGCCTGCTGACGGGCCTCGGCCTGATCGTGACGTACGCGCTGCTCGGCTGCTGCTGGCTCGTCGCGAAAACGGAGGGCGATCTGCAACGGCGCCTGCATCGCGTCGTGTGGCCGCTGACCGTCGTGCTGCTCGGCTTCATCGCCGTTATCAGCCTGTGGACGCCGCTGCAGGATCCGGCCATCGCGCAGCGCTGGTTCGATTCGGGGTTGTTCTGGCGCCTGCTGCCGGTGCCGTTCCTGGTCGCCGGGTGCGCGGTGTGGATGCGTCGCGCGGTGCGCGCGCGGCACGACATGACGCCGTTCATGCTCGCGCTGGCGCTCGTGCTGCTCGGCTATGTCGGCCTGCTCGTCACGATGTTCCCGTATGCGATTCCGCAGACGATGACGATCTGGGAAGCGGCGGCGCCGCGTTCGAGCCAGACCTTCACGCTGGTCGGCGCAGCGGTTATCCTCCCGATCATCATCGCCTACACGACGATGGGTTACTGGGTATTCCGAGGCAAGGTGCGCCATGAAGACCAGCATTACTACCACCACTGATTCCGCCGCTCGCCAGCCCGATGCGCCGCGTCCGCGGATGCGCGGCTGGATGTGGTTCGTCGTTCTGTGGGCGGGCGGCGTGATCGGCGCCGTCACGCTCGGCTATGCGTTCAAGATCTTCATGAACCTGACGCTGTTTGCGGTGAAGTAGGCCGGGCGGCCGCTTCGATCGAACGATGATCGAGGCGGCCGTTTTCATTTCGTCGGCCGATTTGCCGATTTGCCGACCCGTCCGATTTCGCAGCGTCCGCCCGGCATGCGGCGCCGCGGCCCTCCCCCGGCCTACCGCCGCCCGCCCAACGCCGCCTCAATCTTGCGGTCGGTCTTGTACTGGCTCAACGCATACACCGACCAGATCGCGGCGGGCAGCCAGCCGATGATCGTGATCTGCAGGAGGAGACAGATGATCCCGGCGATCGGGCGTCCGATCGTGAAGAACTGGAACCACGGCAACAGCAGGGCAAGCAAAAGGCGCATCGGGAATCCTCCGGGGGCGTCGTTGAAAGTTCACGCGCAGACAATATGACGGGCCGCGCGCCCCATTTCAAGTCCGAACCGGCACACGCCTGCCGACGCAGCGGGCGATCGGTGTAGCGCCGGACGCCGCCCGCCGGCGGCATCCGGCATGCGGCATCAACGCCCGATACCCAGCCCCGGCAACACGTGCGTGTTCTCGACCACAACCGCATTCAGCAGACGCGGCTCAGCACCGAGCAGCCCGAGGATCGTCGGCGCGACCTGCTTCGTGCCGACGAGATCGCTCACCGTGCGCGCGCGATGGAGGCCCGGATACGACACGAGCAGGCCGAGGTGGCTGTCGTCCGGCGCGTTGCCGCCGTGCTCCTCGTCCTTCTTCGTGCTCGACGTGTAGATCACGCCCGGATTCGGCTGGACGATGATGTCCGGCGTACGGCCGTTGGCCGGATCGCCGAACCGGTCAGCCAGCGCCGCGCCGTACAGGATGGTCGCCTGGGCGCCGTCGGCACAGATCCCCGGCGCATTGCAGCCGAGGTTCGCCTTCAGCGTCTGCACCACGGCCGTGCGCTGGCCGCGGTCGCGCAGCCAGATCAGGCCGACGTCGTCGGTCTGCACCAGCCCCGTGCCGACCAGGCCCGAACCGTCGTTCGGGTTGCCCGTCGTCGTGTTGTTCTGGCCGAAGTTGCCGTTCGGGTCGATGTAGTTGTTCGCTTCGAGCAGCTTCGTCAGCGTGTCGCCGTTCTTCACGAGCTTCGTGTGATCGGTCGGCGACTGGCCGTGCTTCGCCGTGACGATCACCGCCGTCGACGAATACAGGTTGGCCTGCTTCAGCGCCGCGACGACATGGCCGATCGAGTTGTCGACGTACGTGATCGCGTTCGCGACCTGCCCGTTCGGCGTGAAGTTCGCATCGAGGTAGCCGCCGCCCTTCGTCACCGGCGCCTTCTGCGCGACGCTCAGCGTCTGGAAGTCGGCGCCGAACAGCGTCGGCACCGGCGCGCTTTTCGTGCCCGTCGAGTCACGGCCGTTGATCTGGTTGATCAGCGCCTGCACGTGCAGGTTGTCGAATTGCGCGGTATGCGAATAGACGTCCGTATAGGCCGTTTGCGTCGCCGGATCGATCGAGTTGATCTCGGTGCGCATCAGATCGTCGACGCCCTTGCCCGACGGCCCGTTCACCCAGTCGTAGCCCCACGCATGCTTGTCGGCCCACGCGGTGTACGCGTTCGGCACGCCGGCCTTCACGGCTTCGAACACCGTGTTGGTCTTCACGTAGTTGTGCGGGTACACCGGCACGCACTTGCCGTCGACCTTCGCATTGGGGATCGCCTGCGGGTTGAACGCGCCGCCGCCGTCGATGTGCACGAGCGCGCCGCCGTTGAATGCATCGATGCCGGTCGTCTCGTCGAACACGACGTTCCAGCCCTGCTTGCCCGAGCAGGTCGTGTCGCCCGGCGCGTACAGGTTGCGGTCGTACGACACGTCGTAGAACAGGCCCGCCGTCTTCGGCGAGCCGCCCGTCACGAGCGCCGCGAGTCCCGGGAACGAGTCCGACAGGCCCGGCGTATATGCGTTCGTGTACGTGACGCCGCTTTGCGCGAGCACCGCGATGTTCGGGCACGTATTCGCGCCCACGCAGCGCGCGAGATCCTGCTCGTGCAGGCCGTCGACGCTGATGAGCAGCACGTGCTTCACGACCCGGCGCGCGTGGCCGGCGCTCTCGCCTTGGCCGTTGCCGTCCTGCTGCGCCGCGTAGGCGCCCGCGCTTGCGAGCGCCAGCGCGCCCGCCACCATCAGCGCCATGTTTCGTTGTTTAGCGAATCTGGAAATCATCACCCCACCTCATCGATTGACGTTGAACCGCATGACTTGCCAACAAGCGCGCCAAATATCGGCGCGTCGTGCGGCGGTCGCATGAAGCGGGGCTTTCTGTTCTCTATCAAACGTAACCAATCGCAATTGACATCGCGCAGTCGCAATGCGGTGCGTGCCCGGGCGCGGCCGGTTGCAGCCGGTTGCGACCGTATTTTTTTCCCGGTTGGCGCACGACTATTGGCGTGCGATAAAGGGTTTTCCCCTAGCCCGGAGCACGCGTATGTCGACCCTGGAAGCTCTCCGGTTCGTGCTGGACGATGCACGTACCCCCGAAATCATTCGCCACCACGTCGTTGACGCGCTGCAGTACGCGCTGCGCAACTACGGACAGGTGTTCACCGCGAAGGAAATCGAATGGCTCACGCAATGGGACGATGCCCGCCTGCCGCTGGCCGCGAAGAAGGAACTGGACAAGCGCGAACCGGCGATCGCGGTGCGCTGACGGGAAGCGCGTCGCCGCGCCCGATTACAGGTCGGACGCGGCGGCGGATGAGGGAATGACGCGCGTTACTGCAGGCCGAAGTCGACGCGCGTCGTCGCGCCCTTGTCCTCGATGCCCTTCGCATCGAGCTTCGACGCCACGACGAACATCCGGCTCGAATCGATCTTGCCGTCGAGATACTGGCGCACGGCCTGCGCGCGCTGCTGCGCGAGCGCACGCAGCGCGTTATCGTCGGCCGGCGCATGATCGGCCAGCGCCTGCTTCATGTCCGCCTCGGGCAGCGTCTTCTGCAGGCCGACCAGGTTGCGCGGCTTCTTGAAGTCGGCGGCCTTGTACGCGCGCGTCAGGTACTTCTCGTACTCGGCCTGGTCGACCTTCACCGACATCGGATCGACGCTCTCGCCCTGGCCGATCACGTCCTTCAGCTTCTGCTGGCGCACCAGCCGGTCAACGTACGCGTCGCGCAGCCCCGGCGTGTCCTTCGCCGGATCGACGCGGCCGATCAGGTCGAGGCGGATCGACGGCTTCTCGGTCAGCATCTTCACGACGGTGTCGAGCTTCTTCTGCTGCGCGTCGGTCAGCTGGTACGAGCCCGGCGCGAACTCGACGTAGCCGAGATCCTCGCCGCTGCCGCCGAACGCATTCGCGAGCAGCGAGAACGGCGACGTGACGGCCTTCGCGATCAGGTTCAGCACCGCGCGCCAGATCAGCCCGCCGACGCTGAATTCCGGATTCGACAGCGAACCCGACACCGGCAGGTTCACGTCGATCTGGCCGCGCGTGTTCTTCAGCAGCGAGATCGCGAGCTTCACCGGCAGCTTCGTCGCCGTGTCGTTGTCGACGTGGTCGCCGAACGTGAGCTGGTCGATGAAGATGTGGTTGTTCGCCTGCAGTTGATCGTTCGCGAGCTGGTAGTGCAGATCGACGTTGAGCTTGCCCTTCGTGATCGGATAACCCGCGTACTTCGCGGAATACGGCGTCAGGTTGGTCAGCTCGATGTCGTGCGCGGTCGCCGTCAGGTCCAGCGCCGGCTTCTCGATCAGCGGATTCACCGAACCCTTGATCGAGATCGGCCCGTTGCCCTCGAGGTTCGCGGCGACGTCGACCGGCGCGGACGTCGTCGAATCCGTGCCGAACGCGCCGACCGTGCCCTTGATCGCGACGAGGTGCGCCGTGTAGTTCGGCTTGATGAAGTTGTCCGTGTACGTGACGCGGCCGTTCTGCAGCAGCAGCTCGCCGAAATGCATCCGCACCGGGTTCTGCGGCGGCGGCGCGGCCTTCACGACGACCGTCGCCGAAGCGGCGGCCGGCGCGGACGCCTGCTGCGCGACCGCGGCCGAGGCGGCAGATGCGGCGGCCGGCGACGTCGCGCCCGGCGACAGCGGCACGGGCTCGCCCTTGCTCGCATCGCGCGTGAGCGACTGCGCGGGGCCCGTCTCCTTCGCGACGACGTCCTTCAGGTTCAGCCGCCCCTGCGCATCGAGCAGCACGCGACCGTAGAAGTTCGTGAACGTCACGCGCGCGGCGTCGACGTCGGTGCCCTTCTCGTCGTGGTTCACCTTCAGGTTCGACAGCGCGAGCGAGCGCCAGCCCGCGAACGGATCGGACGTCGCCTTGTCGAGCATCCGCACGTCGACCAGCGCGGCATCGCCTCGATAGGTCGCGCGCGGCGTGTCCTTCACCTGCGCGAACGTCAGGTTGCCTTGCGCGTTGAGCAGCGCGCTCGCGATGGTCGCGTTCAGCGCGCTGCCGAAGTACGGCTCGAACGCGGCCGCGTCGAGGCGGTTGCCGTTGATCTTCAGGCCGAGCTTCAGCGGCTGCGCGGTCACGTCGCCCGACACGCTCAGCGCGCCCTTGCGGTTCAGCGTCGCCTTCAGCTGCACCGGGAGCGGCTTCGTCATGTCGTCGCTGATCTTCTGCACCGACAGGTCGAGCGGCTTGATCGCGAGCTTCACCGGGCGCGGCGTCGACAGGTCCGTGAAGTTCGCGGCGGAGTCCTTCACGTTCAGCGCGTCGATCCGGTAATGCCACGACGGCGCGGCCGCCTCGGCCTTGCGCGCGACCGTGCGCTTGGGCACCGCCGCCTGCGCGGGTTCGGCCAGCGCCGCGAGGTCGATCTTGCCGTCCTTCAGGCGTTTCACGTCGAGCGCGAGCCCGGTCGCGTCGACGCTCGCGATTTCCGCGGTGCGCGCGGCGACATCGACCTTCGCGATCTTCGCGCTCGCGTCCGGCAGCACGATCGCGGGCGCCTTCGCGTCCGGCGTCGCGACCTTCAGCGACTTCAGGCTCACCGTGCTGTCGGCGATCTGCGCGTCGAGCGGCGTCTTGCCCCAGTCGGCCTTCGCGTTGACGGTCGCGCCGAGCGTGCCGTCGAGCACGCGCGCACGGGTCGCCTCGCCGAGATACGGCTGCAGCGCCGGCAGCGCGAGCGCGTCGACCGTCAGCTTCGTGTCGGCCTGCTTCGCCGCGACGCTGAACGCGCCCTCGGCCTTCACGTCGCCGCCGCGCGACAACGACGTCGACAGCGTGTACTTCGCCGGCGTCTTGCCCTGCAGCGTGAAGCCGTCGAGCGTCGCGGCGAGCTTCGTCAGCGACATCGCGGTCGGCGTCGCGGGCACGCGATCGTCGACGTTGATCGTGCCGCCGTCGATCGCGAAATGACGGATCGTCAGGTCGAGCGGCGGTGCTTCCTTCGCGGCGGTTTCGGCCTTCGCACCGCTCGCGCCGCTCGCAGCGGCGGTGGCGGTGGCCGTCGATGCGGCGGCGCCCGACGCGGCCGGCTTGCCCGCGGCAGCCTTCGGCGCGGCGGCCGGCTGGCCGGCGAGCTTCTCGACGTTCAGCACGCCCTGCTTGTCGCGCGCCAGGTCGACGACCGGCTGGTCGAGCCGGATCTCGTCGAAATGCAGCACGTTGCGCAGCGGCTCGAGGCCGGCGGCCGCCACATGCACGCCGCGCGCGGCGAACAGCGGCTCGGACGCGCGGCCGGTGACCTTCGCGTCGTTCAGGTCGATGGTGCCCGCCACGCGCAGCGTGGGCGTGTCGCCGCTCATCACGAAGTTCAGCGTGAGGTCGCTGCTCAACAGGCCGCTCGTGACGATCACCGGCAGCTTCGCCGGCGCGTACGAAATCAGCTTCGGCACGTCGAGCCGGTCGAACTTCAGCGCGACTTCCGACTCGCGCGACTGCGCGAACGGCTTCGTCTTGCCGTCGATCGCGATCGGGCTGCCGTCGAACCGCGCGCGCAGCTTCGGCTGCACGAAGATGTCGGTCTTCGACGCCAGCGTCGCGATGAACGGAATGCCGAGCGTCCAGTTGTCGACCACGTGCTTTTCGTTCAGCAGGCGATCGTCGAAGTCGATCCGGCCGTCGTTGACCTGGATGTTCGACACCGAGAACTGCGTCGGCTTGCTTTCGGGCTTGGGGGACGGCTTCGAGAACTTCTCGATCAGGTCGGTGAAGTTGAAGCGCTGCGCGTCGTAGCGGACGATATGGAAGCGCGGCGAGTCGACGCGCACTTCGTTGACGATCGGCGCGCCGCGAAACAGCGACGACCACGACGGCCGCACGACGAGCTTGTCGATGTCGATGAAGCCGCCCTGGCCGCCGCGCTCGCCGACGTGCACGCCGTCCGCTTCGAGATTGAGCGTGTACGGGTTCAGCGCGATGCGCTGGATCGTGGACGGCCGGTCGAGCTGCTGGCTCAGTTGCTGTTCGGCGATGTGGCGGATCAGCGGCGGCGCCGCGAAGAATCCGAGCAGTCCGAACAAAACGATGAAGATCAGCACGCCAAGGCCGATACGCCGGGCCCGGCGCGAGCGTGCAACGCCGCCGAGGGTTTGAAGGGTCGAGGGTACGGTTTCTTTCTCTGCGCTTGCCATGCTTGAATATCTCGGAAATGGATGCCGGCCGCACCGGAAAACCGGCACGGCCGTACACGCAATCCCGAAAGTATAGGCTCAGGAGGCGACGGAACGGCGTTCGGGCGCGAGCGCCGCGCCCGCGCATCGGACAGCGGCGGCGCCTATCCGTTCATTTCCGGACCACGGCGGGCGGCATCCACGAGCCATCGGTCGCTTGCGGCTTCGGTGCGTAGAGGCGCAACGCGAGCGCGAAATCGGTGCGCGGCGCCGGCAGCCAGTTCGCCGCATGCGCACCGCCCGACGACGCCGACACGACCACGTCGATCGAGCCGTCGTGATTGCGGCGCAGCCGGTCGCGGTCGCCCAGCGAGCGGCGCGCCGAGCCGACGTCGGGCAGCGCGCCGTTGGTGGAGTACGGGGTCAGCGTCCAGAACCCGCGCACCGGCGGCAGCGCGCCCGGCGCGAAGTGCAGCACGTAGCGGTTCGCGCCGTTCAGCGGATGGCCGTCGCTGTCGACGCGCACGAGCGCGAGCGTCTCGTCGTCACGCGTCGCGGTGCCGAACTGCGTGTAGGCCGCGTATGCGCGCAGCGCGTAGTCCTGGCCGTACTTGCCGGCCGCGTCGCCGATCCAGCTCCAGCCGTTCGCGTTCAGCAGGTTCGGCGGCGGCGCCGCGAGCCGCGCGCGCGCTTCGGCGACGCCGGCCGTCGCGGCGCTCAGGCGATCCCCGGTCCACAACACCGGGTAGCCGGCCGACACGCCGATGTCGTTCAGGAGTTCCTGCGCGTGCGCGTCGTCGGCGGGCGCCGGGTTGTCCTGCAGCACCTGCGCGAAACGCGTGAAGAACGCCTTCGGGTCGAGCGCGGCGACCTGCTCGGCCGGCGTGCCGCCGCTCGCCGCTTCCGACGGCGCGCTGCCCGCATGGACCGCGACCGACGCGCCGCGCGCGCTGCCCGTATAGACGGACAGCGGCACCACGCGGATCGCCCGCTGCAGTTTCTTCACGTTCGTGAGGTCGCGCCCGCCGCTCGTCTGCAGCCGCACTTCGAGCCACGCGTTGGCCGACGGCACGTCGACACGCAATGCGCCCTTCGGCAGCGTGCCCTGCCAGTCCTTCGCGGCAAAGGCAATCGTTTGCGATCGCGCGGCGCCACGCGCGCCCCGCGCCGCGACACTCGACGACGACCACAGCACGTTCGTCCACATGTCGAGCGCGCGGGCATCCCAGTAGCGGCCGCGGGTATCGGGCAGCGTGATGATCACCGGCTCGGCGCCGACGTCGAGCCAGCCGGTCGAGTCGAGCGTGTCGACGCCCGGCAGCGGCGGGTTGAGCGCGCCGACGGGCGGCAGCGCCTGCGCGTGACGCAGCGTGTTGAGCGGCGCCTGGCCCGGCTGCGCGCCGTCGCCGCCTGTCGCGGCTTCCTTCGCGACGTCCATCAGCACGAGCGGATACGCATATATATAGGAATCGGCTACTTCGGCGCGCATCCAGCCGGTTTTCCGCTGGATCGCGTCCGGTTGCGACGCGCAGCCCGCCAGCAGCGCCGCCAGGACCAGCGACGCGCCTGCCGCGCGCCGCAGCGAAATTGATTCTCGTAGGTTTTCAATCATTGTGTACTGGCCGAATATCGTTCTTGTCAGTCAACGCCTTGTTCGACCCACGATCGGCGAAAGCAAGGCACCCCAGCCTGCCCGGTCGCCGCTTCGCTAGGCGGGCGCTGATGTCAGGCCGGTATCATAGCGCCTAAGGGCATCCCCCAATATGCCGAATAACGGGCGGAGCGGTAGTTGCGGCTTCGATAGTCCCCAGGCGGCGTCCGGACGCAATGCATTGGCTGCCGCGGGGCTCCGGCAGATAAGGGTGACGGATCGGCAGCCCCGGGCCGGTACATACGTCCGTGCGTTGCATCGTCGCCCCCTTGACCTTCCCATCATGGGAATGTTGATACTGAGGTCATTCGCGGCACGAACCGCGCTTTTGGGGAATCCGACATGACTGAACCACTCGCGTCCGCGGGCTTGCAAACGATCGAACTGGCCGTCGACGGCATGCATTGCGGCGGCTGCACGGGCCGCGTGGAGCGGGCACTCGCCGCGGTGCCGGGCGTCGTCGAGGCCGCGGTCGATCTCGACGCGCAGGCGGCGACGGTCACCGCGCAGGATACGGTCGAGCCCGCGCAGCTCGTCGATGCGGTCGGCGCGGCGGGCTATCGCGCAACCGTGCGCGAAGCGGCGCTCGAAGCCGTCGCTGCCGCGCAGGCGGAGCACGCGCCACGCGCCGAAGCGCTGCCCGCCACGCCGGCGGCGCTGCCCGCGGCTGCGGCTGCGGCCGGGGCTGGGGCTGGGGCTGGGGCTGGGGCTGGGGCCGGGGCCGGGGCCGGGGCCGGGGCCGGGGCCGGGGCCACGATCGAACTCGAGATCGACGGCATGACCTGCGCGTCGTGCGTGTCGCGCGTCGAAAAGGCGCTGGCGAAGGTGCCTGGCGTCACCCGTGCGTCGGTCAACCTCGCGACCGAGCGCGCGACCATCGACGCGGCCCCGGACGTTTCCGCGTCGCGACTGGCCGAAGCCGTACAGCAGGCCGGCTACGGCGCGACAGCAGTCACGGCGACGCCGCCGGCCCCTTCCCGCGATCTCGAATTCGAATTCGACATCGGCGGCATGACGTGCGCATCCTGCGCCGGCCGCGTCGAAAAAGCGCTGGCCGCGGTGCCGGGCGTCGCGCGCGCGTCGGTCAATCTCGCGACCGAGCGCGCATCGGTGCATGGCGCCGGCGCGCTCGACGCCGCCGCGCTGATCGCGGCGGTCACGACGGCCGGCTATCGCGCATCGCTCGCCGCCGCGCCGGACGCCGGCGTTGTAGCCGAAGTCCCCGCCAGCGACGCGGCGCAAGCCCCCGAGGCCCGCAAGCACCGCGAAGCGATCCGCGAACGCAATCTGGTGATCGGCTCGGCCGTGCTGAGCGCACCGCTCATCGTACCGATGCTCGTCGCGCCGTTCGGCATCGACGCGATGCTGCCCGGCTGGCTGCAGCTCGTGGTCGCGTCGATCGTCCAGTTCGGCTTCGGCGCGCGCTTCTACCGCGCCGCCTGGCACGCGGTGAAGGCGCGCACCGGCAACATGGACCTGCTCGTCGCGCTCGGCACATCGGCCGCGTTCGGCCTGAGCCTGTGGATGCTGGTGCGCGACCCCGTCGACCCGGGCCACCTGTATTTCGAGGCATCGGCCGTCATCGTCACGCTGGTGCGCTTCGGCAAATGGCTCGAAGCCCGCGCGAAACGCCAGACGACCGAGGCGATCCGCGCGCTGAACGCGCTGCGCCCCGACCACGCGCGCGTCGTCGAGCACGGCGTCGAACGCGACGTGCCGCTGGCGCAGGTGCGCGTCGGGACGACCGTCAGTATCCGTCCCGGCGAGCGCGTGCCCGTCGACGGGCGAATCGTGTCGGGCCGCTCGCACGTCGACGAATCGCTGATCACCGGCGAAAGCCTGCCGGTGCCGAAGGACGACGGCGATCCCGTCACGGCCGGCTCGATCAACGGCGAAGGCGCGCTCGTCGTCGCAACCACCGCGATCGGCGCGGAGACGACGCTCGCGCGCATCATCCGCCTCGTCGAATCCGCGCAGGCGGAAAAGGCGCCGATCCAGCGGCTCGTCGATCGCGTGAGCGAAGTGTTCGTGCCGGCAATCCTCGGCATCGCCGTGCTGACGCTGATCGGCTGGCTGATCGCCGGCGCCGGCACCGAAACGGCGATCCTCAACGCGGTCGCGGTGCTCGTCATCGCGTGCCCGTGCGCGCTCGGTCTCGCGACGCCCGCGGCGATCATGGCCGGCACCGGCGTCGCGGCGCGCCACGGCGTGCTGATCAAGGACGCGCAGGCGCTCGAACTCGCGCAACGCACGACCGTGATCGCGTTCGACAAGACCGGCACGCTCACCGAAGGCAAGCCGTCCGTGACCGCGTTCGACGCGGTCGGCATCCCACGTGAGCAAGCGCTCGCTCTCGCGGCCGCGGTCCAGCGGCAAAGCGATCATCCGCTCGCGCGCGCCGTGGTCGCCGCGCACGAAGCGGACGTCGCGGCCCGCGGCGGCGACGCAGGTTCGGCCGGTATCGTCGCGGCCGATGCGCGCGCGGTAGCCGGACGCGGCGTTCAAGCGCACGTCGACGGGCAGCTTCTCGCCCTCGGCAGCACTCGCTGGCGCGATGAACTCGGCGTCGACGTGCCGCCGGAACTCGACGCGCGGGCCGCGCAGTTCGAACACGCGGGCAACACGATTTCGTGGCTGATGCGCGCCGATGCGCCGCGCGCGTTGCTCGCGCTGATCGCGTTCGGCGACACCGTGAAGCCCGGCGCGCGCGACGCGATCGCCGCACTGTCGGCTCGCGGCGTCGCGAGCGTGCTCGTGACGGGCGACAACCGCGGTAGCGCGGCGGCCGTCGCGGCATCGCTCGGGATCGACGAAGTGCATGCGCAGGTGCTGCCCGACGACAAGGCGCGCGTGGTGGCCGAACTGAAGCGCACGCACGGCGGGGTCGTCGCGATGGTCGGCGACGGGATCAACGACGCGCCCGCGCTCGCCGCGGCCGACGTCGGCATCGCGATGGCGACCGGCACCGACGTCGCGATGCATACGGCCGGCATCACGCTGATGCGCGGTGATCCGGCGCTCGTCGCCGATGCGATCGACATCTCGAAGCGGACGTACCGGAAGATCCAGCAGAACCTGTTCTGGGCGTTCGTCTACAACCTGATCGGCGTGCCGCTCGCCGCGCTTGGCTGGCTGAACCCGGTGATCGCCGGGGCGGCGATGGCGTTCTCCAGCGTCAGCGTCGTGACGAACGCGTTGCTGCTGCGCAGATGGAAAGGCCGCGCGCGCTGATGCGGGACGCGACGAGCGCCGGCCGTCCGATGGGCGGCCGGCGCTCGTCATATATGGAATAGGAAAGGTTGCTGCGCTCGTCGAGCGGGGCCCGCAGGTTGCGAGTCCCGCGTCGGGGCGGATAACCGAGAGAAAGCCGGGGGAAACGGTAATGCGCGTGACCGACTCGGACCCCAACGGGTTCAGCCCGGGACGACCGGCTTGATCAGCGTCGTCGTGATCGGCGCGAAACCGCATGCCCGATACAGCGCCCGTGCGGCCGTGTTGTGATTGAACACCGACAGCCCGATTTCGGTGACGCCGTGACGGCGTGCCTCGGCCTCGAGTGCATTGAGCGTGCGCGTAGCCCAGCCCTGGCGGCGCCGGGACGGGACGATGTCGAGGTCGTAGATGAACAGCGTGCGGTTCGGCCCTTCGGGCACGATCGCGTACCAGAGGTCGCCGACCGTGTCGCCGGTGGCGGCGTCGATCAACTGGACGAGTGTCTGGCCGGAGGTGAGCAGGCCGTCGGGCAGCAGCGTATCGAAGCAGGCGCGGGCGCGGCCCGCCGCGTCTTCGCTCGCGTTCTGCCCGGATGACACGAGATCGCGCGCGTAGCCGTCGATGGCGCGCGTGCGGTATGCGTGGAATTCGCCGGCCGTCATCGGCCGCATCTGCAGCATGGCCCGGGTGTCGCGAAGGAAGTCGAACTTCCAGTGTAGCGGGACGGTCGCACCGGCGCGCGATGCGGCGGTGAAAAACGGGCAAGCAATCGCGGCGAGCGCCGCGCCGAATCAGCGAATCAGCGAATCAGCGAATCAGCGAATCAGCGAATCAGCGAATCAGCGACGGTACACGACGATCGGCGCGAAGTTCGCACGACGCATGCGATCGGCTTCGGCGCTACGTGCAGCGTACGAGTATTCCGCGTCGAGTGGCAGGTGCGGGGAGACGAACAGATCGTCGATCTTTTGCAGCAGGGCAAGAATGAAGCTCATGTGAGACTCCTGAGATAGCTCTAGGGTTTTCCCTTAGATGGACTCCATTCTAAGGGTTTTCCCTGAACTCCGCCAGCTCACCGCATCAGTTTGCCGCACCTGCGCCACCCGTCGACGGACGCGCCGCACCGCCCCCCTCGTCGGGCGGAGGGTTACAGGTAGGGTCAGACGATTTAGTGCGTTCGACGCGCGCGCTTCGCCGCCGCCTCACGGTTCGCGTTGCGCTGAAGCCGGTCGACCTGCGACAGCATGGCTTCGTGGTGTTCCGCGAGTGTCATCAGCGTTGCCTGCTGCGTCGACAAATCGGC
>Ga0207647_10000940_pt1 | contig 22537 bp, 15 predicted proteins | sample KBSCornC2_FD_184295 | JGI IMG/M metagenome (GOLD analysis project Ga0207647, IMG submission 184295) | Corn rhizosphere microbial communities from Kellogg Biological Station, Michigan, USA - C2 (SPAdes) (version 2) | ecosystem: Host-associated > Plants > Roots > Rhizosphere ... | reverse complement strand
CGACACCGAGTTACGCGCAGGTGCGCGAGCCGCTGCATGATCGCGCGATCGGCCGGTGGCGCAATTACGCAGACATCCTGGATCCCGTCACCGAGCTGCTGGCACCCGCGGTCGCGCGCGGCGGTTATTGAAGCAGGCTGGTGGCGATCGGCTCAGCGTCGGCGCCGACGATCAGGTGCACGATGTCCTTTCCCGGCGTCGCGATTGCCTTCGTCCCCAGCTCTTCCAACGCATCTGCGTCGATCCGACCCGGTTCGCGCAGCCGGACCCATAGGCGGCTTGAGGCGGCGCCGACCTCGATCACGTTGTCGCGTCCGCCCACTGCCGCCAGCCAGGGCTTTGCATCGATCCTACGGGAAGCGTCGGTTGGGGCTTGCGTGGTGACTGCAATTGGCGCCGCGAGCGTGCCTGCGGCGTCACGCATCTCGGTCGCGACCTGGTCTGCGATCGGTCCAAGCACAACCTGGAGCCCCTGCGCGCTCGGCCGCAGCAGACCGCGTGCGCCGAGTGCCTTCAGCTGCGCTTCGTCGACCTTGGCCTGATCGACCACGACCAATCGCAGACGGGTCGTGCAAGCGTCGATACTTGAAAGGTTGGAGCTACCTCCCAGCGCGGCGACGAACGCCTGTCCGCGCTCGCCTGCCTTCACGGTGACCTCACCCACGTCGTCTTCCCGACCGGGCGTCTTCAGATCGAAACGACGGATAGCGAAGCTGAAAGCGGCATAATAGATTACGAAATAGGCGGCCCCCACCGGCACCAGCAGCAGCGGCCGGGTCGATTTTGTGAAATTGAGCACATAATCCAGCGCGCCAGCGGAGAAGGTGAAGCCAAGCTTCACACCGAGCAGCTCCATCACGACGAACGCGAACCCGGTCAGCACCATGTGCAGGCCGTAGAGCGCGGGCGCCAGGAAGATGAAGCTGAACTCGATCGGCTCGGTCACGCCGGTCAGGAAAGCGGTCGCCGCCATCGAGAAGAGCAAGCCGCCTACTGCCTTGCGCCGTTCCGGCAGCGCGGCGCGGTACATGGCGAGACAGGCCGCGGGCAGGCCGAACATCATCACCGGGAAGAAACCGGTCATGAATGCGCCTGCGCTCGGATCGCCCGCGAAGAAGCGCTTGAGATCCCCGGTTGCACCATGGAAATCGCCGACGATGAACCAGACCACGTTATTGAGAATGTGGTGCAAGCCGGTGATGATCAGCAAGCGATTGAACACGCCGTAGAGGAACAGGCCGATCAAGCCCGAACGAATGACCACCCGGCTGAGCCCGTCGATGGTCGCGGCGATGGGCGCATAGCCAAGCCCGACCACGGCGGCGAGCAGCAGACCCGCCAGGCCGCACACGATCGGTACGAAGCGCCGGCCGCCGAAGAAAGACAGATAATCAGGCAGCTTGATCCCCGACCAACGGTTGTAGGCTGCCCCCGCCGCCAGGCCGGACAGGATGCCGACCGGCACCGATAATTTGGCGATTGCCTTGGTGCGATAGGCGTCGCCTGCCAATTTCGCCGCATCTTCGGCGAGGCCGGCTAGGATTTCGGGTGGAACGGGCAGCAGCGTTGCGGCACCCCGCGTGGCGACGAGGAAGCAGACCAGACCAGCGAGCGCCGCCGCTCCATTCCCGTCGCGCGCAATGCCGGCGCCAATGCCGGCGGCGAACAAGAGGCCGAGATTGTCGAACACCGCCGCGCCCGCCGCCTCGACAAAAGGCAGGTTGAGCAAGTCGGGTTGGCCCAGCCGCAACAACAAACCGGCGATGGGCAACACCGCGATGGGCAGCATGAGCGCGCGGCCGAGCGGCTGTAGCGATTCCAATGAGAGCTTCATGCCCTCTCTCCCATATAGACGCGCACCAGCATGCGTACGGTTGTCGCGTCAGACGCATCGCATGCGCTGGCCGCGAGCTTCGCGGCGCTTTCTGTGTCGATCTGGCGGACGATCTGCTTGATCTCGGCAATGGCGGCTGGTGGCACCGACAATTCGGTGACGCCAAGTCCTACCAGGATCGGTACGGCGACGGGATCGGCGGCGACACCGCCGCACACCCCAGTCCAGCGATCGTGCCGGCGGCCGCCTTCGACCGTGGCACGGATCAGGCGCAGCACCGCCGGATGCAGCGCGTCCAGACCGGCGGCCGTGCCCGCATTTCCGCGGTCCATCGCCAGCGCATATTGGCTGAGGTCGTTGCTGCCGATCGAAAAGAACGCCGCCTCGGTCGCCAGCGTATCGGCGATCAAGGCAGCCGCCGGCGTTTCGATCATAATACCGAGCGCCGGTGCCGGCTGGCCCATTGCTTCCGCCTCTCGATCGAGGATGGCACGGGCCTTGCGCAGTTCATCCAGGCTCACAACCATCGGCAGCATGATCTTGAGATCTTTCGCCTTCACGGCGATCAGCGCGCGGAATTGGCTGGCAAGCAGATCGGGGCGGGCGAGGCCCAAGCGCAGACCGCGCACGCCGAGTGCCGGATTCTCCTCGACGGGCATCGGCAGGTAGGGCGCGGGCTTGTCCGCGCCGATATCGAGTGTGCGCACGATCAACGGACGCCCATCGAGCGCGTCCGCCACGCCCTGGTAGGTAGCCCGCTGTTCTTCCTCATCGGGCGCCTTTGGGCGATCGAGGAACAAGAATTCCGTGCGGAGCAACCCGCAGCCTTCCGCCCCTTCCCTGACTGCCTTTTCCGCATCGGCGACCGAACCGAGATTGGCGAAAACCTCGATTGCGACATCGTCCTGCGTCACCGCGCGCTCATGCAAATGCGCTCGCGCGACGGCACGCCGCCCCTGCCGGCGTTGGTGGTCGGCCTGAGCGGCCTGCTGTTCGGATGGCGAAGGATCGATCGTGACCTGCCCGTTGGCCACGTCCAGAATGAGCGGTGTGCCGTTCGGAACCAGCTCGATCGAGCGGCCAAGTGCGGTCAGCATCGGCACGCCCATCGAGGCCGCGATGATTGCCGCATGCGATGTCGGGCCACCCTCCGCGGTACAGATGCCGGCGATATCGGCCTCCGCGAGCGCCATCAATTCGGACGGCAATATCTCCCGTGCGACCAGAATGGCACCGCGGGGCACGTCGCGTTCGAGAGACTCGCCGTGAAGCGCGGCTATGATCTGCCGCTCAACGTCGCGCAGATCGTCGATCCGCTCGGCAAAACGGTCGCCCGCCTGGCCGAGAGCCGCGGCGAAGCCCCGGCCCGCTTCGATCCAGGCTCGATCCGCCGGCGCGCCCGCGACAATAGCGCGCTTGGCCTCGGCCAAGAGCGCAGGATCGTCGAGAAATGCGAGATGCGCCAAGGCGACCTGGGCGGCAGCATTGGCCCCTACGGAGCGCGGCAGCAGATAATCGCGCACCGCCACCCGCGCTGCGTCAAGTGCGGCTCGCTCAATCTCGACGCCGCGGCTCTGCGTGCTGAGCGCAGGCATTGCCATGGCACCGAAATGAAAGCTTGCGCCCAGCGCGAAACCGGGTGCGGCAGCCACGCCGCGCAACGTGCCTGTCGGCGGCGATAGGTCCGGCTCCGGCAGGACTGACGCAACCACGGCCCCCCCGCCGGAGACAGGCTCCAATTCTCCCATCCCACTTTCGATCAGGTCTATGATCGCAGCTACGGCCGCATCGGCCTGCGCCCCGCCCGCTGCGACCGTCACCTCGGCTCCATGGCCGATTGTAAGCGCAAGCATCGCTACAGGGCTCAACGCCGAAGCCGTTTTGCCCTCAGCCGTGCGCAGTTCGATCGTCGCGTCGAAACTGCGTGCAAGTTCGGCGATCCGCGCCGCGGGCCGGGCATGCAGACCGTGCTTCAGCGGCAATCGAAGCGCGCGCACCACCGAAACAGGCGCACTCTCTTGGGCGGAGGTCTGTGTTGCCTGATCGACAGTGAAGAGCAGCGCACCACGATCGACTAACCGCTCGACCTCGCCTTGGACCTCGCCGCCACTCGTGACGATCACGGGGGTGATCAGGCTTTTGGCGTGGCGCGCGAGATAATCGAGATCGAATTCGATCAATAAGTCACCCGCGGCCACATGCTGCCCTTCAGTGACATGCGCCACAAAGCCTTCACCGTTGAGCGCGACAGTGTCGATGCCGATATGGATCAGCAACTGCAGACCATCGTCCAGGTCTATCGTCACTGCATGGCGCGACGGATTAAGGGTGGCGATCCGCCCCGCGGCGGGCGCGACGAGCTTGCCCTCTGTTGGATCGATAGCCAGGCCGTCGCCAAGCATTCGGCCGGAGAAAACTGGGTCGGGTACCTCGTCGAGCGAGGCGACCCAACCGGCGAGCGGACTGGCGAGAGAAAGACTCATAGCGAGCCGGAGCACTTGAACTGATCCCGCAGCCAGCGCGGATCAAATCCCGTCTGGGTGCGGTTGACATGGTGATGTGACAGGCGGTCTGGAGCTTTGCTCGCGAGCATCAGATCGGTCACGCCGTCGCACCCCGCCGATTTCGAGCGGATTTGAGCGAAACGGCCACCGACGAACCAACGGCTTCCGCCGCCGCTCCCGGACAAGGAGCAGCGGCGGCAATCAACAGCAAGCGCATCAACATTCAACCCTCAACAGGCACGCGAAACTTGTTTCAGAAGCTGACCTTCCCGCCAAGCCAGAAGGTACGGCCATTGTTGTAGTAGGCCCGCGGAATCGCGGGATTACCGACGAAATAATAAAGTTTGTGGTTCAAGAGGTTCTGCGCGTCCGCTGTGAGCGCGACATTCTTGGTCAGATGCACGGTCACGGACCCGTCCAATTGCCCGAAATCATCCTGCCACATCGGCGTGCCGCGATCGATCCCCGATCGGAACTTGGAACGGAATGTATAGGCCAGACGCGCGCTGACCAGGTCGTTTTCGAAATAGCCGGTCAGATTGTATGTGTGCTTGCTGTTGCCGTCGATCGTTCCGCCGCCCTTCGCCTTGGCATCGGCGTAGGTGTAGTTGGCGATCAGGCCAAAGCCCCACCACAAGGGCTGCTGCCAGTTGACCTCGAAGCCTTGATTGTGCCCGCCCGGTCCGTTGACGGGTGCCGTCACCAGGAAGTTCGCGCCCTGCGGATGCTGCAGCGTCACGTAAAATTGCGAGGTCGTCTGCGTGGTGACGTAGGACTGGATGTCCAGATAGAAGAAGGTCGCCGAGAGCAGCGCCTGTTTGCCATAATACCATTCGGCACTGAGGTTATAATCCCAGGCGCGGGTTGGCTTGAGATGGGGATTTCCGCCCGCGGTTCCCGTCAGCGCCAGCTCTGAAAGCGAGAAGGCGCCAGCAAGCTGGGCATAACCGGGCCGCGCCATCACCTTGGCCACGGAGCCGCGCACCAGCAGATCGGGCTGGATATTGTAAGTCAGGTTGGCACTCGGCAGGACGTCCCAATATTTGCTATTGTCGCGCACCTCACCAAAGCTGCCGAATACGTTGGTGATGGTCAGATTTGGAGCGTTGGGCGAATATTGGATCGTGTCGAGATCGGTGTGGACCGCGCGAACGCCGATATTGCCCCGCCAGTCGCTGTCATTGCCAAGCTTGGCCATGGCATAGACGGCTTCGGTCGTTTCCTTCACCGAGAAGCTCTGCGGCGGATAGAAAGCGAACTGGCGGCCGCCGGCGGTGCTGTCCAGTTCCTGTCGGACCTTGTCCTGATCGGCCAGCGTATATTGCTCGAAGTCGTACAGGCCGTGGGCGAAATTGTCCGGCACGGTATCGCCGTCAAAGACCGTGCCGAGACCGATCTGGTTAGTACCGGAATACAGGCCGTTACCGGGCCATGCATAGGCCGTGTAGTTGACCGACCGCTTGTGGCGGGCGTACCGGCCACCGACCTTGATCGACTTTATGAAGCCGTTATCCGGCGCCGCCCATTCCAGATCGAGGCGGCCATAGAGCTCGCTGTCGGGCGACTTGATCTTGCCGCCCCATGACCAGCTGTAATAATTGTTGAGATAATCCTGTGACTTCGGATCGGTTGGCAGGCCGGGAAAGGTGACGTCGGCCGTCTTGCCGGCGATCGTATAGGCGACGCCGGTGTTCCAATAGGTTTCCCAGGCAAAGGTGTCGCTCGTGGCGCCCTCCCCCTTGGTGTAGCCCGCCTCGCCCGAAACTGTCAGATTGTCGGTCGCATGGAATACGAGATCGGCGTTCGCGACCCAGGTCGACGAATAAGCCTTGCGGAAAATGTCATCCTGGACGCGGCCCTGGATAGGGGCTCCGCTGGTGGTGGTCGGACTGAAGGTCGCCGACGTCAGATAACCGTCCTTGATGGTGTAACTGGTGAGCGCGTTATCCGGGCCCGGTGTCGAATTACTGCCGATCACCCGGCTTATCCACGCCATCGAGTTGGTATTGATATTGTTGGCATCAAGCCGCGTGTAGAGTCCGTTCAAGTTGATCTCGAGCCGATCGTTCGGCTTGAACTGGACCGATACGAGACCACCCTTGCGCGTGCGCTGCTGACGGAAATAGGCCGCGCCGATCAGGTTGGGCGCCGCGACCGTCTGCCCGGTACCCGCGAAATTGGTGTAATCGGCATAACCGAGGAATTCCTGACCATCGCGACGGAAGTCGCGCTTCTGGAAAAAGCCGGCCGCGAGCACACCGAATGTATTGTCGGCATTCTTCCAGCTGATCAGACCTGAAGCCTGGGGCGTCCATTTGCTGGCAAGGTCATTATAAACCATCTGCCCGGTCAACGAGAGCGTGCCGGCGGGAAGGTCCAGCGGCCGGCGGCTGTGCAGATTGATGGTGCCGCCGATACCGCCTTCCTGGATATCCGCCTCACTCGACTTATAGACCTCAAGGCTGCCAACGATTTCTGACGGCAACAGGCTGAAATCGAAGCTGCGGCCGCCAGAGGTCTGGTCAAGCACGAACCAGTCGCCGGTCGCGACCGAATGCCCGTCGAGCAGGGTCAGGTTGAGGCTGGGATCGGTACCGCGGATCGAGACGCTTTGATTCTCGCCAAAGCCACCCGCAGCGGCCGAGCCGGTCACCACGTTGACGCCCGTGAGCCGGCCTAGCGAGTCTGCGACGTTCTTGTCGGGGAACTTGCCGATATCCTGCGCGGTCAGCACCTCGCTCACCAGGTCTGACTTGCGCTTCTGATCCAGCGCGGCCTGGAGCGAGGCGCGAATGCCGGTGATAACGATTTCGTCGCCGGTTTCCGTCACAGGCACGGCGGCCGTCGTCGAGTTGGTGGTCGCAGGCGCCTCCTGAGCCTGGACCGGCGCCGCTACCGCGAGTGCGATCAAGCTCACACCGAACGCGAAAACCACCTTCTGATATTTGACCATGCTAGTGACTCCCCTGCGGCCCATCTGTATTGGATGATGCCAATTTATGATCAATGCCGACCAAAACCCTGCGAGCCGTAGAACCGATTCTTTGCCGATTCCTCTGTGCTGAGCGTGATTAGGACGGATTGGTAACAAGAATGCAATATCAAAAATGTTCATAAAACAATTTTTGGTATTGTAGTGGTATCATAGATACGGTTAGAGAGGGGATCGTGAAGGGGTTTGGGAATGTTCGTTGAAAGGGTCGGCCGACTCTCAGCAGAGGACAGTGCGCCGCTCTATTTGCAGTTGCAGCGCGTGCTGCGGCAGGCGATCGAATCGCAAGTCCTCGCGGCTGACGAGGCGCTGCCGGCCGAGCGCGACCTGGCCGAAGCCTTTGAGGTGTCGCGTGTCACGGTGCGCAAAGCACTCGACGGGCTGGTTGACGCAGGCTTGCTCACGCGCCGGCACGGCGCGGGCACATTCGTTGCGACACGCGTCGAGAAGAATTTCGCGACGATCACGTCCTTCACCGAGGACATGCAGGCTCGCGGCCGTCATCCGCACAGTGAATGGTTGGCGCGAAGCGAGGGGCTGGTAACACCCGAGGAAGCGATGGCATTGGGGCTCAGCCCGGGCACGCGCGTATTCCGCTTCACCCGCATCCGCTATGCGGACGAACAATCGATGGCACTCGAATATTCAACGATCCCCGCAAGTTTCCTGGGCGAACTCGATGCGGTGGATGAATCATTGTACGCGGCACTCGGCAATGCGCGCCCTGTGCGCGTGCTGCAGCGGCTGCGCGCCGTGCTGTTTTCTGCCGACCAGGCCGAATTGCTGGGAATCGATGCTGGCGCGCCCGCGCTGGAGGTCGAGCGGCGAGGCTATGCGCAGGACGGCCGCACGGTCGAATTCACTCGCTCTCTCTATCGCGGCGACAGCTATGATTATGTGGCCGAATTTGGAACTGGTGACCTTTGAATAAGTCTCTTCTCCCCGAGTCCACGCTGATGTTCTCCGAGGCCGCGGAAGCGGCGGCGGCTGTACGCCGCCAACAAGCGCACAATGCCCGGGTCATGGCCCGCCTCGGCGCCCGCCTGCGGGACATGCCGCCTCGCGCTTTCGTCACACTCGCGCGCGGCAGCTCGGACAACGCCGCCACCTTCGCGCGCTATCTCATCGAAACGCAGGCAGGCGTGCTGACCAGCTCCGTCTCGCCTTCGATCGCCTCGGTCTATGATGCCGTGCCGGCGATGGAGGGCGTGGTGATGCTCACCGTCTCGCAATCGGGACGCAGCCCCGATCTGCTGGCATCGGCGCGTGCCGCGAAGGCGCGAGGGGCTTTTCTCGTCTCGCTGGTCAATGACGAGGAATCCCCCCTTTTCGCGCTCGCCGATATTGCCATCCCGCTGTGCGCCGGGCCCGAGAAAAGCGTCGCGGCGACCAAATCATTCATCGCAACGTTGGCGGCTGTGCTGCACCTTATCGCGGAATGGACGCAGGATCGGCGGGTTGCCGATGCGATCACCGCGCTCCCGGACATGCTCGAGCAGGCCTGGACCCAGGATTGGTCAGACGCCCTGCCCGTGCTGCAGGAAGCCGACCATCTCTATGTGGTGGGACGCGGACACGGCTTCGGCGTTGCGCAGGAAATGGCGCTCAAGGTTAAGGAAACATGCGGCTTCCATGCCGAAGCGTTCAGCGCGGCCGAGGTGCGTCACGGTCCAATGGCATTGGTCGGGCCCGGTTTTCCAGTCCTGCTCACCGCGCAGGATGACGAATCGCAGGCGAGCGTGCGCGCGCTGGCGGAGGAATTTGCCGGCCGTTCGGCGCCTTTGCTGGTGGCGGGCCTCAAAGCGGCGCCCGGTATCGCCCTGCCGACACTTGAGGCCGATGCGCTGATCCAGCCGGTCCTCCAGGTTCAAAGTTTCTATCGCATGGTGAACGCGCTCGCCGTAGCGCGCGGGCGGGATCCGGACCGTCCCCCTACCCTTGCCAAAGTCACGGAGACCGTCTGATGGCGTTGGCGCTCGTCAACGGCCGTGTGCTGCTTCCTGCCGGACTGCGCGATGATTTGTGCGTTCTCATCGAGGGCGATCGAATCCGTGCTATTTCGTCCGAGCCGATGGCGGATGCCGAGCGGGTGGATTTGGGCGGCAAGGTGCTGCTGCCGGGTTTCATTGACACCCAGGTCAATGGCGGCGGCGGCGTCTTGTTCAATGACAGCCCGACCGTTGAGGCGATCGCGACGATTGGCGCGGCACATCGTCGGTTCGGCACGACCGGCTTCCTCCCGACGCTGATCAGCGACGATCTCGACGTCGTCGCACGCGCTATCGCTGCGGTGGATGCCGCAATCGAGGCGGGCGTGCCCGGCCTGCTCGGAATCCACGTCGAAGGCCCATTTCTCAGCGAGATCCGCCACGGCATCCATGATCCGGCACGCCTGCGGAAATTCGACGCTCGTGCCTTCAGCGTGCTGACTTCACTCAAGCGCGGCCGCACGCTCACCACGGTTGCACCCGAGGTGGTCGATGCGGATTCCGTGCGCCGGCTGGTCGATGCAGGTGTTATCGTTGCCGCGGGCCATACCGATGCCGATTACGAGACGGTCCGCAATGCGATTGATCATGGGCTGACGGGCTTCACCCATATCTTCAATGCCATGTCGCCCCTGGTAAACCGGGCGCCGGGCACGGTGGGCGCCGCGCTGGAGGATGATCGCACCATCGCTGGGATCATCGTCGACGGCCATCACCTGCACCCAGCGACCGTGCGCATCGCGTTGCGAGCCAAGGGCGCGGAACGGCTGATGCTGGTGACCGATGCCATGCCGAACGTCGGCGCAACCGAGACGAGCTTTGTCCTGCAGGGTCGTTTGATTCACGAAGAGGATGGATTGCTGCGCGACGACCGAGGCGTCCTCGCGGGTTCCTCGCTCGATATGGCCAGTGCGGTACGCAACGTCATGGCCCAGACCGGCGTGCCGCTGCGCACCGCCGCCGCCATGGCCTCGGCTGTTCCTGCGCGCTTCCTGGGATTGCAGGAGGAGACAGGCACAATCGCAGCCGGCCTGCGCGCCGATCTGGTGCTGGTCGATGACGACCTCACCGTCCTTCGCACCTGGATCGGCGGCCGAGAAGCTGAGGCCTGACTGGCAGATTATTTGGGCATCTTGGCCGCCGTCACTTCGATCTCGACAAGCGCCCAAGGAGCGGCGAGTGCCGCTACCTGAATAGTCGAACGAGCCACCACGTTCGGGTTCTCCGTGGTGCCGAAGAATTGCTTATACCCGTCGTTCATGCCGGCGAAGTCCATCTTGCCGCCGAGCTTCGCGTCGCCAGCAACAAAGACCGTCATTTTGATGACGTCCGACAAGGCGTAGCCATGGCTGGCGAGCAGCGCCTTTATCTTGGTGAGGACGCTGATCGTCTGGGTCTTCGTGTCACCGAAATCTTCGACCGCCAGGGTTGGCGACATGGGCTTGGCTGGGTCGATCGGCGATGCAAGCTGTCCCGAAAGATAAAAGGTATCGGCGCCCGCGGGCACCAATACCCCCTGCAGGATCAGTGCCGGTGTCGGGCCCGCGGCCTTGAAGCGCGTGATCTCGGCTGCGGGCGCGGCGGCGGCGATCGCGCCGGCGGCCCCCAAGGCGGTAAGCAGAGCATGGGCTTTCATCGTCATCCCCTTCAAAAAGAGGAGGCAGCGCCGCGACGCCGCCTCCCGTGATCAGGCCGTCCGTGTGTCAAAAGCTGAAGTTGATACGGCCATAATAATAGCCGCCGTTTATCCCGTATGGGCTGAACGTCATCGGCGCATCATAGACGTTGCCCCCGGTAACGATCGTCCGTGGGAACGCACCCGGGAGCACCGTCCAATTCGGCGGGCGCTTGTTGAACACGTTGTTGGCGCCGGCCGATATCTCGATCGACTTGGTCAGCTTATAAGCAACATCGATATCAGCGATGACCGCACTTTTGATTGTCTGCTTATAGTAAGTACCGCCGTCAGGGCTCTGATATTCGGAGCTCTTGCCATAGAGCGTGGCCCGCAGCGTCGCCGAAAAGCGGTCAAGCGAATAGAAGGCCGATCCGACTATTTTCATGCGCGGAGAGGCAGTTTCGAGATTGCTGATCGCGGTCTTGTCGAACAAGGCGATCGGCGTCGTTTGGCCGACCGGCGTCAACTGCGCCGGGGCAAGACCGAGCTTCGTCAACTTGGTCTTGTTGAAGTTGGCGGAAAGGGTCCAGTTTACGTTGCCCCAGTCCCCGAAGTCGGTGGGATAGCTTGCGACGATGTCGATACCGCGCGTACGCGTGCTGGCTCCGTTGGTGAAGATGTTGATGCCTGTCTGACTCACGGTTGGATCGAGCACATTGCCATTGGCGATGATCGCCTGAGTCACGACGGGGAAATTGACGGCGCCACCCGAGCCGAAGATGGATCCCGTTCCCAGGATCCGGTTCTTGATCTTCACCTGATAGGCATCAACGGTCAGGACCAGCTTGGGCACCGGCCGAAGAACCGTACCGATGCTGAAGTTATGCGACTTTTCCGGCTTAAGATTCTCGAACCCCAGCAGCTTTGCAGCGGCCGAGTTGGCCGGCAGCTGAACGAACGCCGACGTCGGAGACACATTCGTTGCCGAATAATAGCTTTCCGCCAGGGTCGGTGCGCGGAAGCCGCTCGCGATCGTCCCGCGTATCGCTATCGCGGGTGAGAAATCATAACGTGCCGTGCCCTTGTAATTCGTCGTGCTGCCGAAATCCGAATAATCCTCGTATCGGACAGCCACATCGAGTTTCAGACCGTCAACCGGATAGAGCGCCACGTCACCATAAATGGCTTCGTTGTTGCGGCTGTGTTTGCCGGCGTCGGACGGCCGGAAGCCCGGATAGGACTGCCCGCCCTCCTTGTAGATCGAACCCGGATCACCCGCCCCAATCTCATAGATGTTCTTGCGATGCTCGAAACCGAAAGCCAGGTTGAGGGGCTGGCTCATCCCAAGGTCGATCTCCTTGGTGAAATCGGCATTCAACGTATATTCCGTCGCCTTGAACGAGCCGTCATAAAAGCTTGTCGGCGTGAAATGCGTATCGATGAATAGCGAGCGATTGGCGGAATCCACCGTGAAGATCTGGTTCTTGTCCTGACCCCAGGTCGCGCTCAGATCATAAGAGAAGCCGGCGACATCGCCCTTGACGCCCATGGTCGACGCGAAGTCGTCCTCGCGCACTTTTTCGCGCGGATTGAAGCCATTGGATGGATTGTCGCCATCCGGATCGAACACGATCGCGCCCGGCGTGGTGAGCGAACCGCCAACACCAAGCACGGGCGATGCGATAATGCGATCGGGCACACGCAGGTTTTCATAAGCGCTCGCCACGCGATGGCCGTAGCTGCCAAAGCTGTAGAACTTCGCCGGGCCGAAGTCATATTCCATATTATATTGCGCGGTCGTCAGGTTCGATTGGGCATCGCCGTTGATCCGGTTGACATAGGGAAAGCCCGGAATGTTCGCGTAGAGCGCCTTTTGTGCAGGGCTCAACGTGGATAGCAAATTGCCGTCCGTATCCGTCACGCGCCGGTCGAGGCCGCCCACCTGCGTGAAGTCGTGATAGCGATGAAAGACCGTTAGATTGACGAAGCCATCATTGCCTAGGTGGGTCGCGAGGTGGGCCGTACCGGCATAGGTGGTACCACCGGTTTCGTAATTGGCGCCGGCCGTGCCGTAGCCGCTGAAACCTTCCTCATCGTCCTTTAAGATGATGTTGATAACGCCGGCGATCGCATCGGAGCCATATTGCGCAGCGGCGCCATCTTCCAATACCTCGATCCGTTTAATCGAGGAAGGCGCGATGAGGTCGAGGTCCGCCGTCGCCGCGCCTTGATATGGGCCGCCAAGCACGGCCAGGTTGGCCGTTCCATGACGCCGCTTGCCGTTGACCAGCACGAGGGTGTGATTGGGGCTGAGACCACGCAGACGGGCCGAAAGCGTCAGATTGGCGGTGTCGCCGCCGAAGGCCTGTGCGGTGAACGACGGGACAAGCTGAGTGAGCACCTGGTTGAGGTTCGGCTGACCGACATGAGCGATCGTCTCTGCGCCCACCAACTTGATCGGAGCGGCGCTTTCAGCGGCGGTAATGCCGGTCGCGCGGGTGCCGGTAACGATGATATCGTCGGCCGCAGCCGCATCGGGCGCTGCCGCAGGCGCAGGATCCGCGGCTGGGGCCGCCTGGCAGGCGGTTGCCAGCGCAACGGCGACCGCAATGCGGGAAATCATACCATATTTGATCGTCATAAGGCCCCCTACTAGAGAACAACACCTCAGGAGCCTCTCCAAATTATAGTTATTATCGATCTTTCTTAACGGTAATGGCTTTCCTCTCCGCAAAGCAGATGAGAAAAATATAAACTCTCTAATTAACGACCAACCATTCTTGCCGTTCTCATTTTCTATATTCGAATCATACTAGTCGTTAACCTAGACAAACCAATTTCCTCCGCAAGAATTTCGGAAAATAAGCGGCAAGACGCGGTCCCTTGAGCGCCAATTGTATCATCGCTGCAACAATTCTTTTGTCATAGGCACAAATCGCACCGACACCTCGCCGCAGAGATGATCGATCGGCGTGTCGGGCGCGTAACCGTGCGCTGCATAGAAGGGGACACCCGGTAGGGTCGCCATCAGCGCCATGCGCATAAACCCGGCCCCTGAGGCTGCGTCTTCGCACGTTTGGAGCAGGCGTTTTGCTATGCCGCGGCGTTCCCAGCCGGGCGCGGTGAAGAAGGCCCGGATTCGAGCGGCATCGACCGCCGGATCGAGCAATCCCCGATCCCGCGCGGCGAAACGGTCGCCGCCGAACAAGGTTCGGCGCTTGCTCCACCCGCCGCAGCCGGCGATTTGGCCGCCTACCTCCGCCACGAAATAGGTGCCGTCCGCGATCAGTTCCGAATCGACGCCGAAGACGTGCCGTATCGCGGCTTCCGTTTCGTCGTCGCGATAAAACCCCTTGCCCAATTGGCGTGCCGAGTTCGCGATCAACCTTTCCAGCAGGGCTGCTTCCCCTGCGACAGCCGGCCTGATCGTGATGCCGGCCGCGATGTCGGAGCCGGCGTTCATCATCTCAGGCCGCAACGTTCTTGCGATTGGGCTCGTTCAGCGCCTCGGCGGTGACGCGCGCTGCCAGGGCAGTGACTTGCGTCTGGGCAGAGGCGATGCCCCCCTCCTGCCAGCCCGGCGTCTGGCTAAGCGCGGCACTGGCGAAATAGGTTCGCCCCTCGGGTTTCTGCAGCAAGCGGAAAGCCGGCGTGTCGATATTTCCTTCCTGCCGCCCCGCCATTGCTGGGTTCCACGCCGGCCAAGGGCCGAGACTATACGGGATTTTGTGCCAGTTGACGGCAACGCCGTTGATGAGATCCTTGCCGTGCCCCGGGTGAACCTTCTCCACCACGCCACGCGCAAACTCGATCTGTTCGGCGATCGGCCGTTTCTGGAATTCCGCAGCGACCGGGCCGGAGGCATAGCAAGCGAGCAGCATGCCCCGTGCCGAATGGATTGCGGCGGAAGGATACCAGATCAGGCTCGTGGGCCCACCGACGAAGGTGATCCCGCCGTAAATCTGATCCTCTTTTTCCCAAAATCGCGGCGCATCGAATGCGATCTTGTTGGAACAATCATAAGCGACCCCGGCGATCGCTTGCTGGACCGGCTTCGAATAATTGGTGTCGATCTTGGCGAGCACCGGAAATGGGATCGTGTTGATCAAGTAATCGGCGGTGACCGTATTGACCACGCCGGACGCCTTGTCCCGATAGACGACCTCTACCGATTTCGAGCCGTTGCGGATGCGGATCACCTCCGCGCCTAGAATGGCAGGATGTTTGAGGTTGCGGTTGAATCCGGCATGGATGCGATCCATGCCCCCCACCGGCTCGACCATGGTGGCCTGCATGTAGAAAACATCGTCGAACAAGGTCATGGGAAGCTGCTCATTGGCGAGCAGTTCGGATAAGGGGCGCGCCGGATAGGCTGTCGCGAAGGTGGTGCCGGCGCCAGGCAGTGTGTTGAATCCCGAACGCGCGGTGCCGACGAAGGTCTGCTTTTCGTCCAGATCGCCGTAGAAACGGAGGAAAGGCAATAACCTCTCCTTGTCCGCCGGCGTGAGTTGTTGGTCGAGCGCACCTTGGCTGATCGCCTTGGACAGTAATTCGGCGATATGGCCTCGCATGTCGTTAACCGCGACACGCTGGCGCATCTTCGTGCCATCATTGGCGACGACATAGGCCGAACGGCTGGAGTTTATCTCCACCTCAAGCGGCACACCGAATTTGTCAGCATAGCCGAGTAATCCGGTATGGAAACTGGGTATCCGCGCCGGGCCCGCGTTGAAATAGGCGCCTTCGGAGAAGCGCGCGGTTTGCGTTTCCTCGCCGATCATCTCGATCCTGTCGCCGTCGCGTACCGTCCATGCACGACCGCCAACGCGGGTGCGAGCCTCCAGCAAGGTCACCAGGAAACCCGCCTGTTCGAGTTCATAGGCGGAGACCAGGCCCGAAATACCTGCTCCCAGTACGATCACGTGTTTACCCTTGCCCAGCGTCGGCGGAAGGGCGGGCATGCCCCCGGCGCGGGCCGTGCTCATCAGACCCAAAGCCTGCATCGCGCTGAATGTGACGCCAAGTCCGCCTAAATGCCCAAGTCGTTCAAGCAGCTTGCGTCGTGTAATCACGTATGATGACCCCCGATGTTCGCGCGGGCTTTATTGCCCTGCGCGGCATCGCCACTTGCGTAGCGGGCCCTTCTGAACATCGGACTCCCTAACGGGCCGTCTGCAGGCTTCGGATATTGCATCCGATCACCCCGCAACCTTGCGATGCAAAGACAAACGCAATCGGGGGCGGTGCGCAAATGCAATTATTGCAATATTGTTACGCGCAAGTCGGCTTCCCGGATCGATCCAATCCGAAGCAAGATTCGTCCGCTTTGATGTTCAGTTCATCGCCCGCGCCAGGCATTGATAAATGCGGGCATCTTCCATCATCGCCGCGTTGAAGCGCAGATAATGCGACGCCGACTGACTGAGGCTGAAGACATTGCCAGGCGCGAAGATGATATCCTCTTCCAGCCCCCGCTGCGCGACCGCGACCGCGTCGATCCCCTCCGGCAGGCGGCACCAAAGAAACAGCCCCGCACGCGGCTCGATCCAAGGCTCGATGCCAAGGCTCCTCAATCGTCGGATTACGTCGGCACGGGCGCGTGCCAGGCGCGCATGAATCTTGTCCATGTGTCGACGATAGCTGCCATCGGTGAGCGCGGCGTGGAGCAGCTCCGCCGAAAGCGCGCTGCCCGACATGCCGGTCGCGATGCGCAGATCGGTGATCGCTGCGGCCCAATCGGGACGGGCGGCGAGATAACCACAACGAACGCCGCTCGACAGTGATTTGGAAAAGCTGCCGACACGAATGACCTGATCGAGGCCGTCGAACGCGGCGTAGCGCGGCGAAGGCTCGATCTCGAAATCGGCGAAAATATCGTCCTCCAGGATCACCAAACGATGCTCTTCGGCGAGCTTGAGGACACGATAGGCCGTCGGCGCAGCAAGGCTCGCGCCCGTCGGATTATGGATACCCGAGTTGGTCAAATAGAGGCGCGGGCGATGCTCCGTCAGCGCTGCTGCAAAGGCAGCAATATCGGGGCCGTGCGGCGTGTAAGGCACGCCCACAACCTTGGCCCGATGGGCCCGCAGCAATGCGTGAAAATTAAAGTAGCAAGGATCGTCGATCAACACGGTATCGCCCGGCTCGATCAGGAAGCGCAGCACAAGATCGATGGCGTGCGTGCCACTGTCAGTCAGCAGCACCTGATCCAGCCCCGCCTCCACCCCTTGCTCCGCGAGACGGCGCGCGATCAGACGCCGCAGCGGCTCGGGGCCCGCAGGCAGAGCATATCCAACCAGGCCCTCGCCCGGAGCGCCGCGCGCATTCCGGCGCAGGGCCTTGCGCATTGTATCGTGTGGCATCCAACGCTCGGGCAACCATCCGCAGCCCGGCATGAGAGCGCCCGGCCGCGCGGTGAGCGATTGCCGCAGCATCCATAGCGGATCGATCCGGCGATCGAGTGCTGGCCCGATCTCGGCGAGGGCCAGTGGCGCCAGTGGGGCAGCGACGAAAAAGCCGGAACCAGGGCGAGCACGGATCACCCCCTCCGCCACCAGCCGGTCATAGGCCTCGACCACGGTCGACTTCGAAAAACCGGTACTGTCGGCGAGCGAGCGCACCGACGGCAGCTTCGCGCCGGGGACAAGCGCTCGCCGCTCGATCCGCTGGCGGATAGTGCGCATCACTGTTTCGGTCCGCGTCGGCGCCTGTTGCTGGCTAGTGGCCACTGTACCGCCCTTTTAGTCATGACAGTTTTGACCAACCGTACTCAACTGTGTCTGGTCTGGCGATTGCAAGTGGAGCAATTGGATCGTGCGAAGAGGAGTAAAGTCATGACCAAGTTCGCATTCGGACGAATCGCTCCAACCTGTTTGCTGGCGGCGGCGGCCACGCTCATCACGCCATTACAGGCGCAGCGCACCAGCATTGCCGTTCGGCATGTGAACCTCCATCCAGGCACGCCCGCAGAGGCTCAGCGCACTCTCTCGAAGATCGACGATGCCGCGCTACGCGCTTGCGGTGCATCTGGTTTCAGCCTGGCGGAGGCAAAAGCGGCGATGCGCGCCTCTCCCTGCTGGCAGGAAGCTGTAGGTGGCGCGGTACGGCAATCGGGCGATCCGCTGCTGGCCGAGGCCTTCGCGCGTCACACGGTCGCGCCGCGCTAGGACGCAGGATGACGGCGCGCCCTTTTACGATGGTGGACGTTTTCGGCGACGGCGCATTCGCGGGCAATCCGCTCGCGGTCGTCGCCGAAGCTGCGGATCTCGATACGGCCGAGATGCAGCGCATCGCCAATTGGCTCAATCTGTCGGAAACGACCTTCCTGCTGCCGCCGACCAATCCACAGGCGGACTATCGTGTGCGCATCTTCACAGTTGACCGGGAGCTGCCGTTCGCAGGCCACCCTACACTCGGCAGCTGCCATGCCTGGCTCGAGCGAGGGGGTAGGCCAAAGCAGGACGGGACAATCCTGCAGGAATGCGGCGCGGGTTTGGTGCCGATCCGCCGCGACGGTGATCGACTTGCCTTCGCGGCGCCGCCACTGATCCGGTCCGGCCCGCTCGATGAGGCCGAACTGGAGGAGGTGCTGGCCGTTCTGCGCCTGGATCGCAGCGCGATCCTCGACGCCGTCTGGGCCTGCAACGGCCCGGGCTGGATCGCCGTGCTACTCGATTCGGCCGAGGCCGTGCTGGCCGTCGAACCACTGCGTTCGCATTCGGGCATAATCGACATCGGGGTTGTGGGACCGCACCGCTCCGGTGGGGATGCGGATTATGAGATACGTGCCTTTTTCAGCGCCGGCCCGGGCATGATCATCGAGGATCCGGTGACGGGCAGCCTCAATGCCTCGATCGCGCAATGGCTTTATGCCAGCGGCCGGATCGACCGGCCCTATGTCGCGGCCCAGGGCACGAAGCTGGGGCGTCGCGGGCGAGTGTATCTCGATCGTGACGCGCAGGATCAGGTTTGGGTTGGGGGGGCCGCGCGCAGCCTCTTTTCAGGCGCCGGTCTTTTCTGAGCGATCGCGACGCGAAAGACGCGGCTCCGCTTTCTCCAGCCAGCCGCCGGTGAAGCCCGCGCGCTGCAATCCCCTGACAATATTGGGATTGCGGCGCATGACGTTCCAGACAAGGCCGGTCAGATGGTTTTCGATCATCCCCAGGATCGGGCCCTGATCGATACCGATATAGTCGCCGCCGACCCAGCAGACGCCCTGGACAATGCGGCCATATTGCACGCGTTCGCCATTCGACAGCGTTGGATTGAACGAATCCCAAAAACCATATTCGCCGAAGATGGCGCGGCCATAGCGCGACCGCATCTCTCGAAGCGCGGGAACCACGATCTCCGGCGCGAAGGCGATCGATCCTGCCGCCGCGGTCGGGGCCAGCGTTCCGTCGTCGCGGTCGCCCGGTCCGCGTGCTGAATAGGAATAGAATTCGCGCCGCACCCCATCCTTCATGATGGTGAAGTCGCCCGGCCCGTCGCATGCGGTAAGACCCCAGACATTCGGGCCATAGCCTTCCCATCCGCCCGGATTGCGGATGGCATAGTCGCGCTGGGCATAGGTCGCCCGGCGGCTATTCTCGAAATAATCGAGGTCGCGCTCACGGTTATAATCGTCCCGAATTCCCCTGAAATCGACCCACATATGGCTGTACTGGAAGCCGAACAGGGGCGGGAAGGCGATATAAGGGTCTTTGTCCGCCGCATTCCAGGCTCGGTCGAAGCTGGTGGTCCAGCGATTCCAAATGGCGGGCTCGATCGGGTGCGTGGTCGAGCCTAGCGCGAGCACGTAGAGCAAGAGACTTTCGTTGAAGCTGTCCCAGTCGGCCGAAATGAACCCGTTTTCGGGATGCCAGCCCATCGCCAGATAATGCTGGCGCGGGCGCGGCCAGGTCCATTCCACGCGATCATAGATAAGCTGCGCCAGCTCCCGTATCTCGCGCTCTTCATCATGGCCGCGATCGAAGAAGCTCTGCGCGAACAATATGCCGCCCAGGAGCAGCACGGTATCGATCGTCGACAATTCGGTCTGACCGAGCCGCGTGCCCGTGTTGAGACCGAGAAAATGGTAGAAGAAGCCCTTGTAGCCCGATACGCCGTCCTTGTCGGGCCCTTGCTTGGCATTGGCGAAGAAGCGCAAGCAGGCGAGCGTGCGCTTGCGCGCCTCGTCGCGCGGCATCCAGCCACGCGAAACGCCGATGCCCCACGCGGTCAGCGCGAAGCCGGTCGCGGCAATGCTGCAATAGGATACGGTCGGCCAACGATCGGGAGCCAGGCCGTTGTCGGTCTGGGTCGTGTCCCGGAAGAAATCGAATGTGCGCCGCGCGATCTCCAACAGGAACGCTTCATCATTGGACGACGGCGGCTCTTGCTTGCCCGCCACCAGCTTGATCGGATTGAGCGACGGCCGCGTGCCGGCGCAACCCGCCAGCAAGGCGGTCGAACCCAACAACAGAGCCCGGCGGTTGAGATGTTTGGGAAAGTCAGTCATCGAATCGGATCTGAGAGCACCTGGGCCGTCTTCCTTGCACCTTGTCGTCCCGGCCTAACGAAAGTTTAAGCAGATCGTTCGCGTAACCGGTTCCATTATAGAATGGCAACCTCGCCACGAGATTAACGCGGCTTTCCCGGCGCTGCCGGGAAGCGCAGCATCGCGATCGACGCCACGATCATCGCAGCCAAGGGCAAGGCAGCCATAAGCAGCGCGAGCGCGCTCAACACGTTGGGCGGCTGAACGTCCCGCGCCACATAGCCCGCCGCCGACAGCAGGCCGCCGAAAATTGCGACCGCGACACCCTGCGTGACCTTCTGCAGAAGTGCCGCGATGGCGAATAGGAGCACATCCATTCGTGGCGCACCGGGCCGGCCGCCATGCTCCACCACGTCGGGGATCAGCGCCCAGAAACCGAAGAACAGACCCTGCCCGCCCGCCTGGTAAAGGATGAACAAGCTCTGCGCGGACAGCGCCTGCGTCGGGCGCAGCAAGAGAAGGCCGATCAGTGCGATCCCGGCCAGGCCGGCGCTGATCTGCCACTGCAGGCGATGTCCGAACCGCGCCGCGCAGGCCATCCAGACGGGGATGGCCAGGACGCCGGCAACGCTCATCATCGCCAGCGCATCCGAACCCGCGTCAACATCACCGACCTGATATTTGAAGTAATAGGGGATGGCGCGCGTTAGCACGGCCATCGACGCGACCGCGCCGCATATGCCGAGATTGACCATGAAAAACGCCCGATTGCCGGCGACCGCGGCGGCCAGCCCCTTCATGCTGAAACGGGCGGGCTCGGGCGGCCGAATGGACGCATCGCCACGCATTCCCCCGACAACGAACAGCAAGAGCGTGCCCACCACCCCGAAGGCCAGCGCCGCAAGCGCGAAGCCACTGCGCGGGGCGGCATTGATCGCCGCTTTCGTCCCGAGCGCTACCACCAAAGCCGCGCTCGCGCCGAGGATCATGCGCAGTCCGGCGATGCGCGACCGGCTTGCACTATCCGGCGCGATGCGCACGGTCAGCGCGGCATAAGGCACGTTGACGGCGACATAGAGCGTACGAAACAGCATATGCGCAATTAGGGCAAAGCCGGCCAGCCAGGCGCCGCGCATCGGCACCGGCAGATAGATCAGCACGAAAGCCAGCCCCAGCGGGACCGCATTCAACCGCACGAAGGCCCGCGCGCTACGCCGGTCCGCGGCGATGCCGATCGCCAGCCCCGCCACCCCATCCCACACGGAGGCGATCATCGTGACCAGCCCCGCGACCGCCGCCGACAGACCGAGTGTGTCGGTGTAGAAGAACAGCAGATAGAAAGTGATGCTCTGCCAATAGAGGTTGCAGGCAAAGTCGCCGCTCGCGAACAGCAGGCTCCTGCCCCACCCCAGTCGTGCCGCCCCCTGTTCCATTTTAGCGTCCTAACACGAACAGGTTCGCCGTCAGCCTTCCCCGTCGGGGATCGGCGCTCAATACGGTGCCGGGCGGAATGACGCCGGAATGAAGCAGCGCGCCGCGATAGATAACGACCCGGTCGACTATACCCTCTACTAGCCCTACCTGCTCATAATGCGGATCGGAGCCCTGAATATAACCGCTCGCTGTGGCTGCGGCCGCCCGAGCATGATCGACGAAGCGCGTGAGGTTGTTCTCATCAACCTGCTCGATGCCGGTCTGCCGCTGGCGGTAGAATGCCGTCCCCGCCGTATCAGCCAGATAATGAAGCACGGCGAGATAATCGGGATCGGTTGAATCGAAATGGGGCGCGCGTTGCGGCGGCATCAGCGTTTCCGGCGCCGCCGTCACGAGTGAGAAGCTGGCTTCGATCCAATCGAACCTATCAAATCCGAATGCGCCGCCAATGAATGGGGCAGCATTTTCCAATAGGCTCACGGCATAGGCGTAGGCTGTTTCATCAGCCTCGGTAATGTAGCGCCTGAGACCGGGATAATAACCGCCCTGGCTTCCGGGAAAGGGCTCCATCGCAGCCGCGATCTCCCGGATCGATCCCGCATTCCCGGTAAAATCGTCGACGACCACGACGGGATGTTCCCCTTCGCCGAAGCGGCGCAAAGCAGGTTTCATGGTCGTCTCACAACGAT
>Ga0207647_10000938_pt1 | contig 22544 bp, 17 predicted proteins | sample KBSCornC2_FD_184295 | JGI IMG/M metagenome (GOLD analysis project Ga0207647, IMG submission 184295) | Corn rhizosphere microbial communities from Kellogg Biological Station, Michigan, USA - C2 (SPAdes) (version 2) | ecosystem: Host-associated > Plants > Roots > Rhizosphere ... | reverse complement strand
TGCGGGAGATTTTCCGGTTCGAGTTGCGCCAGCAGCTCAGGAGCCCGCTGTTCTGGCTGATCGCGTTCGCGCTCGCGGGATTGGCCTTCGCGGCGGCGTGCTCCGACAGCGTCACGATCGGCGGTGGCGTCGGCAACGTGCACCGCAATGCGCCGGTGGTCGTGATCTCGATGCTGGGATTCTTCTCGGTGATCGGTTTGTTCCTGATCACGATCTTCGTGGCCGGCGCGGCGCTGCGTGATTTCGGCAACAACACTGCCGAACTCGTGTTCGCGACGCCGATGTCGCGTTTTGCCTATCTGGGCGGACGCTTTGCGGCCGGCTGGCTGGTCAGCGTGTTGGCGCTGGTCGCGGTCGCGTTCGGCATGTGGCTGGGTTCGCAGATGCCGTGGCTGGACCCGGCACGGCTGGGGCCGACCTCCTGGCACGCCTATGGCTGGGCCTTCGCGATCGTGGTACTGCCGAACCTGTTTTTCATCGGTGCACTGCTGTTCCTGCTGGCGACGCTGACGCGCTCGATGCTGGGCACCTACATCGGCGTGATCGCGTTCTTCGTGCTGTGGCAGATCGCGCTGGTCACGCTCGGCAACGGCAACATCGAGCACCAGACGCTGGGCGCGATCATCGACCCCTTCGGGCTGGGCGCGCTGGACCTGGCGACGCGTTACTGGACGCCATCCGACCAGAACGTGCGCATCCCGGCGCTGGCCGGCATGCTGCTGGGCAACCGCGGCCTGTGGTTGGCGACAGGCATCGGGCTGCTCGCCGCGACATTCGTGCTGTTCAAGCCCGATCGCGAGGGCTTGCGGCTGTTCCGCCGGCGCAAGCGTGTGACGGCGGCGCCCGAAGCGCCTGCCGCCATCCGCGCCACGCCGATCGTTTTGCCGATGGTGACGCTGCGTACCGATTTCGGCGCACGCACCCGGCAGTTCCTGAAACTTGCGTGGTTCGACACCCGCGACGTGCTGCGGGGCGTGCCCTTCCTCGTGATGCTGGCGTTCGGGCTGGCGAACCTGGGCGGCAACCTCGCCTTCAGCGACGAAATCTACGGCACCAGCGTATGGCCGGTCACGCACCTGATGGCCCAATCCATGGACGGCAGTTACAAATGGCTGCTGCTGTTCGTGCTGGGGTTCTACGCCGGCGAGCTGGTGTGGCGTGAACGCGATCGACGCGTGAGCGAGGTGATCGACGCATTCCCGACGCCGGACTGGATTCCGCTGCTGTCGAAGGTTTTCGCGCTGGCGGTGGTGGCGGTGCTGTTTCTCGCAGCGGGTTCCCTGTTCTGCATGGCGTACCAGTTGCTGCGTGACTACCACGACCTGCAGCCTCTGCTGTACCTGCAGTACATCGGTCTCGATCTGCTTTCGTTCCTGCTGTTCGCCATCCTTGCGGTGGTACTGCAGGTATGGTCCAACAACAAGTTCGTCGGCTACGCGCTGATCGTGGCGTTCTTCCTGGCGATGATCGCGCTGGCGCAGTTCCATTTGTCCGATCACCTGTACCGCTACGGCAGCGCGCCGGATACGCCGTATTCCGACATGAACGGATTCGGTTCGTTCTGGATCGGCAACCTGTGGTTCCGTGCGTACTGGTATTGCCTTGCGATCGCACTGCTGGTGAGCGCCGCGCTTTACTGGGTGCGCGGCACGACCGGTGGCTGGCGTGCGCGCGGCCGGATCGCGCTGCAACGGTTCCGTGCGCCTGCGCGGATCGTGTTGGCGCTTTCACTGATCGGCTTCGCCGCGATCGGCGTGTTCCTGTTCCACAACACCCACCGGTTGTACCGCTACCAGACCCACGACCAGCAGCAGCGGTTGCAGGCGCAATACGAAAAGGATTACCGGAAGTACATGGGGCTCGCCCAGCCGCGGATCACGGACGTCAATGTGGACGTGGCGATGCATCCGGCCGAACGGCGCGTCGACGTTGACGGCCACTACGTGCTGGTCAACAAGCACGACAAGCCGATCGATCGATTGCTGGTGCAATTGCCGACGTTCCCGACCCGCGATTACACGGTCGATCTGGATTTCCCGGCACACACGGTCGCGCTTGCGGACCAGCAACAGGGCTTCTATCTCTACAAGCTCGCGCAGCCGCTGGCACCGGGTGCGTCGATGCAGTTCGGTTTCCGGATGCACGTGGCCTACAAGGGCTTCGCCAACGAGCCGGTCGGCGAGCAGATCGTCCACAACGGTACCTTCATCAACAGCTTTGCATTCCCGCATTTCTGCTATGACGAAAACCGCCAGCTCACCGACAACAACGATCGCCGCAAGTACGGGTTGGGTCCGGCGCGGCGCTTGCCGAAGCGCGATGACGCCGCGGCGCATGGCAACAATCTGATTTCCTGTGATGCCGACTGGGTGCACTTCCAGGCCACGCTTTCCACCAGTGCCGACCAGATCGCGTTGGCGCCGGGCTATCTGCAGAAGGAGTGGGTCAAGGATGGCCGCCGCTATTTCCACTACGTGCAGGACACGCCGATCCTGGATTTCTTCTCGTTCCAGTCGGCGCGCTACAAGGTGGCGCGCGACAAGTGGCACGACGTGAATCTGGAGATCTACTACGACCCGCAGCACCCGTACAACGTCGAGCGGATGTTCAAGGCGATGAAGTTGTCGCTCGACTACTACGACAAGCACTTCGGGCCGTACCAGTTCCGCCAGTTGCGCATCCTCGAATTCCCCGACTACGCATCCTTCGCGCAATCGTTTGCCAACACGGTGCCATTCTCGGAGGCGATCGGTTTCATTGCCGACCTGCGCAAGCCCTCCGACATCGATTACGTCACCTACGTGACCGCGCACGAGATCGGCCACCAGTGGTGGGCACACCAGGCCATCGGCGCCAGCGTGCAGGGCGTGACGATGCTGGACGAATCGCTGGCGCAGTATTCGGCGCTGATGGTGATGAAGCACCTGTACGGTCCGACCAGGATGCGGAAGTTCCTGAAGTACGAACTCGATCGCTACCTGCGCGGGCGTGCGGGCGAACGCGTCGAGGAAATGCCGCTGGCGCTGGTCGAGAACCAGCCGTACATCCACTACCGCAAGGCCTCGGTGATCTTCTACGCACTGGCCGACTACATTGGCGAGGACAAGGTCAACGCGGCGCTGCGCACGTGGCTTGGCAAGGTAAAATTCCAGCAGCCGCCGTACACCGACACTCGCGAGTTGATCGCGGACCTGCGCGCGCAGGCCGGTCCGCAGTACCAGGACCTGATCACCGACTTCATCGACAAGATCACCCTGTTCGACAATCGCATGGTTTCGGCGACGGCGAAGAAGCTGCCGGATGGCAAGTACGAAGTCACGCTGCACGTGCACGCAGGCAAATATTACGCCGACGGCAAGGGCAAGGAGACACGCGCCAAGCTCGACATCCCGGTCGAGCTCGGTGTGTTCGCGCAGGCGAAAGACGGTGAGGAGCAGGACGAAAAACCGCTGTATCTCGCGAAGATGCCGGTGAAGGATGGCGACAGCACACTTACCGTGACGGTGGATGGCAAGCCGTACGAGGCCGGTATCGATCCGTTCAACGAACTGGTCGATCGGGTGTCCGACGACAATCGCGCGCAGGTGACGCTCCAGTGATGACTGCACGGCGACGGGATGCGGCGCCAAGGCGCCGCACCTCGAGCGCGCGATTCACCACCTGTGATCAATCGCGATGGTTCGAGCCCTCGCGGCTGATGGTGAACTTCGATCCGGAGATGCCAAGGTTGATGCCTTGGCCGACACCGCTCAGCGCGAGCGATACCGTTCCCTTGCTCAGCACCTGCGCGGTGCCGGACTTCACTGCGCCGATATCCGCGGAAGCCGCCGCATAGTCGCCCAGCACGTCATCGATTTTGTAGACGTCGGTGAACTTGCCCTGACCGTCGTTGATGCGCCATTTGCCTGCCGTCAGGCCGCCGCCGCGAATGCGGATATGCACCGGCATGGACTGGCCATTGGCGCAGGTGATCCTGCCGTTGCCGTCGGCATGCTGGTAGATCGCCGACCATCCCTTCAGCGAAAACGTCAATTTGCAGTCGAGGTCGGGTTGTGCCGCCGACGCCGCGCCTGCCATGCCCAAGCCGGCTGCGCCGAACATGGCCGCCCCCATCAATGCCGCTAGCTTTCCGCCGCGAATCCGTTTGAAAGAGTCTTGCGTGCTCATGCTGCCTTCCTCCTGGTTGCGGAACATCGACCGGAAGTTTGAGCAGGTAAAAATGAACGCCGCCGATATTGGCGCCCCACGCGTTGAATACGCCGACGTGTATTCTTCGTGAAGACGATCGCGCGGCGAGGATGCGGTATCAGGCGGGGTGCTTCTTCGACAGCTTGTCGATCAGCTTCACCACGATCGTGCCGCCGGGCACCACCATGCCCGCGAAATCCGCGCCGAGGTCGAACAGGGCGTCGCGATTGCCGAGCGCGCGCACCGCGCCGCCCAGCATGTCGCCTTCCTTGTCGACGCGGCCGGTGAGCCCGTCGATTTCGATCACGCCGGTCTTGTCCTTCCATGCAAACTGGAACGCGTATACCGGGCGGTAGAACAGCGTCAGCGATTCGATGTCGACTTCGTCGCTGGCGATCGCATCGGCTTCCACCGGCGCGGAAAGTTTCGCCTTCACCTGCTGCAGGACTGAAGCCGCGGTGACGGTGGGCGCGATGAACTGTGGCTGGTTGCCGTCCGCCGCCTCCTGATGGGCAAACCGGCCGGCGTAATCGACCAGCGTCTTTTCCGGCGTGTCGCGGCGAAGTGCATCCACGAAATGCGTGAGTGCGGTGACGTTTTCGCAATCTTCCACCGCTGCGAGCTGCAGTTCGCGCCGCGCATCCACCGCCATTTTCTGGCCCAGCAGTTCGACCGACACGACGTGCGGGTGCTCGACCTTGACGTGATAGGCGAGTCTGCGCGTGTAACGGGTACGACGCGCGGCCTTGGCCATCCAGAACGGTTCGTAACGCTTTTCCGTGTTGGCCAGGGTGATTTCGCTTTCCTTCGGCCGATCCCACAATTTCATCCGCGCCAGCATCCCGAACGCACCGACCTTTTCGTGCTCGGCCTGCGCGCGCGCCGAAACCTCGTTGTACACGTCATCGAAGATGCAGATCTTCTCGTCCATTTCCGGCTCCCCTCGGGCGCGGTTCGGCACGCGCCGGCACGCGCGGATATTGCGCCGGGCCGGCTGCGGAATCAACCAGGCCGGCTGCGGATCATGCGGGGTCCCGGCGCATCCGCAATCCGCGTACTCACTTCTTCGGCAACGGCAGGAACTTCGCGGGGTCGTAGCCGCCGACTTCGAACTTCAGGGTTTCCTTGCCGTGATCTTTCGCGGTGACGTCCATTTCGATGACCGTGGCTTTCTGCATCGACGCGATGAAGCGCTTCTCGTCCTTGATGAACATTGCGGGTTCGCCGGTCTTGGGCAGGTATGCCTTCCAGCTTTGGCGCTTGCCGTCGAACCGCATCACGACGTTGCACAGATCCTTGCATACGAAGCCCTTGCTGCCATCGGGCGCGAACAGGTAAACGCTCTCGCCCCATTTCACGTGGCGGCGCAACACCAATCGCACGCTGTTCGCGCTGCGTGGTTCGGAATAGGTGCTGGCCGTCGACTGCTCGCCGCCGACGTTGGCCGTCTGGTAATACCAGAGGTTCGCAAGCCGATCGTGTTCGGCCTTCGCCTTGGCGGCCGCCTGGATCTGCGGCAGCGTCTTCTGCACTTCGGCTGCCGCGGACGTGCCCGGATATTTCTGGACGATTTCCTCGCCCACCGGCGCGGCCAACGCGTCGCTGTGCTCGGCCAGCATCTGCTGGTAGAGCTTCAGTTCTTTGTCGGCGGCGGCCTCGTTGGCTGCGGCCCGTGCCGATGCCGAAGGCGCGGCTGGCGGCGCTTCGCCCTGCTGCGAACAGGCCGTGACTGCGATCGCCGCAAGGATCACGAAAGGCAGGACCAGCGGTGACGGGAGAGAGCGGCCGGGCGGGTTCATGCCCGCAGTATAGCCGCCATCCCCAATCGTTCGGATGGGTTACAGCCCGCAGCGACATGGCATCGAATCGATCCTCAAACGTCGGCTTTTTCGATGAACACGGTTCGCGCATGCCGCTTCTCAAACGTGAGATTGACCGTGCGACCGATCGCCCGCGTCCGATGCACGATGCCCGCAGGTACCACGAGGCTTTGCCATTCGGCCAGCGTCACACGGGCGCCGTCCTGGAAATCGATTTGAAGCTTGCCCGCCACCACGAGAAAAAGCTCGTCGGAATCCGGATGTTCGTGCCAGCGATACTCGCCCTCGAACACAGCAAGCCGCATGCAGTTTTCGTTGACGTCGAATACGACCCTATTGCTGTAGGAATCGGTGACGGCGGCCTGTTCCGAACGAATGTCGATGACGGTCAAGGGCCGGTGGCGGGCACGCTCGGACGCATACTCGGCGGCGGTGGGATATCCGGATTTCATGTCAGATGTCTCGCAGGAGGGGCCATGGCGGTCCGATGTTTCCATCAACTCCGGCAGTCGACGCAGGGCTTTGCGGACATGTACACCGTCGCCGCGTGGGGCCTGCGCTTCGCACGTGCCCGTGTCTGGCCAAACAACATGCCGCCCAGGATTAGGACGCCACCGAAAGCCATGCTGACCGTCAGTGGTTCGCCGATTGCAAGCCAGGCCCACAACACACCGAAGACCGGAACCAGGTACGTCACAGTGGTCGCGCGCGGCGCACCGACCCGCTGGATCAGGCGAAAGTAAACCGCGTACGCCACGCCAGTGCAGACTACGCCCAGCGCGATCAAGCTCAACCATGCCTGCGCAGAAACATGCGCCGATGGCCATTGCCACGCCGCGAACGGTGCCAGCAACACCGCGCCCCACGCCAGCGTCGCGGCCGCCACCGCGGCAGGCGGCAGGCCTGCGAAGTGACGCTTGACCAGATTCGCGGAAACGCCGTACAGAAGCGCTGCCACGGAGCCGGCTGCCACCGCGGGGCCAATGGCCGCGCCGTCCATATCCCCGCTGGCCAGCACCACCACGCCGATCAATCCGATCGCGAGTCCCACCATGCGCCGCACGCCGAGTTGATCCCGGAACATTACGAATGCCGCGAGCGCCGCGAACGGTACCGACATGCTGTTGATGATCGCGCTGACGCCGGCCGGCGCGCGTTCCGCGCTCCACGCGAACAGCAGGAACGGCAGCAAGGTATTGACCAGGCCGATCGCCATGATCTTGGACCAACCCGCGGCGGCGAGTTGCCGGCGCGCACGCCACAGGAACGGCGCCAGCACCAAGGCCCCAAGTGCAAGGCGCACGTCCACCAGCGCAACCGCTCCGAATTTGGGCGCGGCGATCCTGAGGAACAGGAACGAGCCGCCCCAGATCGCCGCAAGCAACACCAGCTCGACCGGCGTGCGCCAGTCGAAATCGCGCGGCGCGACGCGCACGCGCCGTCCGCCGCGCGGGGTTCGTGTCTTCTCTTCGCGCGCCAGCGACCGCAGCGTCGCGGGGTCCGTGAGGTATCCGCCCGCGAACAGCATGCCACCCGATAGCCTTGCCAATTCCCTCAACATGTCACACCTCCAGACGTGTTGCACGAATGCCCTGTCGCACGCAAAATTAGGCCACTTCGTCGCATTGCGGAAGCGAAGATTTTTCAAACGAGACTTGAGGAAAATCGAACATGAGCCGGACGCCCCTGAATTCGTTGCAGACCTTCGTCGCGGCTGCACGCGCGCAGAACCTCACCCGTGCCGCCGAGCGCCTGCATCTCACGGTCAGCGCCTTGAGCCACCAGATCCGGCTGCTGGAAGAACGCGTCGCCTGCACGCTGTTCGTGCGCGGCCCGCGCGGCCTCAAGCTCACCGCCGAGGGCCAGCGGCTGCTCGACAACGTGGCGCCGCACATGGAGGCGATCGAGGATGCCTTGAAGCCGCTATGCGGACGCAGCAACAACGCCCTGTCGCTGTCTGCGATGCCGTCGATGACCTCGAGTTGGCTGCTGCCGCGCTTGCCGCGGTTCGTTACGCGGCATCCCGAGGTCGAGTTGAATCTCGATTCTTCGATCGATCTGGTGGATTTCGCGGATGGCCGTTTCGATGCCGCCTTGCGCTACGGGACCGGCGAGTGGCCGGGTCTCGTGGTCGAATCACTGCTGGAAGAGTGGTTGACGCCGGTTGCGAGTCCGTCACTGCTGGCGCGGCGCAGGCGGCCGCGGCTGGAAGATCTCGGGGAACTGCCGCTGCTGTGTCCCGAGGATCCGTGGCAGGAATGGTTCGCGCTGCATGGTGGCAAACCGCCGCGGCGTTACGCGGCGTCCTTCAGTGATTCCGAATCGCGCCAACGCGCCGCGGTGGAAGGCATTGGCGTCGCGCTAGGACGCACGACCATGGTGCGTCCGCTGATCGAAACCGGCCAGCTGGTGGCACTGTTCCCGCAACTGATGAAGGCCAGGCGGTGGCACTACCTCGTCTATCCCGAACGTTCGCGCAAGTGCTCCGGATTCATGGCATTTCGCGCGTGGCTGCTGGACGAGGCTGCCGAGTTCCGGGCGGCGCCGCCGATCGGATTCGCCGCTACGCATGCGCGCTCCCGTCCGTCGCGCGCGCCGCGCCGTCGGGCGAAGGTTTCATGATCGGCGACAACGCTCGTCATCAACCGCAGGGATCGCGTCCCATCAGGTGATCGTAGGTGGAGACGTTGGCATCGCGCAGATGCCCGTCCCGCACCGCGGCGCCGGCGGAGTGGATGCGTCGGCACGCCTCCGCGCGCGGAACCTCGACGCCGTGCACGCGCACACGGCTCCAGGCGTTGTGCCGCCCGCGGATGTTTTGTCGGGACTGCTTTTCCGCGTACGCGGTGCGCACGACCCCGTCGCCGGCAACCGATGCAGGACAATGCGTATGCCTGTAGAACACCTCGCCATCGGCGGCGCGGCATTCCCATGACGTTTCGGGTTTCACGCGCGATCGACGTGACGAAGCACGCTGTTTGCGCGTGCTGAGTGAAGAACGTGATGCGTACCGGCCATGCGCGGCATCCCTGCGACGCTCCGCCGCGGCAACCTCGGCGGCATTGCCCATTGTCGGAAGAGGAAGCATCTCGAGCTTGCGCTGTCGTGCTTGCCCGGCACATGGAATGTCCTGGAACGCGAGGCGGCCGTGCGCGTCCACACATTTGTAAATCGACGCGGCATGCGCGGTGACCGCGCATGCCAACAAAAGCATCGCGCAAGCCGCTTTCGCAGGCCATGGACGCCTCCGCGGTCTCGAAGTGGCGTCACCATGCTGGCCGATTGGGGATTTCATGGCGGGCTCCATTGCTTTCGGTATCGCCATGCTCGGAGATCGGCGCACGCATGTTTAGCGGGCATCGCCGCCGAAACGCGTAGGGAAATGCCGTTGGTCGGGTTGGCGACCGCAATTTGCAGGTGGAATGGGCGCGGCGTATAAAAATCCGCTGAGCCACCGTCATGGAAGATGACCTGGAACGAGGAGTGCGTCATGACTTCGCGCAGGGGAATTTTCATTGCGGTCATTTGCGGCGCCGTGGCTTGCGTGTTCTCGCTGCCTTCACTCGCAATCCAGCATTGCGTCGGGGATCGTGGCCGCGCCGGATTACGGCTCGGGCGCAGCGGCTGGCAACTTGTCGAATGGCAACTTCAATACTCCCGAATCGGAGGGCCGCCCCGGCGTGAAGTTTTTCGCGCTTGGCGTGCAGGCATTCCGGAAGGGTGACTATCGGCATGCGATCGACATGTACAAGGTCGCGGCTTCCTGGGCGTACAAACCAGCCGAGTACAACCTTGCGGTCATGTACTTCAAGGGCCAGGGTGTTCCAGTGGATCGTCCGCTCGGCGCCGCATGGATGGTGTTGGCCGCCGAGCACGGCGACGCAAGTTACGTCCAGGCGCGTGACATGATGGTGACGCTGCTCAGCAAATCCCAATTCATGCAGACGGATGAGCACTGGGGATCGTTGAGGAAAACCTATGGTGACGCGGTGGCGCTGCGGCGCGCCAAGGCACAGTGGGCGTGGGTGAAGACCCACCAAACCGGCACGCGAGTCGGCGGCACCACGGGCGAGCTTTCGGTCGGAGTGCTCGATGAAGGACATACCCCTGTTTCGCTCAACGCTGGCGGCAGACCCGTGAAGACGGCTACGGCGCGGCGATCCTGCAGGGTGGTTCGATCGATGGGTCGATCGCCTACCGCCAGTTCCGGCAAAGCGACGATCCCTACGATCCGGTTTTCCTCAAGAACCGCCGCGGTACGGTGGAAGTGGAGCCGCTGACACCACTGAGATCGAATGACAACAAGCGGCCCGCAAAGGAGCAGCGCAACGATCAAATTCCGCCGTCCGCACCCCCGCGCAGCGCCTGATCCGGAATCCAGAATACAAACCGGCGCGATTGCTCGCGCCGGCTTTTTCATGTCCAAACGAATCGTGTTGTCGATCGGGCGATCAAGCTGCAATCAATCCTGCTTCACCGCCACCACGCTTCCGTCGCTCGGATCGACCAGCAGGTCCACTTTCTCGCCTTGGGGGTTCTTCGCGTCGGCGCTCCACAGACCGTCATCGAACTCCACGTCATCGACGTCCTGGTAGCCCTGCGCGGTCAGCTTGGCCTTGATCTCGTCCTCGTTGAGCCGGGACGGTGCATCGGCTTCGTACACCTTGCCCGTCGTCGGTCCCACCTTGATGTCGACCCACTTGTCGTTGCCGCCGCGCGCCTCGGCCTGCCACACGCCGTCCTTGAACTTGAGGCCTTTCACTTCCTGATATCCCGCATTCGCGATGTCGGCCTTGATCGCCGATTGGCTGAGTGCGCCGGCCGGCGAACTGACGCGGGTGGTCGTCGTGGTCGTGGTGGTCTGCGTCGGCGCGGTGGGGGCGGTCTGTGCCAAAGCGGCGCCGCCGGCCAGCAACATGGTGGCAGAGAGCGCTGCAGCGAGCGTGTGCTTTTGCATGTCGGTACCTCCGTCGGGACAGTGGTGATCAGCTTGGGCAGGCGCCTATCAACAGCGCGTGAATACATCCGGCGCAAATCAGTGGCCATTCATCTGCATCACGCCTGCTAATCTTTATTGCTGGTTCATCTTCTTTCGCCGATGCGCATCACCTTCCATCATCCCGTGGCGTTCTGGTCCGGTTGCCTCGTCGTCGCCGCGGGCGTGTGCCTGCACCTGCCGATGTACGTGATGGCCGCGCCCATGCATTTCCATCTGGCCGGCATGGCGATGGATCCGGCAATGCTGCTGGGGATGGCGCTGATTCCCGCCGGCGTGCTGCTGGCGGCATGGGGTTTGATGCCGCGCCTCGCGCAGGTGCGCATGACCACGCGCGCCGGCTACGGTTTGCATTGGCACGTCGCCGACGGTGTTCCGCTGAATTTCGAACACTGGAAACTCGTGCTGGTGCTGGTGCTGGCGCTGACGATCGACGTGATGAAGCCAGCGTCGATCGCGTTCGTGATGCCTGGCATGGCACATGAGTACGACATCGGCATGTCGAGGGCGGGCTATCTCGCGCTGTCGGCGCTGATCGGCACCGCGGTGGGATCGGTGGCGTGGGGCCGGCTTGCGGACGTGTTCGGGAGGCGCGCGGCGATCCTGCTGTCCGCGCTCTTGTTCATGGGCACCGCGATCTGCGGCACGATGCCGTCATTCGAATGGAACATCGTGATGTGTTTCATGATGGGCGCGGCAGCCGGCGGCATGTTGCCGATCGCGTTCACGCTGATGGCGGAAACCGTGCCCGCGCGCCACCGTGGCTGGCTGCTGGTGGCGCTGGGTGGGGCCGGCACGTCGGCAGGCTATCTGGCCGCTTCGGGCGCCGCCGCGTTGCTGGAGCCGTCCTTCAGTTGGCGCGCGCTGTGGCTGCTGAACCTGCCGACCGGCGCGCTGATCGTGGTGCTCAACCGTTTCATCCCCGAATCACCGCGCTTTTTCGCCAATGCAGGATTGGAGGCGCAGGCGCGCGCAGTGCTGGCGCGTTTCGCGGGTTCGTCGAGCGCGCTGGTGAAGGACACCGCTGCGGTCGCTGCGCCGGTTCTGGAAGTGCACCAGCCGCGCGCCGGGTTGCGGCAAATGCTGCGCGGCCGCCATGCCACCATCACGCTGGCCTTGATGGCCTGCGGGCTCGCATGGGGGCTGGTGAATTTCGGCTTCGTGCTGTGGCTGCCCGCGAACCTGCACAAGCTCGGGCTGGATGCGCGCGCGGCCGGCACGCTGATGGCGCAGTCGGCGTTGTTGGCCATCCCCGGCATTGCGCTGGTGGTGTGGCTGTACCAGCGCTGGAGCAGCTTCAAGACGCTGGTGTTGTTCGTGGCGCTGACGGTGCTGGCGCTGCTCGCGTTCGCCGCGATCGAGGTGGGCGGCTTGCGCGCGCAATCATTCACGATTGCCGCGACCGTGTTGTTGCTGATCGCGATCAGCGGCGTGATCGCGACCATGATTCCGTACGCGGCGGAAATCTATCCGGTGCATCTGCGCGGCACCGGTTCCGGCCTGATCGCGGCGGGCTCCAAGGCCGGCGGCATTCTGGGTGCCCTGCTGGGCGTCGCGGGCGTGTTCGACAGTTTTCTCGTTTCGGCCGTGGTGATCGCGGTGCCGATGACGGTTGCCGGCGTGATGCTGTGGCGCGGCGGCGTGGAGACGCGCGGCCGCGAACTGGAATCGATCCAGCGGGTCATGTGCGATCGCCCCTGATGCAGGTCGCGGGTACCCTTCGAAAAAAATCAATGCACGCTGGTGGAGGCCGATGCGGGGCGCGTGACACGCCGCGCCAGCGCCAGTCCCTTCAATACGTGCAGCGCTTCCGACAACGCGTAATCCTTGATCGCGAGTTCGCCGGTGTCGGGCGGGGCTGTGGCGATCTTGCTGCCGCGAAGATGGTTGGGCAGATCGCTTTCGTGTTCGTCGTCGCCCAGCGATGGATTGCGATCGGCTTGCACGGTGACCTTGCCCAGCACGATGTCCGGCGTGATGCCGGCGACCTGGATCGAGGTGCCGTCGGGCGTGTAGTAGCGCGCGGTCGTCAGTTTCACCGCGTCGCCTTCGCCGACCGGCAGGATCGTCTGCACTGAACCCTTGCCGAAGGTGCGCCGGCCCATCACCAGCGCGCGGTGGTGATCCTTCAGGGCGCCGGTGACGATCTCCGCCGCCGACGCGGTGCCGTTGTCGACCAGCACCACCATCGGCGCGCCATCCAGCAGGTCGCCCGGTGTCGCGGTGAACTTGAGATCGGATTGCGGTAGGCGGCCGCGCGTGCTGACGATCATCCCGGCATCGAGGAAATCGTCGGCGACGCCCACCGCACTGGTCACCAGCCCGCCCGGATTGGATCGCAGATCCAGCACCACGCCGCGCAACGGGCCATGCTGTTTCTGCAGCTTGCCGAGCGCGTCGGTCAGCTCGTTTGCGGTGTCTTCCTGGAATTCGCTGATGCGGACATACGCGTAATCCGGTTCCAGCATCCGCGTGGTGACGCTGGCGACATGGATGCGTTCGCGCACCAACGGAATCGTCACCGGCTTGTCGCCGTCGGGATGCAGGATCGTCAGCGTGATTTTCGAGCCGATCGGTCCGCGCAATTGCTTCATCGCCGTGCCGATCGCGTCGGGTTGCACCACCACGCCGTCGATCGCCTCGATCACGTCGCCCGCGACGACGCCCGCGCGCTTGGCAGGTCCGCCGTCCAGCGGCGCGACGATCACGAGCTGGTGGTTCACCTGCGCCACCTCGATGCCCAGCCCTGAATAGGCGCCGGAGGTGTCTTCGTTCAGGTCATTCAGGGCGGGCTTGTCGAGGAACTCGCTGTGCGGATCGAGCCCCGAAAGCATCCCGCGGATCGCGGACTGCATCAATTGGTCGTCGCCGACCGGATCGACGTACGCCTGCTTGATCATCTCGAACGCGCGGGTGAAGGTCTGGATTTGCTCGAGGCTCGGCACGCCGCCGGCTGCTTTCGCAATCGAGGAGGCTTCGGCCGGGGTGGCGACGCTGGCCGCAGGTGCCGGGGCAGGGCGCGGCTGGCCGGGCGGCGGCGCGGTGAAAGCCATCCCCGTGCAGAGGAACAGCAGGCTACCCAGGCCGATTTGCGAAGTTCGAATCATTGCGACAACACCGTGTGAGCCCATACGGAGACCGCGCGCGGACGCGGCAGTTCATTGTAGGCGCTTCGCCTCGCACCGACATTTCGTGCCCGGGGCTACTTGGCGAACCAGTCGTGTGGATCGACCGCCCTGCCGTCGCGGCGCAGGCCGAACCATGCGCCGCCCTGTTCGGGATCGCGTCCCACCGTCGCGACGGGTTGGCCGGGCTTCACCCAGTCGCCGACTTCCACCAGCGCCGCTTCGTTGCCGCCGTAGAGGCTCATCCAGCCGTCGCCTTGGTCCACGATCACCAGCATGCCGTAGCCGCGCATGAAATTGGCCCATGCCACGCGCCCATACGCGACCGCGTGCACCTCGGCGCCGGGTTTGGCGGCAATCACGATGCCCTGCGCCAGCGTGCCGGTGCCGTTGTGCGGTGTGCCGGCGACCGGCCGTTCCAGTTTGCCGCGCAGTTGCGCGAACGGCGTGTTCTTGCCGAGCTGGGCGGGGATGTCCGCGAACACGTTCTGCAACTGCTTCAGCAATTTGTCCAGCGCTTCTGCGTTGCGCTGCAACGCCGCGATCTGGTTCTTCTGCCGTGCGAGCTGCGCGTCCGCCTCGGCCAGCAGTTTCCGCTGCGCTGCGCGCGCCTGTTCAAGCTGCATCGACTGGGCACTGCGCTGGTCGCGCTGCTGCCTCAGCGCATCCGTTTCGGATTGGATCGAGAGCTTGACCCGGTCAAGTTGCGCAACCTGGCCCAGCAACGCGCGGATGCGCGCCACACGGTCGTGCTGGAAATAGCGCGAATACGCGAGCGCGCGATCGATCTTCGCGATGTCGTCGTCGCCCAGCAGCAATGAAAAATCGCTGCCCCGGTCCAGCGTGTAGGCCGCCCGCAACAGGTCCGCCAACGCGGTGCGCTGGCCGGAAAGCTTGTCTTCGAGCTGCGTGCGCTGCTGTTCGAGATCGGCCAGCGAAGCGGATTTGGCCGCGATCGCGGCGTCGGTGTCGCGCACCGCGTTGGCGATCTGGTTGAGTTGCCCGGCCTGCTCGGCCAGCCTGGCATCGATGGCGTCGCGCTGGCTGGCGGTGGCTTTTTGCGCTTCGGCGATCGTGGCGATTTCGGCGCGTACTTTGGCGAGTTGGGCCTTGGCGGCGGCTTCGCGCTCGGCGTGTGTGCCGCCGGCGGATGCGATGGGTGGCTCGTCGGCGCGGACGGTGCCGGTGAACGACAATGACGCGCACAGCGCCATGGTGGCCAGGCACTGTCGCCATCTTGAAATCGGAATGCGCATGCGCCGCGATTATCGCTGCGTTTCATCGAAACGCGCGTGGTTGCGCGGCAAGTTTCGCAACGGATGTCGTGAGAAGTGGGGCCATGGACGGTCGTTCCGGACCGCCATGGCCGGCGTGGCACGGCCGAAACGCCGGCAGCCAGCGATCGTGGACGATCCGCGCTCAGCGCTCCACCCACAGCGCCAGCACGTCGATGGCACGGTCCAGCGTGCGCGACGCCTTTTCCATGTCGTCCGCGTCGTTTGCGCGGCCCGCCACTTCCGCTTCCGCCGCGGCCTGCTGCACGTCGCGCGCGCCCACCAGCGCGGCGGCGCCCTTGATGCGGTGCGCCTGACGGGTGGCTTCCGGCAGGTCGGCGGCGGCGTGCGCGGCCCGCAGGCCGGTCAAGTCCTTGCGGACCGCGGCGAGAAAATCATGGAGCAGGTTGCGTGCGAGCGTGGCATCGTGGCCGGCGATTTCGTTCAGCACGGTCCGATCGACCGGTGCCGACGGTGCGGACAGGACCTCGTCGTCGGACATCGTGGTGGTTGCCGTCGGCGCTTCGCCGCTCGATGCATTCGTGTCGGCAGCAAATTCGACATGCGGCAGCCATCGCCGAAGTTGCGCGGACACTTGCGCGATGCGCAGCGGTTTGCCCAGGAACGCGTCCATGCCCATCGCCATGCAATGCTCGGCTTCGCCCTTGCTGACGTTCGCGGTGACCGCGATGATCGGCGTCCGCTCACGCTGTTCCGCGCGCTCGACCTTGCGGATCGCGGCGGTCAATTGGTAACCGTCCATCTTTGGCATGTGGATGTCGGTGAGCACCAGCGCGTAGTCGCCGGTGTGCCAGCGGCGCAGGCCCTCCTCGCCGTCGGCCGCGGTTTCGCAGGCAAAGCCCGCGCGTGCCAGTTGGCGCGTCAGCACTTCGCGGTTGGTGGCGTGGTCGTCCACCACCAGCACCAGGCTGTGTTCGCGTCGCGCGGCATCCACGCCGGGCAGCGGTCGCGTCGGGAAATCTTCCTCCGGCACCACATGGCGTTCGGGGTCCACGCGCGCGGGATCGCCTTCGGCAAGCGGCAGGATGAGGCTGAAGGTGCTGCCGACGCCGGGCTTGCTGGCCAGCTCGATCGTGCCGTCCATCAGATCCGCGAGCTGCCGGCAGATCGCGAGCCCCAGCCCGGTGCCGCCAAACGTGCGCGCGGTGCCGCTTTCCGCCTGCGAAAATGGCTGGAACAGCAATGCGCGTTGTTCGTCGCTGATGCCGATGCCCGAATCGCGTACGCGCAGCGCGATATTCTCGCGGCCGTCCTCCAGCCTGCCGATGCGCTCGACGCGCACGGTGATGCCGCCGGTACGGGTGAACTTCAGCGCGTTGGAAAGGAAGTTGGAAAGGATCTGGCGCAGCCGCAATGGGTCGGCGACGTAGGCGGGCGCAAGATCGTCGTCGATGGCGAGCTCCAGCGTCAGGCCCTTGCTGGATGCGATGCCGAGATAATTGCCGACAGCTTGCTCCACCAGCCGGTGCAGGTCGACGTCGCGCAGCGCCAATTCCATCCGGCCGGCTTCGATCTTGGAGAAATCGAGGATGTCGCCGATGATCTGCAGCAGGCTTTGCGCCGAGCTTTGCACGATTGCGACGCTGCGCCGCTGCTCGGCATCCAGGCGCGTGTGTTCCAGCAGTTCCAGCATCCCGGTGATGCCGATCATCGGCGTGCGGATCTCGTGGCTCATCGCGGCGAGAAACGCGCTCTTGGCGCGGCTGGCCTCGTGTGCGCGCGCTTCGCTCATCCGCAACGCCGCGTCCTTCTGCTTCACCTCCTCACGCATTTCGATGAAGCCGTCGACGACCTGGCGGGTTTCGCCACGCACCGGCACGCCGGCCGGCACCTCGAAATCGCCGCCGCGCATTCCGCGGGACATGCGCACCAGTTGTTCGATGCCGCCGTACACGTTGCGCAGCACCGCCCGGCCCGCGAACAGCACGATCAGCAATGCCGCCAGTGACAGCGCAATGCGCCATGCGTTCAGACGCAGCGCGTGCACGCGGTCGTCGTGCAACTGGTCCTGCGCATCGAGGATCTTCAGGTCGGCCATCAGGCCGAGATCGCTCAGCAGCGGATCGAGCGCGGGAAACAGGCGCGTGTCTGCGAAATGGCCGAGTCCGTCCATGCTGTGCGCGGCGAGCTGCTCGCGCAGGGCCGCGATCGCGCTGTCGGCGGGTGCGCGCTCGTCCTGGATCGCGACCAGCAATTCGTGCTGCCGCGGCGGCATGCTTTCGGCTTCGAGCGCCTCGAATGCCTGCCCGATGCGCTTCTGCGCTTCATTGACCGCGGCGAGGCCCTGGTCGAAGGTCATCAGTCCGTTGCGCACCTTGAAGGTGACGCCGATGATGGCGATGCCGTAGGAATCGGTCAGCGCCTTCACCTGGGTCTGGCCGCCCAGCGCGTTGTCGTACAGGCGATTCAGCGTGGCCTCGTGGTTTCGCTGATAGACCGCGTCCAGCGCCAGCACGCAGCCGGCGGCGACCAGCATCACGCCGAACAGCAGAAGCAGTTGGCGACGCACCGTCCAGAACCTGGCCTTCCAGAACTTGGCCTTCCAGAACCAACGCCTCATGGCTGGCGGCGTCGCCACTTCTCGATCGCGACGCCGAGCTGGTCGCCCGGTACGGCCATGCCGATCAATTCGCCCTGCGCGCGGCTACAGCCGAGTTCCGCCAACATCTGCCATTCGTCGACGCTGCGCACGCCTTCGGCCACCGTGACCAGCTTGAGCTTGCGGCCGAGATCGAGACTGGCCTCGATCACCGCGCGATTGCGTGCATCGGCGGCGCCGTTGATGAAGCCGCGGTCGATCTTGAGTTCGGTCACCGGCAGTTGCGCCAGTTGCGACAGCGACGACCAGCCGGTGCCGAAATCGTCGACCGACAGACCGAAACCCTTGAGGCGCAGGCGGGCCAGCACGTTCAACACCTGCACGGCTTCGTGCATCATCGCCGATTCGGTGATCTCCAGTGTGACGTCATGCGGGTCGACGCCGGCGGCCTGCACGATCGCCTGATAGCGATCGGCCGCGGCGGTGTCGGTGAGGTTGTGCATCGACACGTTCACGGAAACGCCGAGCTTCATGCCGGCCTCGCGCCAGCGCTTCAGCCAACGACAGGTCTGCGCCAGGATCCGTTCGGTGAGCGCGTCGATCAGGCCGGAGCGTTCCAGTTCCGGAATGAAGCGGACTGGCGGCACCGCGCGGCCGTTCAACGACCAGCGCGTCAGTGCCTCCACCCCGGTGACGAAGCCGTTGCCGATCGCGACCTGCGGCATGAACCACGCCTCGAACGCGTCGCTTGCCAGCGCCTCGGCCAAAAGACCTTCGTCGATGTCGGGGCTCGAGTCTTCGGCGGCCAGCAGGTCAGCGGTGAAATAGAGATCGATCACTTCCGCGAGTTTGGCTTGCGTCAGCGGCTTCTCGACCGTGCCCAGCACGCGCATGCCCGACGCACGCGCCATCAGTCGCACCGTGTTGAGCAACGCGGGATCGAGCGCGGTCAGCACCACCACCGCGTTGGCCAGGCGTTCGCGCGCAACATGGCCGATGAACTCGATGCCGTCCATGTGCGGCAGATCCAGATCCACCAGCACCACGTCGGCCGGATGTTCCTGCCGGCCCAGCTCGGCGAGCGCGCTGCGGCCATCCGGGGCGTCCAGCACCGAGCCGACGCCCATCTGTTGCAATAGGCGTATCGCCACCTGACGCTGGAAGTCATGATCCTCGACCACCAGCACCGATACTTGTGCAAGCTTCGTCCTCATGCCGGCCCCTTGTTCCTGATCGGCAGTTTTACCCGGAGTCTAACATCTGGCCCACGGCATAGCAGGCAACGGCGCACGGTTTGGCGCATCGTTCGGTGCTTTGCTGCGCTAGGCTGTGAACATGTGTGTCGTCGCCTTGGCCTGGAACACCCATCCGCGCTGGCGCCTGCTGCTGATCGGCAATCGCGATGAAGCCTACGCGCGACCGTCCGCGTCGCTCGCGCACTGGGTGGATGCACCGGACATGCTGGCGGGCCGCGATCTGGAAGCGGGCGGCACCTGGATGGGCGTGCACGCGTCCGGACGCGCGGCGGTCGTCACCAACGTCCGCGATCCGCGCGCCGCGCACGATCGTGCTTCGCGCGGCCTGCTGGTTTCGGATTTCCTGCGCGGCGGCGATTCGGCGAAGCGTCACGCCGAGGCGATGGAAGTCGATGCCGTGCGCTATCGCCCATTCAACCTGCTGCTGTTCGATCGGGCATCGGCGTGCTTCGTGTCCAACCATCCGCAAGTGCGCGCACGCGAACTCACGCCGGGCCTGCACGGTTTGTCGAACGGCGACCTGGATGCGGCGTGGCCGAAGGTGCGGCGGGCGAACGCCGCGCTGCAATCGTGGCTCGATGCGAACGGCGAGGATTTCGAACCGCTGTTCGCCGCGCTCGCCGACGAAATGCCCGCGCCGGATGCCGAACTGCCGGACACGGGCATCGGCCTCGAGCTCGAACGGCGGGTGTCGCCGCCGTTCGTGCGCGGCGCGGTTTACGGCACGCGCGCGACCACCCTGATCGCGATGGATTACCACGGCAGTGGTCGCATCATCGAGCGGCGCTTCGGGCCGCAAGGCGTGCCGCAGGGGCAGACCGCGCTGCACTTCGGCGACGGATGAAGTTTCCTCGAAGGCTATTACGAGTCTCCTTCAAATCACCTCGTGATTCCGGGGCCATCCGCCGGTTTCATCGGCGATGGAATCCGCATCCACCTTCCGGAAAAAACCGGGCTCCGGTTGCGCCCACCCAAAGCGGCCGGCCCGGGAACGACAAATCCAATCGCCGGATCATTGCGGGGATGCGGGCGCCGCGGCGGTCGCGGATGGTGGCGCGGAGATAGTCGATTCCGACGCCGCGTGGGCCGTCGTGGCCGCCGGCGGCGCATCCGGTGCGTGGAATACGGGCGCCTTGCCAAGCAGCAGCGCGCGGATGCTGCGCAGCTTGTTCTTCAGCGCGCGCTCGTGCTCAGGGCCGATCCGGATCATCAACTTCTGTCCGACGGAAAGGCTTTCCCAGGTCGGATCGGCGAATGCGTAATGCCCGTCGGGTTTGGCGACCAGCGCTACCGGCGGGCGCGCGTTCGGTGCCGCCAGCATGTCGTTGATGGCCTCGACCAGTCGGTCATTGAAATAGCCCTGCGGATAACCGAGCTGGCGATACGCATCCTGGAACAGCGGATACCAATGCACGTACCACGTCATCAGTGTGCGCGCGTCCACGTTTTCCACGATCTTCATGTACGGTTCGTAGCGTGCATAGTCCCTTGCATCCAGCACGGGATGATCGCCAGAGCTGTCGACCATGAACACGCCCTTGGGCGTTCGCATCGGCAGGATGCTGGCGCCGATGCTGCGGCGGGGCAGGGCATCCACGGTTGCGACGATGTGCGGGACCAGACCGCGCGCGAGTAGAAGCTCCGACAAGCCTTCCGCGCCCGGAATCGCTGCAAGCGCCTTGGCGACCACGTCGTCGCTCGCCTCCAGCGGCGGCAACGGCGCGGTGGTGGCGGACGCGGGATGGGTCTGCGCGTCGCTGATGGGGTACTCGGGCGGCGGGGGCGGCGCGGTGCTGGCCGTGGCGGGTCCGGAAGGTTCGGGGCCGTGACGCGTGAAATCCACGCCGGGCATGCGCGTGAAATACCACCACGCCGCCACGGCCACGATCACGATCACGACGATCGCGCCCATGATCTTGCCGGTTGCCGATTTGTGCCGAGTCACATCGCCCCCGAAGCCTGGAACTATCTGGGTTGGATACGCGCGGGCCTCAATGGTTCCGTCAAATGAACGGGCTCACGCCGATCAGCCGCTGGTGCAGCAGGAACGCGAAAATCGCCCACGCCGCCACGCCCGCCACCACGGCGAGCGCGTCGCCCGCGAGCGTGCCCGCAGGGTACACGGTGCCGGCGGCGCGATCACGCCGGCGCGACCCGGCGAAATCCGCGACGGCCCACACGAGGAATCCGCCGAACAACACCACGTCATGCACGAAGCCGGTCGCCAGCAAATGGCCGAGCGCCCACAGCTTCGTGCCGGCCAGCATCGGATGGCCAATCTTCGCTTTCAGGTGATTGCGCGGCACGTAGGCCGCCGCCACCAGCACGAACGCAACCAGCGTGAACAGCGCGTTCAAGTGTTTCCACCACTCGGACGGCGCATACAGCAGGTGCGGTTGCGTGCGCGCCATGCCGAAGCCGATCACGATCAGCGCAAGCCCGATGATCGCCACCACCGAGTACAGGCCCTTCCACGGCAGGAAACCAATCCGCGCGATCGCGCGTTTGCGCCAGCCCGGCGCCAGCAAGTGCACTGAGTGCGCGCCAAGCAACAGGACGAGGCCGAGGATCAGGAGGGACATGCAATGGGTCCTTCGTGCGAGCGGTGCCTGATTGTAAAGACATTCCGTCGATGGCAGGCGGGCGCAGCCAGCAGCGCGGGATCAGCCGCGCAGCGGCGTATCCGGCCGTGGACAAGCGATTCGGCGGGGCCGTTCGCATGAGCCATCATGCTCGCCCCTCGCCGTGGCCCGGGGCCGCCTGCTGCGTCCGAGTTCGTTGCACGACAGTTGCTCGCTTCTCCCGCCCGACGTCACCTCGAATCGAGCGTGTCGATTTCCGACACCTTGGCTCGTCGCCTTGGCGAGCATCGCAACACGAAGTGCAAATTCCGGTTGCCCACACCCACTCGACAAGAGGATTGAAGACATGCCCAGCGTCAACGCAACAAGAAACATCGCGGTTTGCCTGTGGTTCGATGGCAAGGCCGAAGAAGCCGCCAACTTCTACGCCCGCACCTTCCCCGATTCGCACGTCGACGCCGTGCATCGCGCGCCGGGCGACTATCCGTCCGGCAAGGAGGGTGACGTGCTGACGGTCGAGTTCACGGTACTGGGCATGCCGTTCCTCGGTTTGAACGGCGGCCCGCAGTTCAAGTTCGACGAAGCGGTTTCGTTCCAGGTCTACACCCGCGACCAGGCCGAGACCGATCGCCTGTGGAACGCGATCACCGGCAACGGCGGCGCGGAAAGCGAGTGCGGTTGGTGCAAGGATAAATACGGCCTGTCGTGGCAGATCACCCCGCGCGCCATGATGGACGCGTACA
>Ga0207647_10000937_pt1 | contig 22549 bp, 29 predicted proteins | sample KBSCornC2_FD_184295 | JGI IMG/M metagenome (GOLD analysis project Ga0207647, IMG submission 184295) | Corn rhizosphere microbial communities from Kellogg Biological Station, Michigan, USA - C2 (SPAdes) (version 2) | ecosystem: Host-associated > Plants > Roots > Rhizosphere ... | reverse complement strand
TTGCCGGGACGAATGTCCACGCCGCTGATCTTCATGTGGGTCTCGCGATTGGGAAAGAGCAGCCGCGGCCCTTAGCCGGGACGTGCCCAACCGGCAAGGCGCAGCTTCAGATCGGCTTGTCCAGAAAAGCGCGAACAGCTGCGACCGTGGCGGCGGGCTGCTCCTCCATCAGCCAGTGGCCGTCAACGGTACCCACATATCCCCCGTTTCGCCGTAGCCATGCAGCAGCACCACCGCCGGCCCGTGGCCGCCGACACGTACGTGGATCACAGTGCCGTTGGCAGCAATCTAGGTGCGGAAGGATACAGGGAAGGGCTGGACCTGCGCCGCCGCGGGCACCGCTATTGCAAGACAAAGGCCGGCGAGAAGCGTGCGAAGCATGGTCGTCCCTACGTTGGGGCGGCAGCTCATACCATGTTCCGCAATCGAAACTATCACTCCGTCAGCGATGCAGGATGAGATAGGGATTGACCTCCGTCCCCTGCCACCACTTCTCATTGGGTGCCATGTGATGGATCTCGTAATGAAGGTGCGGCGCCTCAGCGCTAGCATCTCCGGTCGAGCCGACCTGTCCTATCTGCTGCCCCTGTTTCACCTGAATGCCCTCGCGCAGATCCGGCGCGTAGCTATCCAAATGCGCATAATAATCCTGCCAGGCCGGATCGGCGCGGCGGATGTAGACCGTATGGCCGCCATTCCGGCTTTCGAAGATCTTTTCGATCGTGCCCGCCGCCGCAGCCAATACCGGCGTTCCGCGTGGTGCAAGAATGTCGATCGCATGATGCTGCCGCGCTCCATCACCACGCGCATCGCCCCACGTATCGCTGAGCTTGTCCGGGGCGATGCCGGCGACGGGGATGATCAGTCCCCCACCGGCTGGCGCGGCCACCGGCACCGTCTGCGGCGCGGAGGTAGTCGTCTGCGGCGCCTGGGTCACACCACCCCCCTTCCGCAGCATCAGCGCGAAGGCGCCGATGACGAGCAGAAAGACGAGCAACAGGATCCAACCGAGGCGGGTCATTCCTGGAACACCGCGGGTGTGCCGGGCGACACCATCAGCGACAAGCGCGCCGCGTCCCAGTTGGTGAGACGGATACAGCCATGGCTGGTGGTTCGGCCGATCGTTTCAGGCGTCGACGTACCGTGAATTCCGTAATGCTCTTTGTTGAGATCGATCCAAACCACGCCGACTGGGCCGTTAGGTCCCGGCTTCAACACTGTCTTCGTGTCGGTTGGCTTGGCGTCCCAGAACAGGTCCGGATTATAATGGAAACTCGGCAGGTATGACTTTCCCCGAATCGTCCAGTTGCCGATCGGCAGAGGATCGTGGGTGCTGCCCATCGTTGCCGGGAATTGCGCAATCAGCTTGTCCTGATCGTCATAGACGCGCAGCACGCCGTCCGATTTGTCGACGACGATCCGCGCCGCCCGGGGCTGATCCGACGAGACATTGAGCTGCGCCAGTGTCACCTTCCAGTCAGGGCCGAGGTCGGCTGGATAGTCGGTAGAGGCGGGCCGTACGTTCGGCACCTTGATGCGAGTGCCGGGCCGGAGCGGCGTGTTGGGGCTGTTGAGCGCGACCAACGTGGTACTGGTCGTATGGTAGCGCTCCGCCAACTCCTCCATCGCGTTGGAATAGCCCATGGCAGGGAGCTTTGCCTGCTCGGCCGGATCGTCAGGGATCGGGCCGACGAAGGGGCCGGCCAAATCGGCCTGACTTAGCGTCACCTCGATCGTGCCGGGGGTTTGCGCATAGGCGGCGAGCGCTTTTGCCGTGTCTGTGTCCAACTTACCGGTAGCGCCCAGTCCTCGCGCCTCCTGGAAGCCCTTCAATGCCTTCGCGAAAGATGTGCCGCCACGGCCATCGATCACCCCGGGGCCAAAGCCCAATCTATCCAGCAGAACTTGTGCAGTCATGACCTTTGCATCGGGGCCATGTACCCTCGGTCCGGCCGCATTCGCAAAAGCGGGATAAACTGTTGCCAAAGCGAGATAAACGCCGGCAACCTGGATACTCTTCACGCGTGCAAATCCCTATTTTGCTCTTGGGCAGGATTGGAACGCCGTCAGGCCACTTTCTTTCCGAATAGCGGGGTATTGATGTTGCAGATGGAACTGGGCCGGCGCGGCCTTCTCGGGGGTGCACTTGCGGCGGGCGCTTCGGCGCTGATTGGTGGCAAGGCGTTCGCGGCACTTCCGGAGCGGCGGATTGCTTTCCGCAACATCCACACCAACGAAACCTTCGATGCGCGCTTCTTTGGTCCGAACGGCTGGGATGCGCAGGGCTTAGCTGAGCTCAACCACGGGCTGCGCGACTGGCGGAATAACGAGTCCACCAAGATGGACCCGCAGCTGATGCTGCTGCTGAGCCAGATCCGCGACAGGCTCGACATCGCTCCGCAGGTGAAGATCGATCTGATTTCGGGCTATCGTTCGCCGAATACCAATGCTTCGCTAAGGGCCCGCGGCGGCGAGCACACCGGCGTCGCCACCAAGAGCCAACACATGCTCGGCAAAGCCACCGACATTCACATGCCCGGCGTTCCGCTCGAACGGCTGCACCTTGCCGCGCTGTCTATGAAGGCGGGCGGTGTCGGCTTCTATCCCAAGGACGGTTTCGTCCACGTTGACACAGGCCGCGTGCGAACCTGGTAGCGCGATTAGCGCTACTTCTTGGGTGCGCTGCCGATATCGTAGGCGACGATTGCCGGCTTTTGGCAGCCCTTTTCGTCGAACCGCATCACCGTCAGATATTGGTTGGCGTTTGGCAGCTCGTTCAATCTCTGCGCGCCAACGGGTTTCTTCGACTTGCCGTCAACTAGCTCCGGGGCGGTCGGCTTACAGACCGGCGCGAATTCCTTCGAGAGCTCCGGGGGCAAAACCAGCACCCGTGGCGGCGAACTCGCTGTGGCGGCAGCAAAGACCAGCATGCTCAGCATGGCACCTCTCCCTTTTGCATAAAGGTAGCATAGCCACGCGGGTTCCGCATCGACGCGGCCGCTCCATTTGTCGCATTTGAATTCCGATAAAGATTAGGCGGCCGATGCTAACAGCTCCGCAAAGGCCTTGACCGCCGACGCCTCTCCTTCAGCGGCATTCCAAACCGCGCCGCAAACTGCCAGAAAATCCGCCCCAGCCTCGATCAGCGGCGCCGCATTCGCGGACGTGATTCCGCCAATCGCCACGCAGGGAATCTCGAACAAGGTGGTCCACCAGCCGAGGATTGACGGTTCCGGACGGTGGCGTACTTCCTTGGTGGTGGTCGGATAGAAGCTGCCAAAGGCGACATAGTCCGCCCCCGCCTCCCCCGCTTCCATCGCCAGGTGACGGCTGTCGTGGCAGGTCACCCCGATCTGCGCGGACGGCCCAAGCAGCGCGCGGGCCTCGCGCGGATCGCCATCGTCCTGTCCCAGGTGCACGCCATCAGCACCCAGTCTTTTGGCAAGGCTCATGCTGTCGTTCACGATAAAGGCAATCTCGCGATCGGCGCAGACGCGCTGCAGCGGCTCGGCCAGTCGAGCGATAGCATGCTCGTCGAGCCCCTTGAGACGGAGCTGAAACGCGGCGACGGGTCCGGCATCGGCCGCCGCCGCCAAACGATCCGCAAAGCCCGTATCGATGGCAGGCGGCGAGATCAGGTAGAGCTGGCAAGGCGGACGCGGCTGCCGTTCGAACCGTTCCGAAAAGCCGGGATCCAGATCGAGCTCATCGTCAGGAATATCGTCGCCTTCGAACTCGCCCATCGCGCATCCTTTCGGCTCCAGCGCATTCCAGCGTGCTGCCTAAGCGTCAAGCGCGGGAAAACACTGAAGTTTAAACTTGACCTTCGTCCGCGACTGGGATAGTGAAGTAATTACTTCATCAAGGAGCTATGGTCATGTCCGAATCGGTCCACGGTAATTTCACGATCGAACGCAGCTATCGCACCGCGCCTGCCCGCGTTTTCGCAGCCTTTGCGGATCCGGCGAAGAAGAAGAGCTGGTTTGCCGTCAGCGACACGCACGAGATCCAAGCTTTCGAAAGCGATTTCCGGGTAGGTGGTGTCGAGCGACTTCATTACCGCTTCGGCGACAACAGCCCTTTCCCCGGGGACATTTTGTCCAATGAGGGTTATCATCACGACATCGTGCCCGACCGCCGGATCGTCACCTCTTCCCACATGGCGATTGCCGGGCGCCCGATTTCCGTCGCGCTCGTGACGGTGGAGCTCACCTCTAACGACGGCGGAACCGATGTGACGCTCACCTTCCAGGGCGTCTTCTTCGAAGGGTCGGACGGTCCCGAGATGCGCAGGGGCGGCTGGGAAAAATTGCTCGACCGGCTCGGTCAGGCGCTCTGATATGGCGCGGCCCGAACGCCGGCTGGAGGACGATATCGACCGTCTGTTTCATGCGCTGGGCGATCCCACCCGGCGGCGCATGGTCGAATTCCTCGGCGAACGTCCCCAGTCGGTGTCGGTGCTTGCCGAGCAGTTCAAGATCACGCTTACCGCGGTTTCCCAGCATCTGCGACTGCTCGAGGAAGCGGGCTTGGTCCGCTCGGAGAAGCTTGGACGCACCCGATCCTGCCAGATCGAACCGGCCGCCCTCGCCCGGTTGCAAACATGGCTCTCGGATCGCCGGTCAATCTGGGAAAAGCGACTGGACGATCTCGCCGACATTCTCGACGAGGAAAGCTAGGTGAAGGGCTCGGGATCGGGGTCCTAGGTTCGGCGTTCCAAGCCGCATGTCCGCGATCCGCATCGGCTGCTCAGGTTGGAATTACCGGCACTGGCGCGGGCTCTTCTATCCGGAGAAGCTGCCGGTGAAGAAGTGGTTCGCTTTCTATGCGGAGCAGTTCGACACGGTTGAAATCAACAATAGCTTCTACCGCCTGCCCACGGCGGAGACGTTCGATAAATGGCGCGAGCAGGCGCCGAGGGACTTCCTCTATGCCGTCAAGGCCAACCGCTTTTTGACGCAGGCCAAGAAGCTCAAAGATTGCGCCGAGCCGATCGCGCGAATGATGGCCCCGGTCCGGCACCTGGGCGACAGGCTCGGGCCCATCCTCTACCAGCTTCCGCCTAACCTGCGCATCAACCTAACACGGCTAGAGGAATTCCTGTCGCTGCTGCCGCATGACCTCACCCATGTCTTCGAATTTCGGGAACGCAGCTGGTATGTACCTGAAACACTGGCGCTGCTCGAACGCTACGGCGCTTCCTTTTGCGCGCACGACATGCCTGGCTCGGCGAGCGAGCGCTGGGCCGTGGGACCAATTGCCTATGTCCGTTTCCACGGAGGCATCAGTAAATATTGGGGCCGCTACACCGACGAGGTGCTGCTTGGCTGGACCGATTGGATGCGCGATCAGGCCCGCTTGGGTCGGACGGTGTGGGCCTATTTCAACAATGATCCAGAGGCCCACGCCATCCAGGACGCACTCACGCTGAAGGCGATGGTGCGTCAGGCGTTGCGATGAGCCGACTTCCGGGAATGCGATCATCGGATGAGGTCGCATGACGCAAGCCAATAGCCGATTCCCAAGAAAGCCTACTGCACCTTCCCTGCGTCAGCGGGCGGCGACCATTGCTTGAGCTTCCAGCATTCATCCTGGAAATCGCAAGCGCGTATCGCCCGCGGCGTCCAGAAGAAGCGAACGCTCGAGTCATAGGAAATGGGCTGGCCTTGCGGCGTCTGCCCCTGAGCAAACAGGCGGCGGCTTTCGACGATATGGCATGACCAGCTCTCCAAAGCGCGATAGCCACTCTTCCCGTCGCCTCGACAATTTACCGCACGGCCGTTCGGCGAAACGGTGAAGAACACCGTCGTCGCGACCGAAGCGCCGTGCAGCAGCTCGTCGGGATAATCATCCACATTCAACCAGCCTGAGCCTTCCCGTGGCGCAATCTTAAGCTTCGGATCGTCAGGCTGGATCAGAATGTCGGAATCCGCTGAATTGCCGATCCATCGAGTGATCGTTCTCAACTTCGAGTTGTGCGCGCGATCCAGACTCGCGCTTCCACGCCGCTGAAGAACAGCGCACGCGACCGGATCCTGTTCAGGGTAATCCGAGGGCGCGATAATTGTGCATTCGTCGATCTTGCCAGCGGGGCTGACACTCAATTCCACCTTCAGCTGATGCTCCGGATGCCCATAAGTGGAGGCATTCAGTGCGCCTGGGATGGTCGCCGCCATGGTTACGACAATGTACTTCAGACGCCGACGTAGGGGCATGAGTTCGCCGCTCCCTCCAATGCTCCAACGGTTTCCGAAGCATCCTGCCTGCGAAATCAGCATGCCCCCGAAGTCGGCTCAAGGCAGATTTGGTCCCCAGGCGGATGCGCGCGAAATCGGGTAGCCGGAGAACGGCGCATCGACCGCTCTCCCGCAACCGTGATCAGCTCTTTGATGTGGACGCGCGGTATATTTCGTCGATCGCGCTCGCCAGCTCGGCATCGAACGCCTCGTCGCTCATCCCATGACGCAGTCCATCGACCAGCGCGCGCGAAAAGCTCGCGATCATCCCGTGATTCTGCGCGAGCCGGCGGCAGGCCTCATCGCGCGGGAAACCACCCGACAGCGCGACCACACGAGCGACACGGGGATGCGCGACCAAAGGAGCATAGAGATCCGGCTTCACGGGGATGGTGAGCTTGAGCATCACCGTGACATCCTGGGCGAGCGCATCCAGTCCTTTGGCCAGCTCTGCCAGCAATATCTCCTCGGCAGCTTCGCGTTCAGGGCTCTTTATCAGGACTTCGGGTTCGAGGATTGGGACCAGCCCGTGAGCAGCGATCTGCTTACCCAAGGCGAATTGTTGTTCCGCGATCGCAGCGATGCCCTTCGGCGAGGCAAGATTGACGACTGATCGCATCTTGGTGCCGCAGATGCCGAGTTCGACCGCACGTTCGAGCAGCGGATCAAGGCCCGGGATCGGCTTCATCAGCTGTACGCCGTCCTGTTCGGCTTCCAATCCTTTGTCGACCTTGAGAAACGGGACCACACCCCGCTCCTTCCAGAGGTAGGTCGGCACCGGCTGGCCGAGCGCCTCACCCTCCATCGTCTTTTCGAACAGAATCGCGCCGATCACCTTGTCACCGGTGAAAGAAGGTGCGGTCATGATGCGCACGCGCATCTGGTGCACCAGCTCGAACATCTCGGCATCATTCTGATAGGCACTATCGGGAATGCCATAGGCGCGCAGCGCTCCCGGCGTGGAGCCCCCGCTCTGATCCAATGCGGCGATGAAGCCGGGCTTGCGGGTCATCTGCGCCAACATCTCGGAATCGTGCATCACACCTCCTGGAATTGCGATCAGGCCAGCATTTAGCCGGCAATGCGGTGCGCTTAACCGGCGACCCGCACGGCTACAATGGAGGTTGCGCTACCAAGCAAAAGCAGGCCTGCTTATGACACTGGGCCAGTCAAATGCGTCGATGAAACTCGAAAGCAGAAGGGCAGGATCACCGCTGCGATGCAACATCTACCGGACGATGTGTGGCGGGATATTTTGCGGCGCAAAATTCCGAGCCTTCAGAGCAGCTCAACATCGGTCTGGGGATACGGCGTTCCGCGGCGGCTCATTGCGCCCAATAAGCCGAACCCTGCCAACATCATCAACCAAGCCCCGGGCTCGGGCACGACGGCGGCGATCCGGTTCGCAGTCCCGGTCGCCGCGCCCTTTGTCGGTACCTCGTCCGGGCCGTTACCACCGTAAAGCGAGAGACCGGGGTCGGTAGCGTCCTTTGCCGAAAGCATCTGGGTCGCGCAGGCCGGGCTCGAGAGAAAGCCGAGCGAGGCCAAGATGATAAGGTTTCGGGCGATTTGACGTTGAGCCACGGTACACACTCCACCCCGTTACGGCGCCGACCATGCAGGCCGGGATCAGGAATGTGAAGTGAATTTATTGCACTGCACAATGCAGATCAGGAGTTCGCAAGCGCGGCGACGCCTGGTAACTCCTTGCCTTCCATCCATTCCAGGAACGCGCCGCCGGCGGTTGAGACGAAGCTGAAGCGCTCGGCCACGCCGGCATGGTTCAGTGCGGCGACGGTGTCACCGCCGCCCGCAACCGAGACGAGGCTCCCCGACTGCGTCAGCGCCGCCGCCGTCTGCGCCAGCGCAACCGTGGCTGCGTCGAACGGAGAAATTTCGAAGGCACCGAGCGGACCGTTCCATACCAGCGTCCGGCACGTCTTGAGTGCATCCCCTAACGCTTCGACCGCCGCCGGTCCGACATCGAGGATCATCTCGTCAGCAGCGACCTCATGCACATTCACAGTGCGCGTCGGCGGGTCTGCACGGAATTCCTTCGCCACGACCACGTCGTACGGCAGGTGAACGGTGCAATCCGCCCGCTCGGCAGCATCGAGGATCTGGAGCACCGTATCCTTGAGGTCATGCTCGCATAGCGATTTGCCGACGTCCACTCCGCGTGCCGCCAGAAAAGTGTTGGCCATGCCGCCGCCGATGATCAGGTGGTCGACCTTCGAAACGAGATTCTTGAGCACGTCGAGCTTGGTCGACACCTTGGCGCCACCGACCACGGCCGCCACCGGATGTTCCGGATTTCCCAATGCTTTTTCGAGCGCCTCGAGCTCGGATTGCATCGAGCGGCCGGCGAAGGCGGGAAGAAGATGGGCTAGGCCCTCGGTCGAGGCATGCGCGCGGTGCGCGGCCGAGAAGGCATCATTGACATAGTAGTCGCCGAGGCTCGCAATCGCCCGGGCGAGCTCAGGGTCGTTCTTCTCCTCGCCTTTGTGGAAGCGCGTATTCTCCAGCACGGCGATGTCGCCTGCCTGCAAATCGGCGATCGCTTTTTCCGCCTCCTGGCCGGCACAATCGTCAACGAACCGCACCTCGCGCCCGAGTACCTCGCTCAGCGGCTTGGTCACCAGCGCGAGGCTCATATCGGGATTGCGCTCACCCTTGGGCCGGCCGAAATGCGCGAGCACCAGCACGATCGCGCCCTTGTCAGAAAGCTCCGCGATTGTCGGTGCGGCGGCGCGCAGGCGCGTGTCGTCGGTCACGCGTGCTCCGTCCATCGGCACGTTGAGGTCCTCGCGAACCAGCACGCGCTTGCCTGTAACGTCGCCCATGTCGTCCAGCGTCTTGAAGCTGCTCACCGCTCGATCCTCACATTGTCGCCGACCCGGATCGGGCCGCTTTCGATTACTTTGGTTGTCACCCCGCCGCGCCAATGCGGAAGTAGGGCCGCCTTCAGCCCGGGCGCGATCTCTTCCATGCGCGTGCACGGATCGCACTCGCCGGTCACTTCGAGCACCAGTCCTGACTCGAAAACGATTCGCGCGCCGGTCGTCTCAGCGAGCACGAGTCCCTCAACGAGGAGATTGGCTCGGCGCTGCTCCCAGGAAATCTGCGTGCGCAGGTCATGAAGCGCGTCACGCCAGGCTTCGGCGGCGAGCACCGTTACCTGCCGCCGGTTGCGGCCGGGTTTCAGGCTGCCGCGAAAGTCGCCGTGCACGCCTTCGGTAACTGTCACCTTGGCGTGGTCGATCGTCTCCATCGGCCCGCGCGGCCGTGCGTGGCGGGCGATGCCGAGGAGACGCGCCACGGTTCTTACTTAAAGGAGCTTGCCCATCGCACCGGCGGTATCGACCATCCGGTTCGAGAAACCCCATTCATTGTCATACCAGCTGAGCACGCGCACCAGCTTGCCCTCGAGTACCGCGGTCTCGAGGCTGTCGACCGACGAGGAATGCGCATCGCCGTTGAAATCGACCGACACCAGAGGATCCGTGACATACTGAAGGATGCCTTTGAGTGGTCCATTCTCCGACGCAGCCTTCAGCGCGCTGTTCACTTCCTCGACGCTCGTATCCTTTTTCGGTTGGAAGGTGAGATCGACCACCGAGACGTTGGGCGTAGGCACGCGGATCGCCGAGCCGTCGAGGCGACCCTTGAGCTCCGGCAGCACCTCACCCACGGCGCGCGCAGCACCGGTGGTTGTCGGGATCATCGACATGGCAGCCGCACGCGCGCGGCGCATATCCTTATGGATCTGATCGAGGATCTTCTGATCATTGGTGTAGCTGTGCACGGTCGTCATCAGGCCGCGCTCGATGCCGATGGCATCATTCAGCACCTTGGCGATCGGCGCCAGACAGTTAGTGGTGCATGACGCGTTCGAGACGATCTTATGTTCGGCGGTCAGCTTGTCGTGATTGACGCCATAGACCACCGTCAGGTCAACGCCCTTGGCCGGCGCGGAGACCAACACCTTCTTGGCGCCTGCCTCGAGATGCTTGCCCGCCGTCTCCCGGTCGGTGAAGAAGCCGGTGCATTCAAGCGCGATGTCGATATTGTCGGCGGCGTGCGGCAGCTTGGCAGGATCGCGCTCGGCAGTGACCTTGATATGCCGGCCATCGACCACAAGGTCGTTGCCCTCGGCATGGACGTCACCTTCCCAGGTGCCGTGGACGCTATCGCGCTTGAACAGCAGCGCATTCGATTTTGCATCGGCGAGGTCGTTGATCGCCACCAGCTCGAGCCCGCAGTCCGGACGCGAGAGGATCGCGCGGGCGACCAACCGGCCAATGCGTCCAAAGCCGTTGATCGCAACCCGTACCGCCATGTCGTAAGCTCCTTTGGGAAAGTGCTGAATGAAGCGCGCGCTCCCTTTGTCGGGTGCGGCCCTAACCGTCAACCGCGCGGCGGTTCCCGCCGCCTGCATATAATCTAGGGACGCGCAAAGGCGCATTCGAGTCCGACGCGCGGTTGCTCGGCTGCGATTAGAAACATTGCCAGTGCGGGGTCGCGGCCGTAATGGCGTTAACTATGTCGGAGGAGGCACTGAATTCCGCGACTGCCAGGCTGGAACGCGCACTTGCGCGGATCGAGCGCGCCGTCGGCGCGCGTGAATCGGCGGGCAGCGGCGTCGCCGAAGCCTATGCGCGGCTGGAGGAACGGCATCAAATGCTACGCGCGCGCGTGCAGGAAACGATCGGCAAGCTCGATGTGCTGATCGGGCATGAAAGTCGCGGCTGATGGCGCAGGTCAGACTGAATGTCGCAGGCCGTGCCTATGACCTATCGTGTCGCGACGGCGAGGAGCCGCGGCTGGAGATGCTGGCGCAAATGCTGGACTCCAAAGCGCGCGATGCGGGAAATCTGGTAGGAAACGCCAACGAGGCCCGACAACTGCTGCTCGCTGGCCTGCTGCTTGCGGACGAACTGAGTGACTTGCGCGCGGGGGCACCCGATCCGGGCAAGGCCGCGCTTGCACGCACGCTCGATCAATTGGCGGAACGGATCGAATCGCTCGCCGAACGTCTTGAGCATGGCGTGCCTAGCACCTAAATAAGCCGGCGGTGGGAACTGCCCGGTACGATCCACGAACATCCCTGAGGCGATTCATCATCCAAGGGAGCTGTCCCTGCCCGGGCCCTGGCCCGAAGCACATGGTTCCCACCTGACGTTTACGGCGTCAGTGGATTTCCGGAAAACGGCCATGGCGGTCCCACCACCCTCCCCCGATCCAGCCAAGCTTGCGCTGAGGGCGGAGCTGCGCGCGCGCCGCACGGCGCATGTCGCCGCGCTGGGACAGGACCTTGCACGAGCGGCGGCGCAAGCCGCGGCGGACCGGCTGCTGGTGCACATCCCCCCCGGCGCGATCGTGTCGCTCTATCTCGCGATACATGACGAACTCGATCCCGAGCCGTTGGCCACCGCGCTGCGGGCGCGTGGCCATGCGCTGGCGCTTCCGGCCCTGCTCGACGGCTCAACGATGCGGTTCCTTGCCTGGCAGCCGGGCGATCCACTCGATCGCGGCCCGCTGGCGTTGCGCCAACCACGAGCGTCGGCAAGCGAATGCGCTCCAGACCTAATTGTCACACCGCTTACCGGATTCGATCGACAGGGCGGCCGTATCGGCTATGGCGCGGGCCATTATGATCGCGCCTTCCAGCGTTATCCTGGCGCACATCGTATCGGCTTCGCCTGGGCGATGCAGGAGATTGAAGCCGTGCCGCACGATCCATGGGATGTCCGCCTTCACGCAATCGTCACCGAGCGAGAGTTCATCCGGACATGAAGCCGACCTGGCGAAAACCCGCCGGCATGGGGCTAATCCTGCTGCTGATTCTGTTCTGGGCCGGCCTGGTGGGCAGCCAGGCAGAGCGTATCGGCCGACTTCCCTGGCCGTTGCAGGCGATAATCTATTGCGTCGCCGGAATCATCTGGATCGCGCCGCTGAAACCTTTGCTTTACTGGATGGAGCATGGCCGTTTGAAAGAATGACATCATCCACAACAAAGTCGCTTATGTTGGATGTTTCATTAACTCCTGCGCGCTAACACACTCCGCATGAGCGAGGTGGCCTGCGAAGATCCTTGGCGCCGTCTTTACGACGGCATTGCGCGCGTTCTGCTCGACAATCGTCTCGAGCCGACGCCGACTAACTATGCGCTCGCGCATCGCTATCTGACGGCGCAGGATCGCGCCTTCAATGGCTCGGTCGAGCGCGCAATGCAGCAGGGTGGCCTCTCCGCCGCATCTGCAGCCGCGATGATTGCCGAACGTTCGGTCGAGCTCTCCGCCGCCGATCTTCAGGTGATGGTCGCTGACGCACAGCAGCGGCTGACCGAGGTGAATGAGATCGTCTCCATCTCGCGCCAGGCGGCACATAGTTACGGCCAGGCGCTGGCCACCAATGCAGCAGAGCTGGAAGCGGGCGCTTCGCCCTCCGCTGTGGTCGGCACGCTGATGGGCCTGACGCATTCGATGATCGACCGCACGCGCGGCGTCGAAGAACAGTTGCGCGTCGCTTGCGAAGAGATACGCCAACTTCGCGACAGTCTCGCTGAAGCGCAGGATGCCGCCAACCGCGACGCGTTGACCGGTCTGCCCAACCGCCGTGCACTCGACACCCGCCTCGCTGCCGCAGTGGAAACCGCGCGCGAGACCGGACGCCCCTTCGCAATCGCGATCTGTGACATCGATCACTTCAAGACATTCAATGATCGATTCGGCCATCAGGTTGGCGACGAAGTGATCAAATTCGTCGCCACCAGCCTTACCAAGGGCAGCGAGCGTCTTTTCGCGGCGCGTTATGGTGGCGAGGAATTCGTTGTCCTGTTCGAAGGCTCGAATGCCAAGCAGGCCGGTGCGGAGGTCGATCGCATCCGGGCCGCGATCGGCGCCCGCGATCTAAAGATGAACGCCACGGGCCAAACTCTGGGTCGGTTGACCTTCTCCGCTGGCGTGTCCGAGCTCGGGCCGGATGATGAGGGCTCTTCCTCGATGCTCAAGCGTGCCGACGTGGCACTATATGAAGCCAAGCGCGGCGGCCGAAATCGGGTGATTGTCGACTAATTACCTGCGGTCGCGCTACTGCTTTGCTGGGACTGAGCCGCAAATAAGTCGGCGAGCACATCGGCAAGCCGCGCGCCCGCCTGGCCAAGACGTTGTTCCGCCACCATTCGAGCGTTCGTAACATAGTTAGGAGCGAGCGTTGGCGCGGTCGCGCTGTGGCGTGATTCGTCGAATCCGGGGCTGCGATAAACAAGGCTCGCCGCCAGTTGCTCGCTCTCCCGCACCCATTGCCGATAGGCCACTAAAGGGTCGCCGGTCGATTCCTGCTCGCGCGGTGGCCTCGTCCGAACGATTGCGGCGATTCGATCCGCTGCCGTCCAATCATTGCCGGGGAGATCAGCTGCGCTGTCCCAGAAATGATGGAGCGTCTCTGGCGCAGCATCGGGAGCCCGGAGCACCCAGCCGATCGTCCCTGCCCGGTCCGTGAGCGGAAAATGTGCGTCCATGCGGTGCCCTGCGTGAAGCGGCTGGTGCATGTCGCCCGCGACATGAAAAAGCCAGCATAACGCGATCGCGCGTTGCGCCGGATCGGCTTTGGGATTCCTTAGAAGCGCCAAGCCGCGCTTGAAGGCATAATCCGCTTTGCCCAGCCGCACGCCGCCGAAAACACGCCATCCGACAACGACGCGCAACTCATGGTGCCAATGTTTGTGATCATACCGTGTGTGACGGATGTCGTCAGGCCAGCGGGCGATCAGTTCGAATAATCGCCGCTGGCGATCGGAACCGTTGAGCCCGGTGAGCACCGAATCGAAGCGCGCACGATCGGGGTGATTCTGCATCAGCGCATCGATCGCCTCGATCGCGGCGAGTTCTCGCTGCGCGAGCAGCTCAAAGGCGATAAGACCTGTGGCCATATGGCCCTGCGTGCTCCAGGCTTGGGCGGGAGTCGCGGCTGTCAGGAAAAGCAGGGAGAGGCGCCATCCAACCCAAGACATCCAATGCCTTGGAAGGTGGCGCGAGTGACGGGGCTCGAACCCGCGACCTCCGGCGTGACAGGCCGGCGCTCTAACCAACTGAGCTACACCCGCGTGGGTCATCCCTTGCGGAGACGCGCCGACTAGAGACGGTCGCGAGGACTGTCAACCGCCCTGCGCAGGGTCAGGCGGCAAAGTTGTGGATGCTTCCGGAACGGGGTTGGTCAGCGTGCCGTCCTCGAACAGGAAACCGGCAATGTCGGGCTTGCCCGCGGCATCCAGCACCGTCTTCATGATGATCAGGATCGGCACCGCCAAAAGCGCCCCGACGGGTCCCCAGATCCAGCCCCAGAAGCTGAGAGAGACCAGAATGAGCAGTGGATTGATCGTCAGTCTGCGCCCGACCAGCGCGGGAGTGATCAGATTTGATTCGATCAGATGGCAGCACACAAAGGTCGCTACTGGGAAGATTGCATACCAGGCATCGCGGAATACCATGAGCCCGCCCAGAGCCAGCAACAGCGAAGCCATGATCGGACCGAGATAGGGCATATAGTTGAACAACGTGACGATCCCGCCCCACATTAGCGGATCCGGAAGGCCGATCAGCCAAAAGGCGCCAGCGACGAGCAGTCCGAGGCTGATGTTGATGACGGTGATGGTCGATAGATAGGCGGAGGTCGCGTCGACCATCTCCTGAATCACGCGCGCGGTGGTGAGCGCGCTTGTGAAGCTGCCGCGGCTCGTGATCGTCTGGCGACGCATGCGCGTCCATCCCGACAGGAAGAAAAAGACGACCAGCACCGCGAAGAACATTTGCAGGATCGCAACCGGTGCGGAGCTAGCCACCACGTCCAACAGCGACGTCGGCTTCCCAAGCGAGACCACCATCTCACGGCTCGAATGCTTCATGAAGGTCGCCTGCGTGTTGCTCACGAAGCGATCCAGACTGTTATACATTTCAAGCAGCGGCCGCAGGTTATGGCGGATGCGGCTGACGCGCTCAGGAAGGAGTGCAAACCAACCTGACGCCGGCACGATGATGGCGGCGACCGCGGCATTGGCCACGCCCAGGAAAACCGCGATGCAGAGGAAAGCCGCCAGCGGCGAGGGTACACGGCGGCGTTCGAACCATTCGAGCATCGGCACGAGCGCGATCGCGATCACCAATGCAGCGGTGACAGGAAGAAAGAAGGCTGCGCCCGCTTGGAGAGCGAAGGGGAGCGCGATGGCGATACCCAGTCCGGCGAAAAGTGCGATAGCCGCAAGCAGCCGGTCGCGCCGGAGCGACTCCGCCGCGCGCCCGGACATCAGTCCCTGCAAAAAGGAAGTGCTCGGACGCTCGTCCATGCTTGCCCTCCCGCGAATCGCACCCCGCGACCGCCTTCAACGCCATGCCCGAAATGCGGGATGAACGGGAGAGACTCGGCGCATATGATATGATTTCACCGTTAAGCGATGCCTAAGCGACACGTCGTTTTGTCATAAATTTCCTCGAGTCGTCCTACCGACGAAACGATTCATCGTGGTTTCGTTGACGCGGCGCGGCGAAGGCCCGAGACGGCGGTCAGCAATTGGTCGCCAAGGGCACGCGTACCTCGTCCTGCCGACAAGACGTTAAACACGCAGCCGTCGCATAGTGCTTCGCGACGGTGGGCGGTTTTGCGCATGCGTAAGAGCTTTGAATGTTTCTCAAGCGTCCTATCACGCTTGCTTCGGGCGCAGGGGTGGCCCTCGCCCTCACCAGCTTTGCGCTTTCCGCGTCGGGCAGCTCTGCTGCCGAGCTGGTATCTACTACGCCGCTCATCGCTTACGATCTGAACGCCACTCTTCCTTCCTCAGCACCCATCGCCACCGCACAGCCGGCGGTCCTGCAGGACCAGGCGCAGGACGATAATGCCGTGCAGCTGTCTGCGGCTGACGCCAAGTCCGTGGAGTGCATGGCCAAGGTCGTGCTGCATGAAGCCGGCAATCAATCGCGCGAAGGCAAAGTCGCGGTTGCCCAGACCTTGGTCAATCGACTGAAGGCCGGCCGCTTTGGCGACACGATCTGCGAAGTCGCCAATCAGAAAGGCCAGTTTTTCCACATTGCGAGCTTCCACCCCCGCCGCGATACCGACGGCTGGCAGGAAGCGGTCGAGATCTCGCATTCGGTTCTGGCCGGCGACGCTCAACCCGTCGCACCCGGCGCGATGTATTTCCGGGCCTCCTATGCCCCGACCAACGCCTTCTTCCGCACGCGCGAGCGCGTCGCGACGGTCGGCGCTCACGTTTTTTACCGCTAATCAGTCGGGGCTGGTCGCAGCCCTTTCCTTTTCGTCGGAATTCGGGAAGCGTGCCTCCTCTGCACGCTTCCATTGCGCGTGCCCGGCTTTGCGTGGCAGCCCAACCCCCATCGCCTCCGTCATATCAACCCACTGATCCGCTATCGCCGCAGCTTCAGCCTGAACCGGGCTGGGCGGCTGGTCATCGATCCAATCGCGCAGTGATTCGGCATTGGCTACCAGCAGGAAAAGGCTAGCGATCAGGATCACGCCGAACGTCCAGCCGAGACCGTCAGCCTCCAACTCCGGTTCGGGCAGATCGATCGGCGATGGTGTGTGATGCGGCACGATCCCTCCCTAGAATTGGTAATAGATAAAGGGCGCCACCCCTTCGAAGCGCATCATATCGACGATCAGGATCGCGCCTCCCGTCAACAGCCCCAACGCCCAGGCCGGCAGCAGCCGCAACCGCAGCGCGAGCTGCTGACCAAGATCCACCGGCGCGAAGTGAATCGCCATGCCGAACAGGATTAGCGCACAGGCGAGCGGCGTCAGCACATCGCTGACTACCCCCCCCGTGCCGATGCCCTCGAGAAAGGCCATCGCGGCATCGAAGCTTTCGGCACGGAAGAAGATCCAGCCGACCAGAACGATATGGAAGGTAATCAGGACGCCCAGTACCCGCGGCAGCCGCGGCAGCCAGGCTGGACGAATGCGGTCCCAGACCCGCTCGAGGACGAGCACTCCACCGTGCAACCCACCCCAGATGACGAAGGTCCATTTGGCGCCGTGCCAAAGACCCCCAAGCAGCATCGTAATCAGCAAGTTGACGCACTGCCGGACGAAGCCTTTGCGGTTGCCGCCGAGCGCATCGATATACAGATAGTCGCGCAGCCAGCTGGACAGGCTGATGTGCCACCTACGCCAGAAGTCCTGCAGTGATACGGCGCGATAGGGCTGGTTGAAATTCAAAGGGAAGCGATAGCCGAGCAGCGCCGCAATCCCGATCGCCATGTCGCTATAGGCCGAGAAATCGCAATAGATCTGGACTGCATAACCGTAAGCTGCGGCGATCAGATCGAGCCCGGAATGCGCTGCCGGATCGAAGAAGACCGGATCGACCAGTCCAGTCGACAGCTCGGACGCGACCACCGCTTTCTTGAACAGGCCCCACACGATCAGGACCAGACCCATGCTTGCCATATCGCGCGTGAGGCGCGGACTTTCCGCGAATTGCGGCAACAGGTCCGATCCGCGCACGATCGGGCCAGCGACCAGATGCGGGAAAAAGGACATGAGCAGCGTCACGTCGAGCAGCCTCGCTGGCGCGAGCCGTTCGGCATGAACATCCGCCAGATAGGACATGCCTTGAAAGGTGAAGAAAGAAATGCCGACCGGCAGCACCACCTGCATTAACGGCAGATCCCGCGCGAAACCGGCGGCGCGGAGCAGATCCCCGAACTGCTCGACGAAGAAGCCGTAATATTTGAAGAATCCGAGGATCAGCAGATTCGCGGCCACGCCCAGGATAAGGATCGCTTTACGGCGACCGGTAGGGCCTTCGCGCTGGCGCCATATCACGTCCGCCGCGCCCCAGTTGAGCAAAGCCGATCCGATCAGCAGCGCGACGAAGCGCCAATCCCATGCACCGTAGAAAATCCAGCTGGCGATGAGCAGCAGGATCTTGCGCCATTCGTTGGAGCCGCTCGCCGCCCAAACGACAGTGAAGACGAGCAGGAAGAAAAGGCCGAAGCTGAGTGTCGGAAAGAGCATCAGCCGATGCTCTGCTCGGGGCAGGTCACCGCGCAGCCGCCCGGTCGAGATCGTCTTGCAGCCGTTGCGCAATCTCGCGACCGCCCGCGCTCGTATAATGGACATAGTCGCCACGCATCAGCGGCGGATCTGCGTGCACCCAGCGGTCGGCGGTGCAGCGCCCGCCCATGCGCGCCTCCCAATCCCAAAAAGCTACATTAAGCTGGCCCGCGATGCGGCGCTGAACATCGCGAACCGCCTTAAGCCCCGCAGGCGGAAAGAGCGGTCCCTTGGTGGTCCCGGTCGCGACGGGTGCGGGCGATGCGGGCAGCGACGGCGTCGGGACCGGCGGCGATTCGCTTGGTGCCATGCCTATGCTGTTCCTGAGCCGATCCATGATGGTCTCGATCACACTGGGCGGAGCGGCGACAGGTTCAGGCGCGGGCGCTCCGCAATCACGCGAGGATTCGCCCGTCGTCGTGTTGGCACGCATCTCCGCACGGCGGCTGAGCGCGTCCGGGGCACCGAGCATGAGGATTGGCACGTTGCCCGCCAGCCGGCGGATACGGCCGATCTGGCTGCGCAGCGTGACCTCATATTCGAAATCATTGAGGCGCGGCGAAAAGCCCTCGTTGGTGCCGAAAGCGAGGACGATCAGATCCGGCTTGTAATTGGCCAGTTCCTCGGTCAGCACCGTATCGTCGGTGCGAGCCCAGTGAAGCAACTGCGATCCCACCACGCCGAGATTGGAGAGCACTACCCCGCCCGCGCTCCGAAACGTCGCCCATGATGTCAGCGTCACCGGCCCGTCCGACGCGGCAATGTCGGCGTTGGTCGCTGGTTGGGTGAGCCGCATCGTCCGGCATTCGGGACGCGCCGACGGAGAGCCCAAATCAAAGCTCATGCTTTCCGCTCCGGCGTGGAGGGTTAGCCGCCCTGCTCCCGGCCCGACGATCGCACAAACGGTAAAGCGGTCGAACGCCTCATTCGGGTCGGCGACGAGCGTCATGGTCGCGCCCTCGCCTACGCTGGTAAGCGTGAAGGCGCTCAAGCCCAGCGGGGGTGATGGCATTGACCAGTTTGCGCCGAAATCGCTCGCAATCTTCCAGCCAGGCGACATCGTAACCGTAACGCCGTGCGTGATGTAACCGTCGAACGGCCGCCCGGGTGCCAGCACCCCGCGCCCGGCCGATCCGTATTTCCGCTGGAGCAGGTCACGCCAGGCGCCTGTAATCGCGTCGCCCGCTGTATGGCTGTCACCGATCTGAAGGATGTGAACAGGATGCGTGCCGGCATGCGCCAGCTTGGCAAAGAAAGGACGCAGTGTCTCGGCATGCGTGAGCCCGCTCGCGGGCACAGCTGAGGCTGCGAGCGCGGCGGCAAGCGCGATCATGGCGCTTGCGTCTCCGGATTGCTTCGCGCCGCATCCGCGGTCGCACGGATACGCTCGGCCAATCCCTTGGTAATGCGGATATAGCCGTTCATGGACATATGGACGCCGTCACCTGCGCGGAACAGGCGGGGTGTGCCGTCCTTGTCCTGATAATAGGCCTGATACTGGCCTTGAGCATCGGCGGTGAGCGGCCGGATGTTGATGAAAGGCACGCCGAGCTGAGCCATCAGGCTACGATAGAATTCGTCCATCGCTCGCGCATCGGCATCGAACGCCGCGTCGCGCATCACCGGCAGCCCGACCCAATAAACGGAGGCGCCATGCCTTCGCAGCATCGCCACATAGGCCTCGACGCGGGCGGCGATCACCTTCTGCCAGAATTTGCTCATCAGGGCGCCGCAATGGCCGCCGTCGCAGACGCCCTGCGCATCGTTCGCGCCGAACGCGATCACCGCCACATCGAGCGATTGTCCGTCAATCTGCTCATCGTCGTGCTGTTCAAGGTCCAAACGACGATAGCGCGTGAAGCCGGTCGATTGCTGCGAATATTTGTCGACGCGGAACCCCGCCTTGGCGGGCAGCAGCCGATAGAGTGCGCTGTAAACGCCGTCACCAAAGCTGTCACCGAACACGCCGACATGGATCTGTGTCCCGTTTCTGACGCTGTCGACCATCTGGCTGGAGGGCTGATCGACTGCTGCCTTGGGTTCAGCTGGCGGTTCCGAAACGGTCCCCTTGGGGGTCGGCGCCTCAGGCGCTGCCGCACCGGTAGGCAGCGGTGGCGCTATCGGGCGGGGAGCGACCACCGGCGCCGTCTCTGGCGCCAGGCTGACCGCATCCTTCTTTTCGTTGCCTGTGCCGAAAGCATAGCCGATCGCCACGCCCGCGGCGACGCCGAGGAACAGAACGGCCGTGCGGTCGAGGAGAAGACGAAGCCACTTCATGAAAGGCGTTGGGATAAAGGCGGGCGGTAACTTGGCAAGGGCGTCGCGTGACGAATGCGGCGACCCGAGTCCGGTTGGCGGCTCAGTCGCGCGGCTGTGCCTGTGGATAAGTGCCGAGCATCCGCAGCCACTTGGTATGGAATGCAAGTTCTTCCAAAGCACGGGCTAGGTTGGCGTCATCCGGCCCACCCTCGACGTCGCAATAGAATTGCGTAGCGGCAAAGCTCGCGCCGCGCTGGTAGCTCTCCAGCTTGGTCATGTTGACGCCGTTGGTCGCGAAACCGCCCAGCGCCTTATAAAGCGCAGCGGGCACGTTGCGGACCTCGAACACGAAGCTGGTCATGCGCGGACCTTCGATCGCTCCTGTCACCGGTTCCGGGGCAAGCGCGACGAAGCGCGTGGTATTGTCCTCGCTGTCTTCAAGCCTATCCGCGATCAATTCCAGGCCATAAAGGTCCGCTGCGAGCCGCGGAGCGATCGCTGCGACCGAGGAGTCGCCCAGCTCGGCAACCATCGCGGCAGCGCCGGCGGTGTCGGCATACTGGACCGGCTTCAACCCCCGCGCACGCAGCCAATGGCGGCATTGACCGAGCGCCTGTGGGTGGCTCATCGCATCGGTAATTGTTCCGCCCTTCAGCCCCATCAGCCAATAGCGGATCGGCATGAAATGCTCGGCCGTGATCGACAGTCCGGATTCGGGCAGCAGAAAGTGGATGTCGGCGACGCGGCCGTGAAGGCTGTTCTCGATCGGAATCAGCGCACGGCCGGCCTTCCCTTCCTTCACCGCATCGAGCGCATCCTCGAAGCTGAAACAGGGCAGAGGCAGCGCATCGGGGAATGCCTCCAGAGCCGCGATGTGCGAATTGCAGCCGGGCGCGCCTTGGATCGCGACGGCGCGCTCGGGATGCTGGGCCGCAGCCTCGGTCATTGCGGCGACCAGGGCGCGCGCGGGTCCGGGATAACTCTCCATGATGGCGGCGGCGGATAGAGGCTATGGGCTTGGCCCGCAACCGCTTGCGGCGCTCGCCAACCGCCACTAAGGAACCGGCAATTCCCGGGTGTCGGGCGGCATTTTTTACACCTTTAAGGTCAGGCAGGGGCATGAACGATCGCGCGAACACGATTGCGGGCTGGGTTTTGTTTGCGGGCATTGCCGGACTAGGCCTCACGATCGTTACCGGCGAACATTTCGCGGCCGAACGGCCCGAGAAGATGGGCTATGAGGTCCAGGGCGTCGAGCAAGAGGGCGGCGGAGCCGCCGCGGCCGAAAAGCCTTTCGCCTTCTATATGAGCCAGGCCGACGCCGCGAAGGGCGAGGACGTCTTCAAGAAGTGCGCGGCGTGCCACAACGCCGACAAGGGCGGCGCTAATGCGCTGGGTCCGAATCTCTATGGCGTGGTGGGCGAGCCTGCCGCAACCGGCCGCGGGGGCTTCCCCTTCTCGGATGCGCTCAAGTCGAAGGGTGCCAAGTGGGACTTCGACAGCCTGAACGCATGGCTGACCAGCCCGAAAGCCTTCGCTCCGGGTACCAAGATGACCTTCGCGGGGCTTTCGAATCCGCAAGATCGTGCAAACGTGATCGCGTATCTGAACAAGCAGGGCGATCATCCGCTGCCACTGCCCGCCGCGCCGGCCGAAGGGCCTGCCAGCGCGGACAAGGCTGCGGCGGAGACCGCCGGCGCCGACGCGACCAAGGCAAAGAACGTGCCCGTTCAGACCGAGGCCCAGGCCGCCAAGCAGCCTGACAAGAATATCGGTGGTGAGGGCGCCCCCGCAGTCGCGGGCACCTCGGCCGAAAAGAAGAACTAAGGCGGAAAGGGGTTAAACGCCCCTTCCAGTCCGTGCAGAGCCCGTCGAAGCCGCCTCTGTCCTCGGCTGAGGAAGAGCAGCCGACCGAGTTCGCCAGCGTGACCGGTTGATTCCGCAGAAGGCGATCATGTCCGATCCCACTACAATCCGCCGCCTCT
>Ga0207647_10000932_pt1 | contig 22582 bp, 18 predicted proteins | sample KBSCornC2_FD_184295 | JGI IMG/M metagenome (GOLD analysis project Ga0207647, IMG submission 184295) | Corn rhizosphere microbial communities from Kellogg Biological Station, Michigan, USA - C2 (SPAdes) (version 2) | ecosystem: Host-associated > Plants > Roots > Rhizosphere ... | reverse complement strand
AGTAGTGAAAGGCATTGTTACCGCTGCACCTGTTGCAGTTCCTGACCCTGTGAAGGTGATAGCTATTGCATTGGTAAGGCTAAGGTTAACCTGCTGAGTGGCAGTAGCTGATGCAGTTTGTGCATTAGCAGCAGAAGCGAAACCTAAGAATGTAGCGGCGATGATGGCGATCTTTTTCATTTTATAAAATTTTGTGGTTGTGTTTAAAATTTTGTTTGAGTTTGTTTTTGTTTGTTTTGATGACACAAAGATGCAGCGACCTGCAAGACCTGGGAAACTTTTAGCAGGTGTTAACGGCAGATTTGTAAGCGGTTAACAAGCAATTAGCAAATAAAGAAGAGGAAAATTAAGCAATAAAGGCAGCAAACGCTTACTGGTAGCTACTTTGCTTAGTTTATTGAAGCAGGACTTATTGATTAGTGATAGTGTATAGGAGGCTAATGCTATACTGACCCCCGGGATACGAAAAGCCGGGATTGAACTTCAGATCTAAGCCAAAAGTATTTCCGGAAGAGCTCGCATCTCCCTGGTCCCCTAATTGTAGGGTTTGAGCTCCGGTACTCATGGTAGTAAATGCAGAAGTACCATTCACCCTATAGCTCAACACAGTGCAAGGCATACTACTGCTTGCGCCCCCACCCATGGCAGTGAAGTTGGCAGCATTTGCCTGAACTTCAACGAGCCAGAGAATATTGCTTTTCACAGCAAGACTGGTATAATTCAGTGAGGTAATGCCATTCAAATAATCACTTGTTGTACTGAAAGTAATGGTACCGGGCGTGCTAACCGTTAAATTAACTATAGAACTGATATCCATAGTTCCAGATGCTGAACCTGTAAAACTATATTGGCAGAAAGCTTTTTCTGAAAAATAAAATAATATAAATATGAAAATCAGTTTCTTCACGGCTGTGTCATTGTAAATAGTAAGGTGTAAGTATAGTGGCCGGGGGTAAAACCATTGCTATAACCCAAAGCCTTCATACGTAAGTTATATTTGAATGTATATAAAGTACCGCTTTTGGGTTGCTGAAATAACAAGGAGTTATATGAATTAACATTAGTAGAGCTAGCGACACTGGTAGCCGTTGTCGATGTTTTCGATGCCAAATCTAAATATAAGGGGCTAAAACCAGGAGATGCCGAGGCCGGATAGCTCCAGGATGATAATTCCACATAAACCGAGCAAGATTTAGCACCCGTTTTCTCAGTTAACGTAATAGCATTGGAAAGTGTTTGATCATTTTCAAGTTTAGCAGCCGTATTTAGACTAAAGGCTAATGTAGTATTGCTTACCGCCAGATAATTAGAAGAACTTTGCCCGAAAGAAAACAACGAACACATTATAAAAAATAAAAATAAAATAAATTTTTTGTTCATTTATTTATCCAATTTGGGCTTGTCTTGCAAATGTATTAGCTCAATGATAAAAAAGCAAAGGTTAGTGCCTTAATAACTAATCATTAAGATATTAATTTGCAATGAGAAATTATTTAGAATAATATATATTTAAAAGATTGTCTGTCATATACATTAAGGCATTGTGTATAATTATATAGCATATCATTTTGGAAATATAATTAAAAATAGTTTTTTTGTACTCATTATTATGAGACACACCAGAACAACTTTCCTACTTAGTCTTTTATTGCTTGTATGCTTTTCTGTACGCAGTAATGCACAAAATCTTGGTGTACACCCTACTACACTGGAATTCAACCTTATTAATGGCCAGTCTGAAACACAGGTTATCAATATATCTAACGGCTCGGATAAAAAGGTGCAATTTAAATTGTACCTGAATGACTGGATAAGGGATTCAGTAGGCGGACACGCCTATTTTGAGCCTAATACACAGCCACGCTCTTGCTCCCGCTGGGTAACGCTGAGTAAAAACTTCGTGGAATTGGAGCCCGGCCAGTTTACAACTGTAAATGTAAAACTCCAATTACCTGATTCTCCGGCTGTTACTAACCAGATGAAATGGTCTATGCTGTTCATAGAGACAGTAGAAGAACAGGTAAATAATGGCAATAAAGGTGCAGCCGCTACCGTGAAAAACTTATTGCGCATAGGTGTACATATATACCAGACACCGCCTACTCTTACCAAAAAACAAATGAAGGTATACGAAATAAAGGCTGTACCTAATGCAAAAAATACCTACCAGGTAGTATGCCAGAACGTGGGCGATATGATGCTGGAATGTAAGTCTTACATTGAGTTATCATCAATGGCAGACGGCAAAAAAACTAAGCTTGAACCGGTAGAATTCCCTGTATTTCCGGGCCAAAAGCGCTATGTAACCTTCCAATTACCTGCCAATATTGCCAAAGGCAAATACTCCGCTCTGGGCGTAGTGGATGCCGGCGAAGATCTCTCACTTGAGGCTGTGGAAAGCTCTATAGAAGTGGAATAGTCCCCCATTATTAAAAAATTATAAAATATCCGTCTTTTATATTGCTTTTTTGAAATATAGCTCTTATTTTTACGTTAACAACCGGATAACATACATTAATCAGTTGTTAACGAGAGATGAGAAAGAGTATATTCATATTAAGTTTGCTTGCAGTTTGCCTTTCGGCTGCTGCTTTCGGGCAATCAAGTATGAGTGCTTCTCAAACAATACAGCTACAGCTTAATCCTATAATTGAAATAGACGCTTCTGCAGCATCAGTAAACATCAGTAACAAGAGCACCACTGCTACAAGTCCACAGTTTAATGTTAGATCTAACAAAGACTTTATTGTTTCTGTAAATACTGCAACTGTAAACAATGAAGAAAAGGTTTCAGCAAGGCCAATAGCTGACATCTTATCATTATCCCTGATAAATAATGATGCAAGCGGTAAAACATCATATAAAGTCCTCACAGCTAACAGCCAGGATATATTGAGCGGCAAACATGGTAAAGACAATGTATTTGCTGTGAATTACAAAACCAGGCACACTAAAAATGCTAATGATATAAATGTAGGTGTGATCTACACAGCTACTCAACCATAGTTTTAAGATATTTCGGATGAATACGATCAGGCTGTGCTACGCACAGCTTTTTTATTTCCGGTATAGTACATCGCTATACTCCGGCTTTCTTTCAAAAACAGCTTTAGCAAAAGGGCACAACGGCAATATTTTAATCATATGATTGCGTGCCCAGTATACAGAAGCGGCAACCAACTTATTACCTACACCCTGCCCTTTTAGCTGATCATCCACTTCGGTATGCTCTATAATGATAAGGCTATTACCCACCCATGAGTATACCATTTGGGCCAGGTCAATACCGTTTTCATTTACAAAGAATCTTCCCTTTGCTTTATTGTCCTCGTGTTGAATATTCATAATATTCCTTAATTGCTGCAAATCTATAGAGAAGCAGATATTATTTTGGCCTTTTGCTGAGAAACTCCTCGTAATATTTATTATTTCCCTCAGCCAGTGTATAACATAGTGACAATATATTCTTTTGCCATTTTTTTTGGTTTGCAAACGATATTAAATCATCTGCAGTTGAGGCTCCTTTGTAACCAGAACTACGCAAATGGGCAAAAGCAATAAGGGGCGCCATTTGCAGCGTCGCAGCAGTGAATGCCCGAAAATCGTCTTTAAACTGGGTGATAGATAATTTATCTATTACAGGCTGCAACTCTTTTACTACGTAATGCTTATTATCAATAGACATGGTACTAAGAAAGGCCGAGGGACAAAACTGCATTACCCATTCGGCATATACAATACGTTCGGCCTCATTTTCAAATGAGGGTTGCTTCTTAGAAATAAGTTTTTTATAACAGGATGTTCTTGCCTCTTTTATGTCTATCAGGTAGTGTTTACCTTTTGATTTGCTATAACATAGCACACAATAACGGGATAGCCCAAGACTGCCTGTACCTGCAATGCGAAAGGCTACATCATTAAACTCAAGATCTGAAAAATGCTTATTGGTTTTCAGCAGATCGTTGAGCGATGCATAAACACTATTTCTTGTTTCATCATTAACAGGTAAAAAGTGCAGGCCATCACATTTTAACAGCAACTTTCCTTTTTTACTTACAGTATGCTTTATGATAAAGTCTTCCCTATTGCGGTACTGTAACTGTTTGAAGTATTTTTTCAAAACACTGTGAGCTACTTCCTGCTCCATCATTAATGCCTTACCTATATGCAACGTATCAGCATAAGCGTGCATAGCATTAGCAAGTGAATGCTCAATTTCTTTATGACTCGCTTTCATTTGTTGAGCCACTATAACAATACTTGTTAAAAACCTTGCTAATTCGGGCTCAGGGCTGCACAAAACGGCTTCATCAAAATCATTAACGTCAAAATATACGAGTCTATTTTCACCCTTGTAAGAACCAAAGTTTTCGAAATGTAAATCGCCACATATCCAGGTTTTAATCTTTGATTTATAACCGTAAAGCTCATCAAAGTCATCTGCAAATAAATGGCACGTACCCCGAAAAAAACGAAACGGGCTTTCTTGCAGCGCATCCCATTTCATAGGAAGCATATTTGCGGGGATATTTTTATTGTATTTTATTATCTTCTCGATAGCTGTAGGCATAAATATATATTAAGGTATTACTGGTCTGTATTTAACTGCACTACATCAGGCTTTGTCACATAATTGCTATTATATCTGTACCGAATATTTGAGTTCAGTATAATTTTAAATCCTTTCATTCCCTCAATAGTACGAGGGTAATAATACATGCGTAATTCTATGGTTTCAAAAATAAGGTTTTCATTGCGTGTGCGTATCCCACCGCCAAAGCTTGGGTATAATACCGACTTTGAAATATTCTTCCCTTCAGGAGTGAGTAGGGAAAGATCGGCATAAGGGAATGGCGCAAACTTAAAACCTAGAATTTTATACTTAAGATAAAACTCTGTTTCAAGCTGCAGACTTACACGCCTGTCGCCATAGGCAGAATCCGAGAGAAAGCCTCGCACTCCATAGGAATTATCAATTCTTAACTGGGCATAAGTAAGCCTGTTGTACAAGCGCGAATAACTAAAGGAGATAAACTGGCGGATCTTGGTTTGGTTTAAGAAGAAAAGCCGGCTAAAGGCCGTACCACCAAAGAGAAGGCTTGCGTCTTGCAACTGACCGCTGTTATAAAAGCCCCCGGTTTTTAAAAATAGTTGTATAAAATCTCCTCTATCCGTAGCAATATATCTTGTGGCATTAAATCCCAAATAGGGTCGCTGCAAATTTAATTGTTTAAACCATCCTGTAGTCATAGCCACATTATACCCATATGGCAAATCTTCTGTAGTACCGAAGCCATAGATATACTGGGTCTTAAAATAGTCTTGCCTAAAGAATGTGATTTGACCAAGTATAGCCTGCCTGTCATTATAAATAGGATTGAATGTATTTTCAGCCTGGTATGGTACCTGGTTATAATGATAATTGAAATACCGAAGTGAAAGGAAGCGCCTGTCCCTTACTTTATTGTTTATATTTTTTGTAATCTTATTGATACCCAGATTATATCCTATCCAGCCGTCTACCAGGTTGTATTTATACAAGAACACTGTGCTATCCGGGAGATGATATAAATTGTAGGCCTGGTTGTAGCTGAGCAAAAAACCACCTGCAAAGTGTGAATAGGGTGAGACCAGCGGCCTATCGAAGCTCACAAAATAGTTGCTTTCTTCTTCGTTTGTCAAGGGATTAATATTTGTGAGGCTATATCCTATAGACGTATTGATAAATGAGGGACCTATATTGTTGTTTCTATACAATGCACCATAACCAAAATTTGGTGAGCGATTGTAGTCGTAAAGGCCTGACACCTCAAGGCTTTGCCCGGAACCCCAAAGATTCGCATCTACTAAGCGTGCATGTACATGGTTCAATGCATCGGAAGCCCCATCGGCGGAGAGGCTAAAAAAGTCTTTTGTGATAACAAGCAGATCTACCGAGTCCGGATTGCCCTTTATTGGTTTCGCAACAATACGTGCATCACTGATATAATTTAGCGTACGCAAGTACCGTTCATTGTCAGCTACCTTATATGCACTTAATGGGGTATTCTCTTTAATAAACAGGCTATTTCTAACTACAAAGGCACGGGTATTGGTATGTGCGGCATCGGCAATTCGGGATGCTAAACTTCTTTTCCGTTTCCCTGTATCTTCAAAGTTTCGTTCAAAATCTAAAGCTTCTACTTTAATATTTCTTATTATTTTCCCCTCATAACGTAAATAAGGTGCTTCACTTTTGCCGTTCAAAATAAGATCTTCAGCAGTATCAGGTGTACGCTGTATGGATTTAACTGCTTTATTAAATATTGAGTTAATTATTTGATGATTCGATACCCTTATGCTATCCAGCGTACCGGGGTCAAATTTATTTTGTCCCCTTGCTGATACGCCAAGCAAAAAGAAAAAAACGCTATAGCATATATATAACCACCTTTTTTGAAAAAAACCGTTCAATCTACAAGGATATTGTTTTGTCATTAATAAGCATCAAGATACTTTATTCTGCTATAGCTTTAAGAATGGCATGAGTAGAAATAATTTACTACTACATATTCCAAGGGCTATTATAAGCAATACTAAACAATTACAAAAACTGTGCAAAAGACGCCCGAAAGAGCTTAAAGTAAAAAAGCGGCGTAGCAATTTTTGCTACGCCGCTTTAATAATTATGCTAATGCCCTATCTTAATAAGGTTACATTACCCTGATAATGTTGTACTGAACCATTTTTCAATGTAATGTCTATAACATAAACATATACACTTGCAGGTTGTATTACATTATTAAATTTGCCATCCCAGCCACGACCATTGAGGTTGTCTGTCTGGAAGATAAGTTCACCCCAACGATTAAAGATGCTCATTTTGAAGCCTGTCAAGCCACTGGACAGCAATGAACGCGGGAAGAAATAATCATTTACACCATCACCATCAGGACTGAAAGCATTCGGTACAGAAAGGTAACAGTCATTTTTAACATCTACACTGTCTGTGTTAGAGCAACCATCAACAGTAACAGTAGTATAATATATGCCTGGCTGACCAGCGGTAATAGATGAAGAAGTTTCACCGGTATTCCATAGCCAGCTCGCAGCGCCATTACCTGCATTAACGTGGTCATACAATGTAATGGCACTTGTATGCGGACACATAGACGTATCGGGACCCAGATACACATTTGGTATAGGGTGCACTGTTATTGTCTTCTTCACAGTAGTATCAGGACATTGGCGATACTTAGCTGTAAGTGTAACAACATAAGTACCCGGAGTAGCGAATGCGTGACTTGGATGTTTCTGATCGCGGAGCGTAGAACCATCACCAAAATTCCAGATGGCGCCGATATTACCTATTGGTGAATAATCACCATTGAATATTATTGATTGACCCTGGCAGAGCACCGATAAATTTGTACTAAAGTCTGCTGTTGCAAACGTATCTATTGTAACAGATTTGTGTGCAGTATCATAACATGGTACAAAGTCACCAGTTATAAGCATGGCATCATAAACACCTGTATTATTATAAGAGTGGGTTGATGTAGCACCGGTACCCGTAGCGCCATCTCCGTACACCCATAAGTATGAAAGTGGAGTCAAACCTGTAGAGCTGGCAATAAAGTTAACCGGTTTAAACTCACAGGTAGTATCAGGTGTTACTGTAAAGGAAGACTTAACCGGATGAGACAATACTAATGTTTGTGTAGTATTATATGAACAGTTAAAGTTATTGAGTGTGGTCAATTTTACTTTATAAGTACCCTGAGCTAAGAAAATATGTGTTGGGTTTGCAACTGTATCAGTAGTACCATCACCAAAATCCCAGATACTAGATACAATGCTACCTGTTGAAAGATTTGTGAATTTCACTGTATCACCATGGCAACCATAACGTATGGTATAGGAGAACGTGTCAACATTACCGGCATTAACAATAACAGTCATTTGTGTACGATCACTCTCGCAGCCTTTAATTGTCTGCGAAACCCAGAAGTAATATGTACCCGGAACTGTAGTAGATGGCGAAGGAGCTGTTTTAGATCCTGTACCACCCGTAGCAGCGTTGTACCACAGAAGATTAATACCTGAAGCTGTAAGTTTTGTTGGTGGAGCAAACTGACAATAGGATGTAATTTTCGCCGGTGGGGCGGCTGGAGTACGCGTAGGATTGAGTGTCATGCGTATAGTATCTGTAAAGCAAGCAGGGCTGGTACCTACAGCTGTAACAAATACAGGACTTGTGCCTACGGTTACATTGACAGTGGGGCCGGTTGTTGGCGTTATTACCGTACCAATAGGATAAGCTGTCCATGTCCAGTTATACGCACCACCGTGCACAACACTAACAGTAGATGTACTGTTTTTACAAACAGATGCAGTATCACCCGTAACAAGTGAAGAGCTATCACCGCTATACAACCACTTAGGCCTTGTAGCAAGGAATGCAGAGTCAAGCTGATCTATGCTTAATATGTAAGCATAGGTAATGGCAGTACTATCGCCGGGACTTAAATTGCCCAGGCTATACGCTAAACCGACACCCACATCCTGTGTTAATGAATCGTATCTCGCAGAAGCACCTGTTTGATTATACAACGCATGTATAGGATCTGACGGCACCAGACTGTTAGTAACAATGAATGCCTTAGCACGGCAATCTTCTGTGCCTAAACCACAATAAGCTTTAGTGTAGTGTATGCCCCAGGTAGAGACCAATACTTTATTTTCAGGATTTGGAATTTTATATGAAATAACATTTCTGGTAGTATAGTCGTGAGATAATGTCACATCATTATCCGGATCGAGCGTACGCATGTAATAAATATTATTCAACGTAGTTGTACCCACATTCTTAAGCGTTACGTACACTATGAAATATACTGCACCACTATCAATGGTGGTAGTTTGCGTAATGGCTAATTTGTCGGTGGAACTGAGATCGTATTCACCAGCCCAAACGCCATATACCTGTCTGCCCAGGTTGGTATACGATATATTGCTACCGCTCATGCCACTTGCCGAAAAACCTGTAGCGCCACATGTCTGTAAAGCGCTGGTATAAGCATCGCATTCTGTACCTGCCACTTCTACACCCCAGCCTTCCTGTGGCTGCCCTGGCAAGAAGTAGTCGCCGTAGTATGGTGGAGAACCTGATAACCATCCATCTTTATCAGGATCAGCCATAAAGCCTACATTATGCGTACGCGTTATGCAGGCATTTGCCGTATCGCAAGGATCATAAAAAGTATTACCCCCTGTTCCATCAACTGGCTTGGCAACGTATGCGGGGTATGCATCAATGGTACTTCCGTAACCGCCATTTTGGGCAATACCTACTTCTACGTAATGTCCTTTCAGAAAAACGTTGCAGGTATCCAGCTGAGCCTTTGCGCTAAATGCTGCAAGACTAAGAAATGAAACTGTTGCGAATGCCTTAATTGGGTTAAGGTATTTCATGAAGTTCAGTTTATTATTATGAATATTTTTTTTCATTCAGCTAATTACTTACCAGGTTTTACAAATGGAATAGTGTATACGATGTTGTTATTATCATCATAAATATCGAAGTGATAATTACCAACTGGCAGATTAGATACATCAAATGTGTATTTATACCTGTAGCCTACATTACCTGGAGTCCATGCGATTACTGTTTTTCCTGAAGCGTCTATTATTTTGCCACTAAGAACCTGAGGATTCGCAGTACTAAGTTTAAAATTAATTATGCTGTTAAACGGCTTAGGATAGAGCATGTAGTTAAATCCATAATGCAATGTTTGGCCCGATACCACTTTGAGCACCTCAAAGGAGCCGCCAATCATTTCGAAACTGCCATGCCCCTGGTTATTAGGTATTACAGTAGTGGGGGGCGATGGCACAGTAGCGCTCGCGGTCTGTGCCTGTGCATAATTTACTCCAAATAAAGCGAGAAACAGTAGCAATTTTCTCATAATGTCGTTTTAACGCGTTTTTTCTAATTTATATTTACGGGTTGAAGTATTACTTTTTATTAAAGTTCCTGCGTATTTTAACAATTCTTTCAAAATTAATAAATTGTTTAAAAAATAAAAACTTAAAGCATACTTAATATACAATTACTATACGATTAGCAAAACCATTTTTCGGTATAACATAAATGTATAGACACTTCCCATCCTAATAAGGCTGGGTAGCTTTAATAGTTTTTCTAAGTTATTATAAATAATCCAATATTAACTGATGAATTCCAGGAAATATTAAATATAGCAAAAAAATCAATAGATGGCGTAATTTATATTGAATATAGATGCATTAAAAAAAGCGTTTTCAAGTCTTAAAAACTTTTTTATTTTATATAATTATGTTTACCTTTGCGCTCCAATTCTCAATATTGCTCTTATTTTAAGGTTGCATTTGGGAGAGTTGTTGTGGGAGATACATCAACCACATAAAACAATTCGATAACACCAAAAAGAATTTAAATGGCTAAAGAAATCACTGGCTATGTAAAGCTGCAAGTAAAAGGCGGCCAAGCCAATCCGGCGCCACCAATAGGCCCTGCTCTGGGTTCTAAAGGCGTTAACATTATGGAGTTCTGCAAGCAGTTCAACGCTCGCACTCAGGACAAAATGGGCAAGGTACTGCCTGTATTACTAACAGTATATACTGACAAGTCTTTCGACTTCGTTATCAAAACCCCTCCGGCTGCTGTACAGCTTATGGATGCTGCGAAAGTGCAAAAAGGTTCTAAAGAATCTAACCGCACAAAAGTGGGTAAGGTAACATGGGCTCAGGTAGAAGAAATCGCTAAAGACAAGATGCCTGATTTAAACTGCTTTACTGTAGAAAGCGCTATGAGAATGGTAGCTGGTACAGCACGCAGCATGGGCTTAACTGTTGAAGGCTCTGCCCCCTGGAGTAAATAATCCATTGGTTCACCTTATTTAAACTTAGTAGCAATGGCACTAACTAAAAAAAGAAAAGCTGTAGAAGCTAAAATAGATAAAAATAAAGAATATACACTGGCAGAAGCTGCGAAAATAGTGAAAGACATTAACTGCACTAAATTTGATAGCTCTGTAGATATGCATATTCGCCTTGGTGTAGACCCTAAGAAGGCTGACCAGGCAATACGCGGTACTGTAAGCCTGCCACATGGTACAGGTAAAACAAAACGCGTACTGGTACTTTGTACTCCGGATAAAGAAGCAGAAGCAAAGAATGCTGGCGCTGACTATGTAGGTCTGGATGAATTTGTATCGAAAATAGATGGTGGATGGACAGATGTAGATGTTATCATCGCAACACCTTCTGTAATGCCTAAGATAGGCCGCCTGGGTAAAATATTAGGTCCTCGTAACCTAATGCCTAACCCTAAAACAGGTACTGTAACCAATGATGTAGCTGCTGCAGTAAATGATGTAAAAGGTGGTAAAATAGCATTCAAAATAGACAAAGCTGGTATTATACATGCATCTGTAGGTCGCGTATCATTCGAACCTACCAAGATAGCTGAAAATGCACAGGAACTGATAAATACGCTGGTGCGCATGAAGCCTGCTACTGCAAAAGGCACATACCTTAAAGGCATCAGCATGGCATCTACCATGAGTCCCGGTTTAGTAATTGATACAAAAACTGTGGCTTAATTGTAAAAACGTGATTGAGATTTTCTTAATCCTTTAAAAAAACAAGAAATGACACCAGCTCAAAAAAACGAAGCAATAGAAATACTGAAGGAAAAATTCTCTCAGTATAGCAACTTTTATATCACCAATACCGAATCACTGACGGTAGAACAGGTGAACAGCTTACGCAAGCTCTGCTTTGAAAAAAATGTAGAGATGAAAGTAGCTAAGAACACCCTTATCAAAAAAGCACTTGAAAGCTTTAATGATAACAAATTTTCGGGTGTATATGATTCATTACATGGCGTAACTGCGCTTATGTTCTCTGAATCACCAAAAGAACCTGCACTTATACTTAGCTCATTCCGCAAGAAAAACAATGGTGAAAAACCACTGTTGAAAGCGGCACTGATAGGCGAAGATGTATTTGTAGGCGATAACCAGCTTGTTAACCTCACTAAGATCAAAACTAAAAATGAACTTATCGGTGAAGTTATTGGCTTATTGCAGTCTCCTGCTAAACGCGTACTTGCTGCATTACTTCATCATCATGAAGAAAAGCAAGGTGCTGAAGCAACCGCTGCAGAATAACAACATTGGCTTCCAAGTCGCATTATATTAAACAAACAATTTTTAAAAGTCTTAAAAAATCATAAAGATGGCAGACGTAAAATCATTAGCCGAACAATTAGTTGGTCTTACTGTAAAAGAAGTACAGGAACTAGCTGACGTATTAAAAGCAGATTATGGCATTGAACCAGCTGCAGCTGCAGCTGTAATGGTATCTGGTGGTGGCGAAGGCCCTGCTGCTGCTGCTGAAAAAACTGCATTCGACGTAATATTGAAGAGCGCAGGTGCTTCTAAGCTGAACGTTGTGAAAATAGTGAAAGAACTTACTGGCCTTGGTCTGAAAGAAGCTAAGGAACTGGTAGATGGCGCTCCTAAGAGTGTGAAAGAAGGCATTAGCAAAGGCGAAGCTGAAGAACTGGCTGGCAAACTGAAAGAAGCGGGTGCTGAAGTTGAAATAGCTTAATTCGATACATATCGATAGATTAAATAAAGAGCCTCCCAGATTGGGAGGCTCTTTATTTATGGGATTTCTGTAAGCTACAAAAAATGGCTGCTCAAGGCAGCCATAAAAAATATACTAATTGTTTTCTTTAGCTAGTTACGCTGGAATTCTACATAGCCATCTGTAATGTTGGTGCCTGTGCCCTGGAAAGAAAAATTAGCTCTTATCCAATTGTGATCTTCGTATACATTTAAAGTGCCGTAGGTGGAGTTAACAGTGTCGCCATTTAAAACATAGGTGGCGGTGGCGTTTGTATTCATAGAATACAACCCAAGACCATTATAATGAGGAATATCTATGATGATTGTACGCTTAGATGCACTGACACCATAAGTACCTATCATCTTTATTTCTCCGCTTGATTGAATACCTATGCCGTAAGATGATCTCCAAAGCACCGTATCGCCATTAATCCTCGCTATCATATAGACATCACCGGAAGGGCCAACAGGAAGATTAAGCGGATTTGGCACGTTGCTTTTATCAACAGTCGGGCTCATGTCATAAGCACCGTTATTGCAAGAATATAAGCCAACAAGTACAAGGGCGGAGAGTAATACCTTCTTCATTAATAATTATTTATCCGTATAAAGATAATACGCAGATTAAAAATACAAAATATTATTTCAAAATTAGCCTGTTATCTGTTGATAAGTGGACAAATATGTGCTGCAGATAGCATTGTGATATTTGTTTAGTCAACGCTTAGAAGACAGCCATTGTGTGAAATGTCCCATTTGGCAGATTAAATCGCTTGGGACATTTTGTTTGGCATTTTCAGCCAAAAGGCTTTGCTGTATTGAATTAGCCTGGATTATACAAATGTCCCATTTTGTTACAAAATGTCCCAAAATGTCTCATTTTTCTCCCAGAGGAGATTTATCTCGTCTTGTGTTTACACGGTTATTGAATATCCGGAAATTGGGTTTACAGTATTTCAAAGAACCCCATGCAATATACCTGATTAAGATAAGTGCATGTTTTTCGGGAGATGCCTCACTTGCGTTCGGCATTACATCCCCAGATTGGCAAGATACAATGAGCGCGAGGCCATTTCCAAAAAAACATATCCACATTGCAAACAGAGACCGGATGGGGTAAATGCCGGGGGATTTTTCTATTTTTTCGTTGGTTAGAAAAAATTTGGTTTCAATCTTGCATTTGAAATAAATGAACGCAAACAACGTTTTATAAATTCAACCTATTATTATACACCCCAAACAGCATACATGAAATTTAAACTCTTGCTTAGCTACTTATTATTGTTGTTGAGTACAGGCTTGCAGGCACAAGAATTAATAAAGGGAAAGGTAACTGATGCCGTAAGCAAAGAAGCTTTGCCATTTGCCACCATAAAGCTGGGCAATAGCGGCCAGGGCACTGTCTGTGACCTTAACGGGTATTTTGAAATACATATACCAAACGATGTATCTTTTATAGAGATAAGATACCTGGGATATAATAGTAAGCGAATAGAACTACCCTATAATGGCAGGGAAATAAATATAGGGTTGACACCCGAACAAGGCAGCCTGAAAGAAGTAGTGGTAAAACCGCCTTATGATAAAATGCGACGCTTGATAAATCTTACGATAGGCAACAGAGATAAAAACAACCCGGACAAATATGACTGGTACCGGTGCAAAATATACTATAAGATGGTGTGCGATGCTATATTCCCGGATACTGTACTTAATGATACAAGCAAGGATGCAAAAGAAATAAAGCAATTTCTTAGCAGCCAACATTTGCTAATGTCTGAAACATATAGCATAAGAAGTTGGCGCAAACCACAGCAGCTGCAGGAAGAGGTTGTCGCCTCCCGACTCTCCGGCTTTAAGAAATCGATGTTTACGAGCCTTGTGACCAATACCCTGCCCTTCCACTCTTACAACGACTACCTGACGCTAAATGGCAAAGATTATAAAAACCCAATAAGCAAAGGCTGGGGCCAACACTATGAGTTTAATCTGAATGATGAAATACTGCAAGGCAAAGACACCGTATGGGTGATGAGCTTTAGACCCAAAGGAACCTTTGACGGGCTAAAAGGAACTGTATATATAAACTCTGACGGGTATGCTATAGAACACCTGATAGCTACGGGTGAAAACAAACAACTAAAGCATAGTGTACGTGTAGAGCAACAATATGAAAAAACAAATGGCAGATGGTTTCCCAGCCAGCTAAACTATATAATAGACTGGCAAATAAAGGCAGACAAGCAACTAAGCTATACCCTGCATATGAAGGGGAACTCACAGATAGACTCTGTAAGCTGGAATGAAGACAAAGGCTTTCGTTTTGACAAAGTGCATACGGTGAAGCTAATGCCTAATGCTGATGAGCTGAATGATGTGAGCTGGTATGCGCTGAGACCTACATCACTGGACGATAAAGAAGTACGCACCTACCAGTTTATGGATAGTGTGGGTGATAAATACCATTTTGACCAGATAGTATCGTATATGCGAAAGCTACCTGAAGCAAAGCTACCGATTGGCGCCTTTGATATAGACCTGAAAAGACTGTACAGCTATAATAAGTATGAAAAATCACGTTTGGGATTAGGACTACAGACAAATGAGAAAGTAATAAAATGGCTATCAGTAGGCGGCTGGGCGGGCTATGGCTTTGGTGATGCACACTGGAAATACGGTGCATTTGCAGAGGCATATGCGGACAAGTATAAAGAGTTTGTGATAAGGGTGGCTTATGATAATGACCTACGCGATCCGGGGAGAATAAACCTGAACCGCGACCTGGATAAAAACTACCTGAAAAGCTACCTGATGAGCAGGGTGGATAATATAGAATCCTTTAGAGTAAGTGTGAGAAAACGTCTGGGGTACTGGAATGTGGAACTGATAGGCAATCAGGAGCATATAATGCCCAAATATGACTATGGCCTACTGTATGAAGGCAAGAGCTACGGCCAGTTTAACGCGCAGGAAGCCATACTAAACCTGCGCTATGCTTTTGCTGAAAGGCGGGCACCGGTATTTGGCTATTATAATAGCCTGGGCAGCAAATACCCTATATGGTATGGGCGCGTAACAATGGGAAACCTGACAAGTGGCAACATGCAAACAAGCTATACGCAAGCAGTAAGCGGTGTGCTATGGAACAAACACGTGAACCGACTGGGCTATGAACATTTCTTAATAGAAGGAGGCAAATCATGGAGTGATAATCCGTTGCCTATAAGTAAGCTATTTGCAGGCAATGGTTACAGCTATGATTCAAGATCGTCTCTGTATGGCTTCGGCGGGTTGCTTACTATGACCCCATATGCTTATTATTCTGATCAATTTGTAACGGTATCATTCAGACATGACTTTGACTGGAAACTATACAAGCTGGAGAAAACAGACGGCCAGGTAAGCTCTGCACCAAACATATGCCTTGGCTATAATATGCTATATGGTACACTGAGCCATCCTGAAGTGCATACTAAAGTAGCATTTGGAGTGCCAGACAACGCATATCATGAAACAGGCTTAATGCTAAATAACCTGGTACGCATAAAATACTTTGACCTGTACTACCTGACATTCAATGTTGGGTATTACTACCATATAACGCCATCATTCGACTTTAAGAATGGCAGGATAGTATATGGGCTGGGAGTGGAGCTATAAGAAATATCTCCTTGCACTTGCGTGCAAGGAGATATAAACAACAGATATTTACTTATAAAGTTACTTTCAGATTCAACTCATTAAGCTGCTTGTCATCTATAGCAGATGGTGCGTCTATCATTACATCGCGGCCTGAATTGTTTTTAGGGAATGCAATAAAGTCACGGATGGTTTCCTGGCCACCGAGTAATGCACAGAGTCTGTCGAAACCGAAGGCTATACCGCCATGCGGAGGTGCACCATACTCGAAGGCTCCTAACAGGAATCCGAATTTTTCCTGTGCTTCCTCAGGGCTTAGGCCAAGGGCTGCAAACATCTTCTCCTGCAGATCGCGCTGGAAGATGCGAATAGAACCACCGCCTATTTCCGTACCATTTAGCACTATATCGTATGCATTTGCCTTTATTTCACCGAATCTTTCGGGTATTGCCATGAGCTCAATCTGCTCCGGCTTAGGCGAAGTAAACGGATGATGACGTGCGGCCCATGTGTTGTTTTCTTCATCATATTCGAATAGAGGGAAATCAATAACCCATAGTGGCTTATACACATCAGGATTGCGGAGACCGAGACGCTGACCCATTTCGAGCCGCAGTTCACTCATTGCCTTGCGGGTGCGTGTTTCGGCACCTGCCAATATCAATATTAAGTCGCCAGTTGCTGCATTGCAGTGTGCGGCGAACTCCTTCAGCTTCTCTTCTGTAAAGAATTTATCTACGCTGCTTTTGTAGCTGCCATCGGCATTGCATTTTATATACACAAGGCCCGTCATGCCTATTTGCGGGCGCTTTATCCATTCGGTAAGTTCATCAAGCTGCTTGCGGGTATATTCGCTGGCATTAGGTACTGCTATAGCGAGAATAGTCTCTGCTTCGTTAAAGACCTTAAATTCCAGCCTATCCAATGCAGTATTATATACTGTATGCTTTGCCTTAGCGTTGTGTATTTTCATTTCAAAACGCAGGTCCGGCTTGTCATTGCCATAGTTCCACATGGCATCGTCCCAGGTGATGCGAGGAAACGCTTCTTCTATCTTTATGCCTTTCACGTCATTGAATACATGCTTGAACAAACCTTCAAAAGTTTGTAAGATATCTTCCTGCTCAACGAAGCTCATTTCACAGTCGATCTGTGTAAACTCAGGCTGACGATCAGCACGGAGATCTTCGTCCCTAAAGCATTTTACTATCTGGTAATAACGGTCGTAGCCACTTACCATTAGCAACTGCTTAAAGGTTTGCGGGCTTTGGGGCAATGCGTAAAACTGGCCGCCGTTCATGCGGGAAGGCACTACGAAATCGCGCGCACCCTCAGGTGTAGATTTGATAAGATACGGTGTTTCGATATCCCAGAAACCCTGACCATCCAGATAATTGCGTACAGAGCGATTGACCTTATAGCGAAGCTCTAAATTGCGACGAAGCACAGGGCGACGAAGGTCGAGATACCTGTATTTCATACGAAGGTCTTCTCCCCCATCAGTATCTTCTTCGATAGTGAAAGGCGGAGTAACCGCCATATTCATGATGGCAAATTCTGTTACTTCTATTTCTATATCGCCAGTAGGTAGCTTAGGATTTTTGTTGCTTCTTTCCAGCACTTTACCTTTCACCTGTATCACATACTCCCTGCCTATAGGTGTTTCGTCAAGTTTATTATTCAGCGATTCATTAAATAACAATTGCGTGATACCGTAACGGTCTCGTAAATCTATAAACGTAATACTGCCAAACTTTCTGAGGGTTTGTACCCAACCGGCAAGCGTTACAGTCTCACCTGTATGCTGCATTCTTAATTCGCCACAAGTATGTGTACGATACATAGTAACAATAAATTTTAAAAATCAGTGCAAGATAAGATTAGAAATTGATAGGCTGAAAGCATTATAGGCATTTGAAACACAACACATAGTATAAAAAAACCTTAACTGGCACGATTTTACTCGATAATAATTTGTGCCGAACAAAAAATCACATAAAACTTTAAAGATCGCTTTAATAATTACCCTGGTGCTGCTGGGAGGTATTACTGCATGGGCTGCATGGGTAGCCAACCACTATAAAACCCTGATAAAAGACAATTTGCCAGACTGGGTAGCAAATGCTACGGATGATGTGTACCATGTATCGTTAAAGGATATAAGCATAAATATTATTACCCGGCGGGTGACACTAAGCGGCATAAAGCTATGGCCTGATACGACGCGCGTAAATGAGCTGAAGGAACTACGCAAAAAGCCACGCATTACAACACTTGAATTTGATATACCGAAAGTGGAAATTAACGGCATAAAATGGGCCAATATAATAGCCAATAATGAAGTGAGCTGTGGACAGGTAGTGCTATGGAATGCTGAGGGAGTAATAACACAAATACCGGTGTTCCTGGATTCGGCGCAAAAGAAGCTGGCAGACTCCCTGAAGCAGCGAAAGAAAAAAGCCGGTGTGATAAAACAATTCTCTATAGATGAAATAAGATTAGTGCAGTCTGACATTAAATTCAAGAGCAAGACAAAGGACAATGACAGTTTTTCGTTTGACATGCTGAACTGCAATGTACTACTGAATGACTGGCTGCTAAAAGCGGGAGAAAAAAATGATACAAGCAGATTCCTATTTGCAAAAAAGGGACGTATAACGCTGGACAGCTTTATTTATAAAAAAGAAAGATTGTTTTATAATATAACGACATCGAAAGTAAACTTTGAAACAGATAAAAATAGCCTGGCGCTGAATGACTTAAGAATAAGCCTCGCGGTAACGAAAGATGAGTTTTATAAAGCAATAGGGCACCAAAAAGAAATTTATCATTTGCATTTCCCATCTGTAATCTTCGTGAATATGAACTGGAAAGCCATGATAAATAGTAATCAACTTTGGGCTGATAGTGTATTGCTGGGCGACCCGGACATAAATGTATATCTAAGCCGCCTGCTACCGCCAAACAAAGCAAGCAAGCTGGGCAAGTACCCACATCAACTGCTGCAAAAACTAAAGCTGAAAACTGATATACAATGCATAAAAATAAACAATGGGAAGGTAGCATACGAAGAGGTAAATGATCGCACACACAGAGAAGGCAATGTGAAATTTGAAACCGTGAACGGAAATGTATATAATGTGACCAATATAGATAGCCTGGTAGCCAAAAACAAAATATGCACAATAGCACTACATGGCAAGCTGTATGGTAAAAGTGATATCACCGCAACATTTAAACTGCTGCTACCTGATACTAACGGACACTTCAGCATGGATGGGAACCTGAAAAACCTGAATGCAGAGCAAATAACCAATACTACCAAGGCACTGGCGCTGGCGGAAATAAGTTCCTTCCACGTAAACAAGATAGATATGCATGTAGAAGGCAACCAATATGAAGGCAGCGGCCACTTTACTATACTATATAATAACCTGAAAATAGTACTGCAAAAGGTAGATAGCTCGGGTGAAAAGCGTGAGCTGAATGATAAGCCACTGGTGTCTTTCCTTGCAAATAATCTTGTGATCTATTCTGACAACCCTATGCAAGGTGACAGTGTACGCAGTGTAAATACCTATCTGAAACGAGACCCGCAGAAATCATTTTTCAGCCTGATATGGAAAAATATATACCAGGGGCTTGAAAAAACAGTAGTGAAAAATAAGAAAATAGAAGAGCTGGCAAAAAAGAAGGGTAAAAAAGAAGGATTTTTCAAACGGCTGTTTGGCAAAAAGAATAAATAAAAAAGGGGAGCAAATTGCTCCCCTTTTTTATTTGAATGACTTTTTAGGAGGCATTACTTTTTTAGCCGGCATAGGTACATTCTTCTTAACAGGTGCAGGCTTTGCTGCAGGTAAAGCTTTTTGTGGGGCTGACGCTACAGCTTTGGGATTGTACGTGAGGTCCATATTATAGAGCATGAAGGCCCATTTATCGGCCTGCTCCTGAATAACCATGTCGGTGGGCTTACCGGCCCCATGTCCCGCCTTTGTTTCAATATTAATAAGTATCGGCTTGCCACAGTGCGGCATTTGCGCTGCCTGCAAGGCTGCTGCAAATTTGAATGAATGTGCAGGCACTACCCTATCATCGTGATCACCGGTAGTGATGAGCGTGGCCGGGTAGCAAATATTATGCTTCACATTATGAACAGGTGAATAAGCATAAAGATATTCAAACATCTCTTTGCTATCCTCTGCTGTGCCATAATCGTAAGACCAGCCAGCGCCAGCCGTGAATTTGTTGTACCTGAGCATATCTAAAACGCCCACCGTAGGGAAACAGACCCTGAACAAGCCAGGCTGCTGCGTGATAGCAGCACCTATAAGCAGGCCACCATTGGACGCCCCTGAGGCAGCAAGACGCTGCGGCGAAGCATAGCCGTTAGTAAGCAAATAGCCAGCTGCTGAATAGAAGTCATTAAAAACATTCTGCTTTTGCATTTTGGTACCAGCATTGTGCCATTTATCGCCATACTCGCCACCGCCACGTATGTTAGGTACTGCATATACACCACCATTCTCCATAAACACTAAATTGCTAATACTAAAAGACGGCGTGATACTGACATTGAAGCCACCATACGCATACAGCATGGCAGGGGCCTGGTTATTGAGCTTTAAGCCTTTCTTGTACGTTATAATCATTGGCACCTTAGTACTGTCTGCAGACAGATAGAAAACCTGCTTGCTTTCGTACATATTAGGGTTAAACTTTACCGCAGGCTTTTTATACACCGTTGATTTAGCAGAGCCAATATCGTACCTGAAAATAGTAGGAGGATATATGTATGATGTAAATGTATAGTATGCTTCCTTCTGCTCGCGCTTGCCGCTGAAACCACTGGCAGTGCCAAGACCCGGCAATTCAATATCAGCTTCTTTTTTACCGTCAAGGCTATATACCGATACCTTTGAAACGGCATCCTTCAAATACTGTGCAAAGAACTTACCACCACAGGACGTAACCGTGAGCGGAAATGCAGAGTCAGGTATTAAATCTTTCCAGTTTTCCGGCTTAGGATTAGCCGCATCTGTTACAACGAGCCTGCGATTAGGCGCATTCAGATTAGTAGCTATGTACAATTTGCCATTCTCTGCGTAGACTACCTCCTGCTCATTATTAAAGCCCGTGATAATGGGCACAATAGACGCAGCAGGCTGTGAAAGGTCTTGTATGTATAGCTCATTGCCATAGGTGGCATTGGCAGCAGAGATAATGAGGTAACGCTGATCTTCCGTTACATCTGCCCCGATGTAGCGGCGAGGGGTAGCTTCGCCTCCAAAAATTAACTTATCGCTGGCCTGGGGAGTGCCCAGTTTGTGATAATAGAGTTTATGATACTGTGTTTTACCCGAAAGTGCAGAGCCTTCAGCAGGCTTGTCATAACTACTGTAGTAAAAGCCCTCATTCCTGTACCAGGCAATGCTGCTGAACTTTACATCCTGTAAGAAATCGGCAGCTTTTTGTTTGGTTTGTGCATCCAGCACATATACTTTGCGCCAATCGGAGCCCCCTTCAGAAACCTGGTATGCGGCTAAAGAGCCATCTTTTGTAAAATCAAGTCCGCCTAAAGAGCTGGTACCATCTGAGGAGAATGTATTGGGGTCCAGGAAAACCTCGGGCTGCTCATTTCCTTTTTGCCTGTAAACGACATACTGGTTCTGGAGTCCATCATTTTTAGAATAGTAGATATAATCCCCTTCCTTGAAAGGAGCCGTATATTTTTCGTAGTTCCAAAGCTCTGTGAGGCGTTGCTTTATGGAATCACGGAAAGGAATTTCAGCAAAATACCGCTGGGTTACGATGTTCTCTTCCTTTACCCACATTCTTGTTGCTATTGAAGTATCATTCTCCAGCCAGCGGTAAGGGTCACTGACGGTGGTCCCGAAATAATCATCCTGCTGGTCCGTCATTTTAGCATGCGGATACATAATTCCTATATTCATTGGTTTTTGGGCAGTAGCAACAACACTAAGGAGCGAAAAGAAACTACCTGCTATCCATTTATTCATTTTCTATAATTTTTAGACGTATCTTATGAAGTACAAATAAGATGTATGTGCATAAAGATAAAACAAGTGATTTTACATAAAAATTTAAAATAGCATATCATTAATCGCTATAAATCAACTTATATTCAAAAAAATGTTTAACAAAGTCTTCGAGGCGATATAACTTGAGAAGGTTATTTTTGTAGTAAACAGCAGCCTTTATTCTGAAACGTTTCCTGAAAATACTGCGCTATGTGGCACTTAGCATTGCCGGCTTGCTGGTTTTACTGG
>Ga0207647_10000931_pt1 | contig 22586 bp, 17 predicted proteins | sample KBSCornC2_FD_184295 | JGI IMG/M metagenome (GOLD analysis project Ga0207647, IMG submission 184295) | Corn rhizosphere microbial communities from Kellogg Biological Station, Michigan, USA - C2 (SPAdes) (version 2) | ecosystem: Host-associated > Plants > Roots > Rhizosphere ... | reverse complement strand
CGCTGTGGCCTTCCGCCTGGCCCGACCTGATCGTGGGAGCGGGCATTGCGATACTCAATGCCGACGCCGCGCGAGAGACGCTGGCAACGATCGAACAGGCAGGCGGCCGCGGCTTTGTGCTTCAGGCGGACTTGCACACGCCCGAGACATCGATCCCCGAGATGTTTGCCGATTTCGACCGCGGTCTGGCCGAATGTTCGGGCGAGTCCGGATTGGACATCGTGGTCAACAATGCCGGGCAGATCATGTTCGGCTCGGTCGAGGTGCTCAAACCCTCTGAATTCGACAAAGCATTCGCCGTCGACGTGAAGGCACCCTTTTTCATCACCCAGGCCGCCCTGCCGCGCCTTCGTGACGGCGGTCGGGTGATCAACATATCCTCCGGCACATCCCGCGTGGTTAACCCCGACGTCGTCTCCTACGCCATGGCGAAGGGTGCGCTTGAGGTGTTCAGCAAGACCGCTGCGCTTCAGCTCGGTGCGCGCGGAATAACCGTCAACGCCGTGGCGCCGGGCCCAACCGGGACCGAGGAGTTCCTGCGGATGGCGGCGGGGAATTCGGAATTCGTCGAGCATGCCAAAGCCCAGTCAGCGCTGCGCCGGCTCGGAACGCCGACGGACATCGCCAACATCGTGGCGTTCCTTGCTAGCGACGAGGGCGGCTGGATTACCGGGCAACTGATCGACGCTACCGGCGGTACCTTCCTTGGCTAACTGCCTGCCTGAATCAGCTTATTGAGCCGTTCGACTTTCCGCAATTGCGCCGAGGCAGCACCCTCCGGGTCCTGCCGAAGAATAGCTGCGATCACGTTCGACGTCTCTGCGCGGTAAATCTCTCCCATCTGTTCGCTCTCGGGATCCCGGAGCGGCGATGACCATGTCGCGTAACTTTTGGTACAGCGTAAGAGGATGTCGATGAGCGGCTCATCGAGAATGTCGAACTGACTGTCCTCGGCTTCCTGCATCAGACCAGAGGCAACTCGGGGCCCGGACCGCATCAAATCGCGCTGTGCAGCCTCCAGGCGCTTCCGGTCTGCCCCCGTTGCGTTGCAAGCAGCGATGGAAACGGCCTCGCTGCTCAACAACTGGTACAGGTTCATGGCTTCGCCCGGCGAAACCTTCGCAGATGCAAAGTAACAATTGATCAGCCTGCAGACGGCTGCCGGGTCTGGAATTCGCCTCATCAAGCCTTTTCCGCGCCCGGCGGTCGAAATGGCGATTCCTTCGAATTCGAGGACGCGAACGGCCTGACGGAGCGCGCTTCGGTCAGCCCCATAGCGGTCACACAAATCGAGTTCGGAACCTAGCCGCTGATCCTCAGCGATCTCCTCGCCCAAGTCGCGCATCAGCAGCCTGAAAACCTGTTCCGCGCGCGAGCGAGCCATCTCGGCTGCGGCTCCGCGCTTTACATATCCCTGCGGCCCACATTCGGCAAAGCGGTCGGTGGCGGAGAGCAGTTCGTCAATGAGCCCCGCGAGGATGGGGTTTGATCGAGCGCCTTCCTGCGCCCGCATTCTTGCACGCACCAACCGCAGAAGGGATCGACACGCGTGACCCTGAAGGGCGGTCCTGCGCAATGAGGTGACGTAACGGTGGATTGCCTCAAGCAGAACGGTGACGGTGGGTGCGAGGACGATCAAGCCCCCATTGGGACCACGACGCATTCGCGCCGTGCCCCGGCTCTCAAGAATGCGGACGCCTTCGCGAATGACAACTTTGCCGACTTGAAAGCGCGCGACAAGCTGAGCTTCAGACCCGTACAGCATCCCGGTCGGCCAGCCTTTGCCGATCAGATCTTCTTCGATCTGGGCAGCAATCATGCAGGCTCCCTTGTTGTTTGCGGCATCGGCACCCACGATCGCATGAAAAAGCGGGTTGGCGACCGCAGCGGAGCGCGAAACGGCAAGCGAGGAACGGGGCTGGTCCGACGCGAACTGAGCGATGGTCACGACATCTCTCCTCCATCAACGGCGACGTTTTTGCCGTCTGCCGCCACCGACAATTATGCGCCCTTTGTGAGAGCTTTCAACGGTTGGGGTACCGGGGGAGCGTTGCGGCGAGAAGCACAGCGAGGAGCAGTGCGCCGACAACAACCGGAATGGCCGAGGCGTATGCGCCCCACGCGTCGCGAAGAAGCCCAACGACAACGGGTCCCACGCCAAGCGACAGCGTCGTGAGCCCCACCGCAACGCCGAAGATCGTAGACGCGTTCGCCAGGCCAAAATAGCGGCTCGTCAAGAACGGGAGCAAACCCGACACCGCCGCGAAGCCGGCTCCCAGGAGGGCAAAGCCGACGACAATCGCCCACTCCTGCGATGTCAGCATCGCCATGAAGCCCAGGAGCGGAACCGCGAAGACGACGGCGAGCAGTCCAGGCCGCGGCAGCCGATCTGCGGTAGCACCGGCAATCAGCGTGCTGAACGGTCCTACCAGCGAGTATAAGGTAAGCGCGAACGTTGCGGTGGTGCCGGAGACGCCCAGCTCGGCGCCCCATGGGATAAAATGGCTCGCCACGCCGCTGGCCGATGCGCACACAAGAGTCGATGCGGCCATCACTGTCCAGAAGGCGCGGCTGCCGAACGCCACCATCGGCTTCACGTCAACTCCGACGGGCCCGGGCATTCCTACCATATTTGGTGGCGCGACATGAGCCGCTTCCCGTAGAAAAAGGAACGCCACGGGCAACGCGATTAGAACGATCATTGCGGCGAACGCCAGATAGGTTCCACGCCAGCCCAGATCGACGATAAGCACCCGCGCCAACACGAGCAGCACGACGGTAAAGATTGCGACGGATCCGCCCAGCACCGCGCTCAGCGCGATGCCGCGGCTGCGGTCGAACCAGCCCGATATGACTTTCGCAAGCGCTACCGGTCCACAGGTCGCCGCAAGTGGTCCCATCAGCCCGGACACAAGATACAGCGTTACAACGCTACCGTTCAGGAAGGACATCCCGACCAGGGTTGCAGACCAGGCGATCAACCCCGGAAGCAGAACCCTGCGAACGCCCATCGTGTCGACAAGCCGCCCCACCGCCGGTCCCGACAATGCGCCGGTCAGGCCGGAGATCAGCATCGCCTGTGGAAAGATCGCCGCGCTCCAGTGGAACTCGTTGGACACAGGCTCGAGAAACAACGGGAATGTGCCCATGAATACGGGTGCAAAACTGAGCCCCATGCAGATCGAGCACGCAATCGCCACGACAATAGCCTTGCGGCTCATCTCTGTCGCGGCGCAGGCGGCCATGGGAGGCAGGCTCCCGCCGCGGAGCACCGGCTCAATCGCATCACTCATTCACTGCTCTCCCAGTCCAGCGGCCTAGGTGGGTGGACAGGACGCACACCTCTCCCATTTCGCACACCACAAATCCGCCCGAGCGCGTGTAGCCTCTCGCAGCCGGCAAACCAGAGGTGGCTATTGGCCAGCTCATGCTCCCGAACGGCCCCGTACGGAAAATCCTGCCGCTGGTTTATACGGGCCACCCATCCGAACATGGTCTCAAACTCACCGCCTGACCCGGCTGGGCGTCGGTCTAGGATCGTTAGGGTACGACGCACATGGGAGAGACTGGCGCAAGAGCGATGCTGGCCGTAGCTGCAGCACTGCTTGTGGGAGCGATGGCGGCACGCGCCTCTTATGGCATCAGCGATGCGACCTCCACCAGCGCCGCGACCATGGGCAACATCATTCCCGCCGGCGCCAATCGGAGGCTGCCCGGATACGCGACCTTCGTGGATCCGACAGGGACGCTGGCCGTGTTCAACGCCGACGGGCCGGTTGCCACCCGCGGGCACCCCTTCTTCGAACCTCTGGGACGCAATAAGCGCGCCTGCGTCACGTGCCACCAACCCGCCGATGCCATGAGCCTGTCGGTGCGCAGCATCAGGGCGCGTTGGGTGACCGCAGGCCCGAAAGACAGCCTGTTCGCCGCAGTTGACGGGGCGAACTGTCCAAATCTGCCGATCGGGCAGCGCTCCTCCCATTCGCTATTGCTGGATAAGGGACTGTTCCGGATCTCCCTGCCCTGGCCACCGCGCGATCCCGCCGGCCGGGTGATTTCCCCGGAATTCGACATCACGGTGGTAAGCGATCCAACCGGCTGCAACACCGACCGCGTCTACGGTCTCAACTCGAGTAATCCGCGCATCTCGGTTTTCCGGCGGCCGAGGATGGCCGCGAACATGAAGTATGTCGAACCCGAACGGCCACTCAGCCTGTGGCATATCCGCACAGGCGAGATACGGCCGCTCGATCCAGCCACTGGCCACCGGCTGGGCGGCAACGTGATGAGCGACGGGCGCGCCCTCACGCTCATCGCACAGATGATCGATGCTTCCCGCACGCATATGGCGATGGAGGGGGGGCTGTCTCCAGCGGAGCAGGCGCAAGTCCGCAAGTTCCTGTTCCAGGTCTACACCGCACAGGTGACCGACCGCACGGGCGGCCGGCTCGACACGGGCGGCGCGTACCTCGGACCTCGTGCGCTGCGCGACGGCAAGCCGGCGCTGGTCGGCGCCTATTCGGCGCGGCCCATGTTTCCAGAGATCGAGGGCTGGGTGACGCAGCGCATCGCTTCGTCGCTCAACTGGACCCCGCTCGTGAAGCTGCCGCCCTTTCCGCCGACGCGTTTGGGCGAGGCGACCGAAACGCCAACGCAGCGGGCTTACCGCGACTCGGTTGCACGCGGATACCTCTCGTTCATGTATCGGCAGTTCCTGATCCGGAACGTCGCGGACCTGAACGGCTTCATTGGCAATCCGGTCAAGCAGACCTGCGCGGGGTGCCACAATATGGTGCAGACAGGCATGGATGTCGCACCTGGATATCTGGATCTGGGCACCACCACCTATCCCACGGCAACGCCCGCACCTGACCTGCCATTGTTCCGGATCGATTGCCACAAAGATGCGCCACCGCACCCCTATCTCGGGCGCGAGATTTACACGACCGATCCAGGCCGGGCACTGATCACCGGCCGGTGCGCCGACATCGGCAAGGTCGTGATCCAGCAGATGCGAGGGCTTGCCGCACGGGCGCCCTATTTCGCCGGCGGGTCGGCACCGGATCTGCGGGCCGTGGTCAACTTCTACGATGCGCGTTTCCGCATCGGCTACACGCAGGACGAGATTGCCGATCTCGTCAATTTCATGGGTGCGTTGTGATTGTCGCCCGAACGTGGATGGCCGCCCTCGGCGTCCTGGTCAGCGCCAATGCGCTTGCTCAGAATTTGGCGACAAGTTCCTCTGGTCGTCCGGTCAGCTTCGTCGCTTGTCCGGAATTCCGCAACACGGCACGGCAGTGCTGGCTGGCCGAATCCGGGGGTAAAACCTATTATATCGGCGCGTTTCGGATCGGCACACCACCCCAGCTTCTGCACAAGGTGCTGGTCGAAGGCGTGGCCCATGACGATCAGACCAGCTGCGGCGCGATCAACATCGACCCGGTTCAAATCTCGCCAATGCCTGAGCTGGATTTTTCGTGCGACGCGGTCCTGCCGGACAATGGAACAGCGCCGCGCGAAGGGTCGCTTTTTGATCTTCCGGCGGAGGTCCTTGCCCGTAATGGCGGCGATGTTCCTACCCCGCCGCCGCTGACGCAGAACATGGCGTTCGCGGTCACGCTGGACTACGATCGCGCCGTGCTGAACCTGGTCAACCAGGCCAAGATCGAGTTGATCGCCCGAACGATCATGGCTTCGCCAGTGGCTCGTGTCATTGTCAAAGGGCATGCAGGCGGGTCGCGCCTTGACGACGGTTCGATCATCCGCGAGGCACCCGAGGTTGCCGCCCGCCGCATGATGGTGGTTCGTGACGCGCTGATCGCCATCGGTGTCCCACGGAATATTGTCGAGGCACGAACGGTGGACCGCCCGCCCGAAGGCTCGTCCGTGCTTGGTCCCGAGAGCCGCGAAGTCACGGTCGACGTGATTGTGGCTCAGCCATAGCGATTGCGATGGAGCCGACGCTCACGAGCCCGCCGACCATGTTAGGACAGCTTCGGAGGGTTACGTCCGCTCGTGAGAACTAACAGCTGCCTGATCGGCAGCAGCGTCATTTCGATGGCTGTTCGACGATACCGATCGACATAGGCCCGAACCGCGCTTCGTCCCAATGCTCGTCGACTTGATTGCCGACGAACCGCCACATGTCGAAATGCGTGGTCGTATAAGTCTCGCCCAGCTGGCCGCCGGGTCGCGGCAGCACCATCGCGCTGGCCACCACGACCATGTCGCCCTCGGCGACGACGGCAACAACCGGAATCGTCATTTTAGGCAGCCGGCTCTCGCGAAACAGCTTCTTCACAGCCTCACGGCCGGACGCAATATTAGGGTTATGCTGTATGTACCGTTTCGTCATGTAGACATCGACGAGATCGTAACGATTCTCCTCGAAAATCTTCGTGTAGATGTTGTAGACGACCTGCTTGCGCGCATCGATCGCGGGGTCCGTGCTGTGGAAAAGCGCGGCTCGATCGGTCGCCCCGACTACCGGTTCCTGGGCAGCAACATCCGTCGCAATCAGCAGAGCAATCGTCGTGGCCGCGACCATCAACCGTGGCATCATTGTCTCCTTCATGGCGGCGGCGCAGTGCGAAACACGCAGGCCACAATCTAAACCATCGTTGCGCGGCGCCTGCGGGGCGGAGCAGCTCCGTCTGCGAGACGCTTGCCCGCCAGCGCGTCAAGCGCCCAGGCTCCCTTCGTCCTGTCCTCTGCCAGGGGTGTAGTCCCCGGCCGGCCTTCAGAAACGGCGCTTCAGCGTCAACGACCACTCACGAGGGGGGGCGGGCTGGCCCACCGCAGTGCTGTTGAGGAATTGAAGGTCGTACGTATTGAACAGATAGTATCGATTGAACAGGTTCGTCACTCCGACGATCGCCTCCCATTTGCTGTCCTGTGTCCGCAGGCTGATCTGGGCGTTCGAAACCGTGTAGGCGGCGACGACATTGAAGGTTTTGTATGGCTGCACCAGGGCTGTATCGCGTGTGTAGAACGAGGCCTGATGGTTGATGTCGAAGCGCGGGGTGATTGTGCCCAGCCCATCAATCGCCCAGTCATATTGAATACCGATGCTCCACTTATTCTTCGGCGTATAGACGTGAGGACTGTCGAGGGTGAGGCCGGAGGCGAGCGCCGACGCGGAAAGACGAGTATATTTAAAATCAAGCGTGCTGAGCGATGCGTCGATGTTCAATCGGGGAAGCGGCTCGAGAAATGCCTCGATCTCGACACCCTTGATATTCGCGCGGCCGGCATTGATCGGCACGTTCGCCGGAAAGGTTCCCGCTACCGGGTTGTACGTGGGAGAGGCCGGATTCTCGTCGACGGGCAGGTTGGGGTTGAAGTAGCGTGATGAAGTGTCAATCACGATGTCCTTGTATTTGTTCAGGAACGCCGCGACGTTCACCCGGACCCGTCGGTCGAGGAGCGTGGACTTGAGACCCAGCTCATAGGCCTGCAGCGTCTCCGGCCGGAAGACTCCCTGCTGATTGCTGAACAATGGCCGTGCATTAATGCCGCCGCCGCGGAAACCCGTCGACCATTGCCCATAGGCCATCACCCCGGAGGTCAGATGATAATCGACCCCCGCCTTGTAATCCCAGTTCGCGCCCTTGAACTTGGAGTAGAGGCCATTGATGCCGACGAGCGAGGGGGGCACCAATCCGGTGTTGGCGTCGGTGCGGGAGAACAGATAGTCCTTCCGGTCGTCGGTGTAGCGGATTCCGAAGGTCAGGTTCAGCTTGTCGACGGGGTGCCACACCACATGGGCAAAGGCCGACTTATTCTCTGAATGAACGGGATCATTGTAAAGGAAATCCAGTCCTTGGCTGGGAAAATGTGTACGTCCGCTCTGGCGAGAATATCCCTTGAAATAGAACCCGCCGATCGTCCAATCGACATGCTTGTCGAAAAGACTGCCCGTGAGCCGCAGCTCCTCGCTAAACTGGTGATGCCGATAGAAGGTGTAGTTCGTTTGGTAGTCGAGCGGAGTCTGGTCGACATCGTCCCCAAACCCGCCGTGATAGGCGCGGTAGGCAGTAATCGACTTCAGCGACAGATTCTCTCCCAGCCGCCAATCGATCGTGACCGAGACTCCGCCGTCGGTGAAGTCATTGTGGGTAGGAACGCAGAATCCTTGCGAAGCGGGAATCGTGACGACCCCGGTAGGCGAAGCGTAAATGCCTCCGCTGCCGGCACAATAGGTGCCGTAACTCGTGTATCGCTTGGAGGTAACGAAACGATTATCGAACGGTGTCCCGTCAAGGAACGATACGCCGCCGAACGGCGGTGCCGCGAGCAGGATGGAGGCAGACGTCTCCGACTGGTCACGCGTGAAATCACCGATGATGTTCACTTCGACGGCATCGCTCGCGATGTAGCGGAGGGCGCCGCGCACCCCCTTGAAGTCCTTGCCGCCCTGCGTGCCAAGCTTGCAGCTTTTCTCCAAGCGAGCGCTCGCCGTCCCGGTGTTTGTTGCACAGGCATAATCGTACCGGGTCAGGTAGCCATCCTGATGTTGGGAACTGCCCGAGATCCGGGCGTAAAGCTTGTCATCGATGATCGTGAAGTTTGATCCGGCGCGCAAATCGACACGGTGGAACGAGCCGACTGTTCCTTCGACGAAAGCGTCCGGGTCATCCGATGGCTTGCGCGAGTAGAGCTTGACCGAGCCGCCGATCGAGTTCTTGCCCGACAGCGTGCCTTGCGGACCCCGCAATACCTCCACCCGGTCAAGGTCGAGCAACTGAAACGCTGAACCGAACGTGGTCGCATAGTAGACGTCGTCAATGTACATCCCGACGCCAGGCTCATAGGCGAAATTTGAGTCGAATTGGCCGACACCACGAATGTAGGTCTGCGCGGTCGCGCCGCCATGGACCGAGCCGCCCTGAACAATCGTGACATTGGGCGCCTGGGCGGAAACCTGCGTAATGTTGGTCTGGCCGCGCGCTTGCAAGAGCGCCCCGCCGACGGCGGTAATCGCGAGAGGCGTGTCTTGCACGCGCGTACTGCGGAACTGCGCCGTTACGATGATGTCCTGCGCATCCGCCGCCGAAATAGCGGCCGCCTCAGGAGCGCCGGACGATGTACTCGGTGGATTTGGCGGGGCCGATTGAGCCCAGGCAGGAGTCGCGGATACGACGCCGGCGACAAATAGCGGCAACGCCGCATAAGTGCTGCGTGTAACACGAGTATCGGATGGATTAAGCCTGGCCATTCGCCCCTCCCGTCAGAGCTTCGTTTGCCGCTCGTCTGTCGGTGGCCTTGGATTGAAGCCGAATAGCCGGTCCAGGACAAAACCAGACTTACAGCGTCTTGCCTTCCGCCCGCTTTAGTGCAGGTCGGCATTGAAACGGCTCTAGAGGTGGGAAACGGCAAAACCAGTGCAATCATCTTCTCCCGGGCGGAAGAATAGGCGCGGTGTCGCCTGCTTATCTGAAGGGTCATCGCCAACCCGAAATGTTGCGAGTTCAACAATAAGGAGCGCTAGGCCACGCACCGTCCCCAATGTACCATTCAATCGAAGGCCTGAGGCAAGATGGTCTTCCAACCAAAGGCCTCCAGGCGGATTATGTGCGGGTGGGTGCGGAGAGGCACGCAAATCGGATGCCGGGCTTGCCGAGATGGGGACGGCGCGGCAGCCGACCCGACAGGTCGGACATTTATCGGGTCAGCCGCGCCGACGCCATGACGAGACCGCTGCCTCCCGTCCTCACCGTCCCGAACCCAGATCCCAGCCGTTTCCTGCACCATAGTAAAGAGGGAGCATCACCGGCGCCTCGATCTCGTGGATCATGCCCCCGTGAATCTTGAAAATCTCGAGCCATTGGGTGGTGAAGGGCAATGGCGCAGGCAAGCGATCGAGCCCAGGATATCCGACCAGCTTTGACGGCCGAACATCTCCGTTCTGAATGAACATCGGGAAAGCGGCGACCAACCCTTTTTCGACGTCGACGACGATCGGGCGGCGAGGCTCTACTTTCTGCAGGTCGGCAAAGGCGCCCGAATCGATCTGCTCTCGGCAATTGCGAACCGTGATTCCGTTCATGAGGATGCGCATGCGCTGCTGCGCCTCAACCGGGACGTTGGCCGGAAGCATCAGGTTGAGAGGCGCCTTGTTGCCCGTGGTTCGCAACCCCATTTCATGCCGAACGCAGTCCGGCGCGAAATATGATCGGCTGCTATCCTCGCTGGTCAAGGCGTCAAAGTAGGAGTTGGCGATACGGACCATGTCGGCGCGCGTGTTACGCTCCGACGGCGGCACATCCTCGAGCAAAGGACGACGCGGCTCGACCAGGTTGGGCATGGCGAGAGGTTGAATGTTGTTGGCCAGCAGCTGCTCGATTTCGACAATGCGGTTGTTTCGCACTTTGAGCCGGACTGCCGTGAGGTAGGGTTGGCCGCCGATCTTTGCGACGATTCCTATCGCGATCTGCCCGGACTCGGGGTCGACAACGTCTATTCGAAACTTGCCCAGTGGAGCCGAGAGCCCGCGCCACAGCAGGCCTTGGCCGACCGGCAGCGCCTCGGTGTTCTCGGTCATGCGGACAGCTGGATCCAGGGGAAGCCTGGTCGTGTCCCTCGCGAGCGCCGCAGCGAAATAACGATCCGCGATCGAGACGAGGCACTGCCGGTCACAGCTGGTGCGCGGTGGGGGCAAAGGCGCCGCCGAAGGCGCCTCCACGAGCGAAGCGGCGGCTACACCAGCACTCGAAAGGCTCGCGATGGCCAATCCGGACGCCACGAGCGCGCGGGTCCCACCTGACCTCAAATAGCGCCAGCCGGAGTCACCGCAACCCGGAGCGGCTCGGGTCAGATCGACCACCGTACCGCCAACAATCTTGCCCGGGCGGGTCCGGCCATCGACCGTGAAGCGGCACAGTTTCATCGGATCACCCTCTCCATCCAGTCGCGGAGCGCGACCACGCGCCTCGCTCTCACTTTTTAATTGACTAATTCGTACAAAGATGACTGTCTAGAACAAACAAGTGAGCGGAGGGATGATGAATCCGGCAAAATCGACGCGACCGCCCCGCGGTAACCGGCAGCGTGAGCGCACGCGCATCGCGCGGCTGACAGCAGGACAATCCTTATTTGCGCGTCGCCCGGCGGAGAGTGTCTTGCGCGGCCTCGGCGTGCCCGGCGAGGACGCTGAGCGGCTTGGGAGATCCGCCGCATCGCAGCTGCTGGGCGGCAAATGATGGGCAGTTTGTCCAAGGCGTATGACGTCGCCTTCGTACGCTTCCGCGTGCCCGATCTGATGCTGATGCGGAAATTCCTGAAAGAATTCGGGATGCGGGAAGCCGCGCTCGAACGACAGCGCATCTTCATGCGCGGCTACGGCCCCAGCCCGTTCGTGCACGTGACGGAATATGGCGGGGAGCCAGCCTTCGCCGGTTTCGGCATCCACGTACCGCGCCTGGAAGAGCTCGAGCGCCTCGCGGCCCACGATGGCGTCGCAATCGAACCTCTCGACGCTCCCGGTGGCGGTGTCGTCGCCAGGCTCACCGACCCTGACGGCTTCATCGTGGAGGCGGTTTCCGCCCAGGAATCGGCCAAGCCGCTATCCTGCCCGCGCCATCAACCCTGGAACCAGGGGGGCCAATATCCACGCCAGGGTAGCATCCGCCGCGTCAAGCAAGGACCGTCACACGTCCAGCGGCTCGGCCATGTCGTGCTTGGCGTGTCCGACTTCCGACGGTCCGAGGCCTGGTACAAAACCCGCTTCGGCTTGGTGACCTCCGATGAGATCCAACCGGCGCCGGGCGTCGCGATCGGGGCTTTCATGCGCTGCGATCGCGGCGACCAGCCGTGCGACCATCACACGCTCTTTTTGCTCCAACGGCCCGCCCCTGCCGAATTCATGCATGCCGCGTTCGAAGTGACCGACCTCGACGATCTGATGGCCGGCCATGACTATCTCAAGCGGCACGATCGCACGCATTTGTGGGGCGTCGGCCGCCATTATCTCGGCAGCCAGGTGTTCGACTATTGGCGGGATCCCTGGGGTCACGAAATCGAACATTGGACCGACGGCGATCAGCTGGTGACGGCGGATGGCGGCGGGATCGGCGGCATTCCCGAGCTGATGGGAGTCCAATGGGGCATGCCCATGCCGCCGCTGCCCGGCGAGAGTCAGCCGGCATGAGCAACCAGCACGATTACGACCTGCTGGTGGTCGGGCTCGGCCCGGTCGGCGACGTCTTGACCGCGCTCGCGAGCCTTCGCGGTCTTTCGGTTCTGGCGATCGACAAGTCACCAACGCCGTTTCCCTTGCCGCGCGCTGCCGTGTTCGATCATGAGATCATGCGCATCTTCCAGGAGATCGGCGTCGCTGACCGCATCCTCCCTTCATGCAGGGTTCCGGATCGCTATCAGTTTCGCACCGCCTCAGGCGAGCTGTTGCTTGATTTCCCGGTGAAGCCGGTGGGGGTGTTCGGTTGGGCCGAAACCTACGCCTTGCACCAGCCGGCGGTCGAGACGGCGCTGCGCGAGCGACTTGCTGAACTCGGCGCCTCGATCGAACTTGGGACGAGCTTCGAAGCGCTCGACCAAGACGCCGAAGGCGTCACGGCGACGCTCCAGCGTGATGGCGAGCGACGCATCGTCCGTGCACGTTATCTTGTCGGGTGCGACGGATCGTGGAGCCCGGTCCGCGAGACGCTCGGCATCCGGCTCGACGATTATCGCTTCGACGAACCGTGGCTCGTGCTCGACACCATCTTTGAAGAGCCGGGGGATCTGCCGATCGTCTGCCAGCAGATCTGCGACCCGCAACGCCCCGTCACCTACATGGCGATGAGCGGGAAAAGGTTTCGCTGGGAGTTCATGTTGAAGCCCGGCGAAGTGCCCGAGGAGATGCTGGACGAGGCAATGATTCGGGAGCTGGTTGCGCCGTGGAATTGCGCGGATCGCATGCAGATCGAGCGCAAGGCGATATACCGGTTTCACGGCCTCGTTGCGGAAAAATGGCGTGATCGGCGCGTGCTGCTGGCAGGCGATGCCGCACATCAGATGCCCCCCTTCGCCGGGCAGGGCATGTGCTCCGGCATCCGCGACGCCGCCAACCTCGCCTGGAAGCTTGCGGCGATCACCCATGGCAGCGCTCCGGACGCGATCCTGGACACGTACCAGATCGAGCGCGAGCCACATGTCCGCGCGATCATCGAGACGGCGATCGCGATGGGCAAGGTGGTCTGCATGCTCGATCCCGACGCCGCCGCCCAGCGTGACCGTGACATGCTGGCACGCAAGGCCGCGGGCGCGCAGGATGTTTCGGTTGCCTATCCCGATCTTCGCGGCGGCCTGCTTTCGGAAACGCCGCTCGCCGGCTCATTGCTTCCCCAACCCCAGGCGCCGGACGGCCTGCGTTTCGACACACTGCTGAACGGGGCGCCTGTCCTGATCGGCCACGATCTGCCCCTTTCTGCCGATCGTGAGGTGCAATTCCTGGATCTCTCGAGCGCAGCCCTCGCCCCGTTCCGTTCCACGCTTGAAGGCTGGTTAGCCGATGCAGGCGCGGATGCTGCCCTGATCCGCCCCGATCGTCACGTCTTCGCGACGGGCCGGGCGCATGAACTTTTGGAGCTTTGGGACCGCGCACTCGCGCAACCGGACGGAGCTTAGGCCGAGGCCGACGAAGAACGGCCGCTTGGGAGGGAAAATGCAACAATTGAAATTTGGCGCCGCGCTACTCGCCGTTCTCGCCGCGCCACCCGTGCGAGCACAGGACGCGGCATCTGGCACTGCCGCGACACAGGCAGGCACGCCAAGCGCCGGCATCGCCGACATCGTCGTTACGGCGCAGCGGCGTCAGGAGAACCTCCAGCGCGCAGCCGTCGCGGTAACGGCGATCGACGGCACCGCGCTCGCCAATTCCGGAGTGGCGCAGCCGCAGGACCTTTCGAAGCTGGTGCCGGCGCTCAAGCTTTCCACCAGCGGGGCCGGCAGCGTCCAGGTAACCATCCGAGGTGTCGGCAATTTTGCCGGCAATCCCTACGCAGAGCCTGCGGTCGCGATGAACCTCGACGGGGTTTACCTCGCTCGATCGAGCGGGCCCAATGGCTTGTTCTACGATCTGGCCCGGGTTGAGGTGCTGAAGGGACCACAGGGCACAATCTATGGCCGCAACGCGACAGCGGGCGCGATCAACATAATCACACGAAAACCCGACGATCAACTCTCTGCCGAGGGCCAGCTGACCGTCGGCAATTACGGCCTCGTTCGGGGCGAGCTGGCGCTGAATGCGCCGCTGAGCAACGACGCCGCAATTCGGGTGTCGGGCGTCCTGACCCGCCGCGACGGCTATCTGAGTGACGGCTATCTCGACGACAAGAGCGAGGCCGTTCGTGGACAGCTCAAGGTAAAGCCGACCGGCAAAGTGTCGATCCTTCTGTCGGCGGATTATGCCCATATAGGTGGCAAGGGCGGCGGCGGCGTCATTTCGCCGTTTCTCGACCCGGACCACCCCTATCTCGGCGCGTCGAAAGACGGCTCGAACGCTATTTTGACCGGCGCCTCGCTCGCCATTTCAGGCGGCGCCAACCCCAATCTTCTGCCGAAGTTCCGCGATGACGGCTTCACGGCCCTCAAGAATTGGGGCGCGTCCGCGGTGGTCGACTGGGATCTCGGCAGCGCGACGCTGACCTTTATCCCGGCCTATCGCCACAACATCGCTGATTATCTGCACTATGCCGCCGGCTTCCCGGTAAGCGCGCACGAGAATTCGCGGGCGACCTCCCTGGAATCACGCCTGGCCTCAAGCGGAAACGGGCCACTCAAATGGCTGATTGGCGGCTATTTCTTCAACGAGGACCTCGATTTTGATCTGTTCGCCAACCAGGGCGTATCGTTCAATCGCACGATCCCAACCCTCAACACCGAAAGTATTGCGGCCTTTGGCCAGCTGACCTATGCCGTCGCCCAAGGCTTCCGGCTGACGGGAGGCCTGCGCTATACCGACGAGCACAAGTCGCAAACCGGACGCAATGGCGGGCCTCCTCCGTCCCTCCCCACAGGGTTCCCCGGTTCTGCGGCGCAATTCTACCAGCTCGCCTGCGCACCGTACGACGCCGCGAGCGGCACCTGCTACGCGGCGCTGGACGGAAGGCTCAAGCAGAATAAGCTGACATGGAAGGCGGGCGCGGAGTTCGACGCCGGCGCGCGGTCCTTGATATATGCAAATGTCGCGACAGGCTTCAAAGCAGGCGGCTTTTTCGGATCGCTCGCGCCCAACACCTACCGGCCAGAAACCATCTTAGCCTATACGCTCGGATCGAAGAACCGCTTCGCCGACAATCGGCTTCAGCTCAACTTGGAAGCCTTTTACTGGCGCTACAAGGACAAGCAGGTCACGCATCTGGGGCCGATCCTGCCGGGGGGCTTCAACCTCATCACCGAGAATGCCGGCAGTGCCGACATCTATGGCGCGGAGGTTGAGCTTCTTTGGCAACCGAGCACGATGGATCGGTTGAGCGCTACCGCCCAATATCTCCACACCGAATATGGCAGCTTCCTTTATCGGCAGACCACGGTGACGGGGCCGCCTGTGACAGCATGTCCGACGACGCCGGTGGTGGGCTCGCCCACAGTAACAGTCGATTGCTCGGAGCGTCCCCTCTCACAGTCGCCCAGATGGACGCTGAACGCCTCCTATACGCGCGGTTTCGATCTCGGAGGTGCGCGGATCGACGCGCAGATCGGAACGCAGATCCAAAGCGCATACTGGGTCGGGGATGAATATCTGGCTGGTGAGCGGCAGGGCGCATCGATGGTCTCGAACGCAAGCCTTACGTGGCGTGCCCCGGGCGGTCGTTTCACCGCAAGCGCCTTCGTCGACAATATCGAAAACCGTGCGGTCAGATCGAGTTCCTTCGCGCAGCCTGTGATCGGCGTGCCGATCGTGACCCTGCGCCCGCCCCGGACCTTCGGCGTCCGGCTCGGTTTCGCCTTCCGCTGAGATCAAAGGAGACAGTGACGATGAGCTTCATGCCCAATCCAGGCTCCCGATATCGGATGCCAATCATGTTCGGACCTGCGCCCGGACCAAGGCAGCATCCCGACGGGCGCATGTGGACCGCCGAGGAAGCCGGGCGGATGAATGCGCAGTGGCTCAATGTCGGCTACCGAACCGATCCCGCCAAGCTGGAAAAGCTGCTCCCGCCCGGTTTCTCGCTGCGCGGCGAGCCCATCGTTTCGGTGAGCTGCGCGTGGTTCAAAAACCTCTATTGGCTCGCCGGCCGCGGGTACGGCATCCTTTCCGTCGATTTTCCGGTGACCTATCAGGGCAAGACGGAACGGATCGACGGCGCCCTGTGCCCCGTGATCTGGGAAGGCTCACCCGACGCCATCATGACTGGACGCGAGGAACTCGGCTTCCCCAAGATGTTCGCGCGGTTCAGCGAGATCGACTGGAATGAAGCGGAGGGTCGCGCGACCTGCGACGCTGCCTGGTTCGACGACGTCTTCTTCGACATCAGCCTGACGGAGCTGGTCGAGGAGGCCCATCCGCGCAAGGCGCTCCCGGGATCGAATGGCGGCGCGCAGATGTATTACAAATATATGCCGCGCACGAGCCCCGGCGGGCAAGCCGGCGCCGATCTCGCTTACGTCACCACCGCCGCCGCACCCGCAGGCAGCGGCGGTTCGGCTTCCAATGTCAATTTCGACGAGTTCGAGTTCCGTCGCTGGACTGGCAACGGGCGCCTGGCCTGGCATCGGGCCACATTCGAGCAACTGCCTTTGTCATTCCATGTCGTCAACGGAATGGCCGACCTCGACATAATCGAGTTCGTCAGTGCCGAGATGGTGCAATTCTCGGGGCCGGGGATCGGCATCTCGATGAACACGCAGCGCATCGTTGAGCCCGCGTGATCGGTGCGCAAACGCGGCATTCAGAGGCCGGGCCAGGAATAGCTCGCGTCGGGCCTGAACGGAGGCGAAGATCATGACTGTCCGTCGCTCGCTCCAGCCGCTCTCGGGCCCAGGCGGGCATGTCAGCCGATTCCACCGTGCGGCGCGGGAGGTCGCCTGATGTCACCGGAGGAGATACGCGCGGCGGCAAATCGTCTCCGCGGCCTGCAGCAAAAAGCCTCACTGGCGGTCGATCGACGCGATGAGGAATGGCAACGCGCCCTGGTGTCGCTTCGCCGCGAAATCGCGAGCGGGATCGCCGACTTGTCGGCAGCGACCCGGAAATTGTCACCCCCGGAGGAGGCCCGCCCCGAGATCACCGCGCTCGACCAGCACGTGAGCGCCCTACGGCGCGCGTTGGCGTTGCATCAGGCCTCGTGGCCGGCAGTGTTGGTCGATCCGCGACAGCCCGACTTCAAAGCATCGGTCGCAAAGGTTCGCGGCGCCTATGACGACCTGTTCGCATGCCTCGACCTGCTCGAGCGCAAGCTGGCCATGCCCCCCGGAGCGGATGCCGGTCAGAGGGATTGACGCCGGTCGCTTGGATCCCCGGCTGGGCCTTGACCATCACTCATCGGCGATCGGCTGATGATCGATCACCTCGAGTCCGAAGGCATCCAGCCCCCGCATCGGCCGGGTCGGATTGTTGGTCAGCAGGATCATTTTCCCGACGTGGAGGTGCGCCAAAATTTGGGCCCCGATGCCGTAGCTGCGCTCATCCATGCCGGAGAAATGACCCGCCAGGGTCATCTCAAGACTGCTTTCGGGCGGCGGCACGATCAGCAGGATCAGACCCGCACCAGCCTTGCCGATCTGTGCCATGGCGCGCTGCAATACCCGGTTGCGCGGCCCCGGCTGACCGAGCATGTCGGAAAAGAGCGAGGCGGCATGCACCCGAACCAGTGCCGGCCGGTCCGGTTCGATCTCGCCCTTTTTCAGAACCAGGCTGATCTCGCCGCTGACCGTGTTGCGGTAATTGAGCAGTTCCCAGTCTCCGCCATAATCGGAGGTGAACTGCGCGCGGTCGATACAGGCGACGAGATGGTCGTTGCGAAAGCGATAGGCGATGAGGTCCCGGATGGTGCCGATCTTCAGCGCGTGGCGATCCGCGAAGGCGACCAGGTCGGGCAGGCGGGCCATCGTGCCATCGTCGTTCATGATCTCGCAGATCACGCCCGACGGGTTGAGCCCCGCGAGCCGGGCGATGTCGACAGCGGCTTCGGTATGGCCCGCGCGTACCAACACGCCTCCATCGCGCGCGGCGAGCGGGAAGACGTGGCCGGGGCTTACGAGATCGTCAGCCCCCCGCGCGGCGTCGATCGCGGTCAGGATCGTGCGGCAACGATCGGCCGCCGAGATGCCCGTGGTTATACCGGTGCGCGCCTCGATCGAGACCGTGAACGCCGTTTCGTTGCGGCACCCGTTCGTCCGTGACATCGGCGCAAGCCCGAGTTGATCGACCCGGGCACGGTCAAGTGCCAGGCAGATCAGACCCCGGCCATGGCTGGCCATGAAATTGATCGCGGTCGGCGTCGCCATCTGGGCGGGGATCACCAGGTCGCCTTCATTCTCCCGATCCTCGTCATCGACGAGAATGAACATCCGCCCGTTGCGGGCCTCCTCCAAAATCTCTTCGATGCTCGCGATCATGGCAGTCTCGCGCTTGCGGGGAAGATATCGAACGGGTGCGATACGCCCGGCAAAGCCCCGCGCAGTGGAGACCTTTCCGGGCGCGCGCGGGCGCCAAGCCACTCGCAGGACGCGGCGAGTGGCGCCCCGACATTTGTCGTTGTCGTCAGCGGTCCGGCGCCGGCCACCTGCCGTCCCCGACTGATCAAGCAGCTTCGAGCGTCGGCACCGCACCGAAGGAAGGATCCGCTGCCCAGCTCTTGACCTCGCGCAGGCATTGGTTCGCGAACAAGGTCATGTTCGAGACCGCGATGTCGCGGGGCATCCCGCCGAAATGGAAATGCGGGAAGAATCCCTGCAGTCCGATCGAGCTGTTGATCTCGTGGAGCTGATCGAGCACCTCGCGAGGTGTACCGGCGGGCATGGCTTTGCCCATGTTATCCGCCATCTCCTCGAGCTTGGCGGGATCGACTTTCATCCGACGATAAAATTCGTTGCCCTTGCTGGTCCCGAAATCGTCCTCCGCCATGCCATAATTGTGCACGGCCGCCTTGAAATTGACCCTGTGATATTGCGCCGAGAGCAGCTTCGCGCGCTCGCTGCTTTCATCGACGAAGATCGTTCCCGAAAGAAGCGGCGCGGGGCGATGGCGGCCTTGCTGAACGTCCGCCCAAACCTGCTCGTACGTGTCGAAATCGACGCCGAGATTGGACCGTGGCTCGGGATTGATGATGAGCACCCCGATACCGAGTTCGGCAACCGTGCGAACCGACTCCGGCGACCCCGCGGAACCGAAGATACGCCCTTCGAAGGATTTGAACGGACGCGGTCGAAGTTCGCGGCGCGGCTGCTTGGTAATCTCCCCTCCTTCGATCACGCCCGCGTCGAGAGCGCGGATGATCAGCTCCGCATGCTCGCGGAAGAGTTGACGCGTCTGGTTGATGTCGACCCGCAGGCCTTCATATTCCATTTTCCCTAGGCCACGGCCGAAGCCCAGCAGCAGCCGACCTCCGGTAATATTGTCGAGCCAGAGCGCCTGCTCGGCGACGCGGACCGGATCGTGCCAGGGCAGCACGATCACCTGCGTGCCGAGCCAGGCGCGCTTCAGCTTCCCGGCCAAATAAGCGAGCGTCTGAAGGGGTGCCGGCGAAATCGAATAATTCGAAAAATGATGCTCGGTCACCCAGACGGAATCGAATCCGAGCTCCTCGGCCAGCAGCGTCATGTCGAGATCCTGCTTCAGGAATTCCGCATCGTTGAGGTCCGGTCCTGACTGGTGCTGGAATCCGGTCGCATAGCCGACGTGCATCACATTTCTCCCGCAACTGAGTTGGCGGCAAAGCTCAACTAACGTGCGCAAAATGTCAATAGACGACATTTCGTGTCTTTTTTCAATTCAAGCATCTGGTTTGGATGAGGGCGTGCGGCGATCCGTTTTCGGAACGTTTGGAGAGGATAATGAGATGACGCAGGCCTTCCCGCCCATCATGTCGATCGGCATCGATGAGCCCTCGCGGTTTGAAGGCGAGGTGTTCGACCTCGAGGTCATCGAAGGTGCGATTCCCTCCGAGCTCGACGGCCTGTTCATCCAGGCGGTTCCGGAGCATCAGTTTCCGCCTCACACGCCCACCATCTCGATGATGGACGCGAGTGCCGGCGGAGACGGGCTCGCGCGTGCCATCCGCTTCAAGAACGGCCATGCGGATTTCCTGACGCGTTACGTAAGGACCGACCGATATGTGGCGGAGCGCGCCGCGCGCCGCTCCTTGTTCGGCCACTATCGCAACCCATTTTCCGATGATGCGACCGTTGCGGGTGTCGACCGCACCACCGCCAACACCGCGATCTATTTCCACGCGGGCAGGCTTCTCGCCAGCAAGGAGGACGGTCTGCCCTATGAGATCGATCCGGCCAACTTGCAGACGCTCGGCAAGTGGACGGCGGGCGGCGCCATCACCAGCAAGACGCTGACGGCGCATCCCAAATTCGACCCGAAAAGCGGCGAAATGGTCGCATTCGGCTATGCCGCCAAGGGCGAGTGCACGCGCGACATCGCTTATTACGTGATCGACCGCGACGGGAAGGTGATCCATGAGGCGTGGTTCGAAGCCCCCGTCGCGGCCATGATCCACGATTGTGCGGCGACCGACGATTATACCGTCTTCCCGATCATGCCGCTGACCAGCGACACGGAGCGACTGAAGCAAGGCGGACTGCATTTCCAGTTCGATCCGGAGATGCCGCAATATTTCGGGGTGATCCCGCGCTACGGCCGGTCCGATGATGTCCGCTGGTTCGAAGCGCCGCGCGGTTTTCCTGGCCACACGGTCAATGCCTTCCAGGTCGAAGGAAAGATCGTCTTCGACGTGCTCGAGGCCAATGGGAACGGCTTCGGACCGATGTTCCCGGACAAGGATGGCAATTTCCCGCCGATGGGGAGCCTGACGACCAAGCTGGTCAGGTGGACGATCGACTATCATGCCAATTCGCTGGAGCTCACCCAGCGCGAAGAGATTGCGCGCGTGACGGGAGAAGGTCCGCATATCGACGAGCGCTTCGCGTTGCGGGACTACCGTTATGCGTGGATCCCCGGTCTGGATGCGACGCAGGTCCCGCGCGACCAATCGGGGCGGCCGTTGCCGGTGATGTTCAACACCCTGACGCGGTTGGACATTGCGACGGGCGAGACGGTGCAATGGTTCGCCGGCGAGACCGCGACCCTGCAGGATCCGGTCTATACGCCACGATCGCCGGATGCGCCGGAAGGCGAAGGCTATCTGATCTCGATCGTGAACCACGTGTTCGAGAAGCGCAGCGAGGTGGTGATCCTCGATGCCGCCAATCTCCCGGCCGGTCCGATCGCGCGTATCCGCATCCCGGTCCGGTTGCGCACCGGGATTCATGCCACGTGGATCGACGGAGCGCGTCTCGATGCTGCCGCAAACAACTGAGGAAATTCAGGTCATGGCCGACACTGTCCGATTGGAAAAGAACAAGGAGCTGGTTCGCCGGTTCATGGAATTGCTGATCGATCCGGCCACCGCCGACGAAGGCGGCGCCCTGGCGACGGATACCTATATCCAGCACAACCCCAATATCGCGTCCGGACGTCAGGCGATCGTGGACTGGACCAAGACCGACCAGGCCGAACGCGCACGAACCGGCATGCGCCCGGTGGGAGAACCGTTCCTCGTGGCCGAGGGCGACCGCGTCGTGATGATGTTGAAGCGCGAGGTTCCGCATCCCACCAAGCCGGGCGAATTCTACACGTCCTACTGGTTCGACATGTGGCGGATCGAGGATGGCAAGCTCGCCGAACACTGGGACGGTGCGCCGCTCGAAGCGTGAAGGGGGACGGACCGTGGATCTTCAATTAGCGGGGCGGACCGCGCTCGTTACCGGCAGCAGTTCGGGCATCGGTGAAGCGACCGCGCGATTTCTCGCGCGGGAAGGCGCCCAGGTCGTCGTCCATGGCCGCGATGCCGCCCGGACCAACGCGGTGGCGGACGAGATTCGCGCGTCGGGCGGCAAGGCGGCCGCCGTGACGGGTGACCTGATCGAACAGGCTGAACTCGAACAGGTCGTCGCCAAGATCGAGCAAGCGGTCGGCGGAGTCGACATCCTGGTCAACAATGCCGGCGGCCGTGTCGGCGGCTGGAGCCGCACGGGGTGGCATGGTGTGTCGCGCGAAAATTGGCTCGCGACCTACAAGCTGAACGTCGTCGCGACCGCGATGCTGATCGACCGCCTCGTCCCGGGCATGAAGACGCGGGGTTGGGGGCGTACAATCCAGATATCGAGCTGCGTCGCCATCCAGCAGCCGCCGCATTTCGCCGATTATCAGGCGGCCAAGGCGGCTGAAATGAACATGTCGCGCAGTCTGGCGCACGCGCTGTCCGGCAGTGGCGTCACGTCCAATTGCGTGAGCGCGGGCATCATCCTGACCCCGGGCTCGGAAAATGAGATTGCGGGCATCGCGCGCGAGGTCGGCATCGGGGAAGACTGGCGGCCGCACGAAGCCAAGCTCGCCCTCGAAATCCTGCGGC
>Ga0207647_10000929_pt1 | contig 22603 bp, 23 predicted proteins | sample KBSCornC2_FD_184295 | JGI IMG/M metagenome (GOLD analysis project Ga0207647, IMG submission 184295) | Corn rhizosphere microbial communities from Kellogg Biological Station, Michigan, USA - C2 (SPAdes) (version 2) | ecosystem: Host-associated > Plants > Roots > Rhizosphere ... | reverse complement strand
GCAGCCAGCCGATGAAACGAGGGCCGATAAGCAGGCCCAGAAACAGGGACGTCAGCGCCGCCGCCCCCGCGCGGAATGTGATGTAACGGATCAGGTTGAGGACGTGGGGGAAGCCGAGATGTTCGGCCAAAAGGTACAACATAAGCGCTTATCCCCCGGCCAGAGCGTCGACGACGCCGGCGAGTCCAACCGAATTCGATCCCTTGACGAGAACCGCATCGCCGGGGGCGATCAGGCCGAGGGCCCGATCCGCAGCGGCAGCGGCGTCGGGCACATGGACGAACTCGACCTTTCCCTCAAGAGCGTCCGCCAAAGGTTTCATCGCCGTACCGACGAGCAGTGCCAGATCGACGCCCGCCGCCTGAATGGGTTCGGCCAGCGCCGCATGCTGGCGTTCCTCCTCCGGGCCGAGTTCGCGCATCGCGCCGAGGATAGCAATTTTGCGGCCCTTCTCCTGGCCCAGCATCGCAAGGGTCGCACGCATCGAGGCGGGGTTGGCATTATAGGCTTCGTCGATCAGCAGCGCGTCGCCTTGGGCGAGGTGGATAGCGATACGACGACCGCGACCGGGGAGCCCGGCCATGTCGGCGAGCGCCAGGCCGGCGGCGGCGACATCCCCGCCGGCCGCTTCGACCACGGCCAGTACGGCGAGTGCGTTGGTGATCCAATGTTCCCCGGGCGGGCCGACAGTGAAGCTCAGCTCCGAATTGCGCAGCCTCGCCTGGACGAAGGTGCCCTTGGGCCCCGGCATGCCTTCGCGGGCGTGGACGTCGGCGCGCGGATCGCGGCCGAAAGTGACGATCTGCCCGGCATAGGCCATTGCCGCCGCCATCAGCCGCTCGCGATGCGGACTATCATAAGGAATAACCGCCGTACCGCCGGGTTCCAGCCCGCGGAAGATCTCGCCCTTGGCATCGGCGATCGCGCTTTCATCCTTGAAGAAGGCACCGTGCGCGAGCGCGACCGTGGTCACCAGCGCGACATGCGGGCGGACCAGGCGCGTGAGCGCCGCCAGCTCGCCCGCATGGTTCATGCCCATTTCGAACACCCCGAAACGCGTGTCGCGCGGCATGCGGGCCAGGCTCAGGGGAACGCCGACATGATTGTTGTAGCTCTTCAGCGAGCGATGCGCCTTGCCCGGGGCGGCGCGATCGAAGGCGGCGTAGAGCGCTTCCTTGACGCTCGTCTTGCCGACCGAACCGGTCACGCCGATCACCTTGGCCTTGGTTCTCTGGCGCGAGGCGATGCCCAATAGGTCGAGCGCGCTGGTCGTATTGGCGACCAGGATATGCGGACCCGGAACCGGCTGGGAGACGAGGACGCCGGCGGCGCCTTGCGCCAGCGCCTGTTCGACGAAGCGATGCCCGTCGGTGCTCTCGCCCTTCAAGGCGATGAACAGGTCGCCCGGCCCGACCTCCCGCGAGTCGAATGCGACGCCTGACACGTCGAATTGGTCCGATGCCCGCCCCTGTGTCGCGAGGGCGATTTCGCTGGAGGACCAGAGGGCGCTCATGAAAGCCCCTCCCGCGTGCGGGAGGGGTTTGGGGAGGGCTTGCCACAAGCTGGATTTCTACGCGCTGCGCGGGAGTCTTCCCTTCCCCGACCCCTCCCGCAGACGGGAGGCGAGATGATGGCCCGGCTCATCCCGCGCATTCCCGTGCGACCTGGACGTCGTCAAAGGGCAGAATACGGTCGCCAACGATCTGGCCCTGTTCATGGCCCTTGCCGGCGAGCAGCACGATGTCGTTCGCTCCCGCTTCGGCGATCGCGGCGGCGATGGCCTCGCGACGGCCACCTATCTCGGTCGCACCCGGCGCGCCGGCCAGCACCTCGCGACGAATGAAGCCGGGATCTTCGGAGCGTGGATTGTCGTCGGTGACGATGACATGATCGGCAAGACGCGACGCCGCTTCACCCATCAACGGGCGTTTGCCGCGATCGCGATCGCCGCCTGCACCGAAGACCACGATCAGGCGACCGGCGGTATGCGGGCGCAGCGCATTGATCGCCGCTTCAAGGCCGTCGGGCGTATGCGCATAATCGACGTAGATGGGCGCACCAGCGCGGCTGATCGCGGCGCGTTCGAGCCGCCCGCGGACGGGCTGCACGCGTGCGAGACGGCCGAAGATATCGGCCAGGTCGCCGCCGGTCGCATAGACCAAACCTGCGGCGGTGAGCGCATTGGCCGCCTGATAGGCCCCGATCAGGGGCAGCTTGATCTGATGGATCTTGCCTTCGGCCTCCACCTTAAGCGTCTGGCCGAGCTGGGTCGGCTGGCGTTCGACCAGTTTGAGCGTGTCGCCCTTCTCGCCCAGCGTGATCAGGCGCAGGCGGCGTTCGGAGGCAATCTCCGCCACACGGGTCGAGGCGGGATCGTCCATCCACACCACCGCCGCACCACCGGGTTCGACCACTTCGCTGAACAGGCGGAGCTTGGCCTCGAGATAGGCCTCCATCGTTCCGTGATAGTCGAGATGGTCGCGGCTAAGATTGGTGAAGGCGCCCGCCTGCACCGGCAGACCCTCGGTTCGAAACTGGGCCAGCCCATGGCTGGATGCCTCGAACGCAACATGCGTCACGCCTTCGCGCTGCAAGCCCGCCACGTTGGAGAGGAAGGTAACGATGTCCGGTGTGGTAAGGCCGGTCGAGACACTGTCATCCGCGGTGGTGACGCCGAGCGTGCCGATCGACGCCGCATGATGTCCGTCCATCCGCCACAATTGGCGCGTCAGCTCGACAGTGGAGGTCTTACCGTTGGTGCCGGTGACCGCCACCACCGTCTCCGGGAAAGGCGCGAAGAATTTGGCGGCCGCCCGCGCGAAAGCACGGCGCGGTTCGGCGTCGGCAATGTGGACCGCGCCCTCGACCATCGCCTCCGGCCGCGCGAACACCGCCACCGCGCCCGCAGCGACCGCATTGGGAATGTAATCCTCACCATTGGCCTGGACCCCGCGGAAGGCGCCGAAGACGGTTCCGGGCGCTACTTTCCTGCTGTCGATCGCGAAGCCGGTGATGCGGGTATCCGCGCCCTTCACTGTTTCGCCGATAAGCTCACTCAACCACATTCTTGGACGGATCTTTCTTCTCGAGGATCAGCGGCATCAGGTCCGACACGTCGATGTCGCGCGTCAGATCCGGCTGGATCCCGAGCAACGGTCCGATCCGCGCGATGATCCGCTTCGCAAGCGGCGCAGTCATCCAGCCCGCCGTTTTGAACCCGTAGGATTCCTTGGTAGGCCGCGCATCGTCCAGCACGACCAGCGTCACATAGCGCGGTTCGTCCATTGGGAACACACCCGCAAAAACCGTAATATTGGCATTGCGGTCATATCCGCCGAACTGGTTGACCTTCTCTGCCGTGCCTGTCTTGCCGCCCACACGAAGACCGGGCGCGCCGGCGTTGGTGCCAGTACCCTGCAGCACGACCAGCCGCATAAGCTGGCGCATGCGCGCGCTGGTCGCTTCGGAAACAATGCGCTGGCCTGGCACCGCTTGACCCGGCTGATGCTTGAGCAGCGTCACGGGGTGCATCACGCCGCCGTTGGCGAGTGCGGCGAAGGCACGGGCAAGATGCAGCGGCGTCACGGCAATGCCATGGCCATAGGCCGTCGTCATGACCGTGGTCTGCGCCCAATAGGACGGATATTGCGGCTGGCCGCGCTCGCGCAGCTGAATGCTGGTGCGCTGATTAAGCCCAAGCCGCTTGAAGAAGGCGTCGATCCGCGGCGCCCCCAGCTCCTGCGCGATCTGCGCGGTGCCGATATTGGAGGAGAAGGTCATCACCTCGGGCGTGGTGATCCAGCGCTTCTTGGGCTCGTCGTCCTTGATGCGGTAACGGCCGATCTGGATCGGATGGGTCACGTCATATTGCTTCGAGAAATCGGTGATGACGCCATGTTCGATCGCATTGGCGAAGGTGAGCATCTTGAAGGTCGAACCAAGCTCATAGACCGCCTGTGTCGCCTTGTTGATCATCACCCTCTGATCGGTCGGATCGACATCCTTGAACGGCGCATTGGGATTGATGTCGGGCAGTGAGGCCATGGCGAGCACCTCGCCCGTATTGACGTCGAGCACGATACCCGCGCCGCCCTTGGCCTGGGTTTCGATCATGCGCCGCTGGATTTCATTCTCGACCGCGGCCTGGACCCGCGTGTCGATCGATAGCTGGATCGGCTTGCCGGCCTTCAGTTGGTCGTCGAAATAGCGCTCGACGCCGATGCCGGTGATCCCGCTATGGCCATGTCCGTCCTCGACCTCCTGCGAATAGCCGAGCAGATGGCCCGCCATTGCACCCTGCGGGAACAGGCGATGGGATTCGCTCAGCAGCAGCATGCCCGGCTCGCCGAGCGCATGGACCGCGGCGGCCAGCTCGGGCGGAGCCGGTTGGCGGAGATACATGAACTTGCGTTTGCCGAAGAGGATGCGGCGATAATCGTCGATAGAACGCTCGGGCATGAGCTGGTTGAGCTTCGCCGCCAGGGCGTTTTTGTCACCCAGAATCTTCTGCGGGTTGACCGCCACCGCCCACAATTTGATCGTCGTCGCGAGCGGCTGACCATTGCGGTCGACAATCTCGCCGCGTTGGGCGGCAATCGCGCCGCCACTGCGCGCATCCGGGCCACCAAAGAGGCAGAGCTGCACCAGCCGTAAAGCAATCAGCACCGAGATCAGCATGAACAGCAGCATCAGGCCCATCAGCCTCTGCTGGGCCACGCCGAGCATATTGCCGGGCCCTACGACGTCGCGCAGCTCAACCCGCTCGGCTTTGTCGATGCGAAGTGCGGCGGGCGCGTTCACCGCGCCGCCTTGGAGCCCCGCGCCTCGCGGGCCGCGAGTGCGCCGATGTCGGCAGGCAGGAGCGACTTCGGCAAGGGATCGCGCGCAGCCAGCCGGATCGGCTCGGCTTCCGGCTTGTGCTTGGGCTTGTCGGCCACCTTCTTATCAGCGGCTTTTTTCGCCGACGGCGCCACGTCGAAACCCGCGGGGAGAAGTTTGGCGGGAGGCGGCGCCTTGATTACCTCAAGTGAAGCCTTCTGCAGAGACGGTGCAGGCAGCGGCGCTCCGCCTTGCATGTCGCCTAACCGACTAGGCGCGGGACGAACGTAGGAAGCGGTGCGCAGCATGGATTGGGCGGGCGCCGCTTCAGGCAGCGGCGCCGGAGCGACAGTGACCGTGGCCGCCGGAAGCGACTGCCGCGCCTGCGGCAGAGCAGGGTGATAGGCAACGTTGGTGGGCGAGCCCTGCTGCGCGGCAATCGTCGGGTCAAGCTGCAACGCCGGCTGATCGCGATGGCCATACAGGCTGGCAAGCTGAACGCCGTTGGCGACGAACTGGGCCGGGCGCGGCGCCTGCAGCGCCAGCACCTGACGGTTCCAGCTTTCGAGCTGACCCATGCGTGCGCGCACGCCGATCTCGGTCTGCAGCTTGGCGATATCGTCATGGGTGGCGGCGATCTGCCGATCGACCTTTTCCAGGCTGGCGCGCTCGGTCGCGACCGACTGAGACACAAGATAGCAGACCAGGGCCGCACCGGCGACGCTGGCTACCTGACACACCGCGCTGAGACGCGTCGCGATGATCATGACACTCGACCTTTCATAACCCAGGGACTGGCTGCGGTGCGCCGGGCGACGCGCAACGTGGCGGAACGCGAACGAGGATTGCGGGCCAGCTCGGCCTCGCTTGCACGGACCGGCTTGGCGACGGCTTCGAAGCTGGGCGCGCGCGCCTGAAGCTCGGGCAGGTGACGCGAGCCCGCAGGCGCGCTGCTGCGCTCCTTCAGGAAGCGCTTCACAATCCGATCCTCCAGGCTGTGGAAGGACACGACCGCGAGGCGGCCGCCAGGAGCCAGCGCCTTCTCGGCTGCGGCAAGGCCGTCTTCGAGCTCACCGAGCTCGCGGTTCACATGGATGCGGATCGCCTGGAAAGTGCGGGTGGCAGGATCCTTCTTGTCATGCTCGCGATAGCCAAGCGCGCGACGGACTATCGCCGCCAACTCGGACGTCCGCGTGATCGGCCGCGCCGCGACGATTGCGCGGGCGACCCGACGCGATTGGCGCTCCTCACCGAGATGGAACAGCACATCGGCAATCTCGGCCTCGTCCGCATTATTGACGAAGTCGGCCGCGCTCATGCCCGATTGGCCCATGCGCATGTCGAGCGGACCGTCAGCCTGGAAAGAGAAGCCGCGCTCGGCGCGGTCGAGCTGCATCGAGGAAACGCCGACATCGAGCGTGACACCATCGACATGGGGAATCCCGCGCTCGTCGAGCGCCTCGCCCATATGCGAATAGACGTCGGGCACCAGCTCGAGCCTGCCGCCGCTCTCCGCGACCAATGCCTGGCCTTCGGCGATTGCGTCAGGGTCGCGGTCGAAGGCGATGACGTTCGCGCCCGCGGCGAGCAAGGCACGCGTATAACCGCCTGCGCCGAACGTACCGTCGACATGCGTTTCACCGGGCTGGGGCGCCAGACCGGCCATCACCTCGTCGAGCAGGACAGGGATATGGGGGGAAGCGGTCATGCCCCACCCCGCTCTTCGAGATAGAAATCGAGCATCTCGAGCACGACCGGGTTGTCGGCAAAGCCGATACGGGCGTTTTCCGGGCTCCAGATCTCGAAATAATCCTCCATGCCCACGAAGAAGGCGAGATCGCCGATCTTGCCGAGCTTGCGGAGAATGGGAGACAGCACCATGCGGCCGGCGCTGTCGAAGGCAACGGGCGTGAGGGCGGTCAGCTCGTTGCGGCGAACGCCCTCATGGGCTTCGCGGCGCGCGGCGGCCGGCAGGTCGGCCACGCTCTCGCGCAATTCGGTGGAAAGATCGCGCAGGCCGACGGGATCGAAGGCTCGCAGTCGATCGCGCTTGGGATGGGGCGCGATCATCAATTCCTTTTCGGGCTCCTTGCCGCCGTCTTCTTTCGCGCGGCGCTCGACTTGGGTCCGGAAGGCAGCCGGCACCGACACGCGGCCCTTTGCATCGACCGCGTTCAGCGCATGCCCAACAAAGAAGGTCTCCCTTGCCACCCGGTCGCTTCCACCCTGCCTCCGCGGGGATGACGCGCCCCGTCCCCCCGTCGGCCGGCGATGGATGGCATGGGTTCACGCCCCTCCTTCGCCGGATAATCGTGGATTAGCATGGGTAGAGTATGGTTTTCAATGCCATTCTATGGGTTAGACTGTGTATTCCGTGGCAAAGCGCTTGAGGACCATTCGCGCAGAATTGGCGGAAATCCGCGGATTCCCGACCCAGAGAGCCTTGTGGATAAATGCGTGGAACGTTAACTGCGCCGAATGTTCGCCGGTCAAGGCGGTGCGGCCGCACGGCGGGCCGCGCGGAGGATCAGTGCGACGGGCGCGTCTTGGTCGGCCTGGGCGCCGCCGATTCCTGCTGATCGGGGTTGCCAGGCGCGACGCCAAGCTCGGCAAGCGGCTCACTTGGCGCCGCATCATTGGCGAGCGTCGCGTTATTGGTGTCAGGCCGATCTCCGCCGGCGACATGCAGAAAGGTCGTCGCCAGCATGACCAGCAGGAAAACCCAGGCGAGCCCGATCAGGCCCACGCGCACACGGTGCATGCGGCCTATCCTTGAACGGGTCGTCGGTGGATCATGCATGCAAAATAGGCTTCAACTCGCCGCTTGGGAACCTCGGTTCGACGAGGGGAGGTCCGCCGACCCATCGTGGCAACCGCGATAGCGGCGGTTTCAGCGCCGTAGCCAGGCCGGCACGGATAGACCCTTGGCCTCAAGCCAGCCCGGATTGAACAGGGTCGAGAGGTAACGCATTCCGGAATCGCACAGGATCGTCACGATCGTCTTGCCGGGGCCGAGCTCGCGCGCGAGCGCCATGGCGCCGGCGACATTGATGCCTGAGGACAGCCCCACGCACAGGCCTTCATTCTTCATGAGGGCAAAGACCTGCTCCAGGCCCTGCTCATCCGATATCCGGAACTGGGTGTCGACCGGCGCGCTTTCCAAATTGGCAGTGATGCGACTTTGACCGATTCCTTCCGCCACCGACGAGCCCTCGGCCTTGAGCTCGCCATGGGCATAATATTCATAGAGTGATGCGCCGTGCGGATCCGTCAGCGCGATCACGATATCGTCGCGCAACTCCTTGAGGCCGAGGCCCACCCCTGCGAGCGTACCGCCCGTGCCGACGGCGCAGGTGAAAGCATCCACCTTGCCGCCGGTCTGTTTCCAGATTTCGGGCGCGGTGGTGCGAATATGGGCGAGCCGATTGGCGGTATTGTCGAATTGGTTGGACCAGAGCGCGCCCGGCGTCTCCTCCGCGATGCGGCGCGACGTGTGCACATAATGAGCGGGGTTGGAGTAGCTGGTGGGGGGAACCTCGATAAGCTCGGCGCCCAAGGCACGCAGAGTGTCCTTCTTTTCCTGGCTCTGCGTCTCCGGAATGACGATCGTCGTGCGATAGCCCTTGGCATTGCCGATCAAGGCCAGGCCGATGCCGGTATTGCCGGCCGTCCCTTCAACAATGAGCCCGCCGGGGGCGAGCGTACCATTCGCTTCGGCATCCTCGATGATGAACAGGGCGGCACGGTCCTTGACCGACCCTCCCGGGTTCATGAACTCGCATTTGGCGTAAATCTCGCAGCCGGTAGCCTCACTGGGGCCGGCAAGGCGGACTAGCGGCGTATTGCCGACGAGCGCGGGCACGCCTGGAGCGGGGATCACCATGGTTGCCCGGATAGCATGACGCGGGAATGGGGCAAGCAAGCTTCGGTTTCAGCGCGCCATGGATGACTTCGCGGAACGGTTCGTCGCATTGCAGCATTGAATCTGCACGGCGCGGGCGAAACTTCCTGTCACAAGTGCGTCAACACTCTTGACGTATATTGCCGCACCCGCGAAAACCAGGATCGCTATGAAGCTCACCATTCTCCGCGCTACGCCGCTCGCCGCCCTCTTCCTGCTCGCCGCCTGCGATTCCCAACCGACGACGATCGTCGCCGGCGGCCCGACCGATCCCGATGCCGAGAAGATGAAGACCGCCAAGCCGGTCAAGCTTCCGCCGGCGGTGTTGGCCAACAAGTCCTATCGCTGCAAGGACAACAGCCTGATCTATGTCGATTGGTTCAACGACAATCAGACTGCCAACCTGCACCTGAAGGAAAAGACCGCGACCCCGATCAACCTGAGCGCCTCGACGCCAGGCGGCCCCTTCTCGGGCGGCGGTTACGAACTCAGCGGAACGCCCACTGCCAAGTCGGTCACCCTCAAGAAGGGCGGCTCCGGCCAGGATTGCGACGCCTGATTTCCTGAAAAACCCATCAGCAAGGGCCGGCGAAGACAGCTTCGCCGGCCTTTTTCTTTGACGTGGGGCCGCGCTCGGCTATCGGCGCTGGGCCATGAGCGAGATCACCCCCGCAATCGTCGCCGAACACGGCCTGTCCCCCGAAGAATATGCGCGCGTGCTGAATGCACTCGGCCGCGAGCCCAACCTGACCGAGCTTGGCATATTCTCAGTCATGTGGTCGGAGCATTGCAGCTACAAATCGAGCCGCATCCACCTCAAGAAGCTCCCCACGACCGGGCCTCAGGTGATTTGCGGCCCAGGCGAGAATGCGGGCGTAGTCGACATCGGCGACGGCCAGGCCGCCATCTTCAAGATGGAGAGCCACAACCACCCGTCTTACATCGAGCCCTATCAGGGCGCGGCGACGGGTGTGGGCGGCATTCTGCGCGATGTGTTCACAATGGGCGCACGCCCGGTCGCCAACATGAATGCGCTTCGTTTCGGGCGACCAGACCATCCCAAGATGCGCCACCTGATCGCAGGCGTGGTCCACGGCATCGGCGGCTACGGCAATTGCGTCGGCGTGCCGACCGTCGGCGGCGAGGTCAATTTCCACAGCGCCTATGACGGCAACATTCTGGTCAACGCGATGACGGTGGGCGTCGCCGAGCAGGACAAGATCTTCTATTCGGCCGCCTCCGGCGTCGGCAATCCGATTGTCTATGTCGGCTCCAAGACGGGGCGCGACGGCATCCATGGCGCGACCATGGCCTCGGCTGATTTCGGCGAGGACAGCGAGGAAAAGCGCCCGACGGTGCAGGTCGGCGATCCGTTCACCGAAAAACTGCTGATCGAGGCCTGCCTGGAGCTGATGGCGTCCGACGCGATCGTCGCGATTCAGGATATGGGCGCCGCCGGCCTCACCTCATCTTCGGTGGAGATGGCATCCAAGGGCGGCGTCGGCATCGAGCTCGACATGAATGCCGTGCCCTGCCGTGAAACCGGCATGACGCCTTACGAGATGATGCTCTCGGAAAGCCAGGAGCGCATGCTCATGGTGCTGAAGCCCGGCCGCGAAGCCTTTGCCGAGGCGATCTTCCGCAAGTGGGAGCTCGATTTCGCGGTGATCGGCCATGTCACCGACACGGGCCGTATGGTGCTGAAGTTCAACGGCGAGACGGTGTGCGACATCCCGCTCGGGCCGCTCGCCGACGATGCACCCTGTTATGACCGGCCACACGTGAAGACGAGCGTTCCAGCGATGCCGACCGGCCTGCCGGACAGTCAGGATCCGGCGGCGGATCTGTTGAAGCTGATGGGCTCGCCCGATCTCGCCTCGCGCCGCTGGATCTGGGAGCAATATGACCACATGGTCGGCGCCGACACCGTCCAGCGGCCGGGTGGCGACGCGGCGGTGGTGCGGGTCCACGGTACGAACAAGGCGCTGGCGATCAGCACCGATTGCACGCCGCGTTATTGCTATGCCGACCCTTATGAAGGCGGCAAGCAGGCGATCGCCGAATGCTGGCGCAATCTGAGCGCGGTCGGCGCGGTGCCGCTTGCTACCACGGACTGCATGAATTTCGGCAACCCGCAGCGGCCCGAGATCATGGGCCAGTTCGTCGGCTGTATCGAGGGCATGGCCGAAGCCTGCGCCGCGCTCGATTTCCCCATCGTGAGCGGCAACGTCTCGCTCTACAACGAGACCAAGAATGAGGATGGCACCGGCAGCGCCATCCTGCCCACGCCTGCGATCGGCGGCATCGGCCTGCTCAAGGATTGGCGGCGTTCGGTCGGAGTGGGCTTTCAGGGCTGTGGTGACATCATCCTGCTGGTCGGCGCGCGCAAGGGCCACCTCGGCCAATCCTTGTGGCTGCGCGAGCTGCACGGGCTGGAGGGGCGCGACGCCGGCCCGCCGCCGCCCGTCGACCTCGCGGCCGAACGCCGGACGGGCGACTATGTGCGCGACGCGATCGAGCATGGCTGGGTCACGGCCTGTCATGACGTCTCGGATGGCGGTGTGGCGGTCGCGATCGCGGAAATGGCGCTGGCGGGTAAATGCGGAGCGCTGATCGACGGCCCTGCCCCATTCGGCCTCGCGGGATCGTGGTTCGCCGAAGATCAGGGCCTCTATCTGGTCACGCTACACGACGTGGCGCTGCTCGGCTTTCTCGCCGGCGCGAAGGCGCACGACATCGAGGCCGAGCCGATCGGCCGCACGATCGGCAGCCGGATCATCTTCGAATGCGAGCATGGCGATTACTGCGTCTCGCTCGATGCGCTGCGCCAGGCGCATGAGGGCTTCCTGCCGAACCTGATGGGCGCCGACGCCGCGCTGGCTTGAACTTGTCCCTATGCCGAGCGTCGTACAAGCTGCCTGCTGACGGAGAAGCTGGTGATGCCGTCGGGCTATTCGGGAACACCCCTCGCCACCAAGCTCGGGCTGAAGGCGGGCCAGCGCGTCTGGCGCGATGGCATGCCTGCGAACGTGGCGGAGGAGATCGGGGAGACAGGGGCGATCCTTCTCGAAGCGCCCGCGGCCCCAATCGATCTGGCACATATTTTCGTGACCGAGCGACAGGCGCTGTCGGACGCGCTGACCATGCTCCATCCGCTGCTCGCGCCGTCCGGATCGATCTGGGTGTCATGGCCCAAAAAGTCGGCAAAGGTTGCAACCGACATAAGTGAAGATACCATTCGCGACATCTGCCTGCCCATGGGGCTGGTGGATGTGAAGGTATGCGCGGTGGACACAATCTGGTCGGGCCTCAAGCTGATGATCCGCAGGGACCGACGCTGACGCGAACCTCAAAAAGGGGGAGGAAGCACCATGGCTGAGACGATTTCCGGAGGCGCCGGACGGCGCATCGCGCTGGCCACCGCAATCGCGGGTACGCTGGATATTACGCTGGCGTCGATCCAGACGGCGCAGGCGGGCAAACCTATCGCCGGAATGCTGCGCGGCGTGGCGAGCGGCCCCTTCCCGTCAGCGGTCGATTGGGGCGCCGGCGGAGCCGCGTTGGGCCTCGTGGTCCATTATACAATCATGGCGGTCATGGCGACGATATTCATGATCGCGCGTGATCGGATCCCCTGGGTAAGGGCCCATACGGTGCTGGCCGGGCTGCTTTATGGCGTGGGTCTTTGGCTGGTCATGTACGGGCTCGTGCTGCACTTGCGGTTCGGGGCGCCCTTCCCCAGCCACAATCCGATCTCTGTCCTGCTTCAGCTCTTCGCGCATGTCATACTGGTCGGGCTGACCTTCGGCCTTGTGGCGCGACGCGGCACCAGTTGATGGCGGAACGCGCGGGCCGCATCGTAACGCTCGACACGGTCCGCGGCTTCGCGGTTTGCGGCATCCTGATCATGAACATCGTGTCGATGGGCATGCCGGCATATGCCTATGTCGATCCGAATTATTATGGCGGGGCGCACGGGGCCGATCTGATCGCCTGGGCGCTCGCCTACATATTCGCCGACGGCAAGATGCGCGGCCTGTTCACGATGCTGTTCGGCGCGTCGTTGTTGCTGATCACCGATGCCGCTGAGGACCGCACGCCCGGACCTACGCGCGTTCATTATTCGCGCATTTTCTGGCTGTTCGTGTTCGGCATGCTGCATGCCTGGTTCGTCTGGTATGGCGACATATTGGTCGAGTATTCACTGTGCGGCGCGATCGCTTTCGTTGGCCGCAACTGGAAGCCCAGCGCGCTCGGCTTCACGGCCTTATGCCTCATCGCCTTCGACGCGACGCAGAACTTGATCGAATGGCACGACATGACCGTCCTGCACGCACTGGCCAGCGTCCCCAACGCGCCGGCCGACGCGATACGCGAATGGAACAAGGTGCTCGCGCAGACCGTCCCCAACCCGGCGCTCATCGCGCGGGAAATACGCCTCTATCATGGCGGGTTTGCGGACGTGTTCGCGGCGCGTGCGCCGATGACGACCATGTTCCAGTTCGATTTGTTGCCGAGCTTTCTGCCCGGCACGCTGGGCTTCGTCTTTCTGGGCATGATGCTCTACCGACTGGGCTTCTGGACCAGCCAATGGTCGACGCGCACCTATTACGCGATCATAGCGTCCGGCGGTGTGGCCACCCTGCTATACCTGCCCCTCGTGCGAGCTATTATCGCGCACCATTTCGATCCTGCCTTTCTGCCGCTCGCCGACGCACTGACCCTGTTCCTGCGCCCGTTCGTGGCGCTGGCCTATGCCTCGATCCTTATTCTGCTGGTGCAGCTGGGCATTGCGACGAAATTGCTGAGCCGTTTCGCGGCGGCCGGACGTATGGCCTTTTCCAACTATCTCGGCACCAGCCTGGTCATGACGACGATCTTCTACGGCTATGGCCTGGGCCTGTTCGGTCAGCTTCATCGCGCCGAGCTCTACATCCTGGTGCTGGCCCAGTGGCTGCTGATCCTCGGGTGGAGCAAACCGTGGCTGCGGCATTTTCACTACGGCCCGTTTGAATATGTATGGCGCAGCCTCTCACGTGGACGTTTGGTAAGCTTTCGGAAAGCTATTGCGAGTTAGTCGCAGTAGCGCTACAAAGCGCTTACCAAGGAGTCGTCGATGGTCGTCTGCCACTGCAATGCGATTCGCGAGCGCGATGTGCGGGAAGCCGCCCGTTCAGGCGCACAATGCCCGGTAAGCGCTTATGCGTCGCTGGGGCGCCGCCCGCGATGCGGCCAGTGCATCCCCTTCGCGCGCGAGCTGATTGCCGAGGAGCAGCAGGCGGCTGCCTGATCTTCCCATTTTGAGAACGACTCGCGCGAGTCGTTCGCGCTTCAAATTCGCCCCACCCCTGGTTTATCGCACGTCCCGAAGGGAGCCGTGGCATGAAGGGCGACGAGAAAGTCATCGAATTCCTCAACGCGGCGCTCAAGAATGAGCTGACGGCGGTCAACCAATATTGGCTGCATTACCGGCTGCTCGATCATTGGGGCGTTGGGCGGCTGGCCGAATATGAGCGGCATGAATCGATCGACGAGATGAAGCATGCCGACATGCTTTCGGAGCGCATCCTGTTCCTCGACGGCCTGCCCAACTTCCAGGTGCTGGGCCGCTTGCGGATCGGCGAGACGGTCGAGGAAGTGCTGCGTGCCGACCTCGCGGTCGAGGGCGAAGCGATCCCGCTGCTGCGCGATGCCATCGCACACTGCGAGTCAGTGCGGGACTATGTCAGCCGCGACCTGTTTCGCCGCATCCTCGACAATGAGGAAGAGCATGTCGATTTCCTGGAGCGCCAGTTCGATATGATCGAGCGGATGGGAATCCAGAATTACATCCAGCTGCAGTCGAAGCCCGCCGAAGAGAGCTGACGCTGAAGGCGGCATTGCCGCCGAGCAGTGGTTTGGGAAGGCCGATCGTCGCCTTCCGGAGCGCTGGATTCAGCCGATCTTGCGACCGAAGCCCGCTGCCGGGCGACGAATAGGCGCGGGAGCTGCCTCTACGGGCGCGGCCTCGGCCTGAAGTGCGGTCAGCGCTTCCTCGAACAGGGATCGGAGCCGCGCGCCATATTCGACGATTTCAAGCGGGAAGCCCCGCATCTCCACGCCATCGCGTGCGGCTTCCTCGATATATTCTGCGGCAAAGCCCAACCGCTCGGCGCCAAATTGTAGCGATTCGCCCTTGAGCGTATGCGCGGGCAGCACGAGCGCGACCGCATCCCGATTGCGTACCGCGTCCTCGACCGCCTCGAGCGACTTGATGCCGTCCTCGGCAAAATAACCGAGAATACGCGGAAAATGCACGCCCAGCTCGACACGGAGCGCGTCCAACGTTTCGCGGTTGATCACGGGATGCTCGGTCACCCAAACCCTCTTCGCGCTACTAACGAACGGGGCTTTTAAACATGAACGCGTAAATCAATTCTTATTGCGTGGCCGCGCGTGACACCAAGAATCCACCATTTCGGGGAGAAAGCGCCCAACCCTGCGCTTGCGCCAGCGCGGTGATTTCGCCCGGCGCGGCGGGATCATCGGCAAGGATGGCCACGCTGTCTGCGCTGCGCATAGCCCGTGCGAGGCGTAGAACCGGCCAAGGACAGCGCATGCCGCGCGCATCGACCGTGACGGTCATTTGCTGCCGAACGGATTCTTCGGTGCGCGGACATTCATTCGCACCGGCACCGCACCGAAGCCCAGTTCGCGACGGATCCCATTGACGAGGTAGCGGCGATAGCTTTCGGGCAGCTGATCGACGCGCGTACCGAACAGGACGAATGTGGGCGGACGCGTGCGTGCCTGCGTAAGATAGCGCAGCTTGATCCGCTTGCCTCCCGGTGCCGGCGGCGGATTGGCCTCGATTGCCCGTTCGAACCAGCGATTGAGCTCGCCCGTTCCGACGCGGCGCGACCAGGCCTCACGCGTGGCGAAGGCAGCCTCTATCAGCTGGTCCACCCCGCGGCCGGTAAAGCCTGAGACGGTGATGAGCGGCAAGCCCTTCACCTGTGCCAACCCCTCGTCGAGCGCGGCACGAATACCCTGGAACAGGGAGGGCGCATTTTCCGCCACGTCCCATTTGCTGACCGCGATGATCAGCGCGCGCCCCTCTTCGAGCACCTGGCTGGCGATGCGCAGATCCTGCGCCTCCAGCCCGCGCGTCGCGTCGAGCAGCAGCACCACCACCTCCGCAAAGTCGATCGCTCGCTGCGTGTCGGCAGCCGAGAGGCGCTCGAGCTTGTCCTCCACCTTGGCGCGGCGGCGCAGGCCGGCGGTATCGATCAGCCGAACCGGGCGGCCATTCCACTCCCAGTCAATGGAGATCGAATCGCGGGTAATGCCGGCCTCGGGCCCGGTGATCATGCGATCTTCGCCCAGCATCCGGTTGACCAAGGTCGACTTGCCGGCATTGGGGCGGCCGACGATCGCAAGCTTGAGCGGACCTTCACTTTCCTCGCCTTGGTCTTCCTCCTCGAACTCCTCGCGTTCGATATGGGGGCGCAGTGCCTCGAACAGGTCGACCAGGCCCTCACCATGCTCGGCGGAGAAGGGAATGGGATCGCCCAGCCCCAAGCCATAGGCCTCGATCAGCCCGGCCTCGCCCGCCTTCCCTTCGGACTTATTGCCGACCAGGATGATGGGCGTGTCGCTGTTGCGCAGCCATTGGGCGATCTCCTCGTCCAGCGGCACCACACCCGCGCGGGCATCGAACAGGAACAAGGCGGCATCGGCTTCCTCGACGGCGGCCTCGGTCTGCTTGCGCATGCGGCCGGGAAGCGTCTGCGGATCGTCGGTCTCGAAGCCGGCCGTGTCGATGATGCGGAAATCGAGGCCCAGCAGGCTCGCCTCGCCCTCGCGCCGGTCACGCGTCACGCCCGGCCGGTCGTCGACCAGAGCGAGCTTCTTGCCGACGAGGCGATTGAACAGGGTCGACTTGCCGACGTTGGGCCGGCCGACAATAGCAACAGTGGGAACGGGCATAGGGCGCCTTCTAGGGAGGTGCCCTCCCATTTACGAGTCCAGGATCTGCGTCACGTCTGAGGCCTGTCCGGCGCCCGCCAGGCGCCCGCACGGGTCTGCGGTGTGGCCGGGCCTATCAGCGCCAGGTCGAAAGTCGCCCCTTGGCGTCGAGCAGATACAGCATGTTGTTGGCTACGATCGGCGGCAGATAGAAACTCTTGCCTGCCTTCACCGAGCTCCCGACCTTGCCATCGGCGACCGCGACATTGACCAGGCGGCCGACATCGCTGACCACCAGCAGGCGCCCGCCCGCAAGAACCGGGCCGTACCATTCGATCGGCTTGTTCTTGTTCTTGGGATCGCGCCAGCGCGGCAGCTGCGCAATCCAGCGTATCTTGCCGGTGGTGCGCGCGATGCACATCAGCTTGGCCTCGTCGGTCACGACGAACAGCCATTCGCCGGCCAGCCATGGCGTGTTGATGCCGCCGATGGTGAGCTCCCACAGGCGCTGGCCGGTGACGAGGTCCATCGCCACCATGCGTCCGCCCTGGCCGATCGCATAGACCTTGCCCTGGTCGATCACGGGCGACGCGTCGATATCTGAAATCACCGACACCGAGGTCGAGATCGACGTGCGCGACAATTGATCCTGCCAAACGATGCGGCCGTTCTCGTAGCGGAGCGCCGACAGTTCACCGGAGGAAAAGCCCGCGACAACGGTGCCTTGCGCGATCGCCGGCGCGGCCACGCCGAACACGCCGGATGTCTGAAGCGTCGCGGAGACGGTCCAGAGCGTCTCGCCGGTCTCCGGCTTCAGCGCGAAGATCTGATTGTCCTGGCTCAGCACATAGACGTTGCCACCCCCGACGGCGGGCGCGCCGCGCAGCGGACCGGAGGGGCGGACTTTCCACAGCACTTTGCCCGTGGCCGCCTCCAGCGCCGCCGCGTCGCCCCTGCCGGTAGTGACATAGACCTTGCCGCCGTCGAAGCTGACACCGCCGCCGAACAGCACGACCTTGTCGCGCTTGGTCGTGTCGAGCGCGGTCTGCCACAGGCGTGCGCCGGTCGTGGCGTTGAAGGCGCGCACGACCGCGTCGGCGTCAATCACGAACAATTTACCGTCTGCGATTGCTGGGGTGGACCCAATCCGCTGCGTGATATCGCCGCCGGGAATTTTGGTCGACCAGCCAGGATGGAGCGCGAGCGGCAGCGCCAGATTGCCCATCACCTTGGTGGCGTTGCCGCCGGGCTGGGTCCAGGCATCATTCGCGACCGCGGCCGGCACGACCACCGGAACGTCGGCCAAGCTGGGATCCGCGACCGCATCGCTGCCCGTGTTGAGGACAGAGACGCGGTTGCCGAGCACCGCAGTCTTGGGGCCGCGCTCGACATGGTGGCCGAAGAGGCCGCAGCCCCCGAGCGACGCGAGCAGGGTCAGCGCGACGGCGAAACGAGTGCCACGCGAACGCAGGGTCATGGTCATTCCTTGAGAGCGCCCGGGGGCGTTATGATAGTCACGGTCTGGCCGAGCGCGGTCGCCATACCCTGCGCACGACTGCGCAGGCCGATCGGGGCATCCGCATCGCGCGCGACCGCGGCAAAGAGCGGGCCGGCCAGATCCTTCTTGCCCATCTTGAGATAGGCCATGGCGGTGAGTTCGCCCGCGCTGCCGAACCAGGGATTGTTGGCGACGGCAAGCGGCTTCAGCTTGGCAACAACTTCGGCCGGCGGAAGCGAATCGAACTGGAGCGTAACGGCGCGGAGCAGCGCCAGGTCGCGCACCTCCTGCGGCAGCCCGCCATCATTGGCGATCGCCTGAAATTGCGTGGCGGCCGCGGCGGGATTCGTCCTGGCGGTAAGCGCCGCCTGGGTCAGGCGCGCCATCCCGCGATAGCCGTCGCGCGGGGATTGGGCGAGTGCGGCCAGGCGCGGATCGGATGCCTGAGCGCGCCCGATTTCGACATCCTGCAACACCTGCGAAAGCTGCTCGCCCTCCTGCCCCGCCTGCTCCGCGCGGTGATTCTGCCACCAGAGGAAAGCGGCGAGCCCGATCAGCAGCACGCCGACGAGGACGGCGGCAACCTTGCCCCATCTGCGGGCGAGGTTGGTCATCTGCTCGTGGCGGAGATTTTCGTCGACTTCGCGTAGGAACGCTTCGTTTTCAGTAGGCGTCAGCGCCAAGCGGCATCTCCTGGAACGCCGCTCATCCTGCGGCCGGTCCGCCTCTCTAGCGCCGACTCGGCCTGAACGAAAGCTGTGCGAGTCGCATCAGCCTCCTTCCGCCGCATTCTGACTTGATCGGGCGAGGGCCAGCGCCGGTGGGGAACGCACCAGAAGATGGATTGCATAACCGTGCGTGATCATCAGGATGGGCACATACAGGACGGGAATCGGATAGGCCGCGCCCAACTGCCCCGCCAGCGCTGGCAGGCCCGCCATTGAGGCATGATAATAATCGAGTGCGAGATCGGCCGTGCCCACAAGATTGAATGCGATCACGAACGACCAGAAGAGCGCACTCGCCCGCACGGTGAGCAACGCGAGCAGGGCCAGAATACCGGTCGCGAAATCCCCATAGGCCGCAAAGGTCGCGAACCGGCCCGGCAAATCGGGTCCGACCACGCCCGGCAGGATGAAGACCAGCCCGAAGAAGCGAAAGCTGTGGAGGGTCGCGATCACGCGATGCACCGCGACCCGATCCATCACCCTCAAGCGCGGCAGAATATAGGTGCCGAAACAGAGCAACCAGGCGACATACCCTAGGATGAGATGCGTCAGGAAAAGCGTCTCGGGTCTCATGCGACCTCCTCTCGACCACGCCGTCTCATCTAGGGTCGCTTTCTATGGGCGACTATGGGCGATAATATCGCTGCCCTATGAAGCGAAACTTCACAGTCCGGCAGGGTGCGCTCGACGGTGTCGAAGTTTTCCTAAGTGTCGCCCGACATAGGAATTTCCGGCGAGCGGCGGTGGAACTGGGCGTGACGCCCTCGGCGGTCAGCCAGGTAATACGGGCGCTTGAAGCGCGGATCAGCGCGCCGTTGTTCCTTCGGACCACCCGCAGCGTCGGATTGACCGAGGCGGGTGAGCGCTTTCTCGCGCGCGCCAAGCCTGCCTACGAAGATCTGGTTGCTGCGGGCGCGGCGGCGCGCGACCTGGGCCAGCGGCCCACGGGATTGCTGCGCCTTTCTGCGCCGCGCGGGGTCATGCGGATTCTGCTCGAACCGCTGATCGCCTCATTCTGCGAAGCCTATCCCGGCGTTGAGGTGGAGGTCGACGCTAACGGGAAACTGGTCGACCTCGCCGTCGACGGGTTCGATGCGGGCATAAGGCCGGGCCAGTTCATAGCACCCGATATGGTCGCGGTCCGCATGAGCCCGCCTTACCGCCTCGTGATCGTCGGCAGCCCGGCTTATCTGGCTCGACGCGGCCGGCCGGACCGCCCCGACGACCTGCGTGAGCATGCCTGTCTGCGCCTGCGTCGATCGGACGGCGGGTTCGCATCCTGGCCGCTTAACGATCGCGATCGCGCAATTGAGATCACCGTGGCCGGCCCGCTGATCGCCAACGACTTTCCGACCCTGCTTGCCGCCGCGATCAAGGGCGTGGGGCTGGCGCAGGTCCCCGAGCCACTCGCGATGGACGGCATCCGGACGGGAGAACTCCAGGCCGTGCTCGATGCGTGGGCGCCGACGACGCCTGGCATCTTCCTTTATTATCCCAGCCGGCGGCAGATGCTGCCGAAGCTGCGCGCCTTCGTGGACCATGTGAAGAGCAGAGCAGGATCGGCTGGTCCCGACACTGTCGGCGAGGCGACCGTTTAGAACGTGACAATGAGGGGGTCGAAGCCCTCGGCACCAACGTCGGGTCGCCCGTTGGGCTATGCATACAACCTTCAGGATATGACAGCCCGCGGCAACCGGAGAAGGGAATCTGTGCTCTTAAACCAGCATCGACTGCTGGGCGAAGATACCTGCCATCGCGCCTTGCCATGATGCCGTCGTGACCGAGGGCATCAGGGGGTTGGCGAGGTCGCCGGCGGCGTAGATGCCGGGAATGCTGGTTTCGCGGCGCTCGTCGACCTTGAGGACGATGCCGTCGGGCCTGTCGGCCGTGGCGAGGCCCAGCGATTCATGCAGGTTTGCGGATGGCTTGTTGCGCGGATGCGCGAACAGGATGTCGACCGCAACCTTGGATCCGGTATCGAGGCTGACCGTAGCCTTATGACCCCCGTAAGGGACGATTTCGGCGATCCGGCCATCGACGACAGCTATCTTGCGGCGCGCCAGATCGGCCCGGATATCGGATGGAATTTCGTGACCATCGGCCAAGACCGTCAGCGTGTCGGTCCAATCGTGGTACAGCCTGACATAATTGTGCGACTGCGGGCCGGACCAGACGAGGCCCCAATGCTGGCCGGCGACTTCGAAGCCGTCGCAATAGGGGCATGGCACGATGGACGTGCCCCAGCCTTTGGCAAAGCCCGGTACATCGGGCGTCTGGTCGACGACGCCATAGCTCAGGATCAGGCGACGTGCCCCCAGGCTTTCGTTATCGTCAGTGACGACGCAGAAATTGTCGATGCTGCCGGAGACGCTCTCGGCCCGGGCATTGACCAGCCTGATCGTAGGATAGCGCGCCAGCTGTTGCTGCGCCTCGGCCAGGATGTCGAGCGGTGGCTTGTGATCATGGCCGAGCAGACCATGCGAATGGTCGGCAAAGCGGTTGCGCGGCCGGCCAGTGTCGAGGACCGCCACCTTGCGGCGGGCACGGCCGAGCTGCAGCGCGGCCGCGAGACCGGCAAAGCTGCCGCCGATGATGATGACGTCATCCATGGTGATGGGCTCCGTGTTGGGAATGGAGGGGGCTGGACTGGGCCTGGCTTGCACATTTCCGATACTACATGGTATCGTAATGCAGGACTTAGGATACTGTCAAGTACTGGAATTGTCGTGACCGTAAATAGCCAGGGCCGGCGCGGCCGGCCCGCCAACGAGGCGCTTGGCCAAACGATAGCCGACGCCGCGTGCGACCTCTTTGTGGAATTGGGTTTTCAAGCGACGACCTTGGACAAGGTCGCCCAACGAGCGAAGATATCCAAGCTCAGCATCTATCGGCACTTCGAGAACAAGGAGGACTTGTTCCGCGCGGCCATCGCGGCCCGCTGCCATCAGTTTGCGCCACAGGCCCTTTTTGAAGGCATCGACGGTTCGGCCGAAGACCAGCTCATGGCGGTGGGATCATCCCTGCTTCGCACGCTGTTGCGCCCGGACGTGCGCAGTGTCGAAGCCATGGTCATGGCCGACACGACCAATCAAAAGTCGTTGAGCAAGCTCCATTACGAAGCCGGTCCCGCCCATGTCATCGCCCAAATCGAGGCGCTGTTGCGTCAGTTGCACGCGAAGGCGGTTCTGAACGTGCCCGATCCTCTTCAGTCTGCCCGCTTGTTTGCGGCGCTTTTCAAGGGATCCGATCTCCTGATTGTCGCACGCTTCGATGAGGCGAGAGCGGAGGACGACAACGAAATCGAATCCTATTGCCGGTCGGCCGTCGCCATGTTCATCGCCGCGCACGGTGGCAGCGACCACGCGGGCGGATAAGCATTTGATTGGTCCGGGGCCGCTTGGCCGGGACCGTCGTCCAGGGGCTTCGTCATATTGGGTCGGCGCGCCCGGCCGCCAGGCTAGAGCCGCCGATCATCGCCGTTTCCCTCACTCCCACTCGATGGTGCCGGGGGGCTTTGAGGTGAAGTCGTAGACCACGCGATTGATGCCTTGCACCTCGTTCACGATCCGCGTTGCGACGCGCGAGAGGAAGGATGGGTCGAACGGGTAGATGTCGGCGGTCATGCCGTCGGTCGACGTGACCGCCCGGAGCGCGCACACGCTATCGTAAGTGCGATAGTCGCCCATTACGCCGACGGTGCGCACCGGCAGC
>Ga0207647_10000922_pt1 | contig 22660 bp, 20 predicted proteins | sample KBSCornC2_FD_184295 | JGI IMG/M metagenome (GOLD analysis project Ga0207647, IMG submission 184295) | Corn rhizosphere microbial communities from Kellogg Biological Station, Michigan, USA - C2 (SPAdes) (version 2) | ecosystem: Host-associated > Plants > Roots > Rhizosphere ... | reverse complement strand
CGCCTTGCCTGACAGGAATGCGTCGATGTTGGCGATGGCCTGCATTCCCATCGCGTTGCGCGCCTCGATCGTCGCACTGCCGAGATGAGGCAGCAGGACGGAGCGCGAATGGGCGAGCAATCCGGGATGCACCACCGGCTCCTCCGCATAGACATCCAGGGCGGCGGCACCGATCCAGCCCGCCTCCAGCGCCTCGACGAGCGCGGCCTCGTCGATCACCGGCCCACGCGCCGTGTTCACCAGGATCGCATGGGGTTGCATCGCGCGCAGGATCCCCCGGTCGATCATGTGACGCGTCGCCGCGCCGCCCGGCGTATGCAGCGACACCACATCTGCGCCTCGGACCAGATCAACCAGCGTGTCGACCGGCTCCGCGGCGAGCCGCGCCGTCACCGCCGGATCGACCGGGGAGCGATTGAAGTAGCGGATCGTCATGCCGAGCCCGCGCGCCTTCGCGGCCGTGGCTTGCGCGATGCGGCCGAAGCCAACGAGCGCGAGGACGCGGCCGTGCAGCCCGTTTCCGACCATATGGGTGGGACGCCAGCCTGTCCACGCGCCGGCGCGAACCTCGCGTTCGCCCTCGCCCGCGCGGCGAGCCGCCATCAGCATCAGCAGGATGGCGAGTTCGGCCGTCGCCTCGGTCAGCGCATCGGGCGTGTTGGTGACCGCGATCCCGGCATCGCGCGCGGCGGCCAGGTCGATGTGGTCGACGCCGGCGCCGTAGCTGGCGATCAGCCGCACCCGGCGTCCCGGCACCGTCAGCAGTTCCGCATCGATGCGATCGGTGATCGTCGGGACGAGGATGTCGGCGTCCCGCATGGCGTCGGCCAGCTGCGACCGGTCGAGCGGCACGTCGTCCGGATTCAGCCGGGCACCAAGCCGCTCCGCGAGCACGCGTTCGACCTCCGTCGGCAGCCGGCGCATCACGCGGATGGAGGGATGCGCCGCTGTCATGCCCGAACCGCTTCGTCCCGCGCCGTCGGCACTGGCGCGTCGCTTCGCAACAGGCCCTCCGTCACCAGCGCCTGCCAGAAGCCTCCGGGTATCGGACGGCGATACAGGTCCAGCGTCTGCGCCAGCCGGCGCGGATCACCGATGCCGGGGAGGACGCTGACGACGCAGGGATGGGCAAGCGGGAATTGCAGCGCGGCGGCGGCCAGCGGCACCTGCCACGCGTCGGCAACGGCCTCGATCCGCCGGACGCGTGCGACGATCTCGTCCGGTGCCGGGCCATAGTCGTAATAGGGCGTACCGCCGGTGCGCGTCCCGGTCGCGAGAATACCGCTGTTGTACGGTGCGCCGGCGATCACCGACACGCCGTTCTTCGCGCACAGCGGAAACAGCGTGTCGAGCGGCGTCTGTTCGAGCAGCGTGTAGCGGTTGGCGAGCAGGAGGACGTCGATCGGCGCGGCGCGGATCGCGTCGATGCAGACCTCGACCTCGTTCACGCCCAGTCCGAACGCACCGATCGCCCCCTGGTCACGCAACGACTCCAGCGCGTCGAACCCGCCGCCCGTCGTCAGTTCGGCCCAGTGACGATCGTGCGCGTCGCCCTGCACCATCCGACCGATGTCATGGACGAACAGCATGTCGACCCGGTCGAGCCCGAGGCGGTGCAGGCTCGCCTCGAACGAGCGCAATATGCCGTCGCGGCTATAGTCGTACACGACCCGGAACGGCATTGGCGAGAGGAAGCCGTCGCGCGCTTCCTCCGCGGTCGCCGACGCATCGGGCGTCAGCAGCCGCCCGACCTTCGTCGACAGGATGATCGCGCGGTCCGCTTCCCGCAGTGCATCGCCGACACGCCGCTCGCTCAGGCCCCGTCCGTAAAAGGGGGCGGTGTCGACGAAGCCGACCCCCGCCGCGATCGCCGCGTCGATCGCCGCCCGCCCGGTCGCATCGTCGATCCGCCGGTTGAGGTTGCCGAGCGACGCGGCGCCGAAGCCGATCTCGGTCAGCCGGATCTTTGTCTGCCCGAGCGGGCGGGTCGGAAGGGTCATCGCGCCGGTCCCGTTCAACCATTCGCCGCGGCGACGAAGTCCTGGCGCTGCTCGCCCAGGCCCTCGATGCCGAGTGTCACCACGTCGCCCGCCTTCAGATAGCAGGGCTCGGGCTTCTGGCCGAGCCCGACGCCCGGCGGGGTGCCGGTGGTGATGATGTCGCCGGGTTCCAGCGCCATGAACTGCGAACAATAAGCGACGATCTCGGCGATGGGGAATATCATCGTCGCGGTGCTGCCGGTCTGCATCCGCTTGCCGTTGACGTCGAGCCACATCGACAATGCCTGCGGGTCGCCAACCTCGTCGGCGGTGACCAGCCACGGGCCGATCGGCCCGAAGGTCGGGAAGCCCTTGCCCTTGTCCCAGGTGGCGCCGCGCTCGGTCTGCCATTCGCGTTCCGACACGTCGTTGACGACCAGATAGCCGGCGACATGATCCAGCGCCTTGTCGACCGGAACGTCGTGCGCCGGGGTGCCGATGACGATGCCCAGTTCGACCTCCCAATCGGTCTTCTTCGATCCGCGCGGGATGACGACCGGGTCGTTCGGGCCCTGGATGCAGTTCACCCATTTGTTGAACACGACCGGCTCTTCCGGGATCGGCAGGTTCGATTCAGCGGCGTGGTCGGCATAGTTCAGGCCGATCGCGATGAACTTGCGGGTGCCGGTGACCGGCGGACCGTAGCGGACCCCCGCATCGACCAGCGGCAGATCGTCGGCGGAGAGCGCGGCGAGGCGACGCAGTCCCTCCACCGAGATCGCGGCGGGATCGATGTCGGCGACATGCCCGGACAGGTCGCGGATGCTGCCGGCGGTATCGATCATGCCCGGCTTCTCGTGACCGGCGGTGCCGAAGCGGCAGAGTTTCATGGCTATTCCTTTGTCGAAAAATTGGTGGAAACATCGGCGAGGATGCGGTGGTCGATTGCGGAAACGGCATTGACGCCGGTCAGCGTCATGGCAACCCGCATCTCATGCGTGAGCATGGTGAGCATCCGCGCAACGCCCGCCTCGCCTTCGGCGGCGAGCGCCCACAGCCATGCCCGGCCGAGCAGCACGCCCTTCGCCCCCAGCGCTAGCAGGCGGACGACGTCAAGGCCGGAGCGGACACCGGAATCGGCGAGCACGGTCAACTGGTCGCCTACTGCGGCGGCGATACGCGGCAAAGCGGCCGCGGTCGACATCACGCCATCGAGTTGTCGTCCGCCATGGTTCGACACGACGATGCCGTCCGCGCCGTAATCGGCGGCGGCGCGGGCATCCTCCGGATCGAGGATCCCCTTGATGATGAGCGGCCCGTCCCATTCGGCGCGCAGCCAGTCGAGGTCGTTCCAGCGGATGCCGGGGTCGAAGTTCGCGCCCAGCCAGCCCATGTAATCGTTCAGGCCGCTGGCATTACCCAGCACTGGCTCCAGATTGCCGAGCCGGTGCGGACGACCACACAGTCCGACGTCCCATGCCCACCCTGGCTTGCCGATCGCCTGGGCGACGCGCTTCATTGCGGCGCCCGGCCCCGACATGCCCGAATGCGCGTCGCGATAACGGATGCCGGGTATGGGCATGTCGACGGTAAACACCAGCGCCTGCGCGCCCGCTTCTTTCGCCCGCGCCAGAAGTTCCCGCATGAAGCCGCGGTCGCGGATGACGTAGAGTTGGAACCACAACGGCCCGTCCGACGTCGCGCCGCGCAGTTCCTTCATGCTGCAAATGCCGACGGTCGACAGTGTGAAGGGCACGCCGTGCCGATGCGCTCCCCGCGCCGCCTGCGTTTCGCCGCGTCGGCGGAACATGCCGGCGATGCCGATCGGACCCAGTACCACCGGCAGCGGCTGCTCGCGACCGAACAGCGTCGTGCGCAGGTCGAGCGCGGCCACGTCCTGCAACACGCGCTGGCGCAGCACCGTGGCGTGCAGGTCGTCGACGTTGCGGCGGCAGGTGACCTCCGAAAAGGCGGCCCCGTCGGCATAGTCGAACAGGAAACGCGGCAGCCGCCGCCGGGCGGCGGTGCGGAAGTCGTCGATGGAGGCGATGATCGTCATCGGGCGGCTCAGGCCATTGTCCAGCCGCCGTCGATCGCCATCAGGCTCCCGGTGATATAGCTGCTTTCGTCGGAGGCGAGATAGAGGGCCAGTGCGGCAATCTCTTCAGCGGTGCCGATCCGCCCCATCGGCTGGCGCGCAATGAAGGCCGCGCGCGCAGCCTCGGCATCGCCGGTCGCCGCGAGCCGCTGGTCGAGCGACGGAGACTGCACGGTGCCAGGGCAGATCGCGTTGCAGCGGACGCCGTGCCGCACATAATCCACGGCCACCGATCTGGTCAGCCCGCCCAGCGCGCCCTTGGACACGCAATAGGCGAAGCGGTCAGGAACGCCGATCATCGCCCCCGCCACCGACGCGACGTTGACGATGGACCCGCCACCCGCGGCGATCATGCCGGGCAGGAAGGTGCGGATCATCCGCATCGCGGCATCGACGTTGAGGTCGAACGACAGGCGATAGCCCCGTTCCCCGGTGGAGAGCAGGTCGCCGGCATCGACATAGCCCGCGCAATTGACCAGCACGTCGATCGTCCCGACCTCCGTGCCCAAGGCGTCGACCGCCACGGCGTCGAGCAGGTCGACCACCTTCGTCCGGCACCCGGCCAGCGTCGCCAGCGCCTCCGCCTGCACGTCCAGTGCGATCACCTCCGCGCCTTCGCGCAGGAACAATTCCACCGTCGCGCGGCCAATCCCCTGCGCCGCCCCGGTCACGAGGGCGCGCTTGCCCGCCAGTCTGTTCATATCCTGTCCTCATTCGATAGATGATCACTCTGCCGGAAGACGCGATGCGCCACCGGCCAGGGTTCGCCATCGGCAAATGGCGCCCGTTGAAGCTCGGCCATGCGGGCCTGCCATGCGATGAGCTGGGGATGATCGCGCTCGATCCGCCGCAATCCCTCCGCGTCGAAATCCTCGGCCAGCGTCAGGATCATGACCAGGCGGTGGCCGGCCCGGAAGATCTCCATCTCGACGATGCCATGACGATGCTGCGCCTCGACGACGGCAACCGGCGTCCGGCCCACGCGATGCGCATCGTCATAGGCGGCGATCGCCGCGGCATCGGTGGCGAGGTCCATGATGCGGATCACCCGGTGCGTTCCCATCGCTCAGCCCTTCATGCCGTAGAATGCGGCCGCCGCACCGCGAAACAGGCGATACCGCGCCGGCCCGTGCAGGCCGGTGAGCCGGTCGGCATCCGCCACCCATTGCGCGAAATCGTCCCCCGACAGGCGCAACACCGGCCAGTCGCTGCCCCACATCAACCGATCGCCGAAGCATGCGAGCAGATGGTCGACATAGGGGCGCAGTTGGTCCGCCGGAGCGCCGGCCACCTGTTCGGTGCGCAGGCCCGACAGCTTGCACCATGCGCCGCGATCAGCGAGCGCGGCGATCTGCGTCCGCCACGGATCGATCCTGTCTTGGGCGATGAAGGGCTTTGCCGCATGGTCGATCACGACCGGAAGATCCGGCCAGCGATCCATGAAACGCGCCAGCATCGGCAGATGCCGGGGCTGCACGAGCGCATCGAAGCGCAGGCCGTGCCGCAGCATCGCCGCGATGGCGGGCTCCAGCGCCGGGTCGAGCAGCCAGTCGGTGGCGGCGATGGACTGCAGCATCGGCCGCAACCCGCGCAGCCTGGGCGCGGTCGCGAGCGTGGCGATCCTGCCCGGTGCCTGCGGTGACGCGAGATCGACCCATCCGACGACGGCACCGACGACAGGACTCGTCTCCGCCACGGCCAGCATCCAGTCGGTATCGGCGTCGGTCGGTTGCGACTGGACCAAGACGCTGGCAGCCAGCCGGACATCGCCCGTCGCGGCGATCAGGTCGTCCATCGCGAAATCACGATGAATCGACGGTTCCGCGACGGTCGGCCACCGGTGCCCGGGCGTGTCGAGCGCCCAGAGGTGATGGTGCGCGTCGATCACCTGCATGGTATCACGCCATACCGAGAATCCGTTGCAGCGCCTGCTGAAAATGGCCGGCGAGCGCCGCTTCCGCCGCGTCCGCATCGCGGTTCGCGCACGCCTCCAGAATGTCGAGATGCTCGCGCAGCGTACGCAGCGCCAATGGTCTCGTCACCAGCCGGTCGAGCCGAACGAGCGTCACGTAATTCTTCAGCCGTCGCGCGGTCATTTCGATCAGCGAGTTGCGCAACGACGAGATCAGCGCGCCGTGCAGCTGCTCCTCCAGCAGCCCCAGCCGATCCTCCTCGGCCGGACCCAGGTCGTGACGCTCCAGATCCGCGATCAGATCGCGATGCGCCGCGATCATCTCCGCAATCTCCGCCGCATCGCCCGTTTCCGCGAAAGCCCGCGCGCCCGCCCGCTCGATCAGCGAGCGGAACTGGTAGGTCGATCGCGACAGTTCCAGATCCGCCTTGACGAAACGGATACAGGATCGCGCGTGAATCGTGACCAGGCCCTCCGTCTCCAACGTTCGCAACGCGTCGCGCAGCGGCTGGATGGTGAGGCCGAGCAATCGCATCAGTTCGTTCTGCGACAATTCGGCACCGACCGGGATGGTTCTGTCGAACAAGCCCTGAAGGATCGCACGATAGGCCTTTTCGGCCAGCGGCGGTTCGTTTCCTCTCTCGCCGACGGATTTCTCGCTGGCAGGGGGATCGGTCGCCGACACGGCGCTGATTTTCGAACGTGGCATAGTCAGACGAAATGGCCTCATCACCGGGACGGGTCAACCGCAAAGCCTTTCGGCAGGATAGCGAAGCGCCGCTCATCGCACCGACCGGATCGGCAACACGAGACACGCACCCGCCAGCACGAACGCCCCCGCGACGACGAACAGCAGCGGATAATCGTTGCCGGTCGCGCTGAGCAGCGTCGCAGCGAGCACCGGGCTGAGGATTTGCGGGACGTTCACCGCGGTGGTCAGGATGCCGAGATCCTTGCCCGTATCATCACCGCCTTCGCTGGCCGGCAGCACCTGCGTCATCAATGCGAGGTCGACCGACATGAAGGCACCATAGCCGAGTCCGATCAGCACCGCATAGGCGAACATGCCGGCGGCGTTGGGCTGCACCAGCGGGGCGACGACCGCCAGCGCCATGATGATACCAGCGGCGAAGACCAGCGGCTTGCGGCGCTGCCAGCGATCCGACAGCCAGCCGGAGGCGAGGCCGGAGATGACCAGCGCGACGAATGTTACCGACGACAGGCGCGCGATGGTGGTATTTGCGTCGCCCTGGCTCAACCCGATGTGATCCTGAAGGATATAGAGCAGGTACGTGACGATCGCCTGATAGCCCATGTAGATCGTGAAGCGCCCGAGGAACGCCCATGCGAAATCGGGATGTTCGCGCGGGTCGATCCAGAAGGAGCGCAGGAACGCGCCGAGGCGAAACGGCGAGGCCGGCGGCAGCGTTTCGCGCGGTTCCGGGTTGAGCGCCACGAACGACAGGCAGGCGAGGATGATCGCACCGCCCAGCAGACCGTAAGCGAGCCGCAGATCATGAGCGAGCAGTCCGCCGTAGATCGTGCCGGCGGAAATGCCGGCCGTCATTGCCGCGCCGACCACGCCCGACACGAAGCCGCGCTCCTCCACCGCGAACCGGTCGGCGACGATGGTCGTGATCGCCGGCTGCATCGAATTGAGGCTGATCGCCGCCACGACCCAGAGGGCCGTCACCGCGACGATGCCCGATCCGTAAGGCACCATGATGATGGCGCCGCCGCCGATCAGCGCGCCGATGACGATCCACGGTGTGCGTCGCCCGAACCGGCTTCGCGTCCGGTCCGAGAAGGCGCCGGCCATTGGCGTTGCCAGCGTGCTGAAGACGGACGTGATCGCGAACACCACGCCCAGCGTCTTCGTCTTGGTGGCGGGCGAGATATCCTGGATCTGGTTGGGCAGCAGCACGCCCAGCACCGCGGCATACAGCGTCAGCAGCACGAAGAAGACGACACCCAGCGACACGATCAGTCGCCAGTCGCGCCGACCGGTCGCCATCGTGCGGGGCGGGGGAGCAAAGGGCGCTGTCATGCCGCTGCCGCCGCAGTCAGTCGCCGGCAATCTTCCTGTGCGGTCGCGCTCAACCGTAAACCGTGCCCAGGCGTATCGCTGCCGAAGATCATGCCGTCGCGGATTGTAAACGTCTTTTCGACCAGATGGTCGAAATTCTGGAAGCTGTATTCCAGCCAGCGCACGCCTGGCAGCGCCAACGCCATGTTGACGCCGATCTCGAGGAAACTGTTGCCCAGCGTCACTTCGACATTCTGCTCGCTGGCCAGCCATCCGGCGCGCATCACGTCCCCGACCTGGGCATGGACGTTGAGCATGTCGCATGCCTGTTGTTCGAGCAGGCGCCGCTTGCCGGACAGGTCGAGATATTCGCCGGCGTTGACCCGGGTGATGCCGGTCCGCCGGATCAGCTTCAGCCCCGCGATATCGTCGCGGGTCACGGGATCCTCGACCCAGTAGATGCGGTGCCCCGCGCGCTCGAACGTCTGCAGGGCGTCGATCGCCTGCCCGACGGTCCACGCCTCGTTGGGATCGACCATCACCGGGCGGTCCTGGCCCACCGTCTTGCGCAACAGGTTCAGCCGGTGAACGTCGCGCTCGAGGTCGGGATGGCCGACCTTGATCTTGAAGCCGCGATAGCCGGCTTCCGCGGCGTTGCCGAACAGCTCGACGAAAGCGTGGTCCGACAGATGGAAGTCCAGCCCGCTCGCGTAGACGGGAACGCTTGACCGATCGGCGCCCAGCATCTGCCACAGCGGCAGGCCCTGCTGCTGTGCGAACAGGTCCCAGACCGCCTGTTGGATCGCCTCCTCGAACGGCAGCGACATGCGGCGCACATTGCCGCCGCGCGGACGCCGCACCGCGAGCGCCAGTGCCGCCGGTTCCTGACCATCGAGGGCGGGCCACGCCTGTTCGAGGAAGGTCCGCTCGATCTCCTGCTCGTCGGGAAGGGCGTTGAACAATGATTGCGCGAAGCCGAGGCCGACATGTCCCGCCGAATCGATCAGTTCGATCGCGGCCACATGGATTTCGGTCGTATGCACCTGCGAATCGCCGACCGGTCGATCGCGAGGATAGTGAAAACGGGTAATCCGATATGCCGTAATCCTCATCCCCGTTTGCCTTTCGTCATATCTGATATTTCAGATCTATATTTCAGAGAAATTTTACGGGCGCAAGCCGATAAATCGATCTCAACGGCCGCAAATCGCGCCTAACGGCACAGCGCCGTCACCGACAATAGAGGGGTAATCCCGCCCCGACAGCGGCATTTCGGTCTCAATTATCCTGTACATTCAACAAAATTCACTCACTGATATATCAAAATATGAATTAGATAATGTTTTTGGCTTGCATGAAATATCGATTGGCTGCATTCACGGCGAACAAGGGCGGCGGTCGACCGATCGCGCAAGAGGGAGAGGATGAATGAAGATCACCCGGATCATGTGCCTGTGCACGGCAGGTGCAATGTCTCTCATGCAGGCGTCGATGGCCTGTGCGCAGGCTGGAGGTGAGGCGACCACGCCGTCCCCCGGCTCGCCGGCACAGCCGCAGGACTCCTCTGATGCCGCAGCTGGCACGGCCCCGGCACAGGCCAGCAATGTCGAGGATATCATCGTCACCGGTTACCGCGCCTCGGCGGAGCGTGCCGTGGCGGTCAAGCGCGAGGCCGCGTCCGTCGTCGAGGCCGTCACCAGCCAGGATCTGGGCCGCTTCAGCGACGTCAACATCGCCGACGTCCTGCAGCGCGTGCCGGGCGTTCAGATCGAACGCAACGACAGCGGCACCGCTGGCGATCGCGCATCGATCCGCGGCCTCGGCCCGGGCTACACGCAAGTCACGATCAACGGCCGCGTTCCGCTGACCGGCGGCAACGAGGGCATCAACTCACTGCGCCAGGTCAATCTCGACGTGCTGCCGACAGAGGTCATTTCGGGCATGCTGGTGTACAAGACGCCGACCGCCGACCTGGTCGAAAGCGGCATCGCCGGCGAGATCGACGTCCAGACGCTGAAGCCGCTCGACTATCGCGCGCCCGGTGGCGGCACGTCGTTCGGCAGCCTGACCGTCCGTGCCGACTATGACGACCAGACGAAAAACTTCATTCCCCGGATCAGCGGTGTCGTCGGCACCAAATTGCTCGACAACCGGCTGGGCGTCTATCTGTCGGGCCTGTGGTCGCACGGCGACACTTCCAGCTCCGAACTGTTTTCGCGCTTTGCCACTCGGGATTTGTCGTTCGACGATAATGCCGACGGCAGCATCGACCGTGTCGAGCGCGGCGTGCTGGTGCCCTCGCGCATCACGGCGTCGAAGAACGACGGGAAGATCAGCCGCCTGGCGTTCAGCAGCGGTCTTCAGTTCAAACCGAGCGATCAATGGGAAATCAACGTCGACGGAACCTATTCCAAGTTTCTGAACGAGCAGTTCCGGCCGACCAACGATCTCCAGCTCAATGGCGCCAGCAGCGTCTATGACGGGGTGGCCAGCCCCGGCGGCTATACCGTCCGTGACGGACGGCTGCTCGCATTCGATACGTCGAAGCTCGCTTATGCGGGAGGAACGGGACCGGGCGTCACGCTGGATCCGCAGCCGCTGAAGTTCTTCAATAACCAATATGCGATCGTCGCCGGCGGCAACATCAAGTATAACGGCGACGGTTTCCGCGCGAGCGTCGACTATGGCTATTCGAACGGTCGCTATGATCAGGATCTGCGGCTGTTCTTCGGCGGCACCAGCGCGCCGAATCGCAACGTGCAATTTGACGGCGTTCCAATGGTGCCGACGATCACGGGAGTGACCAACGTCGTCACGCCGCCGGGCGGCGTCTTCAACGGCTTCTTCGGGCGCAAATATTTCAACCGTTCGCATGCCCATGCGCTTCGCGGCGACATCGCCTATGACGTGGCACCGGATGTCGTGCTGAAGGCGGGCGTGCGCTATCAGGACACGACCATAAGGCTGCGCAGCACCTCGCTGTTCGTGCCGGCTCCCGATGCGGCTACCGGCTTCACTACCGCCATTTCCCAGCAGATGCCCGACGTGATCTTCAACGGGCAGGATGCCGGCTTCCTGACACGCTTCAATTTCGGGGTGCCGATCCCGTTCCTCGATTATCCGGCGGCGGCCAATCTGGTTCCCGCGCTGCGTGACGCGGCGATCGACAAGGAAGACGCGTCCTTCGCCATCACCGCGCATGAAAAGACGACCGCATTCTACGTGCAGGCCGATGGGAATGGCACCTGGGGCAATATGCCGGTCAAGGGCAATGTGGGCGTCCGGGCGGTCTACACCGATCTGACCTCGCGGTCGACGCAGAGCACGACGATCCTCAACGGCCTGAACGCGACGCTCAGCCAGACGCTGACGCCGACCAGCGACACGCATCGCTACTGGGAATTTCTTCCCTCGGCGAACCTCGACCTCAATCCCACCGACCCGCTGCATGTCCGTCTGGCCGTGTCCCGCGTGATGTCGCGCCCGGAATATGAGGATACCGCGCCACGCAACGCGGTCAGCTACTATGATCCCAACGATCCGCGCGTCGATCCCAGCCAGCGCGGCACCGCGACGCTCGGCAATACGAAGCTGAAGCCGCTGACGGCGTGGCAGCTTGACCTGGAGCTGGAATATTACACCCGCGGCGGCGGTGCGCTGTATCTCGGCGGCTTCTACAAGAAGGTCGACGACTTCATCCTGCGCACGGTGACCCTCGACACCACCATTCCGGCACAGGGCGCGACCCGCCTGGACGTGACGCAGCCCGTCAATGCATCGAACGGACGCGTCTATGGTGCCGAAGTCGGGTTGAACCAGCCGTTCAGCTTCCTGCCCGCACCGTGGGACGGGTTCGGCGTGCAGGCGAACTATACCTATATCAACTCGAAGATCACCATCGACAATGCCGCGTCGACCACCTCCTACGGCTTCCCGGGGGCATCGAAGCACAATGCCAACGCGATCGCCTATTATGAGAAGGGGCCGTTCGCGACCCGCGTCGCCTATGCCTATCGGTCGAGCTACTTCCAGGCGCTCGGCGGCGGCAACGATCGTGCTGCGCAGCCGACCTTCACCAAGGGATATGGTCAGCTCAACGCGAGCATCTCCTACCGTCCGATCGAGCATCTGGAGCTTAGCGTCACCGGCACCAACCTCACCCGTGCCAATCGTCGCGACTATATCGTCGATCCCGACATGTTCCGCTCGTTCATCCAGCGCAGCCGGACGATCGCCTTCGCCGTACGCGGCTTCTTCTGATCGACCGGACCCTCGCCAGGTTCTTCGGCATCGATATCGGGACGTCCGGCGTCAAAGCCATCGTCATGGATCCATCCGGGAAGACGCCGGGCGAGGGCGTGGGCGAGGGCGTGGGGGTGCTGCCGGTGCAGCGCCCCCGGGGCGCCCGCGCCGGCCAGATGCCTGGTGCCACTCTGCGGGGGGCGGACGACCGTCCGCTCCTATTTGCCTGCAACCGGGCACAGTTGGCCCCACGCCCCTGAGTGAAATTGCCATCCGCGCGGCTCCATACTGCGCGCATATAGCCACGCTCCCCCGGAAGGGCTCGATGCCCCGCCTCATCCCCCCTCAGACGCGGCAATCGCGGCATGGGGCGAGGTTTCCGCATCAGAAGCGCAGGCAAGATGAAGGATCCCTCGACATTCTGGAGGGGACGATATCGTCGGGCCCAACACTTTCACAACGCCGCGTTTTTCTGTAGACTGCGGCAAACGGTTATTATCCGAAGGCGACTCGTAAGGTCGACAAGCCGTTCGACCGGAGCCGCCTCACCATTGGTGGGAGAGGGCCTGTGCCGATTGCGGTCGCCATCGCCTTGCTGGTGTTTGGTTCGGTCGCCTTCCACTTGTTCAGTCCATGGTGGCGGACACCGATCGCGACCAATTGGGGTTCGATAGACTCCGCGCTCGACGTTACGCTGTGGATTTGCGCGGCGGCATTCGTCCTTCTCAACCTCTTCCTGGCCTGGGCGCTGGTGCGATATCGGCACCGGCCCGGACACCGCGCCCATTATGAACCGGAAAATAGTCGGCTCGAAAAACGGCTGACCTTCTGGACGGCAATCGGCATCGCCGGGATGCTGGCGCCAGGACTGGCTGCCTGGGGCAAATATGTATCGGTGCCCAAGGAGGCAACGATCATCGAGGCGGTGGGGCAGCAATGGCAATGGTCGTTCCGCTATCCGGGTCCCGATGGCGTTCTGGGCGCCGCGGCGGTCAAATATGTGACGCCGGACAATGTGCTGGGGCTCGATCCGCTCGACCCCTATGGGCGCGACGACCTGCTGGTCGAAACGGGCGACCTGCATCTACCCGTGGGCAAGCCGGTGAAGATCCTGCTGCGTTCCAAGGACGTGCTGCACGATTTCTATGTACCCGAATTCCGCGCCAAGATGGATCTGGTGCCGGGCATCGTCACCTATTTCTGGATGACACCCACGAAGACGGGGACGTTCGATATACTCTGCGCCGAACTGTGCGGCACGGGCCATCATGAAATGCGCGGCAAGGTGGTGGTCGATTCGCCCAGGGCCTTCGCCGCGTGGCAGGCGCAACAGAGCAGCTTCGGGCAGATACTGGCCGAGACGCCTCCAGCCGCCATGTCGATCCTGCTGATCAAGGCGAACGCCTGTTCAGTCCCCGCCTCCTGGAGCATTCGCTGATGGCTACCACCCTGGCCGACGATCTGCGCCCGCTGCATCATCCGCATAGTTGGGTCACCCGCTATGTCTGGAGCCAGGATCACAAGGTCATCGCCATCCAATATAGCGTGACCGCGATCAGCATCGGGCTCGTGGCGCTGGTCCTTTCGGCGCTCATGCGGCTGCAATTGGGCTTTCCGGGGGCCTTCCCGGCGATCCAGCCGGACAATTACCTGCAGTTCGTGTCGATGCACGGCATGATCATGGTCGTTTATCTGCTCACGGCCCTGCTGCTCGGCGGCTTTGGCAATTATCTGATTCCGTTGATGATCGGTGCGCGGGATATGGTCTTCCCCTTCGTCAACATGCTCAGTTACTGGCTGTACCTGCTTTCGGTGATCGTGCTGGTGGCGGGTTTCTTCGTGCCGGGCGGACCGACGGGCGCGGGCTGGACGCTCTATCCGCCGCAAGCGATCAGCGAAGGAACGCCGGGTCACCAATGGGGCATCGTCACCATGCTGGTCAGCCTGGCGATCTTTGTTGCGGCATTCACCATGGGTGGCCTCAACTATGTGACGACGGTGCTGCAGGCGCGGACGCGAGGCATGACGCTGATGCGGATGCCGCTGTCGGTGTGGGGCATTTTCACCGCTTCGGTCATGGGCCTTCTGGCCTTTCCGGCGCTGTTCGTCGCCGCGGTCATGATGCTGTTCGATCGTCTGGCGGGTACCAGCTTCTTCATGCCGGCGATGCAGTCGGCCGGCATGATCACGTCGACACAGGGGGGCAGCCCGCTGCTCTTCCAGCATCTTTTCTGGTTCTTCGGCCATCCGGAGGTCTATATCGTCGCGCTTCCCGCCTTCGGCATCGTGTCCGACCTGATCAGTGTCCATGCGCGGCGCAATATCTTCGGCTATCGCATGATGGTCTGGGCGATCGTCGTGATTGGCGCGCTGAGTTTCCTCGTCTGGGCGCATCATATGTATGTGAGCGGGATGAACCCCTATTTCGGTTTCTTCTTCGCCACATCGACGCTGATCATCGCCATTCCCACCGCGATCAAGGTCTATAACTGGATGCTGACCCTATGGCGCGGCAACATCCATATGCGCGTGCCGATGCTGTTCGCCATCGCCTTTATCTTCACCTTCATCCATGGCGGACTGTCAGGACTGTTCCTGGGCAATGTGAGCGTCGACGTACCCTTGTCGGACACCTTTTTCGTGGTGGCGCATTTCCACATGGTCATGGGCGTGTCGCCGGTTCTGGTAATCTTCGGCGCGATCTATCACTGGTATCCCAAGATTACGGGGCGGATGTGGAACGAGACGCTGGGAAAGCTCCATTTCTGGATCACTTTCCTCGGCGTCTACGCGATCTTCCTGCCGATGCACTACCTTGGCATATTGGGCGTGCCGCGCCGTTATTATGCGCTGGGGCAGGCCGACTTCATCCCGCCATCGGTGCATTTGGCCAACCAGTGGATCAGCATCGCGGCGCTGGCGGTGTTCGCGGCGCAGAGCCTGTTCTTCTTCAACATGATCTGGAGCCTGTTCCGCGGTCCGAAGGCCGATCCCAATCCCTGGGGCGCGGCGAGCCTGGAATGGCAGACGCCCCAGACACCGCCGGCCCATGGCAATTGGGGGCCGAAGCTGCCGGTCGTCTATCGCTGGGCCTATGATTACAGTGTCCCTGGCGCCGAGCGCGACTTCATCCCGCAGACGGAGCCCCGCGCATGAACCTCATCGCGCGCCTTTCCGAACGGAGCTGGGAACCGGCGAGCGACAGGCTGGACCCGTCGCATCGCCCCTCGGCGGGATCGGTCGGGCTGACCCTCTATGCGGTGGTGATGGCCGTCATGTTCTCGCTGCTGGTGGCGGCCTATGTCATGCGCATGGGGCTGCACGCGGCCATGGGTCATGCAGACGACTGGGCCGCGATGCCCGACCCGCCATTGCTGTGGATCAACAGCGCAGTGCTGGTCATGAGCAGCGTCGCCTGGGAAATGGCCCGGCGAGCCGCGATCCGGGGCCGGGCGAGCATGGCGTCGCTCGCGGGCGGGGTGCTGGGGCTATGCTTCCTCGGCGGACAGTGGATGCTGTGGCGTCATTATCAGGCGGCGGGCTATTATCTGGCGACGAATCCGGCCAACGCCTTCTTCTATCTGCTGACCGCGCTGCATGGGCTGCATATCATCGGCGGGCTTGGCGCCGCGGGCTGGGTGCTGGCCTCGCGGAACCCGGGCCAGGTGCGACTGTGCGCGCTCTACTGGCATCTGCTGTTGCTCATCTGGATATTGATCGCCGTCTTGCTGCTGCTGACTTGAGGTTGTTGCGCCATGCTCCAGACCACGCAGGATCGTAGGGACAGGGAAGTCATCACCCCAGCCCTGCGCGAGATCGCGGCCGACTGGTCGGCGGATCAGGAGGTGTTTCGCCATACCCATTGGGGCAAGGCGATGATGTGGATCTTTTTGCTGTCGGATACCTTCATCTTCTCCTGCTTCCTGACCGGCTACATGACAATGCGCGCTTCGGCCGTGCTGCCCTGGCCCAACACGGCCGAGGTTTTCGCGCTCAACATCGGCGGACAGGACATTCCGCTCGTCCTGATCGCGATCATGACCTTCGCGCTCATCAGTTCCAGCGGCACGATGGCCATGGCCGTGAATTTCGGTTACCGGCGCGACCGCCGCAGAACGGCGGGGCTCATGCTGCTGACCGCGCTGTTCGGCCTCACCTTCCTCTCCATGCAGGCGTTCGAGTGGAGCAAGCTGATCTTCGAAGAGGGGGTGCGGCCCTGGTACAACCCCATGGGCGCCCCGCAGTTCGGTGCCTCCTTCTTCATGATCACCGGCTTTCACGGACTGCATGTGACCTGTGGGGTCATCCTGTTGCTGATCATCGCGTCGAAGGTCGCGCGCGGCGATTATGATCGCACGGGCGATTATAGCGCGGTCGAGATTGCGGGACTCTACTGGCATTTCGTCGATCTCGTCTGGGTCTTCATCTTCGCATTCTTCTACCTGTGGTGAGCTCCATGAAGCAGGATCTGTCCAATGCCGATGTCGGGGCTGTGCATGAAGGGGTGCATCATCCGATCAGCCTTTATCTGAAGGTCTGGGGCTATCTTTTCCTGCTCAGCACCCTTTCCTATCTGGTTGACTACATGCATGTGCAGGGGATCGTCCGCTGGACGTTGATCGTGCTGTTCATGTTGCTGAAGGCGGGGCTGATCCTGTCCATATTCATGCATCTCGCATGGGAACGGCTGTCCCTGATCTACGCGATACTGACGCCGCCACTGGTGCTGCTGGTGCTGGTGCGGATCATGACGATCGAGGCGAACTACGCCTTCTGGACAAGGGCGATCTTCATGGGCGGGGGAGGCTGAACCATGGCGCGGATGCGTTGGGTGGTGACGGGGCTGTGTGTCGCGGGGGCCGCGGCGTCGCTCTGGAGCTTCAACTGGTTTTCAGGGCAACTCTATCCGCATGCCAGTGCCGGCGACCTTGCCTACAAGCCTGACGACATGCCGCCGCGCATAGATATGGCATCGGTGCAGCGCGACTGGCCGGCGAGCCTCGATGATCCGGCGGATGGCAATCGGCTGATCGCCTATCACCGCGACATGCGCGGGAAGGTTTCCCTGCCATCGACTGGCGCCGGGACCGGCGCCACCGCCGCCACGCCGCCGGCGGATTTGGGAACGCTGCTCGCCAGTGCCGATCCCAATGCGGGCAAGGCGAAGGCCCAGCTCTGCGCCAGCTGCCACGACTTCAGTCAGGGCGGGCCGAACCGGATCGGCCCCAATCTCTGGGGCGTGGTCGCCCGCCCGGTGGCGAGCCATGCGGGCTTTGCCTATTCGCCCGCGATGAAGGCGCATGGGGGCGCATGGAGCTATGACAAGCTGTTCGAATTCCTTGCCTCGCCGGGGCGGGACGTGCCGGGGACGAAGATGAGCTTTGCCGGGCTCCGCCGGCCCGAGGATCGAGCAGCGGTGATCCGCTATCTGGCGACCTTGGGGAATGGAGCGCCGCCTTTGCCAGCGCCGAAGAGCGCGAACTGAGTTAGGGCACGACGCCTCAGCGCCCATTCGGGCTGCGCTTGTTGAGGCGCAGCCCTTTCCTTCAGAAAAGCGAAGGGCCTGGACAGGCTCAGCCCGAACGGGTTCGGGTTACCGAACCACCGCCCGCGTGTAGAGATGCCAGGTCGCATAGCCCAGCACCGGCAGCACGACGGCAAGCCCGACCAGACCCGGCAGCGCGCCGAGGATCAGCAGCCCGACGACGATCAGTCCCCACATGGCGACCGTCACCGGATTGGCCCAGGCGACCCGTACGGAGGTGCGCAGCGCCACTCCCCAATTGGTCCGCTTGTCGATGATCATGGGAAAGGACACGACGCTGACCGCCAGGGTTATGATTGCGAAGCCGAGGCCGACCAGATTGCCGACGATGATCATCTTCCAGCCCTCGACCGTACCGAACACCGCGTTCAGGAAGACGCCGACCGAACTGACCGCTTGGGGACCGAGCTGGCCGACAGTGGCGTTATAGATGAGCCAGGCTGCACCGAGCCAGGCCAGGAACAGCAGGGCGGTGATGCTGGTAAGGTCGAAGAGCGCGGGCGCCGACGGTCCGCGCACCACATCCAGGAAATGCCGCCAGCGACTGTCGAGTCCCTGTTCGCGGCGTCGTGCCAGTTCGTAGAAGCCGCTCGCCAGGGCCGGGCTGAACAGGATGGAGCCGGCGACCAGCGGGAAGAGCAGCGGCAGTATCGACACGCGGCTGGCCATCAATATGGCCATCAGCACCACTGCGGGATAGATGAAACCGATGAAGATCAGGTCGCCCCGCTTGGCCTGGAAATCGTCCCAGCCCTGTTGCAGTGCGATCTTCAGATCAGGCAGTCCGATCCTGCGAATCTCATATTCGTCACGAGACGATGCTTTTTCACCTGGATGAGCAATTGCCATGGCCGCTCTCCCTTTGAAGCTCGCCATGACGAGCGTCCGGCTTGTCCTGCCCTCTGTCGGGACCGGTGCGCGATGCAGTCCATGTTGGAGCCTGCCCAGGGCATCGTCCCGGCATGAGGAAACGCCTCATGGCCAAGGCGAAGAGTACATCTTTCCGCCGGCTTTGGACAGGGGCTGATCGCGGTCGAAACGTACATGCCGGCCCGCGGTTTCCAGCGCCACCGACAGCCCCTGGAGGCGTGCCGGCAAGCGGCGGCAGCCGTTGCGGTCAATCAAGCGCAAGCTCGTCGGTTGAACCCCGGGTCGCATGAACCTGATATGCATTGCGACAAGGCAGGATGATCCGCGCACATTCGCAACTAACTGTCTGGTTACGATACATTATTGGCGCAATATAGCACGTCATCGACTTTGGTCATAAGATCGTCCTGTGTCGGCGGCTTGCGAAGAGGATTGGCGGGTGCGGGCATAACATCGACCCACGGCTTCGAACCGGAGATTGCCCATGAGCGACCTGATCCTGACCACATATGACTGGGTGCCGGAGATGCCACGGGGCCTTGTGCGCGACCTTCGGGTGCGCTGGGCGCTCGAAGAGGCAGGATTGCCCTATCGGGTGGAAAGCACGCCGTTTCGCGATCGCGGCCCCGAACATTTCGCGGCGCAGCCCTTCGGCCAGGTGCCGTGGCTGACCGACGGCGACCTGACCCTGTTCGAGAGCGGCGCGATTCTGCTGCATCTGGCGGACAAGAGCCCGGCGTTGATGCCGCAGGACGCGCGGGGTCGGGCCGAAATCCTGTCATGGGTCATCGCCGCGCTCAATTCGGTCGACCTGCCGTGCCAGCCATGGAGCCTGTTCCGGTTCATGGGATTGCCCGGCGAAGCACCCGAGGCGAAGATGATCGACAAATTCCTGAAAGCCCGGCTCGACCGAATGGATGCGGTTCTCGTCGATCGCGAATGGCTCGTTGCGGGCCGCTTCACGGTCGCTGACCTGCTCATGGCGGATGTGATGCGGCAGGTCGATCGGTTCGACGGGTTGTCCGATCACGCGGCCTGTCGCGACTTCCTCGCCCGTGCCACGGCGCGACCGGCGTTTGAAAAGGCGCATCGCGACCAGATGGCTCACTTCGCCGCCGCCGATGTGGCCTGAGAACGCGCCATGTACGCCAAGGACGTTCCCGCCGGGACCATCTTCTATCACGGAACCAAGGCCGATCTGGCCATCGGCGACCTGATCGCGCCGGGGTTCGAGAGCAATTTCGTCGAACGGGGGCTGAAGCACGTCTATTTCGCGGCGAAGCTCGAAGCGGCCACATGGGGCGCGGAACTGGCGAGGGGTGACGGGAGGGGTCGTATCTTCATCGTCGAGCCGACCGGCCCGTTTGAGGATGACCCGAACCTCACCGACAAGAGGTTTCCCGGCAACATGACCGCCTCCTACCGATCGACCGCGCCGCTGCGGATCACGGGCGAACTGGAAGATTGGGTCGGCCATGCTCCCGAGCAAGTCAGGGAGATGAAGGACAATCTCGCCCGCATGAAACGCGAGGGCACGGACACGATCATCGAGGACTGATGCGCCGAAGGCCGGACTGCGGCAGAAAACTCCAGGCCCGAGCGGCCCAGGGCCGGATGGCGGCGCATCCTTGGCGTAGCCTCTCCATCAGGGGTCGCGGCAGGAGAAGGCCACGATTCCTGATAAGGACAAAGCCCACCCGGCACGCCACTCCTGCATTGTCCGAAAGGACGAGGCGACCGCCCAGCACCCGGTTCATGATCCGGGCTGGGAGATTAAATCGATGGCGCTGCAAACATTCCCCCGAATTTGCCCGACCTGCGAGGCCAGCTGCGGGTTGGTCATCGAAGCCGATCCCGACAGTGGCGTGGTCGGCCGGGTGTCCGGTGATCCGGCCCATCCGTCGAGCAAGGGCTATGTCTGCCCGAAGTCGCAGGCGATCAAGGCGCTGCGCGAGGATCCCGACCGGCTGACGAGGCCGCTGATTCGCGATGGCGAGGGCTTCCGCGAGGCGAGTTGGGAAGAGGCGCTGGACTTTGCGGCGGCCGGGCTCAGGCGCGTCGTGGCTGACCATGGGTCGAGCGCGCTGGGCATCTATCTGGGCAACCCCACGGCGCACGTCGCCGCGTTGCAGTTGGTCGGAGGGTCGCTGCTCTCCGCCATGCCGGCGCAACTCACCGGGGCGGCCGCGATCGACAACTTCGCGCGCAACATGGTCGACGCCTATCTCTATGGCGATATCGGCAATGTTCCTGTACCCGACGTGGACCGTACCGAATTCTTCCTGATCTTCGGCGCCAACCCGGCCGTGTCGAATGGCAGCATGTTCGGCGCCCCCGGCATGCCCGGTCGGCTCAAGCGGTTGCGTGCCCGCGGCGGGCGGCTGGTGGTGGTCGATCCGCGTCGCACGCCCACCGCCGAACTGGCCGACGACCACTTCGCCATCCGTCCGGGCACCGACGCGCTGCTGGCGCTGGCGCTGATCGACACGCTGTTCCGCGAGGGGCTGGTGCGCCTTGGCCGCCTGGAAGGGCACGTGTCGGGACTCGACGAATTGCGCGCCGTCGCGGCGCAATTCCCGGCCGAGCGCGTCGCCCCTCTCACCGGCATCGCAGCGGAGCGCATCACCCAGTTGGCGCGCGACTTTGCCGCCGCCGGCAGTGCCGCCGCCTATAGCCGGGTCGGCATCAATACCCAGAGCTTCGGCACGCTCGGCGTCTGGGCGATAGACTGCCTCAACATCCTCACCGGCAATTGCGATGCCGAGGGTGGGGTGATCTTCCCCGAGGGCAGCCTGCCGGTCTTCACCCGCGATCCCTATGTCGGCGATCAGCCGCCCCATGGTCGCTGGCACTCGCGCGTCTCGGGCGCGCCGGAACTGGGCGCCACCATGCCCACCCACGCCATGTGGGAGGATGTCGAGACGCCGGGCCCTGGCCGGATCCGGGGCATGACGATCATCGCCGGCAACCCCGTACTGTCCAACCCCAATGCCGGCCGCGTCGCCGCCGCCCTGGACAGCCTGGAGTTCCTGGTCGCGGTCGACATCTACCTCAACGAGACGACGCGCTTTGCCGACGTCATCCTGCCGCCGGGCGATCACCTGCGCCACAGCGAGTTCACGCTGATCTGGAACAACTGGATGGTGGAGGACGTGATCTCCTGGTCGCCGCGCATCCTGCCGCCCGATCCCGACGGACGCACCGACTGGAGCATCATCAACGGCCTCGCCGCCCGCTTCATCGGCATGGACGAGGCCGCTTACGACCTGCGCTGCGCGGTGGAATATCTGTCGCGCCAGGCACCGCAATTGCCGCGCCTGCCCGCCGGGGCGGACCTGGCCGGGCTGCTGGCCAGCGCTGATGGCGAGGACTGGCCCGAACGCATCTTCGATATCCTGTTGCGCGGCGGCAAGAACGGCGACGGCTTCGGCAGCCATCCCGGCGGCCTGTCGCTGGCCCGGCTGCGCGAAAGTCCGGCCGGGATTTCCCACGGGCCGATGCAGCACGGACGCCTGCCGCGGGCGATCGCCACCCCCGACGGCAAGATCGCGCTGGCGGCCGCTCCGTTCCTTGCCGATATTCCCCGGCTGGAGCAGGCGATCGACGATGGCAGGTTCGCGCACGGTACGCTGCGCCTGATCGGTCGGCGCGAGATGCGCTCCAACAACAGCTGGATGCACAATCTGCAGCCGCTGGTGAAAGGGCCGAAGCGCTGTACGGCGATGATCAGTCCGGCCGATGCCATCCGACTCGGCATCGACGAAGGCGACGAGGTGCGGTTGCGCTCGCGGGTTGGCGAGATCACGCTGCCCGCGCGCATCACCGACGAGGTGGGGATCGGCACGGTATGCGTGCCGCACGGCTGGAGCGAGGCGCTTGACGGCTCGCGCCTGGGCCTCGCCCACAGCCTCGACGGAGCCAATTACAACCGGCTGAGCGACGACGCCGAATTCGACGTGCCGAGCGGCTGCGCCAGCTTCAATGGCAC
>Ga0207647_10000919_pt1 | contig 22715 bp, 20 predicted proteins | sample KBSCornC2_FD_184295 | JGI IMG/M metagenome (GOLD analysis project Ga0207647, IMG submission 184295) | Corn rhizosphere microbial communities from Kellogg Biological Station, Michigan, USA - C2 (SPAdes) (version 2) | ecosystem: Host-associated > Plants > Roots > Rhizosphere ... | reverse complement strand
TTAGCGCAGCATAATGCAACGCTTCCTTCGATTGAGGAGGGACTGAGCAAACTAGAAATCGCGTCATTGGCCGATCAATCGGTATCAAATGTGTTGGAAGAAGGCAATGTGTTCCAGGTTGCAGAAGCTCTGGCGGCAATGGAAGAATTTGTAAAGAATGTAAGAAAGGATGAACGCTTTGTCGAATTTTTAAGAGATGAGCTAACGAAACACAGGGGAAGATTGACTACCAATTCAGGAGCAAGGATTGAAATATGCGAGGCAGGTGTTAGTTATGATTATTCAATTAATGGAGAATGGCGGCAACTCGATGAACAGATAAAAATATTATCGGAGCAAAAAAGAATAGTGGAAGAAAAATTAAGAAAGCTTGCTCCGGGAAGAATGGCTGTTGATCCTGAAACCGGGGAAGTGATTGAAGGACCCATCAAAACCTCCAGATCAACCTATAGGATAACACTATCAAAATAAAAAAATGAAAACGCTTTTCCAGGAATGTGTAGATATAGTGAAAGGGCTTGCAGGTCATGAGTTTGTCTACTTCGAAACAGCAATCGAAGTGAAAGTAACACCGCACAGTTTTCCTTTCAATGCATGGGCTGCTTGTGTAAGCCCCAAAGATGAATTGTTTTTGATGGACAGCAATGAAGAGTGGCACCAGGCAGAACTGGATGACGACAATTCGGCGTTGGTCATTGGAAGCCTGTATCAACGATTGAAGTTGATGAGAGTCGATTATGCTAAAGCCAGCTAAAAACATCAACCCCTTAGTGATGAATTTTATGAAACGATCGACGACATCACTACAGTTTAGCTTCTGTTGCGTCGCGCTCCTGCACATTCTTTAATTCTACTCAACATTTTCGAAGCCTGCTATCGAAATTAAAATTCACTGAAACCCCAGTTTACGTTTTGACGAAAACAATACAATATGAATTACAATAACAACAACATAATATCCCTGGATGAAGCAAGAAAAAGCAGGAAGCGTTTTACACGTTCGCTCGAGTATGAGTTGATTGCAAGTCTTACGTTTCAGCAATATGCAAAGGATGATCAGGCAAATTTCGAAGCTTTACTTTCCATTCCCTTAACTGAAAGAATTCCCGGGCTCACAAAGGAGTATGGATTAAAAAGAATGCATCGCCTGGTCAAAACCATTTTGAATGAATTCTGCATTGCTATTGCTTTGCCAAAAAGCAAAAAACTTACCGAAACAAAAACTTCTGTTGTAGCATGCGATTTGATTCTTGCTGCTGAAGAAGATCAATTGAGTATGGAAGATTTGATTGTGTTTTTTGAATTGGCCAAGAACGGCAAGTATGGAAAATTCAGATCTTTATTGACGCACTATTCTATTATGAAAAAGCTGGAACAATACAGGCAGCAACGATACGAGGCTTATATAAAAATCAAAGACCAAAGACAAACAGAAGTAAGGCTGCTTGGGCCTTCGGAAAGAATCAGTCCCCAACCAACTCCTATTAAGCAACTATTTGAAGATGGCAAAATTGTTCCTTTTAAAAAGATCAGTTAGAATAAGTTTTATCAAGTCACTCTTATAATTCTGCGATTTTCCTGTGGCAAGGTTTTTTTGTAATTATTTCAGCAGTAATATTCAGCTGTGTACATCGTACAACAACACCAGAAAATTAAATCTGCTTAAGTAATTTGCATTTACCATGCGACCAGATTTTCCAAAAAAGCATTTTAATGATAAGCGCAATGCTTATATACTCCTGGTAATGTCGCTTGCTACTTATTGGTAATAAAAATTTTCTTCTACCGTCTTTAAGCCACTCTCGTACCTATTCGCTGCCCCCACCATCAGCAAAATTCTTTAACGATTGCTTCTATGTCAACAAACATTGTTCAATTGAACGAGGTGGGAATGAGAGATATCGACCTGGTCGGAGGTAAAAACGCTTCGCTTGGCGAGATGCTTCAGAACCTCACCAAACTTGGAGTGAACATTCCGGGTGGATTTGTCATTACGGTAAATGCTTACCAGCAGTTTATTCATCACAACAATCTTGATGAAAAAATCAGGGCACTGGTAAAGCAAATCGATTATTCCTCGGTAGAATCCTTGCGAAGAGCAGGATTGCAAATTCGTAATGCCATTCGCAACGGTCGCTTTCCTTCTCATCTTTCACAGGAAATCATCAATTGCTATTATGAACTCTCAAAACAGTATGAACAGGAAGGAACCGATGTTGCCGTCCGCTCATCCGCCACTGCAGAAGATCTTCCTGACGCATCTTTTGCAGGCCAACAGGAAACCTATTTAAATGTTCGCGGGCCAGCTGCATTGATGGATGCAGTTCGTAATTGTTTTGCGTCTTTGTTTACCGACAGGGCTATCTCCTACCGTGAAAGTTTTAAGTATGACCATTTTGCCGTTAAACTTTCTGTGTGCATTCAAAAAATGGTACGAAGCGATTTGGGTGCAAGTGGTGTTGCTTTTTCCCTGGATACAGAAAGTGGCTTCAAGGATGTTGTAGTTATCAACGGTTCCTATGGATTAGGAGAAATGATTGTCCAGGGAAGTGTTTCCCCGGATGAATTCATTGTGTTCAAACCAATGTTGAAAGAAGGTTATACCTCTATCATTGAAAAAAAGCTGGGAGTCAAAGACCGCATGATGGTTTATGGTGATGACCCGGATGAAAGAGTGAAAGTGATTGCCGTTGATAAAACCTCGCAACAACAATTTTGTTTGGACGACGAAAAGATTTTACAGCTATCGCGCTGGGTATTGCATATTGAAAACTATTATTCTTCTTTAAAAAATCAATGGTGCCCAATGGACGTGGAGTGGGCCGTTGATGGATTGAGTGATGAACTTTTTATTGTACAGGCGAGACCTGAAACAATTCATTCAAGAAAAAATTACGACACGCTCACAGAATATGTAATGAAGCCCCACAATGCACATGAGGTCGTAAGAGGCATTGCTGTTGGGGATAAAATTGCATCGGGTAAAGTGAAGATCATGTATTCATTGGATAAAAGAGTGATGGAGGGACAGGAGTTTTCCGAAGGCGATGTGTTAGTTACAGACATGACTGATCCAGATTGGGAGCCCATTATGAAGAAGGCGTCTGCCATCATTACAAATAAAGGAGGAAGAACTTGCCATGCTGCAATTGTTGCCAGAGAAATGGGTGTGCCTGCTATTGTCGGCTGCGGCAATGCAACGAGTCTGTTAAGCGATGATGACCTGGTTACGGCTTCGTGCGCAGAAGGGGATGCGGGAATTGTTTATGAAGGAGAATTAGATCATGAAATTGTAACAACAAGGTTGGATGATTTGCCTGGCATAAAAACTGACCTGATGTTGAATGTTGCCTCTCCTTCATTGGCCTTTCGGTTTTCCCATATTCCCAATAAAGGAGTTGGGCTAGCAAGAGAAGAATTTATCATCAACAACTACATTGGCATTCATCCGCTTGCTTTAATGCAGCATCATCAATTGAATGACAAAGAGCTTTCAAAAATCATTCGAAATAAGATTGCAGGATTTAAAGATGAAGAAGATTTCTTTGTTTCGAAACTATCGTTCGGCATTGCAAAAATTGCCGCAGCTTTTTATCCCTATAAAGTCATCGTTCGTTTTTCTGATTTTAAATCCAACGAGTACTATAATCTTTTAGGTGGAAATCATTTTGAGCCAAAAGAAGAAAATCCGATGATTGGATGGAGAGGTGCATCAAGATATTATTCCGATGCCTACAAAAAAGCATTTGGACTCGAATGCAAAGCAATTAAGAAAGCGAGAGAAGAAATGGGCTTGACAAATGTTGTTGTAATGATTCCTTTTTGCAGAACAGTGGAAGAACTTTTAAAAGTAAAAGAGGTGATGGCCGAATATGATTTGGTCCCGGGAAAAGAAGGTTTGGAATTGTACCTGATGGCAGAAATTCCATCAAATATTATTCTTGCAAGTGAATTTGCCGAACATATCGATGGCTTTTCCATAGGCTCCAATGATCTTACACAATTAACATTGGGATTAGATAGGGATTCTTCTTTGGTTGCTCACTTGTATGATGAGCGAAATAAGGCAGTAAAAAAAATGCTTTCCCAATTAATTCAAACGGCAAAAAAGTTTGGAGTCAAAGTTGGCATTTGTGGACAAGGCCCCTCCGATCATCCGGACTTTGCACAGTTTTTAGTTGAGCAGGGAATTGATTCCATTTCTGTCACTGCTGATTCGGTGATCAAAACAATAAAAGCCATTCATAAAGTGGAACAGGAATTACTTGAAAGGCAAATGAAAGAAATTGAATAGTTCAATTCAAAAAATAAAAGAGGTCGCCTAAAAGCGACCTCTTTTATTTGTGCCCCGGAACGGACTTGAACCGTTACGACCGTTGCGGGTCACAGGATTTTAAGTCCTGCGTGTCTACCAATTCCACCACCGGGGCCTGTCCCGATTTTTCGGGAGCTCCAAAAAAAATCCCGCTTTTAGAGCGGGACCTTCTGAGCGGAAGACCGGGCTCGAACCGGCCACCCCAACCTTGGCAAGGTTGTGCTCTACCAAATGAGCTACTTCCGCATTGTATAAGAACTGAAGGGTTGCAAAAATAGGTATTGAACCAATTGCAACAAAAATTTCGATCGTTAATTATTTAGCAGGAGTTGCAGTTGTTGCTGAATTGTATTTTGGAGTATACAAAGTACTTTCCTGCACCTGAATGTTTTGAGGTTTGGTATTTTCAAAACGCTTGTGATACAGGAAGAATGCTGTACCAAATACAAATGCTAAAAAACAAGCCATTGATAAATAAAAAATAAAAGCAGACGAAGAAACCCAGTTATGAGTAAAGTCTCTATCCTGGACTTTTTGCAGTTCCTCGTTATACTCCTCTTGACGATAATCCATAATTGAATTTTGTGGTGCAAAAATAAGGGAGTAGCACAAATGTTAAAAAAGAATGTTTGTTTATTTTAAATAAGCCGAGTACATCCAAGCCAGTTTTTCCTGCTCATAGATATAATCACTCATCAGGGCATTTGTTCCTTCATCGCCCGCACCGCCGGACATTTCAAGAATTTCTCTTTTAAGGGTTTTAAAAACTATCTAAAATATTTTGCATGGCTTGGGTGCCGTCCGAAATATTTTTTACTTCTTAAATAATTGATGTTTGTGTATAACCACAAAAACTGTGAAGAAGGACTGTTTACAAAACCGGTACTTCTTTTGTTTTCCAATGGTGCGGCCCTTTCATCATAAACTCCTTGCTCTGCTCGATGGCATTCATTATTTGTTTTAAAATTTCCTCAGCCGGAGCTTCGTAATCAATTTGCAATGGCGCTTTGAATGTAACAGAAAGTTGCACCCCTTTCTTTTTAAACTTCAATCCTTTTTTATTGAATGCCCGCCAGAAGCCTTGTATCACCACCGGAATAACAATGGGCTTACAATGTTTGATAATATAGGCAGTTCCTTTCCTTCCCGGCGCAAAAGGTGTTGTTGTGCCTTGAGGAAATGTAATGACCCAGGCTCTGTTCAATGCTCTTTCAATTTTTCTTGTATCGCTGGGATCCAAGCCTCTTCTTGTTTCACCCCCATCTTTTTTCCATGTTCTCTTCACTGTGAGTGCGCCGGCCAATGTAAACAAGCGACTGATCCAACTGCTTTTCATCGTTTCTTCGGCAGCCACATAATAAACTCTTGTAAATGGATTCAATAAATAAAATGGAGCGCCTAAGCGATTTCTTTTGCGCCATTTTACTGCACAAAAAATGTGAAGGAATGTAATGACGTCCGCAAAATAGGTTTGATGATTACTCACAAAAAGCACATTCTGCAAGGAAAGTTTTTCAATATTCTCCGTGCCTTTGATTTTTAGTTTATTAATGATGGCAATTCCCGGATAAGAAACCACGCCAACCACTGCATAAACAATCTTACGAACCAGTTTGTATTCTGCCAGTTTTTTCCAAATACTCATTAGCAAAACAATTAAGCGGTTAAAGTTAAGTGTTTATAAAAAAATGTTAACTAGCATCATTACTCAGCAATGATTTATGCAATTACTTTGTTGCTAACATCTATTTATAAAATTTAATGCCATGAACAGATTTATTTTCCTATCGGTGATGATTTTAATTTTCGCAGCAGCAAAGGCACAGACAGTTGTAAATCCTTACCCAAAAACAATAACCGTAACCGGAAGTGCAGAAATGGAAATTGTTCCGGATGAAATTTATGTGAGCATTGATTTGAAAGAGTATGACAAAAAAGGCCAGGGAAAAATTTCGATTGAAAAAATAAGACAGGATTTTTTAGCAGCAGTTCGTTCATTGGGTACTGCAGACAGTAACGTCAGCGTTGCAGCTTACGATGGTTACAATAATCCATGGCTAAGAAAGAAAAATAAGAAGGATGAATTATATGCATCAATAACTTACCAGGTGAAATTAAAAACTGCAGCGCAGGTTGATCAACTGGTGGATAAGCTGGATGATAACGCCACACAAAATTTTTACATCAGCAAAACATCACACAGTAAGTTGGAAGAGTTCAAAAAGAATTTGAAAATGCAGGCAGTAAAAGCTGCAAAAGAAAAAGCAAACTATTTGGCTGAAGCAATAAATGAACAAGTTGGAGTAGCTGTTACTATTAATGAACCGATGGAATATTATCAACCCTATGTTAGTCTTGGTTATGCGAGTAAAAGAGTAATGAGTGCACAAGTAGATCAATCAGCAAATGATCAGCCACAGGCTGATTTTAAGAAGATGAAATTGAAGTATGACGTAACGGTAGTATTTGCGTTGAAATAGCAGCATTTACAAAAACAGCTGACTGGAAAGACTGGGCGACCAGCGAAATGAGAGGCAACACAAGATTGATAGTAGCAATAACGTTTGGAAAATAAAAAAACGTTTTCTCAAAGCGTTCTTCGACAAGATCAGAAAGGCAATCACATCCAACTCCTAAAAATAAAAGTCCTGCATCGCTGCAGGACTTTATTATAGAATCAATTACAAAGAATCAATTACTCAGCCGCCTTGTTTTCGCCGCCTTTGTTATCTTTTTCTTCTTGCTGTAATTTTTCTTTGATCTGTGCTAAAGCTCCGAGATCACCCAATGTTGGTTTTTCAACCTTGTTTTGAATGTTCTTCACCGCTTTTTTAGCAGCATCGGCGTCAGCTCTTGCTTCTTTTCTTGCAGCATCTCTTTCTTCAACCTTAGCTTGTTCCCAAATGCGCGTGTGAGAAACTACAATGCGTTTTTCATTGCGATCAAATTCAATCACCATGAATTGCGCGGTTTCGTCAGCACCTACACTCTTACCATCTTCTTTCAACAAGTGACGGTTTGGTGCGAAGCCTTCCAGACCATAAGGCAATTGAACGATTGCACCTTTATCATCTTTACGCAACACAGTTCCTTCGTGGATTGAGCCAACAGCAAATGTATCCTGCAAGCTGTTCCAAGGATCTTCTTCCAATTGTTTATGACCTAACTGCAATTTGCGATTCTCTTTATCAATTCCAAGAATTACAACCTCGATGTTCTCACCGACTTTAGTGTATTCGCTTGGATGATTGAAACGCTTCAACCAGCTTAAGTCAGAAATGTGAATCATACCACCAATGCCCGGAGTTAATTCAACAAATACGCCGTAAGGAGTAATGTTTTTAACAACACCGGTATGACGGCTTCCTTCTGGGAATTTAGTTTCGATATCGCTCCATGGGTCCTGAGAAAGTTGTTTGATAGACAAACTCATCTTTCTGTTGTCTTTATCAAGCGTTACAATCTTTGCTTCATGCTCGTCGCCAAGCTTGAAGAATTCTTTCGCATTGATTGGAGTATTAGCCCATGTAATTTCGGAAACGTGAACCAAACCTTCCACACCAGGAAGAATTTCCAGGAAGGCACCGTAATCTTCAATGTTTACTACTTTACCTTTTACAATTTCACCTTCTTTAATGCTATCAGGCAATACATCCCAAGGATGCGGAGTCAATTGTTTTAAACCAAGAGAGATACGTTTCTTTTCATCATCGAAATCAAGTACTACAACATTGATCTTTTGATCAAGTTTCAATACTTCACCCGGATGATTGATACGTCCCCATGAAATATCTGTGATGTACAACAAACCATCCAAGCCGCCAAGGTCCATAAATGCACCGAAGTCAGTAATGTTCTTGACTGTTCCTTCAAGCACCTGTCCTTTTTCAAGCTTACCAATGATTTGTGCTCTTTGTGCTTCGATATCGCTTTCGATAAGAGCTTTGTGAGATACAACGGCATTCTTAATGGCTTCATTAATTTTAACCACTTTAAATTCCATTGTTTTACCAACAAACTGATCGTAGTCAGTAACAGGCTTCACGTCGATTTGAGAACCTGGTAAGAATGTTTCCATACCAAAAACATCCACGATCAAACCGCCTTTAGTTTTGCTGGTAACAGTACCAGTAACCACCTCACCAGTTTTGTGCACTTCAACAATGCGTTCCCATGCACGCGTGATACGGGCCTGTTTGCGGGACAGATTCAGATTACCATCGCGGTCTTCTTTTTCTACCACCATCACTTCCACTTCGTCACCAACTTTTAACCCTTGAATGTCGCGAAACTCGTTCAAAGAAACCAAACCGTCAGACTTAAAGCCGATGTTTAAAACCACATCGGTTTTAGTGATACCAACAACAGTTCCTTTGATCATCTCACCATCATTCAATTGCACGAAAGTGTTTTCATACACTTTGTCATACTTGTCTTTTTCTTCTTGTGTGTAGCTGGCAACATTGCGTTTATCAATACTCCAGTCGAAATCGTCGTGCGCTGCTGGAACTTCCTTAACTGGCTCTTCGATTTTTACACTGTTTTCAACTTGTGCGGCAGGGGCATTTGTTGTCGCTGTAGTTGCTTCTGCTTGTGCAGGCGCAGACTCCTGACCTTCAGCGTTTGGGTTATTAATTTGATTTTCTTCCATAAAAATTCCCGAGGGTTTTGTTCGGGGCCGCAAAAATACAGCATAGTTTCGGCTTTTGGCCTTAGAATTCGGTGTTTTTTGAGAGGAGATTTCCTTGGTTTTGTTAAGACGGTGCAAAGATTTAGGTGAAGATAATCGCAAATTATGCAGAAGCTTCTACCCTTTAAATTTTGTTCAGCTTCTTTACCCTCTCCAATTCTTCATTTGGCAGGTACTTATCAAATAAAAATCAAAACTGTAAAAAACTGTCAACTTTTGTCACGGCAAATGATCTCTTGTGTCCACATTACGCCGTTTATCAATTACCCAACCATGACCCGCCTGAATTTGTAACCCGACTTTAAAATTCTTCGTCACAATACTCAAATACTTAATCTTTAAAACTTTGTTATGAAACGTTTATTTGTGACACTCGGTTTAGCAGTAATGCTAATTAGTAATTCAAGCTTTGCAAGCAGCGATCCGCAAGATGCATTATCAACCTTTTATAAAAAATTCGGAAACGCCGAAAACGTCACCTGGAGCGATGTTGATGGCATGACAAGAATTGGATTTACTATACATGGACAAGAGCAATTTGCCTACTATAACAACAATGATTTGGTTGTCTTGGCAAAGCGTATAGATGTAACAGAATTGCCATCATCGTTACAAAAAGAATTATCAAGTCATTATGGTGATTACACAAAATCTGAGCTGTATGCAGTTGAAAGCAATGGCGGCAAAGAATATTACATAACCCTTGATAACAGTTCGAAACATTTAGTGTTGCGAGGAATTAAAAAATGGGCTGTGTTTTTGAAAGAAAAGAAATAGTAATCACTTTTTGAAACGACCCGGAGCGTTGCTGCTCCGGGTTTTTTTTATTTATTGCTGATGATGAATTTTGAAAAAAAACTTGAAAAAACGCGGAATAGAATTATAACGGTTAACTGTGCGGGGCAACCCAAGTTCAATAGCACAAATGCAGCCCGGTACAAAAAATTAATTTGCTCTTTCAGGCGATTCGAAATTGAACATATTATTTTCTTCCTTTTTACGAATTCCAAAATTGTAGCGAACATTCAAACCAAAACGATTTGTGTCTCCTTCACGAAGCCCGTTTGCGTTAATTGATCCCTGGTTGATTGTAAATGAATTTTTATTGGTTTTAAAAATATCATTGTCGCTCAAAGTGACAGTTAATTTTTGTTTGAAAAATTGCCGATTGATACTTGCATTCAACGCTCCAAACGTTCCCAACTCATAAAATTGTTGCTGCCCTTTGATGCGAATAAAACCATGCAGACTGAATTGCGAACGCTTATCCAGCTTCAATGAATGATATGTGAAAAAAGTCCATGTTCCTTTTTTAAATGAAAGCGGCTTGCCTTCATAGAATCCCTGGTAAAAATTATGGTTATACTGTGCACCAACCACAAAAAAATATTTTTTACCAGGAGGAATAGCACCCAATCCACGCAAATACCATTCTTTATTTTTTCCCAGATTATCGTAAGTTCTGTATGATTGTTTATTACTACTGTCGGCCTGGTAGACCACCTGGTTAAAAATATCTTTTGTATCGTTTACGCCAATTGCTAACAAGGGTCTTTGATCAACGCTGATGTTGGCTTCATAATTTTTTGTGAACTGCGGACGCAATGTTGGATTCCCAACTTCCGAAAGATACTGATCAACATATTTTGGGAAAGGATTCAACTGCTCATATGCCGGTCGAACGATTGTGCGGCGATAAACGAGATAAGCTCTCAAATCGTAACCCGCAATTGTGATAATTTTTTTGCTGAGATAGGCGTACGGGAAAAGATCGGTGCGATGAATTGAAAAAGAAGTATCGGAAGGAATCACTTGATGACCTTCCATGTTGGTATTTTCCAGCCTTGCACCTGTTTTTAAAATCACATCGTTCCCAAAGGTTTTTGAAGCCTGCAGATAAGCGGCATTTATATTTTCATTGTACCGAAATGTATTGGTACGACTGATATCTTTTACATCCCCGCCGTTTGATGATTTGAAATAAGAAGCATTACTGTTATAATTCAAAATCGAAGCTTTTACGCCGGTTTCGAGTGTGAGCCTTGGTTGCAATTTCTTTTTCAGGTCAGAAGTGTAGGTGAAATTTTTGCGATCGTTATCAGGTGAACCATATCCGCTTAAATAAAAATTTAAAGGAGCGTAAAATGAGGTGTTGTAATCCTGATTTATTCTGTTGCGATCATAGGCAAAATAAAAATCATTACTCCACTCAGAGACAGAGTCAATTTTTAAATCGAAGGTAATGCCGTTACTTAAGCGCAAATAATTTCCCGCGTAGTTTACTCTATTCAAACTATTGGAAAGTATTTCGTTCGTACTGATCTTTTTAATTGTATTGATGTTGTTGGTTGAATTATCAAACGTTTGATACATGACACTTCCGGCAAAATCAATAAACCATTTTTTTCCCAATGAATCAGATACTCCATAACTAAGGAAATAATTTGCTGCCGGATATTTTGTTTGCGCATCCTGTTGCAATATGGAATCCAGCGCAAACAACCTGTTCGTTTGAATCCTTTCGAAATTGTCCCTGCGACTATAATTTAAATTGATGTACGAGTTTTTTTTCCCCGTGTTGTTATTTAAATTGAATCCAACAAACTGATTGCCATAATCGCCTTGTTGCAATCCTGCAGTTACACTTCCCGTCATTCCCAACTTGACACCTTTCCTCAAAACAATATTGACGATGCCTCCAGTTCCTGAAGCATCATATTTTGCAGATGGAGTTCGTAAGATTTCAATTTTGGAAATGGCATTTGGCGGAAGATTCTTGAGCATCGTTGCAACATCCGCGGTACTCATTTTCATTTCTCGTCCATTGATATAAATTTTTGCAGGACTCATGCTTGATAAATAAACATTCCCATCCTGGTCGACAAACAAGCCCGGAGTTTTTTCCAAAATTTCATAAGCATTGGTCGATGCTGCTGCAATGGGTTCGGGATCAACAACGGTTTTATCGTCTTCCTGCCGCATGATGGGTTTTGTTGCTGTAACAACTACTGTGCTCAAGGAAGTATAGAAAGGCTGAAGCGTAAAAGCGAATAAAGGGTTGTCTGCTGTTACCGTCAAACTTTTTTCAAAGGGTTTATAGTTTACCGATGAAACACGAATAAGGTAACGACGTTGTTGTTGCAGTTGAAAGGAAACCAAGCCAGCACTATCCGATACTTTCTTTTGTTGATGAACAGTATCGGGAACAGAAGCAACAATTACCGTTGCAAATGATACAGGTTCGTTTTTGGTATTAATAATTTTAAATCGAACTGTCGTTTGTTGAGCATTCAATTGAGCCGTCAAAACAATAGCCAGGCAAATAAGCAAAAGCTTCTGAAACATAGAAAGTAAAAGTAGTTGCACTAAACAAAATGAGGTTTGTGTTTAACATTCCGTTTGAACAATTATTATCAATAAAAAAGCCACTTCAAATGGAGTGGCTTACTTGCTTTTATGATAGTTTGTTTCATTGTAATAGAGTCGCTTTGAGTGCTTCTTTGGGTCATTTCGCTGTGGGAAGTGCAGCGGATAAAGATGTTAATCCGGAATCTATCTGCTTTTTCCTGTTTTTTTCACCGATCCTCTCCCGTGGGAAGAAGAACGTTCGCTGTTGCGACTTGACGATTTAACCGATTGATTGGACGCAGATTTCCTTGAAGAATTTGTTGTTCTCGATGACGAGCTGCTGCGGGGATTTGCTGTTGATTTGGGTTGCCCGCCTCTTTCATTGGTTGAAGAAGTTTTTGATTCATTCGCAGCAATACTTCCTGCTGATGATCTGCTTTTGTTTGCTTTTACAGGCTCCATTTCCATTTCACTTCTTGCTTTTTCTTTCATTCGGCCGGCCGATCTTCCCCTTGAAGATGCAGAAGAAGCAGCACCCAGCGAACCTTCAGCTTGCTCATTAATGCCCATGATTGCAAGATTCGTCAAAAGATCATTTGCTTCATATTCCTCACCTAATGTTTGCTCTAATTGTTTTGCTATTTGTTGTAAACCCAGCTCAAGGGCAAACGTTCTTGCCGTTCCGTATCCACAAATTTCATAGTGTTCAACTTTTTGTGCCGATGCAATGATGGCAGCATCCAGGGCTTCGGCAGAAATATTTGAGTTCATGATTTTTTCTCCTTCCTCAATAATTCCTTTCATGCCTTTGCACACCTGTTTGCCCCCTCCGAATATTCCACCTAAAATTCCTTTTTTGCTATTTGAATTTTCATTGGCAGGCTTCATGCTGCTCATTATTTTTTCCAATCTCGTTTTATGTTGTTCCGTTACTTGTAGATGTTGCTGCAACGCCTTTTTCAAATCAGGATTATTGGCTTTATCAATCATTTTTGGCAAGGCGTCCAAAATCTGGTCTTCCACAGATTGCAGATCTTCTATTTCGTGTTTGAGCAGATCTTTAAGATCATTCATCTTTTCCATATTGAAGGTTTTAGTTTATTTATTAAGAAAAAAATTATGCCCGGTCAGTCGGGATATTCATCCGAGCCCATAACCCAGATGAATGATTGCAGGTCGATATAATCCTGTGGCTTCAAATCAGCATTGTCCTTGCGAACCTGCTCTGCAAAACCCAATAAGCTTTTATAGGTTTGCCAATTCGGTTTTGATTTATACTCAAAGTCAAAATGATATTTTTGGGCGGCCGTTTGTGTTACCCTGGGCTTTAAAAAAATATGTTCTTGCGGATTTGCCAAAAAACCAAATACAGTTTGTAAAGGCCAGGTATGCACTCTTGTTTGTTTTCGTGGCAGTGAAATAATCACTTTTGAAAAGCGATCGAACCGCTCGGCCAAACTTTCTTTGCCATACACATAATCAAACAGACCTTCTGCAAAAGCTTTAGCACCTGAAGCAGACTTAACAGCGTCTCGCAAAGCCATTTTTTCAAAAGAAAATAAAAGGTTAGTCCGACTTTCGATACGGACGGCAGCCAAGGCAATTTCAGGAAATTTTCTTGCCAGTAATTTTCGTTCGTATTCCTGTTTATTTAATTCCTGTTGAAACTGAAAATGAGCATCGAGTTTATATTGCCGCTCCCACGATATATAAGTAGAATCGGCAAAACCCTTTTTGAAATAATGCAAAAATTTCTTCCGGCATTTTAACCTTGCTTTTTCTACAGGATCTTTTCGTGACAAGATATTTAGAGCCATAAAACATCTTTTTTTAATTACATAAAATATTGAGCCAATGAAGAGATGTTGGCAAATCAGTCTATATTTAGAGCCCTAAATTTGTTAACCATAATGAGAACCGTAGAGGATATTTTAAACACAAAAACAAAAGCATTTAATTCTGTAAGCTCTCAAACTTTAGTAATTGACGCTTTAAGCATGCTAAACTCCGTAAACCTCAGCTATTTGATCGTGATGGACGACGATGTTTACAAAGGGATTTTCAGTGAAAGAGATTACAGCCGTAATGTTATTTTAAAGGGGCGTAACAGCAGTTCCACAACCGTGGAAGAAGCAATGACAAAGGATTTGCCGGTTGTTCATTTGTACGATTCGGTGGAGCATTGTATGAACACCATGCTTGTAAACAAACACCGTTATTTACTTGCCTATGATGAACAGCCCAAGTTCAGAGGGGTTATTACCATTCATGATTTACTAAGAGAAGTCATTGCAAACCGCGAATACGTTTTTGAAAATACAGCGGCCAAACAACTTTTAGATGAAGACGAAAGTGGACAGATTTATTAATTTGTTTTGATGTTAGGCTAAAAAGTCTTGCTTTACAAAAATGAAGAGATGGGTTTTTTCCATCTCTTCATTTTTTCACTGACTGCATTACTACTTTGATCAACCGTTACACCGCCCACTTATATGTTTTTAATTCTTTTCAGCAATTGACCGCTGAATCCTGGAACCAAAACGGAAAACATCAAAAGCCATTGCAAAACTTGCCATTCGCTATCAGCTGTACTAAAACAATACCTAAAAACTTAATCCTTGTAATTTGATTCTTTCAACGCCACGGGAGACCAGGCGTACAGGAAGTTTTTCACCTTCTCCCTGTCATAGCCATTTCCTTTTTCAAGCAAAGAGCTGTCCTGCGTATTCAACCGGTTTCCATCAGCATCGAGTATTACCAGCACAGGAAATCCAAAACGTTGAGGGAAGCCTAACTTTTTCAAATACGCTTCATTTTTGTTTTCCGGACTGTAATTCAAATGGTAGACAACATAATTGTTGTTCAACATTGTTTTAAGCGTGGAATCGGTAAGTACAAAACTATTAAAACGATAGCACCACACGCACCAGTTGCCTCCAATCTGCAGCAAGACATGCTTGCCTTCTTTTTTTGCCTGGCCCAAAGCGACAGCTACATCTTTTTCAACATTGGCTTTGGGATCGTAAAGCTTTGTGCTGTCGCGAGGTTTTAGGTTATCGTTTGCAAATGCATTCAACGAAATCAAAATTGCAAGAGAAAAAATAAATCGCATGGCCGAGTGTTTCAGAACGCAAAATACATTTTTCTGATTTTACTTTTTTTGTAACAATATCATACGTAGAATGCATCCTTAAATGAAATTATTTCGTCAATTTTGGAAGCACTTTAAAAACCTCAAATGAAAAAAATTTTCTTGATAGCAGGAATTGCCGTTGCAAGTACCGGCTTTGCCCAGAAAGTAAGCAACAAACTCAGTTTTCAAAAAGGACAAAAGCTGGAAGTGGTTGTTGAAACAAATAAAACATCGAACATTGAATTGATGGGACAATCGATGGATACCAAAATGAATTCAACTGTTAATGAACTTATTGATGTTGCTGATGCAAATAACAGCGGAGCAACTCTTGAACATTCAATCAAACGAATGAAATTTGATGTAACCAATCCTATGGGACCGTCTCAGAGTTATGACTCAGATAAAGACGCCGACCGCAATGGCGAGATCGGCAAAATGCTTGACAAAACTTTAAAGAGCAAATACACAATTACAGTCGATCCCACAGGAAAAATTGTTGCTGTAAAAGCTGGTACCGATTCCAGCAAAAGCGAAGATGCTGACATGGCCGATCTAATGGCATCGCAATTAGGAATGAATTCAGCTAATCCTAAAGTTGGTGAAGCAAGCAGCTTTAAAATTCTTCCTGATAAAGCAGTTGGACAAGGTGATAGCTGGGTTGACAGTTCTTCTTCAGAAGGGCAAACAAGAAAAACAACCTACACGGTAAAAAACATTACAGATAAAGATATTGTTCTTGATTATAATGAAGTGATCAAAATCAATACCACTCAGCAACTTATGGGAGCAATGGAAGCAACCATCAAAACAACTGATCAAACAACTGGCACGGTTACCCTTGACAGAGCAACAGGTTTGTTAAAGCAAAAAACAGGAGTGATGCAGGAGGAAGGAACCATGGAAGCTCAAGGACAAACCATTCCAATGAAAGGAACAACTAACATTACAATGACAGTAAGTCCCGCGAAATAAATTTTTGAATGTTACGAATGAAAATCCCGCCATGCAGCGGGATTTTTTTATTACAATACTTCAATTTGGTTTTTGAGCAAGTCTTCAAATTCATCTCTTCTTCGAATCAACAACGCTTCACCATTTTTTACGAGCACTTCTGCCGGTTTGTACCTGGAGTTATAATTAGAAGACATTTCAAAACCGTAAGCCCCTGCATTGTAAAGAACCAGGTAGTCGCCTTCGCGCACTTCATGCAGCAAACGGTCGGTTGCAAAGGTGTCAGTTTCGCAGATGTAACCTGTTACTGTATAAACCTTTTCTACGCCGTCAGAATTAGAAACGTTTACGATGTGATGATACGCATCATACATCATTGGCCGGATCAAATGGTTTAGTCCACTATTCACTCCTGCAAAAGTCTGCACACCGTTGTCTTTGAGAACATTTACCTGCGTAATCAAATAACCACATTCACTCACCAAATATTTTCCTGGTTCAAACCACAACTGGTATTTTTTTCCGTTGGTAAAAAGATGGGCGTCCAGGTATTTTTTTAATTTTCCTGCAATGCCTGCGATATCTGTTTGTTCATCTTCCGGCTCGTAAGGAACTTTAAATCCACCGCCAAGGTCGATCACTTCAAGATGAGGGAAATGAGCAACCAGTTCAGTCAACACCTTTATTCCGTGTACAAACACATCGGCATCTTTGATATCGCTCCCGGTGTGAATATGCAGTGTTTTTATGCGAATATTATTTTCTTCAACAATGGATTTTAACGGATCCAATTGATCGATTGGAATTCCGAATTTACTCTTCTCGTGACCTGTTGAAATTTTCAAATTGCCTCCCGCCAAAATGTTTGGACGAAGACGAACACCGACCGGATAAGAATTGCCGAACTTCTTACCAAATTTTTCAAGGTTGGATAAACTATCAATATTTATGTGGACACCGTAGCTGACAGCTTCTTCAATTTCCTTGAAAGAAATTCCATTCGAAGTGTATAAAATTTTTTCAGGTGAAACTCCTGCATGCAATGCCAGCTTTACTTCATTGATGCTGCTGCAATCAATTCCGCAACCAAGTGAGTTGATGTATTTGAGAATATTGATATTGGTTAAAGCTTTACAGGCAAAAAAGAATCTTGCATCAATTACCGAAAAACCTGAAGTCAGTTTTTCGTATTGCTCTTTTATTTTTTCGGCATGGTAAACATACAGCGGCGTGCCAAAACGGCCGGCTAGATCAATCAACTGTTCGTTCGTTAAACTTTGCGGCATTATCTGAACCTTAATTGGGAGATTAAATGTTTTGAAGAATTATTTTTCTTCCTTTTCACCAAAGTCTTCATCTTCGTTTGCAGCATCGTCGGAAGAATTGTCTTCATTGTCTTCTTTTTCTTCTGACAGATCTTCTTCTGCTTCCTCTTCCTGCTCTTCTTCGTCAGCTTCAACGAAGGTTTCGTCAGCTATAAATTCTTCGGTTGCTTCTTCGGACGGCAAGTCTTCGGTTACTGACTCAAAAGTTTCGTCTTCAACTTCCATATCAAAACTGTGACCATTCACATGCTCTTCTTCGTTTTGAATTTCTTTTTCCGAATCCAACAACTCCCCTTCGTCGGTAACAAAAAGATTTTCGCTTTGCTCAAAATCTGTATGATTTACTCGTGTCGGTTCAACAATTTGTTCGGCCAAAACTTCCTTGATCTTTGGTAGATCATCGGCAGAATTAATTCCGAAATAATCCATGAAGTTTTTAGACGTAGCATATACCAGCGGATGTCCAGGCAATTTTTCATTGCGACCGCTGATGATGATTAATTCTTTCTCGAGCAATTTTTGAACAGCATAATCACTGCTCACACCACGAATGGCTTCAATCTCGCCTTTTGTCACCGGTTGTTTATAGGCTATGATGGCAAGTGTTTCTAAAGCAGCTGCAGAAAGGCGTTTCAAAAATTTCTCACCGTTTAATTGTGCAACTGTTTTGTGATAATCTTTTTTGGTCAAAAATTGCCATCCTCCGCCGCTTTGACAAACTTCAAAAGGATAAAATTCTGAATTGTATTTTTCAACAATGCCTTCTAATGCCGTTTCAACTTGTTCCATAACAATCTTATCTTCCATAAAACCGAAAGCCTGGTTAATAAGATCTGTAATTTCCAGAGAAGTCAAAGCTTTATCGCTTGCGAAAATCAGCGCTTCAATATGTGGTATAAGATTCGAAATTTCCATTGGTAGTTTGTTGATCGTTGGTGGATGATAGTTGATAGTAGCTGTCGACTATCATCAACCATCTGTCATCATCCCTGCAAAGCAGCAGCACCACTTACAATTTCAGTCAACTCAGTTGTAATAGCTGCTTGTCTTGCACGGTTGTAAGAAATCCTAAGACTGCGGAGCAGCTCATTAGCATTTTCACTTGCCTTATCCATTGCAGTCATTCGGGCTCCGTGTTCAGATGCATTGGCATCTAAAACAGCTTTGAATAACTGTGTGTTTAAAATTTTCGGCATCAATTCAGCGATCAATTCTTCTTTGTTTGGATCAAAGATGAAATCAGCTTTAACTCCACCGCTTGCATTTGTTTTTTGAATCGGTAAAAACTGCTCAATAACAAAACGCTGTGTTGCGGCATTTTTAAATTCACTGTAAACAACTTCCACCTTATCGAATTCTTTATTCTGAAATGCTTTAATGGCGCCTTGTGCAGCCTGTTGAACAGCTTCAAAACTTAAATGAAGAAAAATGTCTTTATAAGTATCGCTTACCTTGAAATTATTTTTCACAAAATGCTCATAGCCTTTTTTTCCAATGCTCCAGATGGTGACGTTTCCTTTAGCTTGTTGTGCACTATATTTTTCACGGATGGTTTGCTTGGTAAGCTTGATCACATTTGAGTTATACGCACCGGCAAGTCCGCGGTCAGAAGTAATTGCAATCAATAAAACTTTCTCGACCGGCCGTTCTGCAGCCAAAGCATTGCCGCCTTCAACTTGCGTGTTGCTTACAATATTGCTCAGCATTTCCTGGAGCTTTTTTGCATAAGGACGCATTTGAACAATGGAATCCTGTGCACGCCGCAATTTGGCAGCACTTACCATTTTCATTGCCTTGGTAATTTGCTGTGTGCTTTGAACAGATTTAATACGGTTACGTACTTCTTTAAGTTGACCAGCCATTCCTAATAGTTTGAAAGTTTTCAGTTTAAAGTTTACAGTTCAAACCGCATAACTAAAAACGGCAAACTGTAAACCTGTGAACTTATCTGAATTTCGGCCGCAAAAGTACGGGAACGGAGGCTAAATTCCATAATTAAGGCTTTGCCAAATTTGGTTTTAATTTCAGGCCATGGAAATCAAACAGGCAAAGGAAAAAGAAGATTTTTTAAAATGCTGGGAAGTCGTACATGAACTCCGTCCCCACCTTGACCAGGAACAATATCTGACACTTATTCTTTACATGTTGGATGAAGGTTACCGGCTGATTTATCTTGAAGAAAATGGCAAAGCGGTTTCTTTCTGCGGCTACCGCTTTACCACAATGCTTCACCGCGGAAGAAGCATTTATATCGACGACCTCTGCACTTTGCCCGAAGCAAGAGCAAAGGGCTATGCAAACCAATTATTGAAATATGTTCGGAAACAGGCACAAAAGGAGGAGTTGCAAAGTGTTCATCTTGATTCGGGTCATCAGCGGCACGATGCGCACCGTCTGTATTTAAATTTTGGATTTAAAATAACCTCCCATCACTTTACAATGAATCTTTGAGGGGTTGCGGGGTACAGTCGTTCCTTGCCGCACCTACCCCAATCATGAAACTATTATTCTAATTCAAACGCCCTTTTCAATCCATAGGTAATCGAAAGTCTTCCACCTGCGGATCCATGTTGTTGTAAAGGCCGTTCCTCTTCCATGTACAATTCAAGATTGATCGGGCCTTTTTTTAACGTACTTAAAATTGATTGAGTGATTGATATTTCACTATTTACCACCGGAACAATGTCATTAAATCCCCGACTTTCAAAAGCGGTATCAAGCAAAAGCAAACGAAGCGGTGTTTTTGTTTTGGGAAAATTTTTTAAATGAATTACAAATGGTTTCCGTAAAGTTTTCGCCGGTAATTCTTCTGCAAGTGTAAAAGGAGTAAATTCAAACTCTTCTTTGTATTGGTCATCAGCCGGATTTGTAAAAACAATTGTGTGCTTCCCCCCAAACGAATCTAGGGGTTTTTGAATTTCATAATAATAACCGGAAAGTCCTGCGCTGTCGCCTTCCAAAGCTTGTCCGTCCAATTCAACCTTCCCGGGAGCAATGTTTATTGCGTTTCCATCAAGCCCGTCTTTTTTGTATTGAAACATGCAGGTTGCATACGGTCCTCCTTCTTCTGCAGTTATTGTATAATCAAAAAATACTTTATCATACTTCACTGATTGGTCTGCAGCCTTATCCTTGCTTTTACAAGAAGAAATCAAAAAACAAATGATAAGAAAAACAGCGCCTCCGTTCAATAAAAACTTCATCACATTCAATTTGTTCAAAACTAAGGGAACTAATATAAATCTTTCCGCTTTGTTAAGCTTAAAACAAGAGCAGAACAGCACTGCAATTTGATTTATCTTTGGCGGCTCTGTCAAATTGGCTTTTTAAATTTTATAGCATCCTTTTTGACACCACAAAATCTCTCTTAAAGAGAGTTTAGATAAACATAAAATAGAACAACAGATATATGGCCGGTTTCCTTTCAAAATTTTTTGGTGGTAGCAAGTCGGAGAAAGATGTAAAAGCTATTCTGCCTTACGTGACAAAAATCAATCAAAATTTCCAGGCTTATCAATCGCTGAGCAATGATGAGCTTCGTAATAAAACACAGGAGTTTCGTGCCCGCATCAAAGAGCATCTTAAGGGAATTGATGATGCCATCGAGCAAACGAATAAAAAAGCAGATGAACTTCCTTTTGATGATCTCGTTGGTAAAGATGCCGTTTACCAGCAGGTGGATATTTTAAAGAAAGATCGTGACAAAGCGATTGAAGAAATCCTGAAAGAAATTCTTCCCGAAGCTTTTGCGGTAGTGAAAGAAACAGCAAGACGTTTTAAAGAAAATACAGAAATTGTTTCTTCTGCAACCCAACTTGACAGGGACTTCAGCGTAACTAAAGATCACATCCGCATTGAAGGTGATAATGCCATTTACAAAAACACATGGACTGCTGCCGGCGGACAAGTAACCTGGAATATGGTTCACTACGATGTGCAGTTAATCGGTGGCTATGTTTTGCATTCCGGCAAAATTGCAGAGATGGCCACCGGTGAAGGTAAAACGCTTGTGTCTACCCTTCCAGCTTATTTAAATGCATTGGCTGGCGAAGGTGTTCATATTGTTACAGTAAACGACTATTTGGCTCGTCGTGATAGTGAATGGAACGGCCCCATTTTCGAATGGCTGGGATTACGGGTTGATTGCATTGACAAACACCAGCCCAATAGTGAAGAACGCCGCAGTGCATATATGGCCGACATCACTTACGGAACCAACAACGAATTCGGTTTTGATTATTTGCGTGATAATATGGTGCATTCACCCGAAGAAATGGTTCAACGTAAACATCATTATGCAATGGTGGATGAGGTCGACTCCGTTTTGATTGATGATGCAAGAACTCCATTAATTATTTCCGGCCCTGTACCCAAAGGAGACGACCAGCAATATCATATTTTGAAACCTCGTGTTCAGCAATTGGTTGAAGCCCAGGAAAGAAGCGTACGCCAGTTTTTGAATGAGGCGAAGAAAAGAATTACCGAAGGCGATGATGATCCAAAAAGCGGAGGACTGTATTTGTTCAGAGCTTATCGTGGCTTACCAAAATACGGACCGCTAATTAAATTTTTGAGTGAACCCGGTAATAAAGTAAGACTTCAAAAAGCAGAAAATTATTATTTGCAGGACCAGGAGCGCAACATGCATATTGTTGATGAAGAACTGTTGTTCCGTATTGATGAAAAAAACAAATCCGTTGATCTTACCGATTCAGGTATTGCAATGATTACAAAAGCGGGAGAAGATCCTGATTTCTTTATCCTCCCTGATATAGGTGTAAGGTTGGAGGAAATTGAAACCAGCGATAAACCCGCAGAAGAAAAATTACATGAGAAAGAAGGCCTGTTGAACGACTATGCGCAAAAAGCAGATCGGATTCACTCCGTTCAGCAGTTATTAAAGGCTTATTCTCTTTTTGACAAAGACGTTGAGTACGTGGTAATGGATGG
>Ga0207647_10000918_pt1 | contig 22730 bp, 25 predicted proteins | sample KBSCornC2_FD_184295 | JGI IMG/M metagenome (GOLD analysis project Ga0207647, IMG submission 184295) | Corn rhizosphere microbial communities from Kellogg Biological Station, Michigan, USA - C2 (SPAdes) (version 2) | ecosystem: Host-associated > Plants > Roots > Rhizosphere ... | reverse complement strand
TGACGCCCGCCACTGGGTGCATCGGGCGAAGCTCGCCGCCGGCGAAGAGGCCCCGCCCCGCACGCTGGCCGATCCGTGCCCGTACTGCATGCGCCGCAACGCGCTCGTGATCGCCGGCGATCTCCACTCGGCGAAGTGCACCCGCTGCGGGACCCGCTGGACGGTCGACACCATCGGGCTGCTGGCCGACATGCTCCGCGCGAACCAGGAACGCGAGGTGCTCACGGTCGAGGATCGGTGCTGGTGGCCGAACTGCCCGGAGCGGGGTGAGCACGAGGTCCATGGCGACGGCGCGGGCCGGTTGTTCCGGGACCGGTGCAGCATCGACGAACGCCCGAACGATGGGATCATCGCGTCATGAGGGACGGGATGCTGCGGGTGATCCAGCTGCGGCCGGGTGACGTGTTCGAGTGGCTCGAGTCGGATGGTCAGCGGATGGCGTTCGTGTCTGCTGAGCCGGTCGGAGACGTCCGGTTGAAGGTGACCGTCACCGACGTGGATGGGTCGAACCGTCGGGCCGTGACGCTTCATCGGCACGTCGGCGTCCGGGTGATCACGCCACGCCGGGACTAACGGGCCTTTGACATTCTTCGAGTTGTTCACCCATTATGGGCGTGGCGCAGTGCGCCCAAGATCAGCCCCGAGCCGCTAAACGGCCGGGGCTTCGTCATTCCCGGCTTCCGTACGAGGGGATCGCTATGTCGTTCAGCTTCGCCGTACCGGCCACGCCCGCCGCCGACTTCGAGGCCGCCGCCGTGAAGGCCAAGGAGACCTACGCGGCCGGCCTCGCCGGCAACGACTACATGCTGACGCAGCTCGCGTCCGGCCTCGTCGACGAGGCCATCGAGGTCGCGGTCGACATCGTGAAGCACGGCAACCTGGGCGACGGGAACGTCAGCGCCACCCTGAGCGGCCACGCGGTCCCCGAGGGCGAGGCGGGCACCAACTCGCTGAGCATCTCGCTCTCGTGCGTCGTCACCGCGCCGCCCGCCGCCTGACGAACGCGACGTGACCGCCTGCCAGCAGTGCGGCCACGCGCACGAGAAGGACGGCCGCGCCACCTGCGCCGGGCACGTCATCACCGACCGTGACTCGTACGTCCCCGGTCAGGCCCGCACGCCGCTCGAACGACCGAGACCGTGTCTTCGGTGGGCGACACGGGGGAGCGACAAGTGCCACATGCACGGGGCTGGCGCCCCGCAGGTGATGGCCGCCGCAGCTGAGCGGGTCACGGAGCAGCGTGCCGAGGCCGCGCTTCGCCGGTTCGGCGCCCCGATCGACACCACCCCCACCGAAGCGCTGCTGGATGCGGTGAAGTGGACCGCCGGGTACGTCGGGTGGCTGCGAGACAAGGTCGCCGGCGTCGGTGTCGAGCCTCTCGCGGATGAGCGCGAGCAGTCTGCAGCCGACGACGCGGCGCTGACCCAGCACTCGACGGCCTCCGGCAAGCGTGAGGCGTCGGTCTGGGTCGATCTGCTCGGGCAGTGGCACGACCGGCTGGTGCGGATCTGTTCCGAAGCGATCAAGGCTGGGATCGAGGAGCGCCGCGTCCGCATCGCGGAGCAGCAGGGCGCGCTGGTGGCCGAGGTGATCCGGAAGATCCTCGGTGACCTCGAGCTGACGCCGGAGCAGGCGAGCAAGGCGGGCGTGGTCGTGCCGAGGCACCTGCGGGCGCTGGCCGGCTGAGCGGTTGTACGCACGCTCATAGGTCCATCCGAGACGCCGACCCCTGAATCGACTTCTCGGAGGCTCGGATGAGCAGCTCGCTCGACTGGGCCGAGTACGCGGCGCGCGAGTTCGACGTCAACCCGCCTCTCGCCCGCGGCCAACGCCTCTGGCCAACACCCGGCGCGATGGCCAAGGCGCTCGACCCGTCCACCAGGCAGACGCCGACGCTCGACGTCATCGACCAGGCGCTCGTCGACGTCCTCGACGGCCGCACGAAGAAGCTGATCCTCGGCACCAGCCCCCAGGTCGGGAAGTCGCAGCGGGTGTCGCGCCGGTTCCCGCTGTACGCGCTCAAGGCTGAGCCGACGCTGCGGATCGTGCTCGTCTCGGCGAACCTGCCGCTCGCCGAACGGTGGGGCCGCCTCATCCGGCAGGACATCGCCGAGCACCCCGAGCTCGGGATCACGCTGCGGCGCGACTCCAACTCGGCGAAGCGGTGGGAGACCAGCGCCGGCGGGTCGCTGTTCTGCACCGGCTGGACGTCCGGCACCGTCGGGCAACCGACGGACCTGCTGATCATCGACGACCCGATCACGTCCCGCGCGGACGCCGAGTCGGAGACGGTTCGCAAGCGGCTGTGGGAGTTCTGGGAGAACGACGCCGGCACCCGCGCCCGGGCGACGATCGTCATGGCGACCAGGTGGCACGTCGACGACCTGTCCGGGCAGCTGGTCAAGAAGGAACCAGGGCAGTGGCGCACGCTGTACGTGCCTGCGGTCAGCGAAGGCGAAGGCGACCCGCTCGGCCGGCCCGAAGGGGTCGAGCTCGAGTCGGCGAACCCGGATCTACACCCGCCCGGCTACTTCTTGGCCAAGCAGAAGACCGTCTCGGGGTACGTGTGGTCGTCGCTGTACCAGCAGCACCCGACCGCGGCCGAGGGTGGCATCTTCAAGCGCGGCGACTGGCGATACTGGGACCTCGGCGAGCACGAAGGCCGCACCCGGCTCCGGCTCGACGACCAGCACTTCGACCTCGACACCTGCGCCCGGTTCATCACGCTGGACTTGGCGACGTCGACGAAGACGAGCGCGGACTACACGGTCGCCGCGGCGTGGGGCATCACCCTCGCTGGTGACCTGGTGGTCCTCGATCGGCGCCGGGCCCGCGTGCCGGAGATCGACCACGCGGCGTTCCTCGCGCCGCTACGGCAACGCTGGCTGGGCCGGTACGACGTGACGCACATCGAGTCGCGGATGTTCGGCACCACGCTCGTGTACGCGCTCGGTCGGGCCGGCGTCCCCGTCGCCGAGCTCGACGCCGACGCGGACAAGCTGACCCGCGCGCTCCCGTACGCCGGGCTGGTGCGGCAACACCGCGTGTGGCTGCCCCGCAACGCGGCGTGGCTGGACGAGTGGCTCGACGAGCACGCCGACTTCCCGAACACCGCCCACGACGACCAGGTCGACGTCGGCGCGTACGCCGGCCGCGTCGCGATCGCCCACTGGCTGCCCGGCGAGACCGCCGAGCAGGAAGCCGCAGCACTCGAAGCCGCCCGGCCTGAGCCGGGCTACGTCGACCTGATGACCGCCAACTGGTGACCCGAGAGGGGGTGCACGGTGACCTCGAGCATCCCCACCGAACTGCGCGGCTACGTCGACGACTTCGGCGCTGACTCGTACGGCGCGATCGTCGACTACCTCCTGGAGAACACGCCGCAGCTGGTGCACCCGCAATCGGTGCAGACGTTCGGGCGGATGAGGCATGACCCGCAGCTCACCGCGATCCTCGCGGCGTACGGGCAGGCGATCGCGCGGGCCAACTGGGCGCTCGATCCGGCCGGCGTACGGGACGAGGTGGCGGCGCGTATCGCCGACGATCTCGGCCTGCCCATCGCCGGCGCCGAGGAAGAGCCGACGGGCGCACGCCGGCGCGGATTCACCTGGGGTGAGCATCTGCGCCTGACCGGCCTGTACCGGGTGTACGGGCACATGTTCTTCGAGCAGGCGTGGGAGCCGGCCGACGGGATGTGGCGCCTGCGCGTCGTGCAGGAGCGCATGCCGCAGACGATCAGCACGCTGCACCTGAACCGGGACGGCACGCTCGCCTCCGTCGAGCAGGGCGGCGCGCTGTTCAGCTCGGGCGTGTCGGGCCAGCAGGTCCCGAAGATCACCACCGCAGATCACCGGCTCGTCTACTACGTCCGGGAGCGGGAGGGCTCGAACTACTTCGGCCAGTCGCTGATCCGGCCCGCGTACGGGCCGTGGCTGATCAAGGACCAGCTGCTGCGGGTCCACGCGACCAGCATCCGCCGCTTCGGCATGGGGGTGCCGACGTTCGAGCCGCTGCCCGGCGCCAGCGTCACGCCGCAGCAGGAGGCCGAGGCCGAGCGGGTCCTGTCGCGGATCAAGGCGGGCGAGTTCTCACACGTCCGGCCGCCTGCCGGGTACCGGCTCGTCATCGCCGGCATGACCGGGACGGTCCCGGACGCGCTCGCGTTCGTCAGTTACCTCGACCGCGCCATGACCCGCGCCACCCTCACGTCGATCCTGGACATGGCGGTCGCCGAGCGGGGTAACCGGTCCCTCGGCGAGACCGTGATGGACCTGATGGTGATGGCGCAGCAGGCCGACGCAGAGTTCATCGCCGATACCGCCACCGCCCAGATCGTCGTCCCGCTGGTCGACGCGAACTGGGGCGAGAACGAGCCAGCGCCGCGGATCGTCGTGCAGGACGTCGGCGCCGACGTGCAACTCACCGCCCAGGACCTCAACTGGCTCATGGAGTACGGCGGGTTGCGAGCGGATCAGCCGGCCCGGGCGTGGATCCGTGAGCGCTGGGGAGTCCCGGCCGAGGACCCGAAGGACCCGATCTACCAGGCCGTGCCGGCCGACGGTGCGCCGACGGACGGAGGCTCGAGTGCCTGACATCCAGCCGCGCTACCGGTTCCGCGGCAGCGTCGAGCCGTGCGCTGAGGTGTCGCGGCCGGTCACCGTTCGCCGCAACGCCGCCACCACCGGCACCGACGGGTCCACCAGCACGTCGGCGACGCTCGACATCTTCGACGTCATCGACTCCTGGGGCGGCTGGTGGGGCATCTCGGCCCGCGACGTCGACCGGGCGCTCAAGCAGGCCGGCGACGTCGACACGCTGTACGTGCGCGTGAACTCGCCCGGCGGCGAAGCGACCGAGGGCGTGGCGATCGCGAACCTGCTCCGCGCGCACTCGGCCAGCATCCATGTCACCGTGTTCGGGCTCGCCGCCTCCGCAGCGTCCTACATCTCGACCGCCGGCGACGTCGTCACGATGGCGCCAGGCTCGATGATGATGGTGCACGACGCGTGGAACATCGCCCTCGGCTCCGCTGACGAGCTGCGCGCCGAAGCGGTCGTGCTCGACAAGCTGTCCGACAGCGTCGCGAGCCTGTACGCGCTCAAGGCCGGCGGGACCGCGGCCGAGTGGCGCGCCGTGATGCGTGCCGAGACCTGGTACACCGCCGAGGAGACCGTCGCCGCGAAGCTCGCCGACAAGGTCGGCCTCGAGACGACCCCGGATCCGGTCAACGCCGACGACGTCGACGCCGAGCTCGAGGCACTCGTCGAGGCGATGGCCGGCCAGGACTCCGCGACCGCGCTGGCGGCCCGGGCCGCTGCCCGGTTCGACCTGTCGATGTTCGCCCACGCGCCCGCCGCCCTCGCGGCCGGCCGTCCCCAAGCCCCCGCCGCAGACGCGGACGGGTCCATCACGCACGAGAGGAGCGCTGCCGTGGCTTTCACCGACGAGCAGCTCACCACCATGCGGCAGCAGCTCGGCCTCCCCAACGACGCCGACGAGTCGGCCATCGTGGCCGCCCAGACCGAGGCCCTCGCCGAGCGCGCGGACCCGCCTGCCGCCGACCCGCCCGCCGCGGCCATCCCCGAGGGGAGCGTCGTCGTCTCGCAGGCCGTGCTCGACGAGCTGCGCCTCGCGGCCCGCGACGGCCAGGAGGCCCGCGCAGTCCAGCTTCGGCAGGACCGCGACGACACCATCAACGCCGCGATCAACTCGGGGCACATCTCCCCGGCGCGCCGGGCCCACTGGGTCGCCCAGTGGGACGCCGACGCCGAGGGCACCCGCGCGGCCATCGCCACCCTCACCGACGGCGAGCCGCTGTTCCCGGTCGGCCCGACGACTGGCGTCGCCGGCCACGACGGCAGCGCAGGCGACGCCGTGTTCACCGACGACCAGGCCGACGCGCTCGCACAGCGCGCCGGCGTCAGCAAGGAGGCGTTGGTCCGATGAGCGACTACCTGCCGATCTACTTCGACTCCGACGAGCCGTTCACCCTCACGCTGTCCGGCACGGTGACCGGCGGTCAGCTGGTCACCTGGGCCGGCGCTGCGGCCGGCGCCGCGTCGACCTCCGTCGCCGGTGTCGCGGGCCAGGACGGCGTGTCCGGCGACAAGATCACCGTCTGGGGGCCGGGCAAGCACCGCGGAACCGCGTCGGGCTCGATCGCCGTCGGTGACCCGCTGTGCGCCGCGGCGTCCGGCCAGATCCGCACCTGGGTCTCCGGCACCGACGCCGTCGCGTCGCTCATCGCGAAGGCGATGACGGCCGCCAGCAACGGCCAGTCCGTTTCCTACTCGCTGTTCGGAGTCTGACATGGCCGACAACTACGACCTGCCGATCCCCACCGTCAGCGGGACGGCCATCACGGTCGACTGGCTGCGCAACGACCCGCGCCGCATCTACCGACTGCTCCGCACGCTGGTGATGCAGAACCTCATCGGGTGGCGTCTGCTGTCCGGCCGGGTCGACCTGACCGGGACCGGCTTCGGCATCTACGAGGTGTCCGAGGCCATCATGACCGCTCTGTCAGGGTCGGTCGTGCGGCCGCTGTCGCAGTACCCGCTCGCCCAGGGCGCCGCGCCGAGCCTGGCCACCGTCCGGCCGGACAAGACCGGTCTCAAGACGATCATCAGTGACGAGGACGTGGCGCACAACAACATCGACAAGGTGCTCCGCGAGCTCCGGAAGATCGCCAACCGGCTGACGTTCCAGAACGACGCTCTCGCGCTGGCCGCGATCGCGTCGGCGGTGGTCAAGACGATCACGGCGCACGCCACCTGGGACGGCACCACCAGCGCCGACCCGCTGCAGGACATCCTGCTCGCCGACGCGTCGGTGATGGAGGAGAACCAGGGCTACAACGTCGACACGGTCGCCACCACGCCGACGAAGTTCGCTTTCGCCGTCTCCTCGGCGGTCAAGCAGGGCATCCTGCCCCGCGAGGCGGCGGGCAACGCCGCGACCCGCGACATCAACTCGATCCAGATCGCCGGGCAGACGTGGGTCAAGACGACCAACATGCCCTCGGGCGTGACGGCGATCGCGCTCGACTCCACGATGCTCGGATCGATGGCGTACGAGCGTCTCGGCGGCGGCTACCAGGGCGACCCGTCCGACGTCGCGTCGGGCGTCGAGGTCAAGAAGTACCGCGAAGAGGACGTCGATGGCGTCGTCGTCCAGGCCCGCATCGTCCGCGCGCCGATGGTCCAGGAGCCCAACGCCGCACGCATCATCCAGGGAGCCTGATCATGGCGAACAAGCAGCTGGTGTCGCAGTACGACGGCACGATGGTGAAGGTCGGCCAGTCGTTCCGCCGCGTCGACAAGGGCGCAGCCGTCCCCGAAGGGGCGGACGAGGAGCACGTCGCCGTGCTGCTCGAGCGCGGCATGGTCGCCGAAGGGAAGCCGACCGCCGGGTTCGTCGACCCGGCGTACGTCGACAACCCGCCGGCCGATGTGGACGACAGTGGCGACGCCGACGACTCCGACGACGACCCGGACGGCCCGGGCCCGATGCCTGCGAAGTCGGCGTCCCGCGCCGACTGGGACGCGTGGGCCAGCACGCCGGCCGAGCAGGGCGGCGGCGGCCTCACCCCGGAGGAGGCGCAGGCCTACCCGTCGAAGGAAGCGCTGCAGCAGCACTTCGGGGTCTCGTGATGGCCACCGTGCGGATGCCCGACGGGCAGGAGTTCGAGATCGGCGACGACCGTCCCGAGCTCGAGGCGTACTACCTCGGCGAGGGCGCGACGGTCGAGAAGTCGCTCGAGACGTCCGGGCAGCTGCCGCGGGTCGTCAACGACACCGACAGCGACGGCGAACCCGCTGAGGTGGAGCAGCTGCCGGACGGCGAGGTCGGCCACGGCGAGGGCGAGCTGAACCTCGTCGGCGGCGAGCCGCTGAACCTCGACGCACCGACCGAGCAGAACTGACGCAGGGAGGCCGCCGTGACGTTCGCTCCGTACGCCACGGCGGCTGACCTGTCCGACTGGCTTCGCCCGGACCCGATCCCGGACAACGCGCCGAAGCTCTTGCGGGCGGCTACGTTCGTCGTCGCCGAGGCGGCGAACCGCAACCCGTACGGCGAACCGCCGACCGGCGACGACGTCGCGCCACTGCGTGACGCAGCGTGCGCACAAGCGGCAGCGTGGAAGACGCTCGGGATCGACCCGGACGCTCTCGGCATCGATGGGCCGACGCCGGTGAAGAAGACCTCGATGCTCGGGGCCGACGTCGAGTACGACACCAAGGCGTCTGTCGAGGCCCGCTCGCAGGCCGCCCGAGAGCTCGCCCCCCAGGCCGAGTCGATCCTGGAGGCGGCCGGATTGCTGTGGATGCCCACCGCATCCGGCGACACCAGCGGCGCGTTGGCCACGTACGGCCTCGCCGGCCCGGCCAATCCTCGGATGTCGACCAGGTTCGCCAACCACGTCGATGCCTGGTGGCTGCTGTGACGGACCCGCTCGCGCGCTGGTGGGTTCACGAGGTCGGCGTGCGCCGCCTCACCGGGAGCGGCGCCGGCGGAGACGTGTACACCCCGGCCCCGCCGGCTGCCCCCGAGAGCGTGCCCTGTTTCGTCCGCGACGGAACAAAGCTGGTCCGCGCGATGAACGGCAGCGAGGTCGTGTCGACCGTGCAAATCGCCTACCCGGCCGCGATCGCCCGCATCCCCGTCGGATCGAAGGTGACGCTGCCCGCGCTGTTCGGCGGCCGAACCTCCACGGTCATCAGCTCCTCCGTCGGCGACGGCGGCGGCCTCCCCACGCCGGACCACAACGAGGCGGCCCTCCAGTGAGCATCCAGTTCCGCTACACCCCGCCGAAGGTGGACGCTCGCCTCCGGCTCGCCGAAGCCGGCGCCGAAGCGGTCGACGCGGCCGCGCACCACATTCTCGACGCCTCGCAGCCGCTCGTCCCGGTTGAGCACGGCGACCTCAAGGCGTCCGGCCACGTCGAGACCGTCGCCCCGCTCCACGCCCGGATCGTCTATGACGCCGTCTCGCCCGAGGGCTACCCCTACGGCATCCGCCAGCACGAGGACATGAGCTTGAACCACCCGAACGGCGGTCAGGCGAAGTTCCTCGAGCAGCCGATGCACACCGATGCGCAGGAGGTGGCCTCGCTGATGGCCGCCGCGCTGCGGAAGGCGTTCTGACGTGGCGCTGCCAGCCGAGTTCGTCCGCGAGTACGTCGAGGGTTTCGCGCAGGTGCTGGCCGACGACCCTGACCTCGGGTTGACGTGGCGCGACGCCGACCCGTACGACCCGGCCGAGGTGGGGATCTGGCTGGCCGCGTTCCCCACAGCCGCGGAGTTCGACCAGTCCAGCGCCGTGGCCCTCACCCCGTACGGGTACGGCGACGACCCGGCGATGAACGACTCCGAACTCGGCCTGCAGATCAAGGTCCGCCGGCCGGGTCCGGACCCGCGGCCCTGCTGGGCGCTCGACGACGCGATCGGCAACGTCCTGCTCGGCATGTACCCCGTCACCCTCCCGACCGGGGTGCAGGTGATCACCCTGCAACGCACGTCGTCCGTCTCCCTCGGGATGGATGAGAACCAGCGCTGGACCTGGTCCAGCAACTACGGCACCACCGTCTACCGGCCCAGCGCCCATCGAGTCTGAGGAGACCCGACATGACCAGTCCGACCTACACGCAGCTCGGGGCGTCCACGCTCGTGCGCAAGTGGGTGTTCGAGGTGAACACCGGCACGCTGCTCTCGCCCACCTGGACGACGATCGGCGGCATCACCAACTCGCAGTTCAACCCGGACGCGGCGAACCTCGAGGACGACTCCGACATGCAGTCCGGCGGCGCCGGGTCGCAGACGAAGACCGCCGGCTCCGCGTCGGCGCAGATCACCGTCTCGCGGAAGGTCGTCGCCGCCACCGGCAACACCTACGACGCGGGGCAGGAGTTCGTCCGCGCCAAGGCGATCGGCAAGTACGGCTCGGACAACACCGTGCAGCTGCGCATCTCCGAGTACACGCCGGGCGGCGGTCCTCGCGTCGAGGCCTATGTCGGCCTGTTCGCCGTCGGTTGGGAGAACCAGGGCGGCGGCAACACCGCGCTCGACACCGCGCAACTCACCTTCTCCGGGCAGGGCCTCTGCGCGCCTATCACCCACCCGTACCCGGTGACGCCGGCCGCGCCGGTGATCACCTCGATCAGCCCGAACACCGGCCTGCCCGCCTCGACGGTCGGCAAGCTGGTCCGGATCGTCGGCACCGGGTTCACCGGCGCCACCGCGGTGAAGTTCGGCGCGACCAACGCCACCGCGTTCGACGTCGAGTCGGACACGCTCATCGTCGCCTCGACGCCGTCGATCACCGCAGGCTCGTCGTCGGTGACGGTGCAGACCGGCGCGGGCACCTCCACCGGCGTCAACGTCACGTTCGTCTGATGCCCGTCCGCGACCTAAGCGCCCTCTTCGGGGCGACGATCGACTACCCCGGGGTGCCCTCCAAGGAGCACCCCGGGGGAAAGACGTACCGGGTGCCGTCCCCCTCGGCCGAGGTCGGCGCGCGCTTGACCGCGTACGCCGCGCTCGGCCTCAAGCTCGCCGCCGGCCGACCGCTCACCGACGACGAACGTGCCAGCCTGAACCTCGACGACGAGCAGGAGAAGACGTTCTACCGGGACGTCCTCGGGCCCGTCTATGACGAGATGCTCGCCGACGGGATCGAGTGGGGCGACCTGGTCACGATCGCGCGCGACGCGTACCTCGTCATCACGGACAACGAGTCCCTCGCCGACATCACTGCGGCGGCCCAGGGGGAAGCGATGGCCCGGGGCAACCGGGCAACTCGACGGGCGGCGACGAAGCGCACCGGCAAGAAGACGGGTGGGTCGAGCTCCAGCCGGGCGTCTACGGGCACCCGGGGCCGAACCCGCAGCCCGGCATCTACCCGATCGTCGACATCACCGAGCGCGCCCGAGGGCACCGCGACGGCGGTGTGACCTGGCTCGACCTGTTCGACCGGTGGGAGCTGATCGAACTCGACCTGCAGGACATCGGCGTCGACATCGGCGATCCGGTGCTGATGCGCGAGCGGTCGTGGAACTGGCTCCGCACCCGCATCCTCGGTCTGCTCACGCGGCCTGAGTCGCTCATCGCCGCCGGCAGCACCGTGATCCCGGTCCCCGCCAACCGGCTGCAGGCCGCCTTCTCCAGCAAGGACGTCGAGCAGGACCGTGCACACCACCAGTAGGAGGTCGACGTGAGTCTCGACCTCGGTGCGCTCGTTGGCTCGGTCATCCTCGAAGACGCTCAGTTCCAACGGACCTATCCCCGTGTCGTCCGGCAGTTCGCCAACCTCGGTGGGCGGGCCGAGCAGGCGGCGGCGGGCACCGCCACGCTGGACCGGAGCCTCGCGGCCGCGGCGAAGTCGGCCAACGCCGCCACCAGCGCCCTGTCGCGGACGCAGGCGACCACCAACCGGGCCGTCACGTCCGCCCGGGACGCTGCCGTCGCGTTCATCGCTGCCTCAGACGGGTCGGCGAAGCTGCGGTCAGCCGAGCTGGGCGTCATCTCCGCCCAGGAGCGGCTGAACAAGCTCCTCGTCGAGGGCAAGGCGGGGACCGCGCAGTACGCCTCTGCGCAGGCGTCGCTGATCCGCTCCGAGGAGCGGCTCGTCACCGTCCGGCAGCAGGAGGCCGCCGCCGCTGAGAAGGCAGCCGCGGCGGACAAGCTGACCGCCCGGGAGCGGGAGGCTGCGGCCGCATCCAACGCCGCGTTCCTCGACCGGCAGTCGGTCGCCATGGCCCGCTACACCGCCACCGCCCACGGGGCGCAGATCGCGCAGGAAGCGGCCAGCGCCGCCACCGGACGGTGGAAGTCGAGCCTTGCCGGTCTCGGGCGCACCGCGGGCGAGCTCGGCCTGTTCATCGGCGGCATCGAGATCGCGAAGAAGGCGGCCGAGTTCATCGGCGCCGGCAAAGAGCTGACCGACGCGCTCAACTCCGTCCAGGCGGCCGCGCAGGCGACCGACGAGGAGATGAAGCCCGTACGGGCGCAGGTGATCGCGCTCGGCAAGGATCTCCGCGTCCCGGGCGCCACGGCGGTCGATGCCGCGCACGCGATCGACGACCTCGTCCGAGCGGGCATGACGTTGCCCCGCGCCATGGCCGCCGCCCGCTCCGCCCTACTGCTGGCCAGCGTCGCGAACACCGACATGGCGTTCTCGTCCCGGGTACTCGGCGACGCCCTGGACGAGTTCCAGCTCCCCGCATCGAAGGCCGCGAGCACCGCGAACATGCTGGGCGCCGCCGCCACCTCGACGGCCGGCGGCCTCGAGACCGTCTTCGACGCATTGAAGTACGCCGGTACCCGCGCCCGCGCCGCCGAGATCCCGATGGACGATCTGCTCGCCGCGATCGTCGACCTGTCCAAGGCCGGCCTCGAAGGCACGATGATCGGCACTGGCCTCGCGATGGCGATCACGAAGCTCGCCGCCCCCTCAGGCCCGGGCGCGAAGGCGCTCAAGGACCTCGGCATCGAGGCCTGGGACGCCACCGGCCGGTTCAAGGGCATGACCTACGTCGTCAGCAGCGTTTACGAGGCGCGGAAGCGGTTCGGCGCCGACAGCCAGCGGTTCCTCGCCGACCTGTCTACGGTGTTCGGCGCCCGCGCGGCCAACGCGATCGCCGCCTTCTCCGGCAAGGGCATCGAGGGACTGGACCGGTTCCGCGATCGGCTCAACTCCTTCGACCTGCAGAAGGCCGCGGACAACATGAACCGCGGCGTCGGCGCCGCGTTCCGGCAGCTAAGCAAGGAAGCCACCGCGGCCGGCATCGACATCTACCAGGGGCTCGAGCCCGGCCTCGCGAGCGCGGTCATGTGGCTCGGACAGAAGCTCCCCGCGGCAATCCAGACCGTGACGAACATCGTCTCCCCACTCGCGCACGAGGTCGGCGGTGTCCTCTCGCCCGCGTGGCACGCCCTCGGCATCGTGCTCGGCATCGTCGCCGGCGCGCTCGGCGCGGTCGGCAACTTCCTGGAGGACAACCGCGCGATCGTCACAGGTCTCGGCACCGCGGTGCTGGTCCTGTGGGCCGCGATGAAGGGCTTCACCATCCTCAACGCCGCGGCCGCGGCGTTCTCCCGGTTCTCCGCCCGGGCGGCCGGCGCGATGAGCGGCCTGCCGGCGCGCGCGAGCAGCGCCACCGCCTCGATCACCCCGATGACCGGCGCGATCGGCGCAGCCGCCGTCGGACTCGGGATCCTTGCCATCGGCTGGCAGCAGGCGCAGGCGTCCGAGCAGCGCGCCGCCCAGCGGATGAAGGAGATCGCCGACGGGCTGGCGCAGTCGATCGAGCAGGACGCTGGCCGGGTCGGGAAGGCCACCGAGGCGTTCGCGCTCAAGCAGATCGGCGACGCCGGCGGCCTCGACTTCGCCAAGCGGTTCGGCGTCACGATGGACGACATCGTCAACGCCGCCGAGCACGGCGGCAAGGCGCTGGAGAACCTCCGACACCTGGCCACGTCCAAGGTCCTCGACTTCGGCGTCGGCAACTCGGCCGACTTCCTGCAGACGCTCGACGACATCAACAAGCAGCTGCCCAAGCAGATCGAGCTCTACAAGGCCGTGCAGAAGGCCAACCGGGACAACCAGGCGGCGGCCGACGGCGGCGCCGCGGCGGCCGCCGGGCAGGCGAGCGCGCTGGGGCTGTCGACGAACGCCTACCTCGATGCGCAGCAGGCGACCGCGAAGAACACCGAGCAGACCCGGCAACAGACCCTCGCGTTCCAGCTGGAAAACGACGCCGCGTCGCTACTGCAGCAGGCCCTCGACGGCCTCGCCGGCGTCAACCTGTCGGTCGCGTCCGCGCAGACCGCGGTGTCGTCGGCGAACCTGCAGGTCGCCGCGTCGTTCAAGCAGAACGGCAAGGCGATCCGCGGCTCGTCGCAGGCCGCGGTGAACAATCAGCAGGCGCTCCAGGGGCAGGTGCAGGCCTCCCAGCAGCTCGCCTCCGCGATCGGGAAGCGGACCCACTCCACCCGCGCCGAGATCCAGTCGCTCAAGGACTCGAAGTCCCAGCTCGAGTCGCAGCTGCGGGCGCAGAACCAGCTGACTCCGGCCGTGCAGGCGTACATCGACAAGCTCTACAACGTCAAGGCCGTCTCGGACTACCTGCTCAAGCACCCCACCCAGCTCGACGCCGACTCCACGCCAGCGCAGCGGAAGATCACCACGCTCGAGGCGCGGATCCGTGCGATCAAGCAGGGCCGCGTCCCCGGCATCGACGCCGACACCACGGCGGGCCGGCGCAAGATCGCCGCCCTGCAGGCCCAGATCAACAGCCTGCGCGGCAAGGACATCCCGATCAACCTCAGCGTCTCCGGCCGAGGCGTGAAGGGGATGCACGGCACCGTGCAGTTTGCGCTCGCGTCCGGTGGCACCGTCCCGGGCCAGGGCAACACCGACAGCGTCCCGGCGATGTTGACGCCTGGCGAAGAGGTGATCAGCAAGGGCCCGGCCACCAAGTACCGAGCGATCCTCAAGGCGATGAACGCCGGCACGGTTGCCGGGTTCGCCAGCGGCGGAACAGTTGGCCGCCCCCCGGTTGAAACGTCGATCACTGGCGGCACCGGCGTCGGGTCCATCACCACCGACACCGTCCACGGCAAGAAGGTCTGGATCTATAAGGGCACCCGTTACGCCTCGGAGATGGCCGCGCTCAACGCGCAGGAGCGGGACCGGAAGAAGTCGAACAAGGAAGGGCTCACCGATACGGCGACGCTCCCGGGCGTGAAGGGTGTCGCGCAGGCCATCGCCGGCCAGACCGGCCCGGCGGCGAAGGCGATGCGACTGCTGTCCCGCGCCGTCAACGACGCCTTCGACCTCAAGGGCGTCGAGAAGTCGATCGAGCAGGTCAAGCAGAAGCTGGCCGACATGAAGGCCTATCGGTCCGGCGTGATGGGCACGCTCGCCGGCGCGACCGACACCACCAAGGCCGGCTCGATCACCGACCTGCTCGCCACCTTGTCCGGCGGCACCGCGACGAACACCGCCTACACGGCCGAGGTGACCAAGCTCCGCGCCGAAGCGAAGGGCAACAAGGCCCTCACTGGGTTCATCAACCAGCTCGCCGCCCAGGGCCAGACGACGACGCTGGCGACCCTCGCCGGCGCGTCCAAGACCGACCTGGCGCAGGTCAGCAAGCAGATCGGCGCCTACAACGCGTCGCTGCTGGCCGGCGGCAATGCGGCCGTGCTGACCAAGTACGGCACCTCGGTCGGGGCGGTGTCGAAGCAGGAGACCCAGCTCGAGGCCGAGCGCCGCGCCGACATCGAGAAGATCGACAAACTGCTGCGGGCGATCGCGCTGATCACCGGCCGGCCCGCCAACATCTCGATCAACGGGAAGGTCATCGCCCGCGAGGTCGTCCACCCCGAGGTCATCAAGATCCTCGACGAGCTCGGCAACCACCTGACCTACCGGCGCCCGCACACCAAGAAGTAGGAGACCCCTGATGGCGCGCACCAACACGATGAAGAACGACCTCGCGACGGCGTACTTCGCGGCCATCGACAAGGTCTCCCTGCACACCGGAGACCCCGGGACGACCGGCGCCAACGAGATCAGCGGCGGCTCCCCGGCCTACGCGCGCATCACCCCGCCGGCCGCCACGCTCAACGGCACCGGACAGGGCTCGATCCAGGTCACCTTCAACGTCCCGGCCGGCGTCACCGTCGGCGGGGCCGGGCTGCGGGACGCATCGAACAACTTCCTCGACGGCGGCACGCTGACGCCCCTCGCGTTCGCCAGCCAGGGCACCTACACCCTGACGATCACCTACCAGCAGAACTGAGAGGCGGCCGCGAGATGAGTGCCACCGGGCTGACCACCGACGCGATCAAGAACATCGCGGCGAACGCCTACGCGGGAGCGGCGCTGTACATGACGGCGCTGCAGCCGCTCACCCTGCAGTCCGCCACGTCGGTCGGTGCGACGTCGTTCTCCGTCGACCTGTCCGTCGCGGCCGGCGACCAGATCGTCTTCGACCTCGGCCTGCCCACGCAGGAGACCGTCGTCGTCCAGGCGGTCTCCGGCGCCGGCCCGTACACCGTGACTCCGGTCTCGCCGCTGGCACAGGCGCACTCGCTGACGGGCTCGAACGCCGGCAAGCAGAGCCACGTCCCGCTGACCTCGTCGACCGTGCACGAGGTCACCGGTGTCACGCGCGTCGCCGCGAACTGGGGGTCGCCGTCGCCGGCGGGCGTCATCACCACCGCCGCCTCGGGCATCACGATCGGGTCGGGCAAGTCGGTCGGGTCGGTCGCGCTGTTCTCCGCATCCAGCGCCGGCACGTACTACGACGCGTCGGCGGTGGCGCCGCAGTCGTTCCCCTCCGGTGGCACCTTCTCGCCGGTCTGGGTCGAGACGTTCGCCTGACGATGCGGCAGCTGTTCGAGCTGGCCGGCGCGTACGTCCCGGCACAGTGGCGCACCGACACGTCGCAGCCGCGCGTGTTCACCGGTGCCGACGACCCGTCCACCTCGCCCGGTGTCGTGCTCGCCGCTCACGACACCTGGGAAAGCACCCCGCGCTCGATCGGCATCGCCCCGCCGCCGCCCGGCTCGCGCGGCGCGGTGACGGTCGGCACGTCCAACTACGCCATCCCGGCCAGCGGCGTCTCCTACGTCGCCACCAACGGCTCGGACAGCAACGCCGGGACGATCGGCTCCCCGTTCGCCACCGTCGCCCACGCCATCGCCGTCGCGCCCGTCAGCGGCACGATCGTCGTCCGGGCAGGCGTCTACCACGAGTCGTTCCAGACCCCGGCCACGGCCAACGCCTGCACCGTCCAGGCGTACCCCGGCGAAGCGGTCTGGTTCGACGGGTCGCAGCAGATCACGACGTGGACCCAGGCCGGCTCGACATGGGTGCACACCGGCATCCCGACGAAGTTCTACCGATCCGGCACCGCCGGCTGGACGATCCCCAGCGGCGCGGTCATCGGCGGCGACCCGACGGCCGACCTGTCCGACCAGGTGTTCTTCGACGGCAACCGGCTGCAGCAGGTCGCCGACGGGACGACACCGCTCACCGGGCAGTTCTCGGTCAACTACACCGCCAACACGATCACCATCGCCGACAACCCGTCCGGCCACGAGGTGCGAGTCTCGGACCTGCGGTCGCTGATCGTCGCCACCGTCCCGGTGTCGTGGAAGGGCGTCGGCGTGCGGCGCTACTCCCCGGACTACACCAACGCCGTGCCGGCGCCGTTCTACTACGGCGGGAACTCCGGCGGGTCGCTGTTCGAGAACGTGTACGTCGAGACGTCGGCCATCTGCGGGTTCAGCATCAACAAGCCGAACTGCACCATCCGGAACTGCACCGTCGCCAACTGCACCTACTCGGGGATCTTCTCCTACCAGGGCGACGGCATCGTGATCGACTCCTGCGTGATCCGAGACATCAACCAAGGGCAGTTCAAGACCCAGCCCCAGTCGGCCGGCATCAAGATCACGAACAACGTCGGGCCGACCGTCGTCAACACGCTCGTCACCAGCTCGCTGCCGAACGCGCTCACCAACCGCGCCAACGGCATCTGGACGGACGTGAGCTGCGTGCAGGTCACCATCGCCCGCAACTCGATCGTGGGCAACCACTCCGTCGGCATCGCCTACGAGGAGTCGGCCGGCGGCCTGCTCGCCGGCGTCCAGTACCGCTCGGCGATCGCGGGCAACTACATCGACGGCCCCCGGTTCGGGGTCTACTCCCAGGCGGCCGGCGACGTCGACATCTACAACAACACGATCAAGAACTGCTCCTCGATCTACCTGCAGGTGTGGCAGGACCGGGCCGGGAACACCAACACCCTCTCCCTGCCGCAATCGGCCTGCCCCTGGCAGGCGGTCAACGTGACGGTCGCCAACAACGTATTCGGCCCGTCGGCCGCGAGCATCCCGTCGATCCGCTCGAACGACACCTTCGGCACCCAGACCGCCGACCAGCTCAACACCGTCCTGACCAACAACGCGTTCATGGACAACAACGGGTCACTGATCCAGTGGGGCAACGCCGCGCAGGGCTACACCAACTACAACACCGTCGCCGCCGCCCAAGCCGCCGAGCCCGCCCACATCGCCGGCAACGTCCAGGGGTCGGTCGCCGACGGCCAAGCCGCGGCGCTGCCAGCCGGCGTCGCCGCGGCCCTGGGCGTACCGACCGGGACTCGCAAGTCCGGCGCCTACCTCACCGCATAGGAGCATCGACGTGACCTCGAAGACGAACACCGCCGAAGGCGGCACCAACGGCGTCACCGCCACCAGCGCCAACACCGGCGGCGGATCCGGCGACGCGCTCAACGTGGTCCTCGGCACCGGCACGGGCGCAGTGTTCGACTCGAGCGACTCGGCGCACGGCAGCCTCTGCTACGCCGTGACCGGCGCCGCTTCGGCCAAGGCCGAGCTACAGATGACCGGCTTCACCGGCACCACGTTCTCCCAGCGGTTCTACGTGAAGCTGTCCGCCCTGCCCTCGGCGAACGGCAGCACGGCGACGATCATGCAGCTCTTCAACGTCGGCTCGGCCAGCATCTGCTCATGGGTGATCAACTCAAGCAACCAGCCGGTGCTGCAGTTGTCCGGCTCGACCGTGAAGACCTTCACCACGATCACGATGAACACCTCCACCTGGTACCGGTTCGAGGTGCAGGGCACCATCGGCGCGTCCACCTCGACCGGCGTGCTCAACGCCCAGATCTACGCCGGCGACTCCACCAGCGCGCTCGACACCTTCTCCACCACCACCGGCAACCTCGGCACCACGAACCTGAACTTCTGCTCGTTCGGCAAGGAGTCGGCCAGCTCGGCGTTCGTCGCGACCGTCCGGTTCGACGACATCGCGATGCGGGACACCACCACCACCGCGTGGGGCGTGCCGGCGACCCCGCCGACCGCCTCCTACAGCTACTCCCGGGCCGGCCTGACCCTGTCGGTCGACGGCACCGCCTCGAGCGCCGTGACGCCCGCGACGGTCTCGTCCTACGACTGGAACTGGGGCGACGGCACCACCCACGGCACGGCGTCCACCGCGACGCACACCTACGCGGCGGCCGGAACCTACAGCGTGGTGCTGACCGTCACCGACTCGAACGGGCTGACCGGCACCCAGACGCAGTCGATCGTGATCAGCGCCCCGGCCTCGTCCGTGACGGTTGAGTCGCTCACCGCCTCCTCCGGCTGGTCGGCGTCCGCCGGGACGCTGCTCGGCGCCATCACCGACGGCGACCCCACCACGTACGACTCGCCGACGACCCCGCCACCGACCGCGCTCGAGTTCGACTTCCTGCTCCAGGCGCTCACTCCGCCCTCGACCGGGCAGCCGCTCAAGGTGTTCCTCACGATGGACGCCACCGGCGCCGCATCGGCGTCGCTGGCCGCGCAGCTGTACGAGGGCGCGACCCTCCGCTCGTCTCTGACGGGCATCACGATCCCGTCCGGCTCCGGGCCCAACGTCACCGGCACGGTCACGCTGACCTTCCCGTGGAGCGACGTGCAGAACGTCACCACCGGCGGGTGGAACGCGTTGAAGGTCAAGCTCCAGGTCACCGCGGCCTGAGATGACCGCCACCGTCCGGATCGCGCAGGTCGCGGCCGCCGTCGTCGTCGTCGGCGGGACCGCGCACGGCACGTCGGCGGTCGTCACCTCCGGCGCGTCGGTGCGGATCGCGGACGTCACCGCCTCGGCCGGCACCTCGACCGCGAACGTCCGCCTCGCCGACGTCGCCGCCCGCTCCCTGCAGTCACCACCGAGCATCCGTCTCGCCGACGTCGGCGCCTTCGCGGTCGCCAACACGCAGACCTGGGACGGGACGAAGTGGGTCACCACCTACCCGGCCGGCGTCATCGTCTCCACCGGCACCGGCACCTCGAACGTCACCGTCCGCAACGGCAGCCCCGGCACCATCGCGGGGACGGCGGCCGGCCGCTCCACCGTGAGGGCGACGATCGCCATCACCGGCGCCCTCGCGCTAACCGGCGGCGGCACCCTCTCACCGTCCGGCGCCCAGTCGGGGCCGACCGACAGGTCCGGCGTGCTCAGCATCGCCGGCGGCGGCTCCCTCACGCTCCTCGGCGCCGCGCTGCAGGGGCCGCCCGGCGCTGGGTCGGTCACCGTCGTCCCGGAACCTGGCAACCGGCCACCGCGGATCCGGATCGAGCTCGTCGGGTTCCTCGGCACGACGGCGACCATCGTCCGCATCGACCGGTCCGGCAACCGGTCGCCGGTGCGGCTCGGCAACCCCGCCACCCTCGACGCCGGCACCTGGCTCGGCTACGACTACGAGGCGCCGTACGAGACGCCCGTCCGGTACGAGGTGACCGCCACCCGCGTCGTCACCTCCGACCCGGTCGTCCTCGACGTGCGCCGGTCGTGGCTGATCCACCCCGGCATCCCCGATCTGTCGCAGCCCATCGTCATCCGCTCGATCGGGGATCGGACACGTGCGGCCAGCCGCGGCGTGTTCGACGTCATCGGCCGCGCCAACCCGCCCACTCGTAGCGACGGCGTCCGCCGCGCGCCCACCTTCGACCTGGTCGTGAAGACCACCACGGTTGACGAGTACGACGCGATGGAGGAGCTGCTCGGCGACTCCGAAACGCTGCTGCTGCAGGTCGGGTTCGACTTCACCGGCCGCACCGATTACCGGTGGGTGTCGATCGGCGACGTCACCGACACCCAACCGTCCCGGAACTACGACGACGCGAAGGCGTTCTGGACGCTGCCCTGCACCACCACCGACGCGCCGGTCGGGCTGCTGCAAGCCCAGCGGACCCTCGCCGACATCGCGGCCGAGTTCGGGTCGCTGCAGGAGATCTTCGACTCCTACGAGCAGCTGCGCGACGTCATCACGGACAACCTGATCGGCTCCTGATGGCGTGGCCCCTCGCGCCGGACGTGCTCGACCTGCTCCGGCACCACTGCACGATCGTCTCGACCGCGACGCACCGGAACCTCGTTACCGGCGCCGTCACCCCGTTGGACATCCTCGACGGCTCGGTGACGGTCGACCGCACCGCCGCGATCCGCCGCACCCTGAACCTGACCGTCCCCGCACTGCAGGCGACCTTCGACGTGCTCGACACGCCAGGCGGGGAGATCACCGTCCGGCAGACGATCAAGCACCCGAGCGGGGTCGCGGCCGCCACCGTCCCGTTGGGCGTGTTCATCGTCGACCAGGACCAGTTCGGGTACGGCCCGGGCGACACCCTGACCATGACGTGCCCGGACCGCTGGTTGAAGGTGCAACGCGCCCGCTTCGGGCTCAACCGTTCCTCGGTCGCCTCGAACGCTGCCTGGCAGGAGATCCAGCGGCTCGTCGAGGGCGCGTGGCCCAGCCCGACCTACCCGTTCCCCGGGTGGACGCAGCTCGACACGAGTGCGACGACGAAGGTCGGGTCGCTGCTGTGGGACGACGGCGACCGGGAAGCCGCGATCGTCGGGGAAGCCGGCATCGCGCGAGCGAACGCGCTCGAGGTGTTCTTCGACGCGCAAGGGGCCGGCGTCCTGCGGCCGGTCCCGCAACTCACGCCGACCTCGACACCGGTGTGGGTGGTCAACGCGAACACGCCCGACTCGGTGATGACCGCCGCATCCAGAACCCGCGACTGGTCGTCGGTGCGCAACGCCGTGATCGTGACCAGCTCCGCCAGCGACGTCATCTTCGCGCCCGTCGAGGTGAAGAACACCACCCCGGGCGACCCGCTGAACGTCGACGGACCCCTGGGCTACCGGCCTTACGAGTACAGCTCGCCGGCGATCCGGAACTCCACCCAGGCGCGCGCTGCGGGCCTGGTGATCCTCTCGCAGCAGCTCGGCGAGGCGAAGCAACTCACCGTCGAGGCCGTCTCCAACCCGGCCCTCGACGCCGAGGATGTGATCCTGGCGATGCTCCCGAAGATCGACCGCAACACCGCCCGCCCGTCGGAGCTGCACATCATCGACTCGGTCACCCACCCGCTGGTGCAGAACGGCAGCCAGACGCAGCCGATCCTCACCCGCTCCACCCGGCCGGCCACGGACGGCGCGTGATGACCGAATTCAGCGCCGAGCTCGCCGCGTCGATCCGTGCCGTCGGCCGCGCGCTCACCGACGGCACGGGAAGCCGCGTCGCGTTCCGCACCGGCACCATCCACACCGTCACCGCCGGCGCCTCCGCTGACGGCGTGGCCGCCGCGGTGGTCACCGTCGACGGCAACGACATCGCCGCCCCGTACGCGGCGAGCTACACCCCGACCGTCGGCCACCTCGTCATGGTGCTGCTGATCGACAACTCGCCGTTCATCCTCGGCCGGATCGTCGGCCTTCCGGTCGTCTGAGAAGGAGAACTTCCGTTGGCATCGACCTCGCTCGGCTTCCCGCTGTTCCAGCTCACCGACAACGCCGACATCGCGTCGAAGCTGAACGCGATCTCACAGGCGCTCGACGACTACCTGACGGATTTGCTCACCACGGTCGTGTCGGCAACCTCGGTGATGTCCGCGATCGCGGGCCAGACGATCACGAGCGGCTCGCTGGCCCGCAGCGGGAAGTCCGTCACGATGGCGCTGACCCTCACGCTCCCGGCGATCAGCGTCCCCGCGTCGGGGAACATCGCGAACACGAAGATCGCGCAGATCAACGACATCCGATTCATCCCGGCCGTCACGGCGCCGCTCATCGGCGGCCCGCTGGGACCGGTGCTCAACGGCTACGTGGACAACACCGGGGCGGTATTCATCGGCTCC
>Ga0207647_10000916_pt1 | contig 22756 bp, 21 predicted proteins | sample KBSCornC2_FD_184295 | JGI IMG/M metagenome (GOLD analysis project Ga0207647, IMG submission 184295) | Corn rhizosphere microbial communities from Kellogg Biological Station, Michigan, USA - C2 (SPAdes) (version 2) | ecosystem: Host-associated > Plants > Roots > Rhizosphere ... | reverse complement strand
CCGGAATATAGTTTCAAGTCCAACACCGTCGTCCAGATCGGCTGAGGTAGATTAGATGAGCTTCCCCTGGGCTGAAAATTACGAGCCGAAGAACCCCCTGATGAAGTGGGTGGACGCGAAGCTGCCGCTGCCGCGTCTCGTCTATAACGCGGTCGGCGCCGGCTATCCGGTGCCGCGCAACCTCAACTATTTCTGGAACTTCGGCGTGCTGGCGGGCCTTGCGCTAACCATCCAGATCGTCACCGGCATCGTGCTGGCAATGCATTATGCGTCCAACGCGGACATGGCCTTCAATTCGGTTGAAGGTATCATGCGCGACGTCAACGCCGGCTGGCTGCTGCGCTACATGCACATGAACGGCGCCAGCATGTTCTTCATCGTGGTCTACATCCACATCTTCCGCGGCCTTTATTACGGATCCTACAAGGCTCCGCGCGAGATGGTGTGGTTGCTGGGCGTGGTCATCTTCCTGCTGATGATGGCGACCGCCTTTATGGGCTATGTGCTGCCGTGGGGCCAGATGAGCTTCTGGGGCGCGCAGGTGATCACCGGCTTCTTCTCGGCCATTCCGATAATCGGCGATCCGATCCACACTTGGCTGCTGGGCGGATTCGCGCCAGACAATGCCGCGCTCAACCGCTTCTTCTCGCTCCACTATCTGCTGCCGTTCGTGATTGCGGGCGTGATCGTGCTGCACATCTGGGCGCTGCACATTCCGGGCTCGAACAATCCGACCGGCGTGGACGTGAAGGGCCCGCAGGATACGGTGCCGTTCCACCCTTATTATACCGCCAAGGATGGCTTCGGCGTCGGCGTGTTCCTGATCGTCTTCTCGGTCCTGCTGTTCTTCTATCCGAACTATCTGGGCCACCCGGACAACTACATCCAGGCGAACCCGCTTTCGACGCCCGCGCACATCGTGCCCGAATGGTATTTCTGGCCGTTCTACGCGATCCTGCGTGCCTTCACCGTCAACTGGTTCTGGATTCCGGCGAAGCTGTGGGGCGTGCTGGCGATGTTCTCGTCGATCCTGCTGCTCTTCTTCCTGCCCTGGCTCGACAATTCGCCGGTCCGTTCGGCCAATTATCGGCCCGCCTACCGGATCGCTTTCTGGGTGCTCGTGGTCGACGTGCTGGTGCTGGGCTTCATCGGCAAGATGCCGGCGGAAGAGCCCTATGTCCGCATCGGCCAGTTCGCGGCGGCTTATTATTTCGCCCACTTCCTGTTGATCGTTCCGATCATCTCGATGGTCGAAAAGACGAAGCCGCTGCCCAACTCGATTTCAGAATCCGTGCTGCACGGTGAGGCAGAAGAGGCCGCGCCGATTGGCGTCGGCTCGGCGCACTGATCGGCCAAGGGGGACAATAAAGATGCTTCGCTTCCTGGCTGGTCTAGTCGGACTGGGTTTCGTTTCCGCCCTGTTCATCGCCTTCGTGATGCCGCGCGAGAAGGTCGAGCCGACCGCCGCGTCGATATACCATTTGCCGGAAAAGGAGGTTCGCTTCTCCTTCGACGGCCCGTTCGGTACATATAATCGGCAGCAGCTTCAGCGCGGCTTCCAAGTTTACAAGGAAGTCTGCTCGGCCTGTCACTCGATGAAGCTCGTTGCCTTCCGTGATCTGGAAGAGATTGGCTTCAGCAAGCCCGAGGTGAAGGCGATCGCCAAGCAGTGGCCGGTCGAGGTAGCGTCGATCAACCCCGATACGGGCGAGGCTGCGACCCGCAAGGCGCTGCCGAGCGACTATATCCCGTCGCCTTATGCGAATGAGACTGCCGCGCGCGCCGCGAACAACAATGCGCTGCCGCCGGACATGTCGCTGCTTGCCAAGGCGCGTGAGGGTGGTCCGCACTACATCTACTCGATCATCACCGGCTATCAGAACCAGCCTGCGGACCTTCTTAAGAAGTTCCCCGATGCGAAGACCCCGACCGGGCTGCACTACAATCCGTACTTCGCGAACCTGAATATCGCGATGCCGCCGCCACTCGTGTCCGATGGTCAGGTGACCTATTCGGACGGCACGACGGCCACGGTGGATCAGATGTCCAAGGACGTGTCCGCGTTCCTGATGTGGGCGGCCGAGCCCAAGCTCGAGAACCGTCACCGCTGGGGCATCACGGTCGTGATCTACCTGCTGATCGCGACGGGTCTTGCTTACGGCGCCTATCGCAACATCTGGCGCGACAAGAAGCATTGATGAGAGGCGCCGGCCGGTGACCGAGCCGGCGCTTCTTTCAATCTCCATGCTCGCCGTCTTTGCGCTCGCGCTGGGCGGCGGATGGATCGTCGCCAAGCGGCGCGAGAAGAAGCAGGGCGTGCTGATGTTGATCGCGGCCGTGGTATTGCTTGCCAATGTTCTGATCTGGGCCTGGCCGGCGCACTGATCTCTCCCCTTCCACTTGCGGGAGGTTTTGGGGGAGGGCATGTTTGGATGCGTCTAATTTCCCTCCGGAACCCCTCCCGCAGGCGAGAGCGGCTTAAGAGAAGGCCCATGACCGAGATCGATGACACTACCGCCGCCGCCGCCTTTCGTAAGCTGGTCGCGCATCTGCAGCACCGCACAGACGCGCAGAACGTCGATTTGATGGGCCTGGCGGGCTTCTGCCGGAATTGCCTGGGGGATTGGCTGTCGGAGGCTTCGAACGGCGCGCTCAGCAGCGCTGAGGGGCGCGAATATGTTTATGGCATGCCCTATGCGGAATGGAAGGCGCGGCACCAGCAGCCGGCCACGCCCGACCAGCTTCAACGGATGGAAGAAAGCCTGAAGCGCAATCCTACCTGAGCCGGGTCAGACGATGTCCCGTCCCGTGGTGAGATTGGGCAATATGGTGGACGGATGCCCGTCCTCAGCGCCGAGGCGCCCAATCACGAGCTGACAAACCGCTTCCTCGCGCGTAGGCTTCGGATCCTTGTGGCGCGCGATCCAGGCGTCGATCGCCGCAATCTGAGCTGGGCCGAAGGAGACGCAGAGCGTTATCCGGGGTTCCGAGTCCGACATATCCACAAGCTGATGCCGGGTGATGCCCCGGTCAAGCGAATCTCCCCTTCCGTTCGCCGCCGGCCAGCCGCTAAGCCGGTATCGTGAGCGGCGAACCCACCCCGATGATGGCGCAATATTTGGCGCTCAAGGCGCAGACACCGGATTGCCTGCTATTCTACCGCATGGGCGACTTCTTCGAATTGTTCTTCGAGGATGCCAAGGCTGCGGCGGCGACGCTTGATATCGCGCTCACCGCGCGGGGCGAGCATGCCGGCGAACCAGTGCCGATGTGTGGCGTACCTGCACACAGTCACGAGGCCTATCTCGCGCGCCTGATCAAGGCAGGCCATCGCGTCGCGATCGCCGAGCAAACCGAGACACCCGAACAGGCCAAGAAACGCGGCGGAAGCAAGGCTCTTGTCGCACGAGGCATCGTCCGAATCGTTACTCCTGGCACGCTGACGGAAGAGGTGCTGCTGGACGCGCGTGCCGCCAACTGGCTGGTCGCGATAGCGAAAGCCGGCGGCGCGCTCGGCTTGGCCGCGGCCGATATTTCCACCGGGCGCTTCGAAATTGCGGCAGTCGGCGCCAACATGCTGGATGCCGAGCTGGCGCGCCTTAGCCCTGCCGAGGTGGTCGCGCCTGAGAATTTCGACGCAGACACCGTCTATCCGCTTACCACCGCCAGCGGCTTTGAGAGCAATGCCGCCGAGCGCCGCCTCAAATCATTGTTCAACGTCGCCACACTCGACGGTTGGGGTGATTTCAGCCGCGCCGAGCTCTGCGCCGCGGGTGGGCTGATCGCTTATCTCGAGCGGGCCGGGCAGGGGGCGTTGCCGTTCCTGCAGCGGCCTGTACGCCGCGCGATAGCCGATCACATGATGATCGATGCGGCGACACGGGAAAGCCTGGAGATCGTCTGCTCGACCAACGGCAGCCGCAAGGGAAGTCTGCTCGATGCGGTCGACCGGACCGTAACTGGCGGCGGCGCGCGCCTGCTCGGCAGCGATCTCGCCGCGCCGCTGACAGATCGCGCGGCGATCGATGCACGGCTCGATTTGGTCGGTTTCCTCTACGATGATCCCGATTTGCGCGCGCGCCTTCGCGCAACCCTGCGCGCCCTTCCGGACATAGGTCGCGCGCTCGGCCGGCTTGCCGCCGGGCGCGGAGGTCCACGCGATCTTGCTCAGCTGCGGGACGGGCTCGACCAAAGTTACCGGTTGCATGCGATGCTGAGCGTGGCGCCACGTCCAGCCTTGCTCGATCAGCTGCTACCCGCTTTCCTCGGCCATGGCGAATTGGTCGATCGCCTGCAACGCGCGCTCGTGCCATCACCGCCGATCGACACCAGCCAAGGCGGCTACATCGCAGAAGGCTATGATGCGGCGCTCGATGCGCTGAGGGCACGCGGCGGCGAAGGACGTCGAGCGATTGCTGCGCTGGAGGCGAGTTATCGCCAAGTAACCGGCGTTACCCAGCTCAAGATCCGCCACAACAATGTGCTTGGCTACCATATCGAGGTGCCGGCCAAGGCTGCCGATCCACTGATGCGCGCCGATTCCGGCTTCACCCATCGCCAAACGCTGGCGGGAGTAGTCCGCTTCAACGCGCCGGAGCTGCATGATCATGCGAGCGAAGTGGGACAGGCGGGCAGCCATGCGTTGGCGGCGGAGGCGGCGCATCTGGAGGAGCTGACGGGATTGGCGTTGGCGCGTGCCAGAGAGATCGCCGTTACCGCAGATGCGCTTGCTCGCCTCGATGTGGCCGCGGGCCTGGCCGAGCGAGCCGCAGAAGGCGGTTGGTGCCGACCGGCGCTGGTCGATCACCCCTGCCTTGAGGTGCAGGAAGGCCGACATCCCGTTGTCGAGAGCGCCGTGGCGGCGGCGGGTGGACGCTTCGTCGCCAATGATTGTCGCTTGGGGCCGCAGGATAGGCTGTGGCTTGTCACCGGCCCCAACATGGGGGGCAAATCCACCTTCCTGCGCCAGAATGCGGCGATCCTGATCCTGGCCCAGGCGGGCAGCTTCGTGCCGGCGGCCAGCGCGACTTTGGGCCTGTGCGATCGCTTGTTCAGCCGCGTCGGCGCATCGGACAATCTCGCGCGCGGCCGCTCCACGTTCATGGTCGAGATGGTGGAGACTGCCGCCATTCTTGCCCAGGCAACCGAACGCTCATTCGTGATCCTCGATGAAGTCGGGCGCGGCACCTCTACCTATGATGGACTGGCGATCGCTTGGGCTGTGGTGGAGGCGGTGCACGACATCAACAAGTGCCGCTGCCTCTTCGCGACCCACTATCACGAGCTGACGCGGCTGGCCGAGCGGCTGGATGCCCTTAGCCTGCATCATGTTCGAGCGCGCGAATGGAAAGGCGATCTCGTCTTGCTTCACGAAGTCGCGTCGGGCCCAGCCGACCGGAGCTATGGTCTCGCGGTTGCGCGTCTTGCGGGCCTGTCGCCGGCGGTCGTCGGCCGTGCGAAAGACGTGTTGAAGCGCTTGGAAGCGGGGCGGGCGGCCACTGGTGGTCTTGCGGCTGGACTCGACGATCTGCCGCTGTTTGCCGCTGCGGCGAACGCTGAGCAGGAAACGCCTGATCCGCTGCGGACCGCACTGGGCGAAATCGATGCCGACGCGCTCAGTCCGCGCGAGGCGCTCGAGCAGATCTATCGCCTTAAGGGGCTGCTTGCCGAAAGCGGTTCATGAGCGGGCAAGCGAGCCTACCTCAAGGCTAAGCCATGCAGCGATCGACCCAGATCCTCAACGCCGCCTCGAACCTGCTCGGAATAGCGCTGGTCATTATCGCGGGACTTAACGTCAGTCACATTGCCGATCAGAATTTCGCGGACGAGATCGCCTGGTCGGCGGCCGCCTGTCTCGCGTCGAGCTGCCTCCTGTCTTATCTTGCCATTCGGCATGACCGCCCGGCTGGCCGGATGGAGCGGTGGGCGGATCGAGTCTTTCTTCTTGGGCTGACGATGTTGATCGCATCAATCGTCGTGCTCGCGCTCACCAATCGCTAGCCCGTCAGATGCCGGGCAGAGGGAGTCGACGGGCGGGAAAGACAGCGCATGCCTGGCGATCAAGGAAGCCATATCCCGACCAGCGCCGCGAGACTGACGATCAGGAGGAAGCAGTTGACAGCGATGAGCAGCGCGGGCGGGATCCGCGGTACATCGGGACGAGGCGGTCGGACGCTGATCATCTGCCGCCAGACAGCCGCGACAAAGCAGAAGCCGGAGAACAAGATCAGCACGCTGCCCGTCGCGCCGATCAGCCAGTCCGGCACGACCTTTTCAAGCAATGCGCGCGCACCAATGCCCGAGGCGAGCGCTGCCAGGCCGGTGCGCACCCACGCCGCATAGGTTCTTTCTGCAGCGAGGACGGTGCGATCGGCGGCAAGCTCGGTACGGCGGTCGGCACTGTCGGTCTGGACTTCTGCGCTCTGCTCGAGATGAGCGGCGCTTGAGGCAAGCTTCACTTGTGCTTTAGCTGCCGTTTCCCGTTCGCCCGCCATACCTTTGTAACGCATGGGATATGATTTGGTGGCGTCAGGTGACTAACCGGTTTTGAGCCCTTATCTGCAGCGCATGGCGACCCGTTTCGACAGCCTTCCCAATCGTCGCGCGATCATCGATCGACGCGCGCTTGCCGATGCACTCATGGCTTTAACGGGCGATAATCCCGCCGCTTTGCGCGCGGCCGCCACCCCCTTGCTACGCACCGCGTTGGATAACGGCCGCGCCGAAATTGCCCGCAGGCTCGCGCAGCACCCCAGCCGGGGTACGGAAACGGCCGCATCCTACGCCTTCCTCACCGACCAGTTGCTGCGGGTCTGCTTCGATTTCACGCTCCAGCGCCTCTATCGCAACAATCACCCGACCGCCGGCGAGCGCATCGCGCTGATCGCGGTGGGTGGTTACGGGCGCGGCGAGATGGCGCTCCATTCGGATATCGACATCGGCTTCATCACGCCCTGGAAACAGACCGGCTGGGTTGAACAGGTGATCGAATCGATCCTTTATCTGCTCTGGGATCTTGGCCTCAAAGTTGGTCATTCAAGCCGCTCGCTCGATGATGTCGTCAGGATGGCGAAAAGCGACCTGACGATCTGCACCGCGCTGCTGGAGGCGCGGTACGTGTGGGGTGACCAGGCGCTCTATGACGAGGCCGCCCTGCGCTTCGAGCGTGAGGTACAGGCCGGCAATGCGCGCAATTTCGTCACCGCCAAGCTGGCCGAGCGCAATGCTCGACACGAGCGGATGGGAGACAGCCGCTATGTGGTCGAACCCAATCTGAAGGAAGGGAAGGGAGGCTTGCGCGACCTCCATACACTCTTCTGGATCGGCAAATATGTCCACAAGGTCAGCACCGTTGCCGAGTTGGTCGACAAGGGGCTGTTCACCGCGGAGGAATATCGCCGTTTCCGCCGCGCCGAAAATTTCCTGTGGGCAGTGCGCTGTCATCTTCACATCCTCACCAAGCGCGCCGAGGATCGGCTGACGTTCGACGTCCAGTCGGAGATTGCGCTGCGCATGCATTATGCGGGGCGTCCCGGCCGCAGCGGCGTCGAACGCTTCATGCGCCATTATTTTCTGACCGCAAAGGAAGTGGGCGACCTTACCGGCGTCTTCCTCGCCCATCTCGACGAGGAGTTCGCCGGCCGTGGACGCCGCTTCGGCCTGCCCTACCTACGTCGCCGCCCGCGTAAGCTGGAAGGCTTTCTGCTCGATCGCGGTCGATTGCGCGCGCCTGATGACAATTTTTTCTCAGAGGACCCGGTCAGGCTGATCCAGCTTTTCTGGCTGGCCGATCGCCACGAGGTGGAAGTCCATCCGCTCACGATGCGTCAGGCGAGTCGCGACGCGCGCCTGATCGACGGCAAGGTCCGCGAGGATGCGCGCGCCAATACTTTGTTTCTGGAAGTGCTTACATCGTCCCGCAATCCCGAGACGGTGCTGCGCTGGATGAACGAGGCGGGCGTGTTCGGCCGCTTCATGCCCGATTTCGGCCGCGTCGTCGCGCAGATGCAGTTCGACATGTATCATCATTATACGGTCGACGAGCATTCGCTGCGCGCGATCGGGCTGCTGTCGCGAATCGAGAAAGGCGAACTGGCGGAGGACCACCCGCTCGCGTCCAAGATCTTCAAACACATAGTGTCGCGGCGCGCGCTCTATGTCGCGGTTCTGCTCCACGATATCGCCAAGGGGCGGGGCGGGGACCATTCGGTTCTGGGTGCCGAAGTAGCACAGAAACTGTGCCCCCGCCTCGGCATGAGCGCGGCTGAAACGGAAACCGTCGCCTGGCTGGTACGCTACCACCTCATCATGTCGGCGACCGCATTCAAGCGCGATCTAGCCGACTTCAAGACGATCCTGGACTTTGCAGGCATGGTGCAAAGCCCTGAACGATTGCGGTTGCTGCTAATGCTGACGATCGTCGATATTCGCGCGGTGGGGCCAGGCGTGTGGAACGGTTGGAAGCGGCAATTGCTCGCCGATCTTTATGATGCCGCCGAAGAGGTGCTCCGTCTCGGTCATAAACAGCGTGGGCGCGGCGAGCGAATCGCTGCCAAGCGTGGTGAACTGGCAGTCGAGCTCGGTTGGAGCCGGCATCGTTTCGATGACTATGCCAAGCGCTTTCCCGACAGCTACTGGGTCGCCGAGGGGGTCGACATATTGGAGCGCAATGCGCGCCAGATCGCGGCTGCGGACGCTGCGGGTAAGGCGCTGTCGATCGTGGCGCTTGCGGATCCACATCGTGGCGCGACCTTGGTTACGATTTACGCGGGCGATCATCCCGGGCTCTTCTACCGCATTGCCGGCGCGATTCATCTAGCAGGCGGCAACATCATCGACGCGCGCATCCATACGACTCGCGACGGGATGGCGGTCGACAATTTCCTCGTACAGGATCCGTTCGGCCAGGCTTTCGATGATCCGCACCGGCTGCGTCGCCTTGCTCAATCAATCGAGGATACGCTGGCGGCCCGCAATCAGCTGGCAACCAAGCTCGCCGCGAAACCGGCGCCGCGCACGCGTGCGCATGCATTCGACATCGCGCCCAATGTGCTGATCGATAACAACGCTTCGAACCGCTACACCGTGGTCGAGGTGAATGCCGGCGATCGACCAGCTTTGCTTTATGCGCTGGCGCGCGCGCTGTTCCAGGCCAAGGTCACGATCCATTCGGCCCACATCGCCACTTATGGCGAACGCGCGATCGACGTCTTCTATGTAACCGACCTGATCGGCGACAAAATCGAGACGGCTAGCAGGTTGAAGACGTTGGAGCGGCTGCTGATGGAGGCGGCGGGCAGCGACCCGGAGGGTGACCACAAGCGGACCGATAAAAAGGTCGCAGCCTGAGTCGTCGGCGAATGGGATCAGAAACGCACACCCGGCCGCAGAACGATCTGAAAAAAGAGCAGAACACCCAACAGGGCACAGGCCGCTCCGACTATATTCGGGCGCGGGCCTTCCGTGTGTGAAGTGTTCGTGGGCGCCATCGCAAGACCGATCGTGAGCCAACCGATCCCTATAAGGTTCACGACTGAAGGTATCAGCACCACCTCGATCGCGTTGCGCGGGAGCCTGAATGGGACGATCACCACGATCGACAGCAGCGCAACTGCAAGCAGCGGCAGCGCCAAAGAGCGGATATCAACGACGGAGTCCGGCAATAATCTGGCCAGGCTCCTTCCCGTCAAACCCATGGCGGCGACGCAGATCACCAGAAGCGCCCAGTGCCCCGTTGCGCTGACACCTAAATAGGCTAGCGCTCGGCCAACATCGTTGCCGGGCAAGATCGTGCCGACGGCAAGCTGGGTCAGCGATTGGTAAAACCCTTCAACAGCCATCCAGAAGCAAAATAGCCGGAAAGTTGGGGAGGTTGGGCGCACATGGCCGAGCATGATCGTGAAGATGACGCCACTCGCCAGCGTCGCGACGGCGCCGCTTCCCTGCAACAGCTCGGCTATGGGGACGGTGCCTGCCCACTCATGGTTATTATGGAAGAGAACGGGATGAAGACCCGGCACGAGCGCCTTTGGTATGACCAGCCACAGTTCCTGCCAGAAGAATGTCAGATTGAAGGCGAGCGCGCACTGCAACACCCAGGCGATGAGCGGAAAGTTCCGGAAGCCGCTCCAGCTTGACCGCGTCAGCACTAGGCCGATTGCAAGCGGCAGCAGCCCAATCGCAAAAAAGAGCAGCAGGAAGCTGGTCATCGTGCGACTTTGGACAGGATCAGCGCCCCTGCATGTCGCGGGCTTCGGCCGGAATTCGCACGGTCAAACTGCCCCAGTTCTCATCCAGCCAAATCTGGCACGACAGCCGGCTGGTTCGTGTTACCGAGGCGGCAAGATCGAGCAGGTCGTCCTCGTCGGCACCCGCAGGCGGCAACTTGTCGAAATCCTCCGGCGTCACGATGACGTGACAAGTCGAGCAGGCCATTTGGCCCTCGCACGTCCCTTCGAGCGGTTGCCCATCGGCTTGCGCTACATCGAGCAGCCTTTCTCCGCCTTTGGCGTCGACTTCGCGCACCTGATCGCCGCTGGCGGAAACGAACCTGACCTTCATGCCCACTCCAACTGACGTGCCGCCGCCTGGTTGATGAGCGATGCGGCCTGGTCGATCTCCTCCTGCGTCGTATAGCGTCCGAAGCCAAGCCGGATCGACGACCGCGCCTCTCCATCTGAGAGCCCCAGCGCACGCAGCACGTGGCTCGGCCGTCCCGATCCGCTTGCGCACGCCGAACCTGCCGAAAAGGCGACTTCACGCACCTCGGAGATCACCCGAGCCGCATCTACCCCCTCACGGCGCAGGTTCAGGTTACCGGGATAGCGCGCCGTTCGGTCGCCGTTGAGGGTCCAGTCGGAAAAGAGTGTCTGGGCGATGGCGAACAGTGAGGCAACATGGGCGGCGTCATCCGCGCGTCGCTCATCTGCGAGCTTGGCTGCGGCGCCGAAGCCGGCGCACAGCATCGGGCTTAATGTGCCCGAACGTAGGCCCTGCTGCTGACCGCCGCCGTGGATCATCGGGGGCCAATCGAGGCTCTCGCGCAGCCAAAGCGCGCCGATGCCCTTCGGTCCGTGCAGCTTGTGCGCGGAAATCGCGACGAGATCGCAGCTGTCGAGCGAAAGGTCGACCCGGCCAAAGCCTTGCACCGCATCGCAAAAGAAGAACGCGCCGGCCTCGTGTGCCATGCGCGCAAGTGCCTCGACCGGCTGGACCACGCCGATCTCATTATTGACGAGCATCGTCGCGACCAGCGCCGTCCGGTCGTCGATTGCCTCTGCCGCTGCATTCAAGTCCACCGTTCCGTCGCCGAGGACCGGCAATACCGTCAGCTCAATCCCTTGGCGCGCCAGCCACTCCGCCGTGTCGAGCACGCAGGCATGTTCGGTCGCGACAGTTACGATCTTGCGCCGTGTTCCATGCTGGATTGCGCCCCGAAGCGCCCAATTGGCCGCTTCCGTCGCGCCAGACGTGAAGATCAGCCGGCCTTTTCCGCTCCCGTCCCCCAGTGCGGCTGCGACCTGGGGCGTTGCAATTTCGATCGCGGCGCCCGCCTCACGTCCCAAGCGGTGGGCTGAGTGGGGATTGCCGAACCGATCCAGCCAGGGAAGCATCGCCTCGCGCACTTCGGGTGCCAGCGGAGTGGTCGCCTGATAATCGAGATAGATCATGCGGCGCGCCTTCTTGCTGCGAGCGCGGACCAGACTTCGAGGAATCGATCGACCTCGGTGGTAGCGGTCTCGGGCGACAGGCTGACGCGAATCACCTCGCGTGCTTCCTCCTCCATCCAGCCCATCGCCGTCAGCACGCGGCTTGGCTTGAGCGTGCCTGAGGAGCAGGCACTGCCAGCCGAGACCGCGATTCCGGCCATGTCGAGTTCAATCAACTGCGCCGCTGCCGCCACCCCCGGCAGCCGGTAAGAGGCAATTTCGGGAAGACGCGGCGCATTCGCTGCCACCACGCTGCCGCCGGCATTCCGCACGCCTTCGTCCAAACGGCGGCGCAGCTCGGGCAGATGATCGCGCGATCCCCGTGCCTCCAGCGCTGCGGCGAAACCAATCGCCGCGGGGAGGTTTTCGGTGCCGCCGCGGTAACCTTTTTCCTGACCACTGGTGGGAACAAGTGTTGTCAAATCTTTGACAAGTAACGCTCCGATCCCTGGCGGACCGCCGAGTTTATGCGCCGAGACGATGATCAGATCCGCATCGGGCAGCGGCATCTTGCCAGCCGACTGGGCGGCATCGGCCAGCCATAGCCCCCCGCGTTCGCGCACACGCTCGGCGACGTCGTCGAGGGGCTGGATCACGCCGGTTTCGCTATTGGCGGTCTGGATAGCCGCTAGCGCCCGCTCGGGCACATGCAGGAGATCGACGATCCCTTCGGTGCCGACCTCGATCAGGCTTGCGTCCGGTGCGGCACGGCGGATCGAATCATGCTCGACCGTCGACACCGCTTGCACGCGAAACTGGGCGCGGCCGATCGCCAGCGCCGCGGCCTCGCTCGCGCCGCCGGTAAAGATCAGCTCGTGCCGCCAGCCGAGGGCGGCCTTGATCCGTGCTCGTGCGTCCTCGAGCGCCGCCTTGGCCGCCCGGCCTTCCGCATGAGGGGAGGAGGGGTTGGCCCATCGCTCCAGCGCCTCCGCCATCGCTGCCCGAGCCTGTGGCAGCACTGGCGTGGTCGCGGCGTGATCGAGATAGATGCGGTCGGCCACTGCTCGCCCAAGTCTCCGTGATTGCGCCGGGGATGGCCTTTTCTATATAGGCCCCGCCTATCCTGGCGCCCAAGCCCGCCCGTCAAGTCAAGCGAGACCGATGCCCGACGTAATTTTTCCCGGCCCCGAGGGCCGCCTTGAAGGTCGTTTCAGCCCGCCGCCGCGTCCGCGCGCGCCCGTTGCGATGATTCTCCATCCACACCCGCAAGCGGGTGGCACGATGAATAATCGCATCGTGCAGGAGCTTTATAAGACGTTCGTGCGGCGCGGCTTCGCGACGTTGCGGTTCAACTTCCGTGGCGTCGGCAAGAGTCAGGGCGTGTTCGACAATGGCATCGGCGAGTTGTCCGATGCGGCGAGCGCGCTCGATTGGGTTCAGTCGATTCATCCCGAAGCGCAGACCACCTGGATCGCGGGCGTCAGCTTCGGCGCCTGGATCGGCATGCAGCTGTTGATGCGCCGGCCCGAGATCAAGGGGTTCATCTCCATCGCCCCGCCGGCAAACCTCTATGATTTCACCTTCCTGGCGCCGTGTCCCTCGTCGGGCATCATCATCCAGGGCGAAGCGGATGAGGTCGCGACTCCGGGTGCGACGCAGAAGCTGGTCGATAAGCTGCGCACCCAGCGCCACATCACGATCCATCATGACGTGATCCCCGGCGCGAACCATTTCTTCGAGAATGAGATGCCGCAGCTCATGAAATCGGTGGACGATTATCTCGATATGCGACTGAAGGCGTAGCGCTCGGCCGTTAATTTGTCCGGCAGGGGCATCTGGGGCTCGACTTTGCCGGACAGCCACGGCTAGGGACGCGCGCTGACCCAGAAAGCGAGAGGTGCCCTTGTCGACCCAGTTTGCGCCGCGCAACCGAAAGGTCCGTGTCCTTGCGACGCTGGGCCCCGCCTCGAGTTCGCCGGAAATGATCCGCAAACTGTTCATGGCGGGCGCGGACGCGTTCCGGATCAACATGAGCCACGGGGCGCATGCGGATAAGGAACCGCTGATCAAGGCGATCCGGGCGCTGGAGAAGGAAATCGGGCGCCCGTCCACGATCCTGTTCGATCTGCAGGGGCCGAAGCTGCGCGTTGGCAAGTTCGCCGAGGGTAAGGTCATTCTCGAGACCGGACAGAAGTTCGTGCTCGATCGCGACGATACACCGGGCGATGCCGACCGGGTCGAGTTGCCGCACAAGGAAATTTTCGCCGCGCTCGAGGTGGGCGCGCGCCTGCTGCTCGACGACGGCAAACTCGTGCTGCGCGTGTCGAGCGTAGCCCCCGATCGGATTGAGACGATCGTCGAAGTCGGCGGGCCGCTGTCCAACAGCAAGGGCCTGAACGTTCCGGATGTGGTCGTGCCTATGGCAGCATTGACGACCAAGGATCGCGCTGACCTCGCCTTTGCGGTCGAACAGGGCGCGGATTGGATCGCGCTGTCCTTCGTCCAGCGTCCGGAGGACGTGGCCGAAGCGCGCCGTCTGATTGGCGGCAAGGCGGCTGTGCTCGCCAAGATCGAGAAGCCCGCGGCTGTCGAACGACTCGAAGAAATACTCGAATTGGCGGACGCCGTGATGGTCGCGCGCGGCGATCTGGGCGTCGAACTCCCGCCGCAGCAGGTACCGCTTGTCCAGAAGCGCATCGTCGAAACGGCGCGACGCATGGGGCGCCCGGTCGTCGTGGCGACGCAAATGCTCGAATCGATGATCGTCGCGCCGACGCCGACGCGCGCCGAGGTGTCGGACGTTGCCAACGCCATTTACGACGGCGCTGACGCGGTCATGCTGTCGGCCGAGAGCGCTGCCGGCGCGTGGCCGGAAGAGGCAGTGTCGATGATGGATCGCATCGCGATCGCGGTCGAGAATGACCCAGGCTACAAGGCGCGCCTCCATTTCACCGAGACCCTGCCTGATCCGACGACGGCCGACGCGCTGTCCGAAGCCGCTAAGGAAATTGCGGAGACGATTTCGGCGTCCGCAATCATCTGTTTCACCAATTCCGGCGCTTCCGCGCGGCGTATGTCGCGTGACCGTCCGTCGGTGCCGCTGCTGGTGCTGACCCCGAACCAGGCGACCGCGCGTCGCCTCGGGCTGCTGTGGGGCGCACATGCGGTGATCACGCGCGACGTTTCCAATTTCGAGGAAATGGTGGCCAAATCGAAGCGCATGGCGCTCCGCCACCATCTCGCTAAATCGGGCGAAAAGATCATCATCATGGCCGGCGTACCCTTTGGCACGCCGGGCTCGACCAACATGCTCCACGTCCAGCGGTTGACCGGTAAGGAGCTTGAAGGCTTCCTGGATTGACGATCGGCATGGCGCCCTGCCCTGAGCCGCGGCTGGGCGGCTTCCGGGTCACCGATCCGGCGGAATGGAAGCCGCGATAATCAAGTGACGGATTCGGGGAGAGCAAGTTGCTGGGGCTGCTGGCTCTCATACTTGGCCAAACCGATGCTGTGCCGACAGCAGATGTGCCGGCCGACGTCGTCATCGGAGCAACGATACCGCCTCACTGCCATCCTCGCCCTGGCGATCCTCTGGATAATGTTAGGAGCCTGCCCGATACCTGGGTGACGCTGCGGCTCAGGCGGGATGGGTCGGTCAGCGTTGCCCACGATGCGCTCCACTTCGAGCAAGATCTGGAGACCTGGCAACGTTCCGGGAAGAACATGGGCGACTATGTGTTCCGAGTCCCAACCGACGGTAGCCCGCTATGCATGGGCAGCCGGAACGATCGGGCGCGGGGCGGCGTGCAATTGCGCCGCCAGTTGGATCCTCGCGACTTTCGCGGCCAGCATGTTCGCTTCACCGCCTTTGCTGCGAGTCGCAATGCGAAATCCGTGACTTTCTGGGTGAATGGGGGCGGCGGCGAGAAGCAATTTGCACAGATCGGCTGGGGCGGAACGCATGGTTGGACGCCTGTCAGTATCGACGTCTATGTCTCCGATCGGTTTCCCTTGGCTATATATGGCTTTACCCTATCGGGCGGTGGGGACGTCTGGCTGTACCAGCCGCGAATCGACCTCATCGGCCGCGGCGGGAAGCCGCTTCCTAATCAGCCGGATAAACGGTGAACTGCTCGATCCTTCCTTCCGGGCCCGGCTCCGCGCGGAGCACGATCGTCAGCTTACGCGTCCCATAATCTAGCGTGTAAATCTCAACCGTGAAGCCACCGCGCAGTGAAAAGCGATCGCGCGTAAAGCTGTGGGGCTCGCCAAGCGGCGCCAGGCTGGCGCGATAGTCCGACAGAGCTTGGGGCGTGAAATAGTAATTGCCGTTAGCGGTGAAGGCAGAGCGATTGATCTTGCCGGCGCGAAGCCCTTCGAACACCGTCTTGGCGCGCGTGATATCGCCTGAATCGGCGAACAGCACATTTTCGATCGCATCAGCGATGCTCGTCTGCGCATTGCCGAAATCGGCATTGTCGAGCACCACGATCGCGGCCCGATCGTCGGGATAGATACGGTTCTCAGAAAGATAGCCGACTGCCTCGCCGCCATGGCTGATGCGGCGATGTCCTTTCTTGATATCGACCTCCACACCCAGGCCGTAGCCGGTGCCCGCCCCGTTGGTGAGCAGAACCTCCGTCTGCTGTTCCCGGTAGCTGGCCGGGCTCATCACGTTTTGGTTGATGACCGAAATATCCCAGCGCGCGAGATCAGAGGCAGTCATCGCCAATTCGCCTGCGGCATAGAGCCAGCCCGGCGCCGACTGTTTCTCGACCAGCACCGGGCCGAGCGCATAACGGTGGTAGCCGAGCGGATCGGCATCGGTGAGGCCAATATCCTGGTCGACCGGGTGCATCCCCAACCGATCGAACACGCGCGCCTTGAGGAAATCGAGCAGGGGCATTCCGGCCACCTGTTCGACGATCTGCCCGGCCGCGACATAGCCGGTATTCGAATATTGCCAGCGCGTTCCCGGATCGAAATCGAGCGGCGCCTTGGCCCATTTGTCGAGGATATGTGCGGGCGTTGTCGCATGTTCCATGTCCGCGAATGGGAAGTCCTGTGGCCAGAAATCGCGATAGCCAGAGGTATGCGACAGCAACTGCCGAAGCTTGACCTCGTTGGCACGGGTTAGATCCGGCAAATATTTGGAAACGGGGTCGTCGAGCGAGAGCTTGCCGTCCTCGGCCAGCAGCAGCAGCGCCGCGGCGGTGAACTGTTTAGAGATAGAGGCGATCTTGTAGCGTGCATCTGCCCGAGCGGGCACACCAGCGCGCTGCATTCCATAAGCATGGGTGTAGACGATTTCGCCCTCGCGCACGATTGCGATCGAAGCTGCGGGCACGCCTGTCGCCTTCAGCGCCTTCTCAGCGGCCGCGTCGATGGCGCTGACTTGCGCTCGGGAAAGCGGCGCTGCCAAGGCGCTGGTGGAAAGCAGGGCGGCGCACAGCAGGGCAAGGCGCATTGGCCGAATCTCCTTTGCGCCGAGCGTGGGGCAGGGTGGCGGCCCAGGCAAATGGAAATGCTTCCGTGTCTTTCCGCTTGGCCGGCGCCGCCCAGCTAAAGCCGGGGCCATCTTCGCGTTTGGCTCGTTGGACACTCAGGAGATGGATGCCAGCGTGGCTCGGGTGCCAGCAAAGTATCACTTTGCTGGGTGCACTCTTGGCATGACGTGGAAGGTGGGGCGGTTTCACCACAAACGAAAACGGCCGCGCTTTCGCGCGCCTGCCGCGGATGCGGCTTCACCACAAACGAAAACGGCCGCGCTTTCGCGCGGCCGTCTCGAATCCCCGCTCAGGGAAAAAGCTCAGCCCTGACGGGCCTTGAACCGACGGTTCGTCTTATTGATGACATAGGTGCGGCCGCGACGGCGGATCACGCGGTTGTCCCGATGACGGTCCTTAAGCGACTTCAAAGAATTACGGATCTTCACGGGGATAACCCTGCCTTCTGTCCAAAAACTGCGGAAAAGTTGGCGCTCCCTATGGGGATAGGCGGTCGAAGTCAACCCGCAGCCGCTGCCGTTCAGCTACCATGCAGCGAAATCGTTGCTGTAGCGTTGCAATCGTCGGGACGCAGGAGATTTGAAAGATGCGCAAGCTGGCTGTTGCGATGCTTGGGGGGCTAGCGCTGGCGGGCTGCACGACCGGGCCGTCCACGCAGGTCACCCGCTTCCATCTGAATCAGCCGATCGCACCTGGCCAAATCACCGTCGAGCCCATGACCGGGGCGGACCGCGGCAGCCCCGAATTCCAAACTTATGCCAACATTGTCGGCGCGCAACTGGCTAAGATCGGCTTCACGGAGGCGCCCGGACTCGCCAAATCGGAGCAGGTAGCGGTGGTGCAGGTCGATCGCGCTTTCTTTGACGGCCCGCCGCGCTCCTCCTTCTCGATCGGTATCGGCGGCGGCAGCTTCGGCTGGCATGGCGGTGCAGGCGGAGGGGTTGGCACCACCTTTGCCGGCAAGCCGACCCAGAATGTTGCGACGCGCCTGATCGTTCAAATCAAACGCCGTTCCGACGGCACCACCATCTGGGAAGGCCGCGCAGAAACCACGTCGCGGTTCGGCCGACCCGAAGCGCAGCCCACTGCTGCGGTCGAACGCCTCGCTGCCGCGATGTTCGAGGGCTTCCCCGGCATTTCAGGCCGCACTATCAGCGTCAAATGACCGCCCGCATTTCGACCGCTTTTGACAGCGGCAACATCCGCATCCTCAAACAGGACGGCGACCGCTTCGATCTGGAGATCGTCAAGGATCACCAATCGGATTTCTATCAGTGGTTCCATTTCCGCCTGCTCGGCGCGAAGGGCCGACCCGTCGAGCTGCGCATCCTGAATGCCGCGGGCTCGGCCTACCCGCTAGGTTGGCCCGGCTATTCGGCGCGTTGGTCGGAGGATCGCGAGCAATGGCGGCTGGCTGAGACCAGCTATGACGGCAAGGTTCTGACGATCCGCCATACCCCATCGAGCGACAGCCTGTGGTTCGCCTATTTCGCGCCTTACTCAATGGAGCGGCACCATGATCTGGTTGCGACCGTCGCCGGCATGCCGGGCGTCACGTACGAATCGCTGGGCCAGACGCTCGACGGGCAGGAGATGGACTGCTTGCACATCGGAGAGGGGCCGATCCAGGTTTGGCTTTACGCGCGTCAGCACCCTGGCGAGAGCATGGCCGAATGGTGGATGGAAGGTGCACTCGGCCGCCTGACCGATCCCTCGGATCCGGTCGCGCGCGTCCTGCGGCGCGAAGCAACCTTTCATGTCGTCCCCAACATGAATCCCGACGGATCACGGCGCGGCCATCTGCGCACTAATGCGGTGGGTGTGAACCTCAACCGCGAATGGCACGAACCCAGCCTCGAACGGAGCCCCGAGGTGCTCTGCGTGCGCAACAAGATGGACGAGACGGGCGTGGATTTCGCGATGGATGTCCATGGCGACGAGGCGATCCCCTACGTCTTTCTCGCCGGCTTCGAAGGGATACCCAACTGGACCGACCGCCAAGGCAATCTGTATGCCCGTTTTCGCGAGGTACTGGCGCGGCGCTCGCCCGATTTTCAGATCGAGCATGGCTATGCGGTGGCAGGGCCGGGCAGTGCCAATCTCACAATGTCCACCAATCAGCTCGCGAACCGTTATAGCGCGGTCGCAATGACGCTGGAGATGCCGTTCAAGGATAATGATTCTCTGCCCGATCCCGAGTTCGGCTGGTCGCCCGAACGTTGCATGCGGATGGGCGAGGATTGTCTCGGCGCGCTTTATGAGATGATCGGTGAATTGAGTGAAGGCAAGAAAGCAGGCTGACAAGCTCTATCGATCCCCCTGAGCGTCGCCTCGCGCAGGACCAGCTTGTCGAAGACTTACCCTTGTGCTTCTCCTCCGGCGGAGAGCTGATCGTAACGCTTCGACAAAGGCGGCGCATAGGGGCTACCTAAAGGTCTGCACGGGAGGGGTGGCTGATGCCTTGGTTCAATCGCAACGCCCCCCGGAAAAGTTCTGCGGTAGAGGCGCGTGACCGCGATTGGGAAGCGGCTCTAGCCGAGGGCAGGCTGCCTCAGCCAGTGCTCGAGCGTCTGGCGGATGCACGCGCCGCGAGAACACCTTGGGTTGCGACCATGACACCGGCGGAGTTGCTCGCGGCACGCAGCCATGGGTGCCGCCCGATCGCCACCGTTTCGGGCACGTGCTGGTATAATTTTGGCTATAGCTGGACCGAGGGGCATGCGGAGGGCTGGGCTTATGCGCTCGGTCGCATTCGTCAGGAAGCCTTCGCTGCCGGCGCCAATGCGGTGGTGGACGTGCAGATGCGCACCGTTCGCCACCGCTTCGGGCCGAGCATGGACTTTACGCTGCTGGGTACCGCCGTCCGCGTCGATGGTTTGCCGCCAAGTTCTGACCCGGTAATCGCAACGGTGCCCGCGCTGGAGTTCGTCGAGCTGCTCGAAATGGGAATCGTGCCCACCGGGATCGCGGTTGGCGCGCGCTATGAATGGCTCGGCGGCTTCGGCTGGGGATCGGGGCGTGAGCGAAGCGGAGGGGGCGGCGCCTGGAGCGATCGTGGAGCGCGCCAGCTGACGCAATGGCAGTCGAGCATCTTCGCGGGCAACCAGCCGCTTACCGAGTTGGGCAGCTTCTGGGAAAGCATCCGGCGCGATGCCCATGCCGACCTGCGGGCACATGCCGCCGCCATGGGCAATGGCGTCCTCGCGCACACCCATTTCGGCCAGATCATCCGGCGGGAGCGCGACAAGCAGCCGCCCGCTTTTCTGGGCCGACATATCGTGATCGGAACCGTGGTCGACACACCATTTGGTGCAGACGTGCCGCACGGAATCGAACCAGTGCTCGATATGCGCGACGATAGGACGTTGCGGCCAGGTAGCCGACATCGTCACAACGTCTATTCGGACGATCTTGGGGAAGAGGAGGGGCCGATCTGATGGCCGAACAGCAGATTCCGCAGCATGCACTGGAACGGCTCAAGGGGCTGCGCAGCCAAGGCCATCCCGAGGGCATTTTCACGTCCGATTTCTCGGTTAACGAGTTCCTGCTGGTGCGCAAGGCGGGCTTCGAACCCGTCGGCTTGTGCGTCGGGTCATGCATCTATCATCTCGGCTTTCAGTTCGCGGGCTGGGGATCGAACGTGGAGCTCGAGCAGCTGAGCCTGGCGATGTACGAAGCGCGCGCGCTGGCAATGGAGCGCATGCGCCTCGAGGCACGGAACATGGGTGCGGACGGGATCGTCGGCGTGCGGCTGACGGTCAAGCGGCTGGAATGGGACAGCAAGATCTTGGAATTCGTGGCGATCGGCACGGGCATCGTTCACGCCAAGGGTCATCAGGGGTTCAAGGGGCCGAACGGCCAGCCGTTCACATCCGCGCTCTCGGGTCAGGATTTCTGGACCTTGCTATCGGCGGGCTATCGACCGCTCGAAATGGTGATGGGAAGTTGCGTCTATCACGTGGCGCGGCGCGGCCCGCTCGCGACGCTCACCTCGGTTGGGCAGAACGTCGAGCTCGGTAATTTCAGCCTAGCCCTTTACGAGGCGCGCGAGATCGCGATGGAACGGATGCAGCTGGAGGCGAGCAACGCAGGCGCCGAAGGCGTGGTCGGCGCCGACCTGCACGAGGGCAGCCACAATTGGTCGAGCCATGTGATCGAATTCTTCGCGATTGGAACCGCGGTGATGCCGATCGAAGGGCATCAGGCGGACGACATCCCCGATCCGACGCTCGTCCTATCGGTGAATAGCTGATCCTCCCTTCACTTGGGGGAATGAAGTCCTGTTGTGGCGTGCCGGCAGACCTCCTAGGCGGTTTCGAGCCGCAGGAGGATAGATGCGCTTCGTTCCGATGGTCGTCGCCGCCGCTTTGGCGCTCCCGATTGCGGCATATGCCCAATCTTCGCCCCAGGAGCATGCGCGCCTTTTCGCCCTTTTCGCCGCCAGTGACGAGGCGGAGCTGAAGCGCAATCCGATTGAGGCCTTGAGCCGGGGTGATTTGCGCTATGCTGATCGACTGGGTGACCCCTTCAGTGACGCCCATTACGATGCGGAACGTGCGGCTGCGGCGAGCGACCTGATTGCCTTGCGTTCAATTGACCGCACCAAGCTCGATGAGACGGATCAAGTCGCCTACGATTCCTTCGAGTGGCAGACGCGCGAGAATCTGCGACTGTTGACCGATCGACCGATGCTTCTGTCACTGCAGGTGCGGCCGATCGACCATTTTTTCGGAATGCATCTCTGGTACCCCGATATTGCTTCGGGAAAGGGCGCGGCGCCGTTCAATACGGTCGCCGATTATGAGAATAACCTGAAGCGCAACGCGCAATATGCCGCCTTGCTCGACGAATGCATCATTCGGCTCCGCCAGGGAATGCAACTCGGCATCGTTCAACCCCGCCTGACGATCCGTAACGTGATCGACCAGCTCGATGCCCAGATTGCACAGGGGATCGAAAAATCCACCTTCTATGGCCCCGTCCGCCAATTCCCGGCGGGCATTTCGGCGGCTGACCAGAAGCGGTTGCGCGCTGCCTATGCCGGCCAGATCAAGGCTCTCCTGATCCCGGCGGAGACGCGGCTGCGTACTTTCCTGAAGGGCGAATATCTGCCCGCAGCGCGGCCGACAATCGGCCTTTCCAAGATGAAAGGTGGCGCGAGATTATACGCCTATCTTATTGAATCAAATACGACGATGCCCTTGACTGCCGAGGAGGTGCATCAGCTCGGCCTTAACGAGGTGGCGCGCATTCGACGTGATCTCGCCGAGCAGCAGAAGATCGTCGACTTCAAAGGCAGCCTCAAGGAATTCTACGCCTTCCTGCGGTCGAGCCCGCGCTTTCAGCCCAAAAGCGCAATAGCGCTGCGTGACGGCTACCTTGCGATCAAGGCACGGGTCGAGCAGCGGATACCGGAGCAATTCTCGACCATCCCCAAGACCCCGCTCGAAATACGCCCGGTGCCTGCATATCAGGAGAAAACCGCGGCGGGCGGCTCCTACAATCCTGGTACGGCGGACGGGTCCCGACCAGGCGTTTTCTATTATAACAGCTATGATCTGCCTTCGCGGCTTACCTGGGAGATGGAGACCTTATTCCTTC
>Ga0207647_10000914_pt1 | contig 22784 bp, 19 predicted proteins | sample KBSCornC2_FD_184295 | JGI IMG/M metagenome (GOLD analysis project Ga0207647, IMG submission 184295) | Corn rhizosphere microbial communities from Kellogg Biological Station, Michigan, USA - C2 (SPAdes) (version 2) | ecosystem: Host-associated > Plants > Roots > Rhizosphere ... | reverse complement strand
GTGAGTGCCGCCGTCTCCGTGAGCTCGAGCGTCAAATGCTGCGGTGCAAGGCTGTGGCGCGCGAGAAGCGCGGAGAGCCTCAGCGTGAAGCCCTTGTCGGTAAGCAGGCGGGCCGAGAGGTTCACCGCCATGTCGAAGTCGATTCCGCGCTTGTTGATCTGTGCGGCGGCGGCGACAGCTTTCTCGAGGACGAAGTCGGTGAGCTTGCCGATGCGGTTGTGCTGCTCGGCCGCGGCGACGAACTCGGAAGCGGCGATCGGCCCCTTTTCGGGATGGGTCCAGCGCGCCAGTGCCTCCGCACCGATGATCCGGCGCGTGGCGAGGTCGAGCTTCGGCTGATAGGCGACCCACACTTCGCCGCGATCGATCGCTTCGTCGAGCTGGCTCAGCATCGACAGCTTCCACGACGCGTTCTCGAGCGTCTCCGGGTCATGGTACTTCCACTTGAGGCCGTCGTGCGCCGCTTCTTCCGCTGCGACGAGCGCGCTCGCCAGCCGGTTGTGGGTCGAGCGCCCGCTGCCGACCTCGACTCCGAACGCGATGGTCAGGTCCATCGACAAGTCGCCGACGCGAGCCGGGTTACGGAAGAGCGCATAAAGCGCTTCAAGGTGATTGCCGAACGGCGCCTTCGGCTCTTCGAACCAGGCGAATATGCCGCCGTCGCCCTGGTAGAGCACGCGTCCGGGCGATCCGACGTTGAGGCGCGAGACGATCTGGTCGATGAGCTGCCGTTCGCTGTTCGACGGAAGCGCCGAGACGATCTCCTCGTAGTTCAGGATCCGGGCCGCGACCAAGGCCTGCTTGCGGCCGTCGCGGCTCGCGCGCAGCGCGTTCAGGTTGGGCAGGTTCGAGGTCGGATTGACCAGCCCGCGCGTACGATAACGCCGCCACGCGAGCGCGCACATTACCGTCAGCACGACGAACAGCCCCGGCGTGACGTCGGCGAAGATCAGGCGCGCCTCCATCAAGCCGGGCGCGACAAGCAGGATCGCCAGTGCTGAGGTGAAGATTATCGTCCGTTCGGCAAACCGCTTGCGCAGCAAGGCGAAAGCTGCAGCCGCCATCGCGAGGAGGAACCCCGGCGTCCAGCCGAGGTCGATCGGCCGTCCTTCTTTCAAGGTCTCGGCGCCGATCACGTGCACATGGGCTCCGAACGCCCGTCCATATCCTGGAACGAAGACGAGATCGCCGAGGGCGTCGGATGCGAGGCCCACGACTACTTCCTTGCCGGCGATCTTGTCCCGCGAGACCCGGCCGGCCAGTATGTCCGCCGACGAATATTGCGGGATGCTGTTCAGCTTGATCGAATAATCGAGCGGAAAGTCGCTGTCCGAGACACCGTGTACGCCGGCCATTGCGGTGGCGAGCGACGGAATGTCGGTCTTGTCGACACGCAGCGCGTAGGGCAGGCGCCATGCGGCGTTCTGAAAATTGTAATAAGCGCTGATCAGCGCGACGTTCGTATAGCGGCTGAAGATCGGCAGCGGGCGAACGTTGATGACCGTGCCCTCGACGCCCGTCTTGGCGCGCACCGGTAAGGTCACCCGGCCCGAACGCTTCAGGGCGGCGGCGAACGCCACGTCCTGTTGCGGATCGGACGACGGGAAGCTGAAGCTGATGTCGAAGAAGATCTTCTTCGCGCCCATCGCGGTCAGGCGATCGGTCAGCCGGCCGTCGACGCTGCGCGGCCACGGCCAGTTGCCAACCTCACGCAGGGCCTTGTCGTCGATGGTGATCATCACGACCTGGCCGCTGGCATTATGCTGATGGAAGCTGTTGCGTGCGACGCGCAGGTAATCTTCGGCCACCTCGCCAAAGCTGATGAAGCCGAAAATGAGTCCGGCGATTGCCGCCCAAAGCAGCAGCTTCCACGGCTTGCGTTCGAGAATCTGATCGCTGCGCTTCGACACTTGCGCTCGGTTTCCTTTGCCAAGGCGTACCTCACGCATGCGCGCGAAAAGGTTAGGAAAGCGCTAACCGCGCTGCAATTAACGGCTGGACCGAGGCGAGCCGAAGCGCCGAACTTTTGCCTCTGTCCTACAGCCGTGAATTGTGCATGACTGCTGCCGATGCATTTGCCGCCGGTTGAACTATCCCGACGTTCGAAATCTGGTCTGGCGCGCCCCGTCTCGTGCGCGTGCGCATAGGCCTGTGACTTTTGGGACTTTTCGCGGACAAGAGGAGGGCTGATGGACTTCATTTCGATCCTGTCGATCTTCGTTCTGGCCTGCTTCGTCGGCTATTACGTGGTCTGGTCGGTCACCCCGGCGCTGCACACGCCGCTGATGAGCGTCACCAACGCGATTTCCTCGGTGATCGTCGTCGGAGCGCTGATCGCTTCGGCGGCGGCGGGCAGCCAAGCTCCAAGTGTCGGAGTTTCGCAACTGACCCAAGTGTCGAACACGTGCTCTAGTGCAGGCAAGTTACAAACGTGGGCCAACTCACCGTCACTGAACGAACTGGCGTGCAGTTCACCCCCAACACCTGCTGCGACAGCTCCTGAAGAGAGCCACGGCTTTTCGAAATGGCTCGGTTTGATTGCCGTGGCGCTGGCGAGCGTGAACATCTTCGGCGGTTTTGCCGTCACCCAGCGGATGCTCTCGATGTACAAGAGGAAGGAGCGGAAGTGACGAGCTCCCATCCCGTCACCCTGAACTCGTTTCAGGGTCCATTCCCCCACCCGCACCGTACGTCTCTCCAATGGATGCTGAAACAGCGAGCACGAGAGCATGGCGGGGCCATGCTGAGCGCGCACAGCCAGCATGACGGAGGGGCGAATGGCTGACGCCGTCGCACAACCCGCCTGGGTTTTGCTCGCCTACCTGATCGCGGGGGTCTGCTTCATCCTGGCGCTGAGAGGCCTTTCGAGCCCGGAGAGCAGCCGGAGGGGCAATCGGATCGGCATGACCGGCATGGCAATCGCCGTTCTGACGACGCTAGCCACCCACCAGATCGCCTCGCTCCCGGAAATCATCGGTGCGATGGCGATCGGCGGCACAATCGGCCTGATCACCGCGCGCAAGATCCAGATGACCGCGATGCCGCAGCTGGTCGCGGCGTTCCACAGCCTCGTCGGCATGGCCGCGGTGCTGGTCGGCGCGGCGGCCTATCTCAACCCCAGCGCCTTCGGCATTGCCGACGCTGCCGGGCACATCCTCCAGGTCAGCCGGATCGAAATGGGGCTCGGAGTCGCGATCGGCGCAATCACGTTCTCCGGCTCGGTGATCGCCTTCCTGAAATTGAACGGCAATATGTCGGGCAAGCCGATCATCCTGCCGCTCCGGCACGTGATCAATCTCGGCACGCTCGTCGCGATCCTTGCCCTGATTGCCTACTTCACCCAGAACGAGGCGCCCGCGGTGTTCTTCCCGATCATGGGGCTGAGCTTCGCGATCGGTTTTCTGCTGATCATCCCGATCGGCGGGGCGGACATGCCCGTCGTGATCTCGATGCTGAACAGCTATTCCGGGTGGGCGGCCGCGGCGATGGGGTTCACGCTCCACAACAGCGCGATGATTATCACCGGCGCGCTGGTCGGAAGCTCGGGTGCGATCCTGAGCTACATCATGTGCCGGGCGATGAACCGCAGCTTCATCTCTGTGATCTCGGGCGGGTTCGGCGGCGAAGCAGTCTCCGGCGCAGCTGCGGAGGCGATCGACCGGCCGTACAAGCGCGGTTCGGCCGAGGACGCAGCGTTCCTGATGAAGCAGGCCGACCAGGTGATCATCGTCCCTGGCTACGGCATGGCGGTCAGCCAGGCGCAGCATGCGCTCAAGGAAATGGCGGACAAGCTGAAGGCGGAAGGCGTCCGGGTGAAGTATGCCATCCACCCGGTCGCCGGCCGCATGCCGGGGCACATGAACGTCCTGCTGGCGGAGGCCAACGTTCCTTACGACGAAGTGTTCGAGCTCGAGGACATCAACAGCGAGTTCGCCCAGACCGACGTCGCCTTCGTGATCGGGGCGAATGACGTCACCAACCCCGCGGCGCGCACCGACAAGAGCTCGCCGATCTACGGCATGCCGGTCCTGGATGTGGAGAAGGCGCGGACGGTGCTGTTCGTCAAGCGCTCCATGGGCGGCGTCGGCTATGCCGGCGTCGACAATGAGCTTTTCTACCGCGACAACACGATGATGCTGCTGTCCGACGCCAAGAAGATGGTGGAAGAGATCGTAAAAGCGTTGGGTTAGGCGCTGCTCGTCGCATCTCCGATTCACTTGGCGGTAAATTGCTCATTCACGGCTTGCCGCCGAGCATCGGCGGCGGAATAGCTTGATTGCTCGCATGTGATTTCTGGGCGAGCGGATCGATTCGGGGGAAGGGGTATCCAAGTGCGGAAGCTGGGCATTGTCGGTGGCATGAGCTGGGCATCGACCGCGCTCTATTACGATCACATCAACCGCGGGATCGCGCAGCGGCTCGGCGGTCTCCATAGCGCGCGGCTGGTGATCGAGAGTCTCGACATGGCCACGATCGCCGAGATGGAGCTGTCGGGCGACTGGGATGGCGTTGCGCGCGCGACGCTCGAAGCTGCCAAACGCCTTCAGACCGCGGACGCCGAGGGCGTGATCATCACCTCGAACACGGGCCACAAGGTCTATGACGCGGTGGCTCCAAAGCTTGGCGTGCCGATGCTGCACATCGGCGATGCCGCGGCCGACAAGTTGGTTGCGGACGGCCGCAAGCGCGTGGCGCTGCTCGGCACCCGGTTCACGATGACCGAGCCGCATGTGCGCAGCCGGCTGGAGAGCCGCGGAATCACGCTCGTCCCGGTCGAGGATGCCTGGATCGGCGAGGTCGACCGGATCATCTTCGAGGAGCTCGCCGCAGGACGCGTTGTCCGTGACAGTCAGCGCAAGCTCAAGACGTTGATCACCGAGCTTGCCAAGCAGCGGGTCCAGGCCGTGGTCCTCGGCTGCACCGAGCTGGTGCTCGCGGTCGACGTCAAGGCCAACGTGCTTCCGGTCTATGACACGACCGCGATCCATGCCCGCGCCTGCGTCGAATGGATGCTCGCCGAAGAGGAGCAGGCGCGGGCCGCCGCTTAGGTTTGCCGCGACTCCGGGTGCGATGGTAGGTTCGCCCCAGCAGGGGGTGCTCCGATGCGCAAAATTTTGTTCCTTCTGAGCGGCTTAATACTTGCGTCCGCAACCGGGGCGATGGCTCAGGTGCCGGACAAGCCCGAAATGGCAATGCCGGCCGGCGACAAGCTCGGCGAGATCAGCTTTCCAAACAGCGGCAATTCCGCGGCGCAGGCACCGTTCCTGCGCGGCGTCAAGCTGCTCCACAATTTCGAATATCTCGACGCGGTCGACAGCTTCCGGGCCGCGGAGAAAGCCGATCCCTCCTTCGCTCTGGCTTATTGGGGCGAGGCCATGGCGAACAATTATACGCTCTGGTCAGAACAGCACACGGACGTGGCGCGGGCGATCCTGAACAAGCTCGGTCCAACTCCCGAGGTCCGCGCGGCAAAGGCGCCGACGAAGCGGGAGAAGATGTATCTCGCGGCGGTCGAGGCCCTCTATGGCCCTGGAACCAAGTTCGAGCGCGATGTCCTCTACGGCGACAAGATGGACGCTCTCGCGGCTGCCTATCCAGACGATGTCGAAGCGCAGACCTTCGACGCGCTGGCGACGCTCGGCCGGTCGCATGGCACCCGGAATGAGGCGAACTACCTGAAGTCAGCTGCGATCCTCGAAAGGCTCTTCCCGACGCACCAGCACCATCCCGGTGTCGTGCATTACATGATTCATTCCTACGATGATCCGGCTCACGCGAAGCTCGGGCTCAAGGCGGCGCTGCTCTACGACAAGATCGCGCCTGAATCGCCGCACGCGCTGCACATGACCTCCCACATCTTCCTGGCGCTCGGGATGTGGCCGGAGACGGTCGCGGCCAATCGCAGGGCACAGGCGCGAGCGATGGAAATGATGCAGATGATGCCGGGCGGTCACGGCGGGCGCGGAATGGGATGCGGTCACGGCGCCATCTGGCTGGTCTATGCCGAACTGCAATTGGGTCAGGACCCACAGGATGACATCAGCCGGTGCCAGCAAACGGCGTTCGACCCGGCGAACTTGGCCCAGGCGAGCGGCGTCATCGGCAACCCGGAAGGCAATTTAGGCAGCTGGGCGGACATGGTCGTCAGGCGCGGCGTCGAGCTCGGCAAGTGGCCTGGTTCGGAAAGCTTGCCGGAGGGTCATTTCATGTTCGCGCGGTTCACGCTCGCCTATGGCCGCCTCCTCGCCGCCAGGCACAACGCAAAGGCGGCTTCGACAGCACTGGCCGAGATGAAAGCCGATCGAGCGGCCATCGCTGCTGCGATGACCAAGGAGCTCCCCGACGAGGACCAGCTGCTGCCGTGGCTGGACCGCGCGGTCGCACAAGGGGAAGCTGTCGAATTGCTCGCTACTGGAGACCGTCAGAACGGGCTCGCGGCATTGCGTCGCGCGGCAGAGGCGGAGCAGGCGTTGCCGGTCGTATTCGGTCCCCCACAGGTCCAGGAACTCAGCTGGGAATTGCTCGGCAATGAGTTGCTCGCCGACGGCCGCAAGCAGGAGGCGGCGGACGCTTTCCGCCGCGCGCTCCAGATGGCGCCGGGCCGCCGAATCGCCACGGTGGGACTCAAAGCCGCGACCGGCGCATAGGCCTCGCGCTGGCGTCGGCTAGCGCTTATCTCGGAAGCGTGAGCAAGGCCGACCGTCCCGACCAACCTGGTGCTGCCGAGCGCTTCAACGAGGAGCAGGCGACCTATGCCGTGCGCGGCGCCGATCAGCCCGACCTGGAAGCCGGAGTCGCGGCAATCCGCGAGGTGCTGAAAACGTTACCGGCGCGGCCCGGCGTCTACCGGATGCAGGATGCGCGGGGCGACGTGCTCTACGTCGGCAAGGCGCGCGTGCTGAAGAACCGCGTCACCAACTATACGCAGGTCGCCAAGCTGCCGAAGCGGCTGCAGCGAATGGTCTCGCAAACTCGCTCGATGACGATCGTCACGACGCGCACCGAGGCCGAGGCGCTGCTGCTCGAGGCGCAGCTGATCAAGCGCTTCCGCCCGGCCTACAACGTGCTCCTGAGGGACGACAAAAGCTTCCCATTCATCCTGCTCCGGGAGGACCATGAGTTCCCTCGCATCCAGAAGCACCGCGGAGCGCGGCGCATCAAAGGCCAGTATTACGGGCCATTCGCAAGCGCGGGATCGGTCACCCGCACCCTTAACGCCCTTCAAAAGCTGTTCCTTCTAAGAAGCTGTTCCGACAGCTTTTTCGCGAACCGGTCGCGGCCATGCCTGCTCTATCAGATCAAGCGCTGCTCGGCGCCCTGCGTCGGGCGGATCGGCAACGAGGAATATGGCGAGCTGGTCGGGGAGGCGAAGGAGTTCCTCGCCGGCAAGTCGACCGGCGTGCAGTCGCGGCTGTCGAGGCTCATGGCCGAGGCGGCGGAGAAGCAGGACTATGAGCTCGCCGCCGTCTATCGCGACCGCCTTCGCGCATTGACGTACATCCAGGGTAGCCAGACGGTGCATGCGGAGGGCCTCGGCGACGCCGACGTCTTCGCCCTGGCTTGCAAGGCCGGGACCATGTCGATCCAGGCCTTCTTCATCCGCGGCGGGCAGAATTGGGGGCATCGCGCCTTCTTCCCGGCGCATACGAACGATGTTCCGGAAGCCGAGGTTTTGTCTAGCTTTCTTGTCCAATTCTACGAGGACATGCCGCCGCCGCGGCGGATCCTCGTCGACCGACAGATCGCCGATTGCGAACTGTTGGAAGAAGCGCTGTCGGAGCGCGCGGAGCGCAAGGTCGCGATCGAAATCCCTCAGCGGGGCGCGCGCCGCCGACTGCTCGACCAGGCCAAGCGCAACGCCGAGGAAGCGCTCGATCGGCACCTCGCCGAGACGACCACCCAGGGCAGGATCCTGCGCGAGCTCGCCGACACGTTCGAGCTCGGCGACGTTCCCAAGCGCATCGAGGTCTACGACAACAGCCACATCATGGGCACCAGCGCGACCGGCGCGATGATCGTCGCGGGTCCTGAAGGCTTCCGCAAGAACAACTACCGCAAGTTCAACATCAAGCGCCCGGAGACTCAGCCCGGGGACGACTTTGCAATGATGCGCGAGGTCCTCGAACGGCGGTTTGCGCGCCTGGAGAGGGAGGACCCCGACCGGCAGAGCGGCGAATGGCCCGACCTGTTGCTGATCGACGGCGGCAAGGGGCAGCTCTCGGCTGTGTGCGACGTGATGGAGGACATGGGGGTCCACGACGTGCCGGTGGTCGGTGTGGCAAAGGGCCCGCATCACGGCCGAGAGGGGCGGGAAGTGTTCCACCTCCCGGGGGGGCGCGAAATCACGCTTCCGACCAACTCGGCTTTATTGTTCTATCTCCAGCGGTTGCGCGACGAAGCTCACAGGTTCGCGATCGGCACGCACCGGGCGAAAAGGGCGAAGAGCCTCACGACTTCGACCCTCGACGAGGTTCCGGGCATCGGCCCCAACCGGAAGCGCGCGCTGCTCATGCATTTCGGGACCGCGCGGGCAGTCAAAGGCGCGGCACTCGAGGACCTCGAAAAGGCGCCTGGCATCAGCAAGGCGATGGCGCGTCAGCTGTACGATTATTTCCATCCGCGCGGCTGAACTCGATCCGGTCTGCAGCCATGAAGAGGCCGAGCAGCACCCAGATGTGGCGGGTATCCTCGAAAGAACCGCCGAGCCCCTGATAGACGAAGACGTTGACGAAGGCGGCGCCCAGCAACAGCTGCGGCAGCCGCTGGCCCTGGAGCCCGGCCCGCCAGGGCGTCCGCGCAATCACGAAGGCGACCAGCGCTGTGAGGCCCGCCAGGCCCGCGATGCCGCACTGGGCGCCGATGCTGAGGAACACGTTGTGCGCATCGGTGAGCACTTCAAACCCCGACGGATTGGCCAATCCGACGCGGATCGGATCGATTCCGATTCCAATTCCGATCAGTGGGTGGTGGAGGAATTGCTTCAGCGCCGCGCTCCAGGTCAGGACGTGCCCCGCGCCGTAAAGGGTCGCGCCGCCTGGAAGGTGGATCAGGAACGGCGCCGTCGAGTGTGCGATCGGCATAATGGCAAGAGCGGCCAGAAAGAGCAGGGCACCGGCGAGGCCAAGAACGAGACCGGCCGTTGCGATTCGCGGGAAATCGCCTCGGTCCCTCAGCCAGAGCCAAAGCCCGGCGAGAAGGACTATCCCGCCAAGACCGGCAGAAATGGTCGAAAGAGCAGCGACGGCGATTCCCGCAAGCAGCAGCCAGCAGATGCTTCTGCGGACATAGCCAAGCTTGCCGGCGACGAGTGTCAGGGCAAGCGAAACGGTAAGATAATTGCAGGCCATGTTGGCGCCGAAGAAGGTCAAGGCGAGCCGCGGGTAATTTCCGGGCGGCAGCGAGCCAAAGCCGTTTCCGCTATAGTCGAGCAGCCAGGTTCCGCGGCCCGTAACGAAAGCCACCAAGCTCAGGATTCCCTCGACGCAGACGAGCGCGGTCGCAGCCAGCCACGCGAGGAGAGCACGCCGGAACTTCATTTCGCTGTCGATTGTCCATGCCGTCACCGCGGCGAGGCCGATCAGGTAGAACTCTGTTGCATACTTGAACAGGCTGCGGTCGAGATCGCCGCTCGCAAGGAGCGATGGAGCCAGACCGGCAACATAGGCGATGAGCGCGCCGAAGCCCGAAACCCAGGACAGGCGCCTCAAGCCCAGAAGCACTTCGATCGCGACGGCGAGGGCAAGCACAACGAACAGCAGGTCGGCGACGATCACTTCGCGCGAAATTGCGGGCTTCATCAGCGGCAAGGCGAAGATTAGCACCAACAACAGCAGATCGGAGGGCAGGGGCCCCTCCTTGCGCTCAAGTGCAGAGTTCATGCCGGCTTCCCTGTTCGGCTACAGGGATAGAAGATGAGGACCGAGACTCAAGCGATCGTCTGCGCATTGCGCGGTCACGGCGAGCATGGCGCGATCGTGCGGCTGATGACGCCCGAGCAGGGACTCGTCGCCGCCTACGTGCGCGGCGCGCGCGGGCGCCGGATGCGCCCGGTGCTGATCGCCGGCAATGTCGTCGAGGCGCAGCTTAGCGCGAGGACCGAGACCCAGCTCCCGCAGGCCACGATCGAACTGGTCCATAGCCGCGCGCCGCTGCTTTCCGAACCGTTGCCGGCTGCGGCAGTCGAGTGGGCGACGGTCCTCACCGCGACGGCGCTTCCCGAGGGCCAGCCTTATCCGCCGCTCTACCAGGCGCTCGAGGGCCTTCTGGATGCCATCGAAGCGGCTCCCGCCGCGAGCGGATGGGGCGCGGCGCTCGTTCGCTACGAGCTGCTGATGTTGAGCGAACTTGGGTTCGGGCTCGATCTCGATCGCTGCGCAGTTTCAGGCAGCAACGACAATCTCATCGCCGTCAGCCCCAGGTCCGGCCGCGCGGTCAGTGCCGCAGAGGCGGAGCCCTATGCCGGCAAGCTGCTCGCGCTGCCGCCGTTCGTTCGCTCGGGCGGACGAGCCTCCTGGCCTGAAATCGGGGAGGGGCTGGACCTCACCGGCCATTTCCTGCTCCGCGACGTGTTGACCGATCGCTCCCGGCCGATCGCCGTCGCACGTGAAAGGCTCGTCGACCGGTTGCGCCGTGCCGGTGGTCTCGCCTAGGCTCTGACAGTGACCACCGACGCAATGGCCATGCTCTTCCCGAATGTCGCCGTGACCCGCGGAATCGCGGTGCGCGTCGCGGTGAGCTTCCTCGCCGAGCAGTCGGACCCCACAAGCAACCGCTGGTTCTGGTCCTATCACGTTCGGATCGAGAACGGCTCCGAAGTCGCGGTGCAGCTGCTCTCGCGCAGCTGGACCATAATCGACGGGCGCGGCACCGTTCATGAGGTCGTTGGCGAGGGTGTCGTCGGCGAAATGCCGCTGATCGCGCCCGGCGCGAGCTTCGACTATGTCTCCGGCTGCCCGCTCGATACTCCGAACGGCGCCATGAACGGAAGCTATCGGATGGTCGACGAAGACGGCAGCGCTTTCGACGTCGATATCCCGCGCTTTCAGCTGCTCAGCGCCTGAAGGGTGCCGACCTGTCGCGGCGGATCGTCCTTTCGGCAAACAGCGACTGGAACATCGCCAATTTCAGGGTCGGCCTGATCAGCGCTCTTAAGAGTGCGGGGTACGAGCCGCTCGTCATCGCACCACAGGATCCGGCGGCCGACGTGCGCATGCGCTCTCTCGACGTAGAGCGGATCACGATCCGCGTCGACCGGGCGGGCCTGAACCCGTTAGCCGACCTCAAGCTCTTTGCCGAGTACCGGCGTCTGCTCAGGCGGCTCTGCCCGGCGGCCTATCTCGGCTACACCATCAAGCCCAACATCTATGGATCGCTCGCTGCCGCCTCGCTCGGCATCCCCGCGCTGCCCAATGTCAGCGGCCTCGGCACCGCGTTCATCCGCGGCGGCATGCTCCAGTCGATCGTCACGAGACTCTATCGCTTCGGCTTCGCTCGAGCGCCCGTGGTATTCTTCCAGAATGACGAGGATCGGCAACTGTTCGTCGACAGGCGGATCGTTCGACCGGAACAGGCGAGGGTCCTGCCCGGATCGGGCGTCGACCTGGATCGCTTCGAGCCTGTGCCGCCGCCCGACGGGCCGCCCGTCTTCCTCCTCATCGCGCGGCTTCTCCGCGACAAGGGGGTCGTCGAGTTCGTCGAAGCTGCTCGAATCCTTCGATCGACCATGCCGAGTGCGCGATTTCAGCTGCTTGGTCCGATCGATGAAGGGAACCGGACGGCGATCACCCGGGCCGAGCTCGACTCCTGGACCAGAGCAGGCGTTGTTGAATATCTCGGCGCCACCGATGACGTCCGGCCGTTCATCGCAAGATCGACTGCCATCGTCCTCCCGTCGTATCGCGAGGGACTGCCGCGCTCGCTGCTCGAAGCCGCAGCGATGGCGCGTCCGCTGATCGCAACGGACGTGCCCGGCTGCCGCGATGTCGTCGAGGAGGGCGCGAACGGTTATCTTTGTGCACCGCGTGATCCGGAGTCCTTGGCCCACGCGGTGCGGCGGTTCGCCGAATTGTCGCCGGCGGAGCGAGTTGCCATGGGAAAGGCCTCTCGGCGAAGAGTTCAGGAGCGGTTTAGCGAGAAAATCGTAGTGCGCGCCTATCTTGACGCCATTGCCGGATTGGCGGGTTGATGCTGGATCTCTCTCCTCGGCGCGAACGCGGTCCTGCCGGTGCCCCCGGCTACAGGGCCTACGCGGTTGGCGACGTGCACGGACGCCTCGACCTGCTCGAGGAGCTGCTTGCCAAGATTCACGCCAATCTGCAGCACCATCCGTCCCGCAAGACCTTGCTCGTATTCGTCGGCGACCTGATCGATCGCGGGCCCAAGTCGGCCCAGGTGATCGAACGACTGAGGACCTATAAACGGCAGGGGATCCGGCCGGTCTTCCTCCTCGGCAACCATGAGGAAGTGCTGCTTCGGATCCTCGGCGGCGACGCGGAGCTCATCACCAAATGGCGGTGGTTCGGGGGTGCCGAATGCCTGCAAAGCTACGGCCTTGATCCGGAGCAGTTTTCACAGATCTCCGACCAGCTGGCGCTGGAGCTCGTGCGTGAGGCTATCCCCAAGGAGCACGTCCAGTTCCTCGAGAGCTTCGTCGATAGCTGCCGCTTTGGCGATTACCTGTTCGTGCATGCAGGCATCCGGCCCGGCGTCGAGCTGGAGGATCAGCGCCAGTCGGACCTCCGCTGGATCAGGGAACCGTTCCTGCTCGATGAGACCGACCACGGATTCGTGGTCGTTCACGGGCACACGATCTCGAGCGAAGTCGAGGAGCGGGCCAACCGCATCGGCATCGACACTGGCGCTTACCGCACCAATGTGCTGACGGCATTGGCGATCGAAGGCACCGAGCGCTGGCTGATGGCGACCGGCTCGTGATCCCGCATCGAGACCGGTCGCGCGATTGATTTGAGCTTTGCGGCGGAATAGGCGTTAGGGCCCTGCTTTCGTCGACTCTTGGTAGTCGTTTGCACTGATGCGAGGAGCGGTCGTGTTTTCAGGTCATGCGCCCCGTCGCCTGTTGGCTTTCCTGTCCCTCGTTGGAACCGCTTTGCTTTCGGGCTGTGCCGACACGCGCGGCGGGTCCATTCCGTATGACAAGGCGCTATCAGCCCCGGACACGCCGGTCTTCGCTACCCTGGGTTCCGACTACAAGATCGCGCCGATGGACAAGCTCGGGATCAAGGTCTTCAAGATGCAGGACCTGTCCGGGGACTATAGCGTCGACCTCGCCGGCAACATTTCGATGCCGCTCATCGGCGAGGTCAAGGCGGCGAACCTCACCACTGCGCAACTCGACGACCAGTTGACGCAGAAGCTCGGCGCCAAATATCTGGAGCACCCGGACGTCAGTGTCGCGATCGAGGCGTCGACCGCCCATGTCGTCACCGTCGACGGCGCGGTGAAGGAAGGCGGGTCATTCCCGGTCGCCGGACGCGTCTCCCTGATCCAGGCGATAGCGATGGCCAAGGGCACCAGCGACGACGCCAATCCGCGGCGGGTCGCGGTGTTTCGCACCATCGGTGGCCAGCGGCAGGCTGCCGCCTTCGACCTGACCAGCATCCGCCGCGGGCAATCGCCCGACCCGGAAATCTATCCGGGGGACATCATTGTCGTCGACGGTTCGTCGGTGAAGGCGGCGCAGAAGCAGATTCTCCAGACCATCCCGCTTCTGGCGATATTCGGCCCACTTGGGCTTTAGAGGGGTCTGACCCGATCGGAGCGACGCGCAAGTGAACACGAATATCGCGGTCAGGAACGAGGGCCAGTGGCCGATCAGCCCCTATCCCGCGCCGGGTGCCTCACTCGGACCGGGCCAGCGTTCCTATTCGGCCGTCAACATCCTCGACTTCCCGATGTTCATGCGTATCCTCCACCACTGGCGGTGGCTGGTACTGGGTGCTGTCGGTGTCGGACTCGCCGGCGCGATCCTGATCACCCTCGTGACGAAGCCCGTGTACCGAGCCTCTGTCACCCTTGAAGCGAACCCGCCGACCGTGGCGGTCAGCGACGAGCAGTCGCGCCAGCAGGACGAGCAAGGCACCGACACCATGGATTTCGTTGCGACGCAGGTCGGCCTGTTGGGTAGCAGGACAGTCGCGGAACGCACGGCGCAGGAACTGAACCTGCCGAACAATCCAGACGTGGTGTCGCAAAACGGCGACGCTTCGCAGCGGCTGCGCGCCGCGACTGGCGCCGTACAGGGCGGTCTCAAGGTCACCGCGCCGGAAGAGGGCCAGCTGATCAAGTTCACCTATGACTCGACATCGCCCCAGCTTGCGGCGCTGGTCGCAAACGGGATTGCGGACAGCTTCATCAACACCTCGCTTCAGCGTCGCTACGAAGCGTCGGCCTATGCCCGAAACTTCCTCGAACGGCAGATCAACAAGACCCGCGGCGATCTCGAACGGTCCGAGCGCGCGGTCGTCGCTTATGCTCAGCAGCAGGGGATCATCACGACCGGAGCGACGTCGCCGGACGGCAAGGAGACCGGCAGCAGCGACACCAATTCGCTGCAGGGCGAGTCCCTCGTTCAGCTCAACCAGGCCTTGGCGACCGCGACGGCGCGCCGTGTCGCAGCCGAAGGCGCCTACCGCCAGGCAATGGCGACCGGTCCGACGAGCGACGTCAACTCGGCGGTCCTGCCGCTCCGCCAGCAGCTGGCGACGCTCCAGGCCGAGTACCAGCAAAAACGCCAGTTCATGAAGCCCGAGCATCCCGAGATGCTCAGCCTCCAGGGCCAGATCGACGAGCTGAAGCGGCAGATTGCTGCTCAGATGTCACAGGCGTCCTCCGGCCGAATCAACGGCCTGCTCGCTGAATACAAGGGTGCGCTTGAGGCGGAGCGCTCACTCCAGGCTCGGGTTGCGCAGCTCAAGGGCGACGTTCTCAACCTCCGCGGCCGCAGCATCCAGTACACGATCCTGCAGCGTGAGGTGGACACCAACCGCAGCCTCTATGATGCCCTTCTTCAGCGCTATAAGCAGATCGGTGTTGCCGGGGGCGTCGGAACGGCGCCGGTCTCGATCGTCGATCGTGCCCAGGCGCCGATTTTTCCGTTCAGGCCGAACCTCCTTCTCAACCTCGTTCTCGGCCTGGGGGCGGGGTTGCTGGCCGGCATCGCGACCGCAGTCGGCCTCGAGTTCCTCAATGACACGATCAAGACCCGCGAGGATGTTCGCCGCAAGCTGCAGCTCGCATGCCTCGGCGCGGTGCCCAAGACTTCGGCCAAGGATTCGTTCGTCGAGGACCTCAAGAACCCGACGTCGATCATTTCCGAGGCTTATTCGGCAATTGTCGCGGCGCTGCGGTTCAGCACCGAGGAAGGGACGCCCAAGATCCTGCTGGTGACCAGTACTCGATCAGGTGAGGGCAAATCGTCGACGGCACTGGCGATCGCGCAGAATTTCGCGCGGCGCGAGCGGAGGGTGCTGCTCATCGACAGCGACTTGCGCAAGCCGGCGTTCAAGGCCGCGACCGATCGCCTCGGATTGAGCAAGCTGCTGACCACCGACGATCCTTTGGCGGCGCATGTGGTCGAGACCCAGCACCAGAATCTGTGGCTGCTTCCGAGTGGGCCGCTGCCGCCGAACCCGGCCGACCTGCTGTCGACAGGCCGCATTCGCAAGATCGTTGCTGAGGCGAAGGAGGCGTTCGACCTTGTCGTGATCGACGGCCCTCCGACACTCGGCCTCGCGGATGCGCCGCTGCTCGCTGCGGCTGCGGGAAGCGCGCTGTTCGTGATTGAAAGCGGGAAGACTCGCACGCGGGCGGCGATCGAGGCGCTCAATCGTCTCGAGGCGACCGGCACCCGTATCGTCGGTGCGACCCTGACCAAGTCGGAGGAAAGCTCGAGCGGATACGGGCGATACGGCTATGGCTATGGCTATGGTTACGGCTATGGCGCCAAGGGCAGGCTGAAGAAGACTGAGATCCTGATGATCCCGCAGGTCGAGGAAGGTGCGGCCGACAACCCGCCGGTGGAGACCGAAGCCTGACGGCGGAAGGGGGGCGAATGACATTGAGGCGGATCATCGCCGTGGTGATCGCCCTGCTGCTCGCCCTGCAGATTCTCAGGAACGCTGCCGTCTTGTCGATGGCAAGCGCGAAGCCGGCTCTCGCGGAAAAAATTTGGCCGGGCCATCCGGCGGCCGAGATCGCTACGGCGATGACCAACATCGCTCTCGCCGCGCGCAATCGTCGGCCGGTTCCCGAATCCGCCTTTTCGATGATGAATGACGCCGCTGGAAAGGAGCCGCTTGCGCCGGAGCCTTATTTGGTCCGCGGCGTCCAGTCCGAACTCGCAGGCCAAGGCGAAAGCGCCCAGAAGGCGTTCGAAGCCGCGCAGTGGCGGGATCCTCGCTCGCTTGCCGCGGCTTATTTCCTCGCCGACCGCTACTTCCGAGTCGGCGATACTCAGCGCGGCTTGCGGGAAGTGGCGGCGCTCGCGCGGCTTGCCCCGAACGGGCAGGCGGTGGTCGCCCCCTATCTCGCCGCTTACGCGACCAACCCGGCGAATTGGCCTGCCCTCCGCGAGCTGTTCCGAGCAAATCCGATGCTTGGCGAGCGGTCTCTGGTCACACTTGCGTCGAACGCGGCCACTGTTCCCGCAGTCATGGCGCTGGCGGATCCACATGAGAAAGCGAAGGACGCGCTGTGGCTCATGCCGCTTCTCACCACGCTGACCGGCGCCGGCAAATATGCGCAGGCCCGCGCAATCTGGGCCAGAATGACCGGGGCACGCCTCGGCCCCGATCAGTTGATCTACGACGCATCATTTAGCGACCGAACCTCGCCGCCGCCGTTCAACTGGACGCTGAATTCGTCGACCGTCGGCCTCGCCGAGCGGCAGCCCGGCGGCCGTCTGCACCTGGTCTTCTATGGCCAGGAGGACGGCTTCCTCGCCAGCGAGCTGCTGCTGTTGCCCCCCGGAGCATATCGCCTGTCGATGCAGCTGCTCGGCGATCCTGCGCGCGCACGCAGCCTCAACTGGTCGATCTGGTGCGACAAGGCGGCCGAGCCGATCTCGTCGGTGACCCTCGACGCAGCGGCAGCACGCGGGTGGAACTTCCAGGTGCCCGCCGGCTGTTCGGCGCAATGGCTGAAGCTGTCGGGCGTCTCCAGCGACATGCCGCAGCAGACGGACCTTACGATCGGCGCGCTGAAGCTGGAGAAGGCAGGCTCCGGTGCCTAGTGTCCGCCGAAGCGCCGTCGCGCCGCTTTACCTGCTCGCCTGTCTGATCCTCGGCGGAAGCGCGCAAGGAATCTGGCAGAACATGCTGCTCCAGCTTGCGGGCGTGGCAATCATCCTCTGGGCAGTCGTTGCCGAGGTGGAGCAGCCGATGGCACCCATGGCAAAACCACTGCTCATCCTGGTGATCGCGGCGATCCTCGTCGTGGCCTTGCAGCTGGTGCCGCTTCCCGCGGCGATATGGGCGCATGGGCCGCGCTCGCGGGTCGCGGAGGGATTCGCGCTTCTCGGCCAGCCCGTGCCATCGCTTCCGCTGTCGCTGACGCCTTATGAATCGCTCAGCACCTTGCTCTGCCTGATTCCGCCGCTGGCGATTTTTTGTGCGATTGCGCGTCTGAAAGCCTATCAGCCGAGCTGGCTTGCAATCGCACTTCTCGCCGGGACGGTTGCGGGAATCCTGCTGGGCGCCCTGCAGGTCTCTTCCCCCGCCGCCGATTCACCCTGGTATCTCTATAGTGAGACCAATCTCGGCCTCGCGGTGGGCTTCTTCGCCAACGCGAATCACATGGCGAACCTGCTTGTGCTCTGTCTGCCGTTCGTCGGCGCACTGGCGGCATACAGGAGCGGCACCGCTCAGCGCCGCTCTGCGCTCTTGACCATTCTGGCCGCCGTCACGCTGTTGCTGATCGTCGGAATCGCGCTGAACGGTTCGCTGGCAGGCTATACGCTGGCTGTGCCGGTAGCCGCGGCAAGCGCGCTCATTGTCCTTCGAAAAGGCACGCCGTTGCGAAAGCTGATCGCCATTCTCGGCGCCCTGTCCATTGTTGCGGCGATCGCAGCGCTGGGGAGCAGCTCGATTGGCGGAACCCGGATCGGGCAGGACGCGAACACCTCCGTCCAATCGCGTGAGCAGATCCTTGGCATCACTGCCCAAGCGATCGGCGACTACATGCCCTTCGGCTCCGGCCTTGGCTCGTTCGTCCGAGTTTACCGAACCTACGAGAGCCCCGACACCGTCTCGAGCGAATATGTCATTCACGCGCACAATGATTATGCGGAGATCGCGCTGGAGCTCGGCTTTCCCGGGATCACACTGATGCTGCTCTTCCTCGCCTGGTGGGCCGCTGCCGTTGTAGCCGTCTGGCGAACGGGGAGCGGTGGTGCGTTCGCGCGCGCCGCAACGATCGCTTCAGCCGCCGTCCTGGTCCACAGCCTGGTCGACTTCCCGCTGCGCACGGGCGCCATCAGCGCCTGCTTCGCGATGTGCCTCGCACTCATGGTCGAGCCCCGCGCCGCGGCTCAGCAAGCGGCGGGCGACCTGCGACCGACGCGGCACGTCGTCATCGGCTAGGCGGCTCGCTTGATTCACACGCTCTGGAAACTGCTCGTCGCCGCGATGACGTCGTGGCACCAGGGCAAGCTCTTCATCGAGCACTCGGTCTCGTTCAGCCATGACGCCCTCCACATCCTCGTCGGTGTCCTGCTGTGGATTGCGTTCGGCCTGCTGCTGAGACGCCCACTCACATCGTGGTGGCCGTGGCTTTGGCTCTTCGCGGTGATCCTGTGGAGCGAGACGGTCGACCTGTGGATCGAGCAGTGGCCCGACCCCGGGCAGCAATTCGGTGAAGGCGCCAAGGATCTGCTGTTGACGATGGCCGTGCCGACGATCCTGATGGCGGCAGCGCGCCTGAGACCGGATCTGTTTCGTGGCGGGAAAGCTCGACGACGCTAACCTCGGAGCATTGCCCTCCTAGCCTGACGGGCGAGCTCGGAGAGCTTGTAGGCCGAACCGGGCAGCAGCAGGAACTGAGTCCAGTGAATAGGGAGCGTTCCGAAGAGCCGCTCGGTCGGCTCGCCGGCTCCGCTGATGAGCAATCGAAGTGCTGCTTCGTAGAGGCGGCGGGTCGAAGTATCGCTGCGGAGCTCGTCCCGGATGGCGCGGACAGAGCTGAGCGTTCCGAATAGGCGGTCGGCAAGGAGCAGCGCCTGACCGGCCGCGCGGCCTGCACCAAGTTCCTGCGATCGGCGATAGAGATGCTCGAGCTCGTCGGCGCCGCGGCCGTTCAGGAACCCAGCAACATCCGCGATCCATTTCAGGCGAAACCAGGCGCTGGAGGCGCCGTGCACGGCGACGTACGTGAACAGCTGCTCATCGGCCAACGTCGCGAGCTGAATCCCGGAACCGAGATCGACGATTTGCCGCGGCGAACGGACGTCGATCCGCGGAATGAGGCGCGAGTTGTCGGCAGTTCTTGTGTGGAGGTCGACCTGGAGCCCCTCTCTCACCCAAAGCGATTCCTTCGAGCGGCGATGCCATAGATGCAGCTTCGAGGGGTCTCGCGGGTTTGCGAGACGGTATCCGCGAGAGAGCAGCAGAACGGATACTCTTTCCAGCTCAGCCGGATCGATGAGCAGATCGACATCGATTGACGACTTGAGCGAGGCAGTTTCGTAGGCGAGCGCGCCAAGCGGCAGTCCCTTGAGGAACAGCAGTGCGAGCCCGGCGGAATTGAACGCCGCCGACAAATCGCGGCATTCCGCCGCTGCCCGCAAGTTGCTCGCAGCGATTGCCGACGCATCATGCGAGAGCGCCCGCGAGACCTGCTCGGGAATCTCTCCGTCAGCTTGAGCCATGTACTTCCAGGCGAGGCCCTCGATCCGGTGAAATCGCACGATCCGAAGCAGCCTCGACCAATCGATCGCCTTCATGTCGGCCGAAACTGGATCTGCGGCGCCGCGGAAGCTGGATTTGCAGCACTCGACCGCAACCCCAAACTCGCCAGGCAAGCAGTCCTCTTTATGTGCTTCACCCGTCGCCATCCGGCTCATCTTGCCCGAAGCGCCTGACAAAGCGAACAATGGCGTTATGCTTGGACTGTGCCAACGATGAGTGCGGGACCCCTTGCGCGATTGCGTCGAGCGAGTGCTGGGCGCCGCCGCCTGCTCGTCGCGGCGACCGTGCTCCTGGTGAGAGCCTCAGCGGCGGTCGCGTTGCTGCCCTTTCGCTTCTCGATCAGGTTTGGTTGCGTGCCGCTCCGCGACCGCAGGCAAGTGGCGGTGGAGGATATCGCCTGGGCGATAGAAACGGCCGCTCAACTACTTCCCTGGCGGGTCGTGTGCATCGAGAAAGGGCTGGCAGGCCAACGAATGCTTCGCGCCGCCGGAGCTAACGCGATCTTGCATTACGGCGCTCGCCACACGGTCGAAAATGCCAGGCTCGAAGCGCATGTCTGGGTGACTGTCGATGATCATGCCGTCATCGGCGGCGAAGAAGCGCGCGGATTTGCGGCCGTAGCGACCTATCCCTGAGCAGAGTGTGACAAGCCCATCCGACTATCAGGTCTTCGACCTGCGCCTGCGAAGCAGCCTTCCGCTTCCGGAGCTGTTTCCAATCGACGCCGTGGGCGAGGCGGATGTCTCGATCGAGCTCGGCGCCGTACCCGAGGCGGAGCAGGCGGAGCCCGGCCTTACCACGTTCGGCAAATCGCTGCTGCTCGTGGTGCCTGACGTCGGCCGCTACCGCATCGAGTCCGGCAATAGGATTACCGTCGAACCGGAGCCGGGCGTGCCAGATCGCAACGTGCGGCTGTTCTTGCTGGGATCCGCTTTCGGGGCGCTTCTTCACCAGCGCGGCTTGCTGCCGCTTCATGCCAATGCCGTTGAAATCGGAGGGTCGGCGGCGGCGTTCATGGGAGAGTCGGGCGCGGGCAAATCCACGCTTGCCGCCTGGTTCCATGACGAGGGCTATCGCGTCATTGCTGACGACGTTTGCGTTGTCGGGTTCGACGAAGAGGGGAGGCCGTTCGCCACCCCCGGCTTGCCGCGCCTCCGGCTGTGGGCCGAAGCGCTGGAGCTGATGGGACGCGGCACCTCGGGATTCCAGCGGTCCTACATCGATACGACGCGGCAGCTGGACAAATTCGACGTGCCGATCGACGCCGACGGCGTCTCGTTAAGTCACGTCCAGTTGGCGGCGCTTTACGTGCTCGATACCTCCGACATATTTTCGGTCGAGCGGCTGTACGGAATCGATGCTGCAGAGGCTATCTTCGCGAACACTTATCGCGGGTCCTTCGTGGTCACTGCCGGAGGTCAGCAGCGGCACTGGCAGTCGGTGGTTCGGCTGGTCGAGACCACTCCGGTGTACCGAGCGTCGCGTCGCTGGGACCTCGGCGAGCTCGACGCTCAGTCCCGAAGGCTACTGGAGCACGCGGTGAACGTCATTGCGGGCGGCAGCGAATGAGCGGCACAGATCCGCTGCTGGAAGCCTCTTCGATCTGCATTGGCTGTGGGCTCTGCTGCGATGGGAATCTTCACCCGCACACAATCGTCGAGGCCGGAGACGAGGAGAATGTCCGCAACGTCGGCCTCTCGGTCGTCGAGAGCAGGGGGGAGCGTTGTTTTGCGCAGCCCTGCCCGAAATTCTCCGGCCGTGTCTGCACTGTTTACGATCGGCGGCCGAACTCTTGCCGACGGTACCGCTGCAAACTGCTCAAGAATGTCGAGGAAGGCCAGGTGAGCGCGGCTGAAGCACGAAGCAGGATCGTAACCGCCAAGTCGTTGATCGCGACCGCTTGCTTCGATGCGGCTGAAAGCGCCACTGCCGCGGGCCGGGCGGCTTTAGCCAAGGAGCTGCATGAAAAGGGGTCCGACGTGCTCGAGGCTGCCGGGCGCAAGCGTGCCGCGCGAATGCTGCTGAACCTGAGCGCAGTCGATTACGTCCTCGAGCGCTGGTTCCTCTTCAAGAAATCGGACCGGGAGGGGAATCTCGGCGCTCCCAGTCGGGAGAGAGGGTAAGCGAGAGGGCCCCACGAGAGCGAATGGCGGCTCGATTATGTTCACCTCTTGTTCCTATAGAACAAATGCGATACGAACACTTCTCCACAGGCGGGGCTCGGCCGCCGATCATTGGTGCTTGAACGGAGGCAGGGGACATGGCAGCGCAGCTCAAAGTCATCGGTAGTGGAGTGGAAGTGCCCAGTATGGACCGTCAGAAGGCGCTCGAAGCAGCGCTTGCCCAGATCGACCGCGCGTTCGGCAAGGGCTCGGCAATGAAGCTCGGCAGCCGTGAGAAGATGGAGGTCGAGACGATCTCGACCGGCAGCCTCGGCCTCGACATCGCGCTCGGCGTCGGCGGGCTCCCGCGCGGCCGGGTGATCGAAATCTACGGACCCGAGAGCTCGGGCAAGACGACGCTGGCGCTGCACGCGATCGCGGAGGCGCAGCGGGGCGGCGGGACGGCGGCCTTCGTCGACGCCGAGCACGCGCTCGATCCGGTCTATGCCAAGAAGCTCGGCGTCGACATCGACGAGCTGATCGTGTCGCAGCCCGACACTGGCGAGCAGGCGCTCGAGATCGTCGACACCCTCGTTCGGTCGAACGCGATCGACGTGCTGGTGGTGGATTCGGTCGCCGCCTTGGTCCCGCGCGCCGAGATCGAGGGCGAGATGGGTGACAGCCATGTCGGCCTCCAGGCCCGGCTCATGAGTCAGGCGCTGCGCAAGCTCACCGGGTCGATCAGCCGCTCGCGCTGCATGGT